>Ga0316605_10002544_pt1 | contig 10338 bp, 8 predicted proteins | sample OWC_soil_day20_n_FD_207666 | JGI IMG/M metagenome (GOLD analysis project Ga0316605, IMG submission 207666) | Wetland soil microbial communities from Old Woman Creek delta, Ohio, United States - OWC_soil_day20_noCT | ecosystem: Environmental > Terrestrial > Soil > Wetlands | place: USA: Ohio... | reverse complement strand
GACGTGATCTCCGGCAACCGGAAGCTGCTCGAAGATCTCCTCTATCGGGTGCGGCGCATGGAGCTGCGCCAGGGCGCGCCAGCCGACACGATCCCGGCGCCTGACGCGGACAGGAGCTGAACCGTGGCCGATCCCGCAGCGGTCTCGGTCGTCGTCCCGGCGTTCAACGAGGAGCCGGCCATCGGCGGCTTGGTGCGGGCGCTGCGCGAGGGCGCCCCCTGGCACGAGATCATCGTGGTCGACGACGGGTCGTCGGACGCCACCGAGGCGCAGGCGCGCGAGGCCGGCGCGATTGTCGTGCGCCACCCCTACAACAAGGGTAACGGCGCGGCCGTGAAGACCGGCATCCGGCGCGCCACCGGCGAGTACGTGCTCATCGTCGACGGCGACGGCCAGCACCAGGCCGCCGACGCCGCGCGGCTGGTCGCGCGCCTGGGCGAGTACGACCTGGTGATCGGCGCGCGCTCGACCGGCACGCAGGCCACCCAGATGCGGCTGCTCGGCAACGCGGCGCTCAACTGGCTGGCCGGGTACCTCAGCGGCCGCGCCATCCCCGACCTGACGTCGGGGTTCCGGGGCGCCAGACGGTCGCAGCTCCGGGAGTTCCTCCACCTGCTGCCCAACGGCTTCTCCACGCCCACGACGACCACGCTGGCATTCATCAAGGCGGGGTACAACGTCTGTTTCGAGCCGATCGAGGCGGCGCAGCGCGTGGGGCACTCGAAGATCCGGCTCGCGCGCGACGGGGTGAAGTTCCTGCTGATCGTGATGAAGATCGTCACGCTCTACAGCCCGTTCCGCGTGTTCCTGCCCATCAGCCTGGCCTCGTTCCTGCTCGGGGCCGGGTACGCCGCCTGGACCATCGCCACCCAGTCCCACGTCACCAACTCGTCGGTGCTGCTCATCATGCTGGCGGTGATCGTGTTCCTGGTGGGCCTGGTCTCCGAGCAGATCGCCGCGTTGAGATTCGAGGGACGGGAGTAGGATGGCCCGCCTGGTCTGGCTGGCCGTGGCCGTGGGCCTCGCGGCCCGCCTCGCGTTCGCCTTCGGCTACTGGGTCGGCAAGCCGCTTACGCACGACGAGCGCGAGTACCTCCTGCTCGCCGGCAATGTCGCCGCCGGCCGCGGCTTCGTGCACCTCCAGGCCGACGGCACGCCCGCCGCGGGCGAGCACTTCGGCCGGGCACCCGTGTACCCGGTCTTCCTCGCGGGCCTGGCGCGCGCCACGGGGACAGGTCCCGGCGGTGGCGAGCGGCTGCTTCAGGTGATTCGCATCGCGCAGGCGTTGCTGGGGGGCGCGCTGGTCTGGCTCGTCGCCTGGCTGGCCGGGCGGACGGCGGGCCCGCGCGCGGCCACCGCGGGCGCGTGGCTGGCGGCGCTCTATCCGCCGCTGGTCTGGACGCCCGCGTACATCTGGAGCGAGACGCTGTTCAGCGTGCTCGCCCTCGGCTGCGTGGCGGTGCTCTCGGTGCAGGCGCAGACGCTTCTCCGCTACGTGGCGGCTGGCGCCCTCGCGGGCCTGGCCGTCCTCACGCGCCCGGCGATGCTGTTCTTCCTGCCGCTGGCCGCCCTCTGGCTGGCCTGGAGGCGCGAATGGCGGGGCCTGGTGCTGCTGGGCCTCGCCTGCGCCGTCGTCATCGCGCCGTGGACCGTCAGGAACGCGCGGGAGTACGGCCGCTTCGTGCTGGTGGCCTCGGAGGGCGGCATCACGTTCTGGACGGGCAACCACCCGCTCGCGATCGGCGAAGGCGACCTGGCGGCGAACCCGCAACTGAAGCGCGAGAACGTGGCGCTGCGGGCCCGTCACCCGGGCCTCTCGCCGGAAGCCCTCGAGCCGATCTACTATCGCGAGGCGCTGCAGTTCATCCGCGAGCGGCCCGCGGCGTGGGTGGGGTTGCTGGCGCGCAAGGCGTTCTACACGGTCGTTCCCGTCGGGCCGTCGTACCGGCTGCATTCGGCGTTGTACTACGGCGCCTCCGCGCTGTCGTACCTCGCGGTGCTGCCCTTCGCGCTGCTGGGCCTGAGGCGGCTCGCGCGCGCCGGCCGCCTGCCGGCGCCGTTGCTGCTGCTGGCAGCATCGGCGTGCCTGGTGGGCCTCGTATTCTTCCCGCAGGAGCGGTTCCGGATCCCGGTACTGGACCCGACGCTCCTGGTGATGGCGGCGTCCTGGTGGGCGCTGCGCGCGTGACCGCATGAAGGTGCTCATCATCATCCCGACGTACAACGAGCGCGAGAACCTGCCCGCGCTCGCGACGCAGATCCTCGATCAGCACGACTATCAGGTGCTCGTCGTCGACGACCAGTCGCCCGACGGCACCGGAGCGGTCGCCGACGCGCTGGCGGCGCGGTACCCCGGCCGCCTCCACGTGATGCACCGGACCGGAGAGCGTGGGCTGGGCCTGTCGTACCTGGACGGCTTCCGCTGGGCGCTCGGGACCGACGCCGACCTCATCTGCCAGATGGACGCCGACCTGTCGCACGATCCGCGCTACCTGCCGGACCTGGTGGCGGCCGCCGCCGACCACGACATCGTCCTCGGGTCGCGCTACCTCAACGGCGTGAGCGTCGTGAACTGGCCGCTCCGTCGCATCATCCTGAGCTCGTTCGCCAACGCGTACGTGCGCACGATCACCGGGCTGACCACGCGCGACAGCACCAGCGGCTATCGGTGCTGGCGCCGCGCGGCGCTCGAGCGCCTCGACCTGGCCCGATTCCTGTCGCACCGCTACGCGTTCATGGTGGAAACCGTCTTCGAGATCGCGCGCCTCGGCGGGCGCGTGGGCGAAGTGCCGATCATCTTCATCGAACGCCGGCAGGGTGCCTCGAAGATGTCCGGCCGGGTACTGCTCGAATCGATGGTGATGCCCTGGCGCCTGGTGATCAGAAACCGCGGTCGGGTCGGCCGCCGCGGCGGTGGCACGCCGTGAGCCGACGCCACGTGGTCGTGATGCTCACGACCTCGTACCCGCGCTTCCCCGGCGACACCATCGGCACCTTCATGGAGCCCATCGCCAAGGGCATCGCCGCGCGCGGTCATGCTGTGCACGTGGTGCTGCCGTGGCACCCGCGTCTGGCGCGTGGGGCGGTCGAGGACGGGGTGCACTTCCATCCCTTCCGCTACGCGCCGCATCCGGACTTGAACGTGTTCGGGTACGCCGCCGCGCTCCAGGCCGACGTCCAGTTGCGCCACGCGGCCTACCTCGCCGCGCCGTTCGCGATCACCGCGGCCTGGCGCGCCGTGCGCCGCGTCGCGGCCGAGGCGCACGCCACGATGCTGCACGGCCACTGGATCATCCCGGGCGGAGTGATCACGGCCTTCTCGGGCCTCGGCCTCCCGCTCGTGGTCAGCCTGCACGGCTCGGACGTCTTCGTGGCCGAGCGGCACGCGTTCGCCCGGACCGCCGCGCAATCAGCGCTGCGGCGCCTCGACTGGCTCACCGCCTGCAGCGACGACTTGCGCGACCGCATGATCGCCATCGGCGCCGATGCGGCGAGGGCCGCCACGATTCCCTACGGCGTCGACGCGCAGCGTTTCAGACCCGACGCCGCGCTGCGGGCCGAGGGCCGCCGCCTGATGGGCGCCGGCCCCGGCGACCTCGTGCTGTTCACCGCAGGCCGGTTCGTGCGCAAGAAGGGCTTCGAGTACCTCATCGACGCCGTCGGCCGGCTGGCGCCGACGTGGCCCTCGCTGAGGCTCGTCGTCGGCGGCGGCGGCGACCTCGACGAAGAACTCCGTGCCCGCGCGCGCGAACGAGGCGTGGCCGACCGCGTCCGCTTCCCGGGCGTGCTCGCCCAGGACGAGGTGGCCCGCTGCCTGGCGGGTGCGGACCTCGCCGTCATGCCCTCGGTCCGCGACGACGCCGGGAACGTGGACGGCCTGCCCAACACCGTGATGGAGGCCCTCGCGTCGGGGACCGCGCTGGTGGCGACGCGCGTCGGCGGCATCCCGGCGGTCATCGAACACGAGCGCACCGGCTGGCTGGTGGCCGAGCGCGACGCGGCCGCCCTCGCGGCCGCGATCGACAGCCTCCTCGCGCGGCCGGACGCGCGCGCGGCGCTCGGCTCGGCGGCCCGGGCGGACGTGCTGCGCCGGCGGACGTGGGCGTCGGTCGCCGAGGCGTTCGAACAGGTGTACGATCGGGCGGCCGGCCGGGCTGAAGGCCGGCGCCTGACAGATTAGAATCTCGAAGATGCCTGACGCCCAGACGCCACCCGGGTTGAGCGTGTTCTTCCCGGCCTACAACGACAGCGGCACGATCGCCAGCATGGTGGTGAGCGCCGTGCTCGCCGCGGGCCGCCTGACGCCCGATTTCGAGGTGATCGTCATCAACGACGGCTCGCGCGACGCGACGCCGCTCCTCCTCGACGAACTGGCCCGCGTGTACCCGCAGGTCCGCGTGGTGCACCACCAGGGCAACCGCGGCTACGGCGGCGCCCTGCGCAGCGGCTTCGCGAGCGCCACGAAGGAGTGGATCTTCTATACCGACGGCGACGCGCAGTACGATCCGTGGGAGATGTCGGTGCTGTGGGAGCGGAGGGGGCCGGGCGTCGACATGGTGAATGGCTACAAGATCAGCCGCTCGGACCCGTTCCACCGGATCGTGATCGGGCGCGTCTACCACAACGCGGTGAAGGTGCTCTTCGGCCTGCGGGTGCGCGACGTGGACTGCGACTTCCGGCTGCTGCGCCGATCAATCTTCGATCGCGTCACGCTGACGAAGAACAGCGGCGTCATCTGCCTGGAGATGATGAAGAAGATCCAGGACGCGGGCTTCACCATCGCCGAGGCGCCGGTGCATCACTACCACCGCGCGTACGGCAAGTCGCAGTTCTTCAATTTCCGCCGCATCGCAAGGACCGCGGCAGACGTGATGAAGCTGTGGTGGCTGCTCGTCGTCCGGCGCGGCAGTGCGCCGGAGACCGCCGGCCGCCAGGGGGCGTGAGCGTGGACTACGAGGCGTTCTACCGCGGCCGCCCGGTGATGATCACGGGCGGGGCCGGATTCATCGGGAGCAACCTCGCGCGCCGCCTCGTCGATCTCGGCGCGAACGTGCTGCTGGTCGACTCGCTCATCCCGGACTACGGCGGCAATCTGTTCAACATCCGCGGCATCGAGGACCGCGTGCGGATGAACATCGCGGACGTGCGCCAGGAAAGCACGATGAGCTACCTGGTCCGTCACGTCGACGTCATCTTCAACCTCGCCGGCCAGGTCAGCCACATCGACAGCATGCGGGACCCGTATACGGACCTGGAGATCAACTGCCGGAGCCAGTTGTCGATCCTCGAGGCGTGCCGCCGCAACAATCCGGGAGTGAAGGTGGTGTTCGCGGGCACGCGCCAGGTCTACGGGAAACCCGACGTCCTGCCGGTGACCGAGCAGCACCTGGTGCGGCCGACCGACGTCAACGGCATCAACAAGGTGGCCGGCGAGTACTACCACCTCGTCTACAACCACGTGTTCGGCGTGCGCGGGTGCTCGCTGCGCCTCACCAACATCTACGGCCCGCGGCAGCTCGTGAAGCACAACCGGCAGGGTTTCATCGGCTGGTTCATCCGCCTGGCGGTCGAGGGCCGCGAACTGGAGATTTACGGCGACGGCTCGCAGTTGCGCGACTTCGTCTACGTCGACGACGCGGCCGACGCGTTCCTGCGGGCGGGCGCCTCGGACGCGTGCAACGGCGAGGTGTTCAACGTCGGCGGCAGCGAGCCCGTGTGCCACCGCGATCTCGTGCACCTGCTGCTCGACGTGGCGGGCACCGGGACGGTCCGCTACGTCGACTGGCCGGCGGAGAAGAAGGCCATCGACATCGGGAGCTTCTACGCCGACTCGACGAAGTTCAGGGCCGTCACCGGGTGGGAGCCGGGCGTGCCGCTGCGCGAGGGCCTCGCCCGGACGGTGGCGTACTACCGCGAGCACCTCGCCCACTATCTCGACCCTGGCAGCGCAGGGCAGGCGGTCCCATGAGCGCCAGACACGTCCCCTTCATGCGCCTGCACCCGGGCGAGGATCGCCCTGCCATCGACGCCGCCATCCGGCGTGTCGTCGATCGCGGCTGGTACGTACTGGGCCCGGAGGTCGAGGCGTTCGAACAGGGCTTCGCAGCGGCCTGCGGCGCCGCGCACGCGGTCGGCGTCGGCACGGGCACCGACGCGATCGCGATCATCCTGCGCGGCCTCGGCATCGGGCCCGGCGACGAAGTGATCACGACGCCCGTGTCGGCGGCCTACACGGCCCTTGCGTGCGTGATGGCGGGGGCGCGGCCGGTCTTCGCCGACATCGATCCGCGCCGCCTGACCATCAGCCCGCCGGCGATCGAGGCCGCGATCACCCCGCGGACCGCGGCGATCCTCCCCGTGCACCTCTACGGCCAGCCCGCGGACATGCGCGCCATCATGGCCATCGCCGACGCCCGCGGCCTCGCGGTCGTCGAGGACTGCTGCCAGGCGCACCTGGCCACGTGCGAGGGCCGCCCGGTCGGGTCGTTCGGCGTGGCTGCCGCGTACAGTTTCTACCCAACGAAGAACCTGGGCGCGCTCGGCGACGGCGGCGCGATCACGACCAGCGACGCCGCACTCGCCTCTCGCCTGAAGCGCATCCGTAACGGCGGGCAGACCGACCGTTACCATCACGGCGAGATGGGCGTGAACAGCCGCCTCGACGAGTTGCAGGCGGCCATCCTCGCCGCGCGCCTCCCGCTGCTCGCCGGCTGGACCGCGGCCAGGCGCGCCCACGCTGCCGCGTATCGCACACTGCTGGCGGGCGCCGGCCTCGTGGTGCCGCCCGAGTGCGACGCGGGCCACGTCTATCACTTGTTCCCCGTGCTTTCGCCCCGCCGCGACGTGCTGCAGGCCGCGCTGCGCGCCGAGGGTATCGAGACGCTCATTCACTACCCGGTGCCGATCCCGCGGCAGCCGGCCCTCCAGGACCAGGCGCCGGCGGCCTGCCCGGAAGCCGACCGCGTGTGTGCGCAGGTGCTCTCCCTGCCGATGCACCCGGGCCTGTCCGACGAGGATCTCGAGGCCGTCGCCGGCGCCGTCCGGCGCCTGGCCGTGTAGCCCATGCTCCTGGCGCTGGCCAGCCTCATCGCTATCGCGTACCTGCCCGGCGCCCTCATCTACCGGCTGCCGTGGGCGGACAGGCCCAGGCGTGCGGCTCTCGCGGCTGAGGAGCGCGCCTTCTGGGCGATCCTCATCAGTTGCGTGATCTCGACATTGGCGGCGCTCGCGCTGGCAGCCGCCGGCGCCTACTCCTTGCCCCGCCTGCTCGCAGCCGACCTGGGACTCGCGGCGCTCCTGCTCGTCACCGCGCGAGGCAGACTGCGGTACGCGCAGACGGCGGCGGCGCCATCCTGGACGGCGCTGCTGCCGCTGGCGATCGTCACCCTGGGGGCGTGGCTCTTCTTTCCCTCCTCCGAGTACGTCATGGGCGGCAAGGATCCCGGGACGTACATGAACGAAGGCGTCCAGATTGCCCAGCGCGGGTCGCTCGTGATCCGCGACCAGGCCCTGACTGAGCTGCCGGGCGAGTTCCGCACGATGTTTCTCTCGGGCGCTCCGGAGGACATCGAGCGTGGCCTGAACGAAGGCGTCCGCTTCATGGGGTTCTTCGTCGCCGACGCGTCTCGTGGCGAGGTGATGGGTCAGTTCCCCCACGGATTCCCCGCCTGGATCGCCATCGCGTACGGGCTGGACGGCCTGAGCGGGGCTCGGCGCGCCGTGGGCGCGTGGGCCGTCCTGGGGTTGCTCGCCGTGTACTTTGCCGGGGCTCGCTTTGCGGGCCGATGGGCGGCGCTGGCCGCCTCGCTGCTGCTCGCCGTCAACGTCGCCGAGGTCTGGTATGCCCGTTACCCGAACTCGGAGGTGATGCAGCAGGCGCTGCTGTTCGGCGCGTTGCTCGCCCTCGCCCGCGCGTATCGAGACCACGACGCGTTCTTCGCGCCCGTGGCGGGAGTCCTGCTCGGCTCGATCATGTTCGTGCGCCTGGATTCGCTGGTCGTGATCGGGATCGTCGCGGCCGGCCTGCTGCTGCTCGTGGCCGATGGCAAGCGGCTGGGCTGGCGGTTCCTGCTGCCCCTCGCCGTGTTGCTCGCGGCGGCGGCCGCGTACTTCGGCGGGCCCATGCGGGCCTACTTCGCGATCCCGCTGATGCAGGTCGGCGGCGCGGCCGGCCTGCTCGCCGTCACCGGCGCGCTCGTCGCCGCCGCCGTGGTGCTCCGCCGCGCTCGCGCGGCCTGGCCGGCCGGGATCGATCTGCTGCGCCGTTGGGCGCCCCGCGCGCTGGCGGCGGTTGTCGCGGCGCTGGCCGTCTACGCGTACTTCTTCCGCGAGCCGATCGGCCTGCTCGCCGCGCACGACGCGCATGCCTTCCGTACGTTCGCCTGGTACATGGGACCCGTCGGCCTCGCCGCGGCCGTGGCGTGCTTCGTGGTACTGGCCTGGACACGGTTCTGGGACGACCCGGTCCTGCTGACCGCCGGCGCACTCGTGTCGGTGTTCTTCTTCTACAAGATCCGGATCGTGCCCGAGCACTTCTGGCAGGCCAGGCGCTACCTGCCGGTGATCCTGCCGTTCGCCTGCCTGATGATCGCCGCGGGATCGTTCGAGGCGTTCCGCCGCCGGGCGGCCCGCCTCGAATCGACAGCCCCGCGGCGTTCCATGGGAATCCGGGGCGCCGTGCCGTGGCTCGTGCCGGCAGTGGCCCTCGTCGCGTGGGTGGCATGGGGCTTCGCCGCCGCGACGCGGCCGATTCTCCACCACGTCGAGTACGCCGGGCTCATTCCGGCCGTTGAACGCCTCGCCGGCGAGTTCTCCGATCGGGACCTGGTGCTGGTCGAACCGCGGTACTCGTCCGACACGCACGTGCTCGCCACGCCGCTCGCGTACATCTACGCGAAACGCGTGCACGTCTTCTCGTCGCCGCGGCCCGGGCGGGCCGAGGTGGCCCAGTTCCTCGCCTGGGCCGGACGCGCGTACGATCGGGTGTTCCTGCTCGCCGAAGGCGGCTTCGACCTCGCTTCTCCCGCGGTCGAGATCACGCCGGTCCGCAGCCAGCGCTTCGCGGTTCCGGAGTACGAGTCCGCCCGCAACGCCTACCCGCGAGAGGTGAGGCTGAAGAAGTTCAACCTCAATCTCTACCAGTTGCGAGCGTCGAAAGCCGCGGCCCCGGTGCTCGACCTCGACATCGGCGGATTCGACGACGGGTGGGTCCTGCGGATGTTCGCGCGGCAGGACCAGGACGGTGTGAGCTACCGCTGGACGCGTGATCGATCGTTTGTCACCCTGATTGGCGCCCCGTCGTCGGCTCGCACCATCGTGATGCGGGCGGGCGACGGCGGACGGCCTGCCGCCGCAGGTCCGGCCGAGGTGCGGGTCTTCGTGAACGACCGCCCGATTGGCGCCGTCACGGTCCGGGGCGGGTTCGCCGACTACCGGATGGACGTGCCGCCGGATGTCGCGGCGGCGGCCGCCGGCAGGCCGACGGTGGAAGTCCGCCTGATGTGCAAGACCTGGACGCCGAAGGCGCTACTCGGCGGCAGCGACGACCGCGAACTGGGCGTCATGCTCGATCGCATCCGTATAGAGTAGGCAGGTGCTGCAGATCGCCAACCCGCGGGAACGCGCGGCCGTCGCGGCGGCCGATGCCGTGCTCCGCCTCGCCTCCCTGGCGCGGCGCGGGCGGACGCGCCCCGCGCCGGCCGCCATCGAGCGCGTGCTCGTGCTGCGGCTCGAACGCATCGGCGATCTGATCATGTCGCTGCCGGCGCTCCACGCGCTTCGCACACTCGCCCCCGGCGCACGGATCGATCTCGTCACGGGCGCCTGGAACGAGGCGCTGGCGAGACAGATCGCCGGCGTCGACGCCGTCGAGACGATGAACGCGCCCTGGCTGGCGCGCGGCGAGAGCGGCAGCGACTGGCGCGCGCTTTTTCGGCAGGCAGGCGCCTGGCGCACGCGGCGGTACGATTTGGCGATCAACCTCGAAGGAGACATCCGCAGTAACCTGCTTCTGTCTCGCGCCCGCGCGGGCTGGTCCGCCGGCTTCGGCATGGCCGGCGGCGGGCCCCTGCTCGACGAGGACGTGCCGTTCGACGTGAACTCGCACACGGCGGTGAATGGCGTTCGCCTGGTGCGGGCGGCCCTGGGAGCATCACCCGCGCGGCAGCCGTGGCCGGCGGAGGGCCGGGCCGCGGCGGCGCAGCTCCCGCGGGCCGGCCTGACCATTCCGCCCGCGGCGCGGGCGGAGGCCGACGCGATGCTGGCACCCGCCGCCACGCGTCCGCTCGTCGGTCTCCACATCGGCGCGGGACGGGCGATCAAGGAATGGCCCGCGTCGAG
>Ga0316605_10002543_pt1 | contig 10339 bp, 7 predicted proteins | sample OWC_soil_day20_n_FD_207666 | JGI IMG/M metagenome (GOLD analysis project Ga0316605, IMG submission 207666) | Wetland soil microbial communities from Old Woman Creek delta, Ohio, United States - OWC_soil_day20_noCT | ecosystem: Environmental > Terrestrial > Soil > Wetlands | place: USA: Ohio... | reverse complement strand
ATTGTTATTAAAGCAATACATCATGAACGAATCCACAGTCCTTTCTTGTAATCCACACACCGCTGAGTCCTGCCGTCGAGCATTTCAAATCGTTATTTGCAACGACAAGACTTTTCGAAATCGTTTGTTTGTAAGTAAAAAGTTCGGAACAGACGGTTTTCTGATTTTAAAAAAAATTAGAAGATTGATTTTCTACGCTGATTTCTGTACTTCCCAGATAATCAAGGTCGACTAGAATGCACAATTACAAGTGATAATAATTGACCAATTTTTTAAATAAATATGGCTGTAATATTTTATTGATGTGGAAATTCTGATTGCATTTGCACAAATTTACCATGATATACAACACTGCATACTTGGCAAAAATATAAACCAAATATTCAATAGAGGAAATGTAATTGTCTTAATTTTATGATGTATTTATTCTTTTCTTTCTCTCTGAAATAAAGTAAGATCGCACGAAATTTCTAAAGATACAGGCTTATTAATTGTTGAACACAGAATCGAGCTGGGGTGTTATGCAAGCACATGAGGCACTACAAGGAGTCTGGAATGGATTATACCCCTCGTCAACTTGAAGCAATCAATTATCTTGACGGTAACCTTCAAATAATTGCCTGTGCAGGATCAGGAAAAACTCAGGTCATTTCTCAACGGATCGTAAATATCCTTAAGGATAAAGGTGTCTCGGGGATTACACCGGCCAACATTGTTGCGTTCACATTCACTGAAAAGGCTGCCGGCGAGCTCAAGAACCGCATTCACAAGCTTGCGAGCGAACAGCTTGGCACAGATGTCGGGTTAGCGGAAATGTACGTCGGAACTATTCATGGCTTCTGCCTGAATATGCTCCAAACATACTTGTTCAAGTTCCTTAAGTACGGAGTTCTTTCAGAGGTACAACAGCAGTTACTCATCGACCGCCACAGTATCGAATCGGGATTGAGTGATTTGAGAACCTTAGATGGGAAACGCTTAGAACGTTGGAAAGACTCGAAACTGTACCAAAAACTCCTTACCCTAGTGCGCGAGGGGCGAATTGATGATCAAGCCCTTGGCGCACACCCAATACGAGCGGCACTGGTAAAATACCATGACCTCCTCGACAAGAAACGATTTCTAGACTACAGTCGGATATTATATGAATCTGTCACCGCTCTTACCAATAATCACGGACTCCGGGCAAAGATTAAGGAACGATTAAAATACCTGATCGTGGATGAGTATCAGGACGTTAACCCTCTACAGGAGTGCCTGATTAAGCAGATACATGAACTCGGGGCGCAATTGTGCGTAGTTGGTGATGACGACCAGACGATCTACCAATGGAACGGAAGCGACATAAATAACATTCTGTCCTTTAAGAACCGGTACCCCAAGGTTCGACAAATCCATATGGAGGAGAACTTTCGAAGCAGTAAGGGAATCGTTGACACAGCCCGTGCGGTTGTAGAGAGAAATATTGAGCGTCTTCCGAAAAGAATGGTGAGCACGGAGAAACAAGATTTTGCCAGAGGTGATCTTTTATGCTTACGATTCACAGACCCTATAGTAGAAGCAGAGTGGATTATACAGAAGTTGCAGGAGTTGTATGGTCTTCCATTCACCGAGAAAGCAGAAACAAGAGGCCTTTGTTGGTCAGATTGCGCAATTCTTCTTCGTAGCGTGAAGAACAGCGCCGCACCGATCATTGATGCTCTTAGAGCATCGAACATTCCATATGTCGTCAAGGGAATTAGCGGACTTTTTGATACAGCCGAGGCTCAGGCCGCTACTGGCATCTTCTATTACCTGAACAATGAGATTGATAAGTCTGATCTGATACGTCTTTGGGAAACAGCTAATCTGAGTGTGGCACGAAGAAGGCTTGAGGCTGCTATCAACTACCTTGATGCAGGAAAGGAAAAATGGTCTGTACAGAGACGAACGTCAAATTACGGGTTGCAGAAAACGTATCTAGAGTTTCTCGCTGAACTCAACCTTCGAGAAGAGAATATTCCCGATGATGGCGGAGCCCATCTAGCACGGGGAGAACTCGTCTACTTCAATCTCGGCAAGTTTAGCCAAATCATCGCAGACTTCGAACAGATACACTTCCATAGTGATCCTTCACGCCTACATTCTGCTTTTGCTGGATTCCTAAGACATCAGGCGCCCGACTACTACCCGGAAGGATGGGAAGGTGCTGGATATGCGACGCCAAATGCAGTACAGATTATGACCGTTCACCAAGCTAAAGGCATGGAGTTCCCAGTAGTATTCGTGCCAAACCTGCTTCGGAACCGTTTTCCAGGAAAAAAGATTGGCGGCCGACAATGGTATCATGTAATTCCCCGAGGAGCAGTAGTAGATTCACATCGCCTCGATGGAAACGTGGAGGACGAACGACGGCTTTTCTATGTGGCCCTAACTCGCAGCAAGAAATACCTGTACTGCACGTGGGGACCGAATATGGCGAGTCGTGACTATAAAAACGAGTCAATTTTTGTCCGAGAAGTAACGACGCCTGGTCATGTCCTTACCCGTGATCCGAATCACCTGTCGGCGATGAGGATTGAACCACAGCAGAATCGTTTGGAGATGGAAGTTGCTATTACCTTCAGTGAGCTCAAGTATTTTTTTGACTGCCCATACCAGTTCAAACTACGGTTCTTGTATGGTTTCAACCCGTCTGTGCGTGAGGAAATGGGATTTGGAAAATCGCTACATGATGCCCTTTCGGAAATTCATGCGCGGGCGATTACAGGCGATTATGCTCAACGCTCCGAAGTTCCCGATCTGGTGGATCGGCATCTTCACCTTCCATTTGCCAATCCCCGCCTGATAGAGCAAATGGAAAAAAAGTCAAAAGACATTCTCAATAAATACCTGAGAGAGAATGTGGCTCTTTTCGACAAGATCCAGTACTCCGAACAGTCAATTGAGATTAAACTGTCGGAAGGGATAGTTGTCCATGGACGGATCGACCTTATCCGTCGTACTGATACGCACGAAGTCATTATAATCGACTTTAAGTCAACAGATCGGGCACAAGAGGAAGATGTCACACGGCAACAGCTGCACATCTACGCGATGGGATATCAACAGCTGACGGGGAATAAGGCCGATCTGGTTGAGATCTACAACCTTGATGAAGGAGCTGGTGCAACAGTTCGCGAACTCGTCGATGAATCTATGATCACACAAACTCAAAATGCTATAATTAATGCCGGTACAAAAATCCGTAGTAATTGTCTGTGTAGGGTTGAACAATGCAAAGGGTGTGATTTCCAGGGTATTTGCCGTTCCGATATCGCTACAGCCTAAGGACAAAGTTTCGGAAACATGATACTCAATTACAAGAAGAAAATGTACCGGATAGACCGGTGATCTTTACCTCGTACCTTTCGAACGATAATCATCAATATCATGACTTTTCAAAATCATTGGGCGGTGTTTGACAATTCATGCACAGGCCGGCTGGAAACGCACCACCCTATTTGTGTCTTAAAAATAGTTTATCTTATAATGATATCAATAAATTATGGCAACATTTCTCTAGATAATCTAGCTTATTTAAATGGAATAAAAAATTTCCTTTTTTCAGACATTGCGATTATTACGAAAGCCGCTGCCAGCCTGACTTATGTCGTTTCGATGCCCCTCCAAATCAAGCTTTTATCCAAAAGAACAGGGGGGAGGGGGTACCCCGGTTGTGTGTTAAATGCTCACGCGCACGGGCAAGAAAATTCTTCTTTAATGTTTTGTGTTATGTATTCCAGTGGCCTTCCATTGTTCAACGGTCTGCCGAAATGTGTTCAAACTGGTCATCCCTTCCACCAACAGTCGATGAAGCCGGTTGATTTCATCTTCAAGGATTTTTACGTCCGGTGTTCTCTGCCAGATGCCACCATATTGAATGTCACTGACCGCCTGTGATAAGATTGCATCAGCAACAGCCGCCAGAGACTCGCGCCTCCCTTCTGAAGGCTTCCGTGTATCAGCCGGGGGGATTTTGCAAACCTTCCCCTGAAGACGATCAAAAAGCGTATCCGGGATGTCCACAACCGCCCCCTTGGGGATTGTGCCCTTCGCCGTGTTGAATGATTCGACAACTCGAACTTTCATAAGCTTACCCCCTGCAAATCTGATTCATTTAAAAAAATTTCTCCGCTTAGGGGCGTATTTTGGGTCACAAAGTTACAATTCAATACTGGCGCGGGTTTTTGCGTTTTTTCTTCGGTCACACTTCGTTTACGTGACTGAGTTTCAGTAACATTTTCAGTGTTTGTTACTAAACGTTCGGTAACAGGTAACGCTTTGGTAACACTTAAATCATTGATATAGTTATTATGTGACTGTGTTACCGGATTTTCGGGGGGAAGGGGGATGTAACGAAAAAAAGCGTCTTCAAACTGGCTTTTTTCATATCCCTTTGCCGTCTCAGGACCAACGCGAACCGTCTTGCTCTGAATGCCATAATCTTTCAGTTTCTTGGAAATCTGCCGGGGTTTGATCGGGAAACCTCGGTTGTAGGATGCCCATGTTTTTTCCTCATCGGAGCATAGTACTTTGACCAGTTCCGAGAGTGTTATCCGGGTAAGCTGTTTTTCCTCGAAGATTTCCTTAATGTCAGAAAGCAATTCCGTTCCAATCGTCTGGGATGAAATATCACCGCCAGAGAGTTTAACCGCTGCCGTCATACCGGCCTGGAGCCAGTCTCCGCCAGCTACCAGAGCAATAGCAAGAAGCGGTTCCCAATTATCTTGCGCCCGGTCATTCAGGGTTTGCGGTAATTGTGGACGAGCCTGCCTTACCTGTTCTGAAAAATCTTCGGCGAACCGCGCCAGTTTTGACCTCAGATCGTCAAATAAGCTGGGGTCTGCCTGCCGGATACGCTCAACTTTTTCATGTGGAAGTTTACGCCTCAACTCCAGCATGATAGCCCTATCCATCAGTGTATCGGCTACATGTCCGATACCAGCAATGGCCTTTGCTCCCCATGTGTTAAATTTAATCGGTTTGAAATCCTCTCCAGCGGTGCGGATAACATACGCAGAATCCCGCGTGTGCCCGCTATTTAAAACGCCTCGAAGTTCTTCATTGTCCTTCATGAAGGCATCGGCTTCGTCAATTAATAACGTCGGGTTCCATGCGTTAATCGTCCGAAACAGTGCCGCCGGTGATATGTTGCTTGCCGTGATAGGCCGTGCAACTAGCTTTCCCAAAAGCGAAAGTAAAAGCGACTTCCCGCAGCGTTTTTCCGGCGCGGTGATAACTGCTAATGGCGCGACTTGAACAACGTCGATCAGCCATGCCATCGAAACCCACAAAGCGGCAGCATCCGCCGTTTCTTTGCTGCAAACGATGAACCGCCGGATTGTTGCGGAAATGTCCGTCAACAGACTTGCCGGGTCAACCGCAACCGGCCACAGATCAACCTCATCAAACGGCAATTCGTCATTGTCGCTTTCCTTGCGCGCACCCTTGACGGCAGCGTCAAGAGTAGCGGGACGAACACCAAGTGTCTTGGCTTCGGCTTTGCGCACCTGATCGTATTCCAGGGGGGTCAATGCCGCCAGCCTTTCAACGGCTTCAACAAGCGGGTTAGGTTTCTCTGTGATGACTGTTTTGGTTTCGGTGGTCAGCATGGCCGCCGCTTCAATGCACGTATTGACCGTCTCCAGACCGGACAGGCGCGCCAGATCGTTAAAATCTGAATCCTTCGGCCCTCGATTATTTGGAAAAACAGGAACCGCCAAAAAACCATTGACGCCCCGCGCCGCCTCGGTGGCTTTCGTCCGTCCGGGGTTTCCCTCGGTCAGGTGGTCATCGTCTCCCGCAATGATAATCTTCGCATCAGGATATGAAGCTCGGATATTTTCCGCCACAGGTCTAAGATTCCCGGCGTCAAAGGCTATGACAACATCGTATCCGGTAGCTTCATGGATGCTTGCGCCGGTGGCGTAGCCTTCACAGACAATGATGGTATTGTCTGTGCTCTGACCGATTTTAAAGAAATGACCGGCCTTGTCCGTACCGACCTTGAAACGTTTATTTCCATCAGGCCCAATAAATTGCGCGCCGTGAATAGTTTCCGCTATGTCACGAACGGGAATAATCAGTCTATCTTTGAAGGATTTAAGTCCGTATGCATTGACGCCTTTAAGTTTCAAATAAGGATGCTCATTGCTGGCTGGTTCGGCTTTCTCCCATGCTTCGGAGCACCATGTCCGGCATTCGGTCTGTATTTTTTCTCGCTCTCCATTCCACAGTCGTCTGACTGCTTCCATTTTTTCCGCGTAAACAGCTTTTTCCGCCGGGGTCATCGTCGGACCGGACTTGAAACACCACGTCTCAGAAATGTCGCGTTTCCAGTCGCCAAATACTCCTGCCGCCGGGTCATCCACATGGAGCACATACCAGCCGTTGGCATTCTTCGACTTGCCGCTAGTGACGAACCGATGCAGTTTCCCATCAGCGATAATTTTCGCCGGCGGTTCTATCCCGGCATTTTGCATGGCCTGAGTAAAATTATTGATGATTTCACCCATCATTTCAAATCCTTATTGATAAGCCATTGCAGTTCCCGGAAATCGCGTTTTCGCATTCGCTTCTTTAAGCAGAGAAGGGCGAAAGCCTGCCCCTCCGGCGATTCACTATGAACTTTTGCCCAAACCATTTCATGAGTGCGAAGGCTAAAGGAAACGCTTGCAGTAACAATACCGCTTTTCTTGCATGGTTCGGCGCTGCTAACATGTTCTGATTCCTGATCTGTATTTTTCTGAAGCTTTTTCGTTTGATCCATTATGCCACCTCCTTTTCAATTAAAGCTCTGATGTCCGATGCTCGCCAGACCGTTACGCGCTCCGATAATTTTATGGGTCTCGGATAACGGCCTTCTTTAACGCCTTGCCACCAATGGGAACGACTCACAGGAATGAATTTTAAGACCTGTGAAATCCGAAGTAGTCCTTCACTCGGCAAAGTCTGTGTTTCAGTAATTTGGGATTTGTTCATGTCTTACCACCTCCGATAGTGTTGTTGAAATCGGTATAAACAAGTGAGGTTAATGGTAAGCGGCTTAACGCTTAACAGGAAAGATGCTTACATGTGAATTTTTTTCAATAACGACTCGAAAGACATTCGAGCCGACAGTTAAAAACATGAACGCACCAATAGTATGTGTAACTAATTGATATTATAATTTATAATTGAATTATTCGTTGAATATCATAGAAAAGCTTCCGCGAATAAATCTAATAGCGGGAGGCCCACGTCAGCACGGCCTTTTTTGTTTGTGCTTACGCTTAAACCTTGTCCGTGGAATCCGGTAACGGCAACGTCCGGGGGGTGACTATTAGCCTCCTGCAAGCTCCACGGGCTTTTCTATTTTACGGAGGATCAAAGAATGAGTTTTGAAACAACGATTGAATCAGGAAAGTTGTATGAATAGTCTTCAAAGCTGCAAGCAATCGCTCGAATGCTGGGAGCAAACGGTGACAGCGAAAGGCCGGGCATAACGTTTACGGCCTGCGAACTTGACGGGTTTTCTTCGATGTTAATTGCTGCCGACGATAATATCGACGCTGTAAGAGATACGATTGGCACCTATATCATTCAAACATCGGGCGGCGTTCATGAATAAGAGACTGATAACTTTTTTCAAGGGAGAACTGAGCAATGAGTGAAAAATATGTTCCATTAAAAAAATGGCGGAAGAGTACAGCTTGAAGCCTGAGCGGCTGAGGGCTATGTGCTATCGCAAAGACATAAGGGCATCGAAGGTCGGCGGCGAATGGTTTATAAAGCCGTCAGAAATGGAAAGTTATTTTGAACGGCATTCCAATTAAAGATAAAATTTTTTCATGATGCCGCAATGGTTTTGGGGTAGAAAACGGGGTATGTGAGGAATTATCAATTTTATAACATAATATATATCAAATATTTATCGAACATATTTGCTTCCCATGCACTCCGCCAATTTATTCACAAAATTCTATTTTTAGCGAAACTATTTCTTTAACCTGGCTTTAACTTTCTTTAACCTGACGACGTTTAGCGCCCCACACCGGATTTGAAGTCCAGCAGTGAATGCATGCTCATTATCCCATATTTAATATTGACAAAATTGTATGTTTGTAGAAGGTTAACACTGTTCATAAGTCACCATGTTGTTGAAGTTCCTATTAATCCTGTGAGGTGATGTATGGTTACAGCATTTTAACCCCGTTTTCTAAAAAGAGAGCGGGTTTTTTTTATTTTAAAATAATGGTGATGGGATAGAACTATTTATGGAGGTCGACATTGAGAGCTAGAAATATATTTATAATTATAATGGCGTGTGCTTTTATCTTTCTAAGTGGATGTGGCAAAAGTGAGGCTCCTTCATCAGAGAAAGCCATCACAGCATTCTCTATAGGCGGCGCTGCCGGAACGATCAATGAAACAACAAAAATAATATTAGTCACATTACCATCCGGCACGGATTTTACAGCACTTGTAGGGACTTTCACCACTACAGGCGAAAAAGTTAAAGTAGGGACGACTGCGCAGATAAGCGGGGTAACTGCCAACGACTTTACATTGCCGGTGACATACACTGTGACGGCTGCAGATTCTTCGACACAGACATATATGGTGATCGTAATCGAGCCATGGAAAATCATATCCACACTGAATTTTTACTCATCATACAGCCCTTCCAGGCTTACGCTTCAAAATGGTTTAGCCTATCTCGCTGATGGCAGCATACGAATAATTGATTTAAGCACTCCCACCGCGCCTTCGGTTTTGAGTACCATTGTAGGCAACAAATCCCCTCAGTTGGGCATTTTTGACATTATGACCAATGTTTCAGTATCAAATAATAAAATGTTGGTCGGTGCAGAAATTGGTTGTACCGGGTGGTGCTCTGGAAACCAGTTTGCCGGTAATCTTTATGTTTACGATATTACCAATCCAACAAATCCGGTCAGGACATCCTATTTAGGAATGGGAACTGGCGATATCCTATTGGATGGAAACATCGCCTATGTAACGAAGAGCAATACCCAACCCCAGTTTAATGTGATTGATGTATCGGTTCAGCCGCAAGCAGGCATTCTGGGCTCTGCTAATATTCCGGCATATGGCAGACTGGCGAAAACCGGGAACTTAATGTTTATATCTTGTGGCTCTGGTTCCGGCTTTGATGGGCTGGATACTGTAGATATAACTACTCAGGTAAGTCCATCAGTTCTGCATACCGGAAGCAGTGGTTGGTACGGCGTGACACATCCCCCCATTGTCCTTTCCGGAAATGCCGCGTATATTGCCGATAAAACATATGGTTTGCGGGTTCTGGATATAAGCAATCCCGCCTCGCCTTTAATCGTCCTGACAATATCAGCTCTGTCAAGCATCAATGATGTTGCCGTCTATAACGGTTACCTGTACGCGGCTGACGGAGCATCTGGAATCAGAGTCTTTGATATCTCCAATCCACTGAATCCCGTGTACACAAGAACCATTCCGACTACTCCTTATGCGGCAAAGCTGGTTGCAGTAAACGGCGGTTTAGGTGTTGCAGTTCTTATGAATACGTCAAACGATTATTACTTCGGCGTATTTTTACCACAATAACATTGAGATAAATCCAAAAACATCTCTCTGTAACATGTTTATAATAATAATAAATTGTAAGTATAAAACAATATTACGCTTGGGATGTGTGATTTGAGATTAACCTTCGGGATTTGAGTTCCCGATTACGAATGGTAATTGAGAGGCTTTCTTAATTATCGAATGTGTGGACTTGTAAGTGTAACGGTTGTCAAGACAAGACTTGATTGAGCGCTGTCTGTCAAGTAAAGTATGGTTCAGGACAATTTACAAGCAATGAGGACATAGAGATTGGATACTGTAAATAAATCTGTGTAAATGGAAATATTTTCATATTGTCGCCAAATCAAACCGGTACTCGTACATAACATCTGTGAAATTATCACATCCTAGTTAATCCTTACTTCACCGCCTCTTTAAACGCCTTAGCTGGCTTGAACTTTGGAATAACCCTAGCTGGAATTCTGATTGCTTCCCCAGTTTTAGGATTCCTGCCTTTTCTGGCCTTTCTTTTGGCAACACAGAATGTGCCAAATCCAGACAGAAAAACCTCTTCACGCTTTTTCAAAGTCTTCTTGATCAGAGTCATGAATATTTCAACTGCCATAACCGCTTCTTTCTTTGAACTGGTCACTTTTGCCAGCTCATTGATCAAATCCGCTTTTTTCATAAGTTTCCTCCTTTAGTTAATGTTACTTTCCTTCCATCAGCCTTCTCTTTTCATCCAACTGAATTGCAGCATACTTTTTAACGC
>Ga0316605_10002542_pt1 | contig 10340 bp, 8 predicted proteins | sample OWC_soil_day20_n_FD_207666 | JGI IMG/M metagenome (GOLD analysis project Ga0316605, IMG submission 207666) | Wetland soil microbial communities from Old Woman Creek delta, Ohio, United States - OWC_soil_day20_noCT | ecosystem: Environmental > Terrestrial > Soil > Wetlands | place: USA: Ohio... | reverse complement strand
TCCTGCGGGGTGATACGGATCAGGTCCTTATGGGTGTTACCGGTTCGGGCAAGACCTTTACCATGGCGAATGTCATTGCCAAGGTCAACCGTCCGGCCCTTGTCCTCGCGCCGAACAAAACTCTGGCCGCCCAGTTGTATGGCGAGTTCAAGGAACTGTTTCCGGAGAACGCCATCGAGTACTTTGTTTCCTACTACGACTACTACCAGCCGGAAGCGTATCTGCCCACCACCGATACCTATATAGAAAAAGACTCATCCATCAACGACGAGATAGACAAGATGCGCCATTCGGCCACCCGCAGTCTGCTGACGCGCAGGGATGTTCTGATTGTCGCATCCGTGTCATGCATTTACGGCATCGGTTCTCCCCAATCCTACCAGGAGATGCATATCTTCTTCCACCAGGGAGATGAATACGGTAGAGACGAATTGCTGAAGAAGCTGGTCGAAATTCAGTACGTAAGGAATGATATTGACTTCCATCGCGGCAGCTTCAGGGTCCGCGGTGATATCGTCGAGGTCTTTCCGGCTCATGACGACGAGAGAGCCCTGAGAATCGAATTTTTCGGAGATGCGGTTGAGGCGATTGCGGAAATAGACCCACTTCGTGGGCAGGTGTTGCAGAAACTTGCAAAATGTGCCATTTATCCGGCCTCTCACTATGTCGCGAACAGGGAAACTCTCGAAAGGGCTGTCGAGGGGATTCGGATTGAACTGGAGGAGCGGATACGATGGTTCAGGGAAAATAACATGCTGGTGGAGGCCCAGCGCATCGAGCAGCGCACTTTTTTCGACATCGAGATGATGGAGGAGATGGGTTTCTGCCAGGGGATAGAGAATTACTCGCGCCACTTCGATGGACGTGCGGCGGGTGAGCCGCCGTACACCCTGCTCGACTACTTTCCAAAAGATTTCGTACTGTTCGTCGATGAATCCCATATTACGGTTTCCCAGGTTGGGGGAATGTACCGGGGCGACAGGAGCCGTAAGGAAACTCTCGTCAATTACGGGTTCAGGCTCCCATCCGCACTGGACAACCGGCCCCTCAATTTTCAGGAGTTTGCTTCGAAGCTGAATCAGACCGTTTATGTTTCCGCAACACCGGCGGAATACGAATTGCGCAAGGCCGACGGCGTCGTGGTTGAACAGGTAATCCGGCCCACCGGCCTTATCGATCCTGAAATTGAGGTGAGACCCGCAACCGGGCAGGTAGACGACCTTCTTCATGAGATACGGGAGACTGCAGGGAAAGGGGAACGGGTTCTGGTTACTACACTGACCAAGCGAATGGCCGAAGACCTTACCGATTACTACCATGAACTGGGCATCAGGGTGAAATACCTGCATTCGGACATCAATACCATCGAGCGCATGCAAATCATCCGGGATTTGCGGCTGGGGGTATTTGACGTCCTTGTCGGCATAAACCTTCTGCGGGAGGGCCTCGATATCCCGGAGGTTTCCCTGGTTGCAATCCTCGATGCGGACAAGGAAGGTTTTCTCCGTTCCGAGCGTTCGTTGATTCAGACCTGCGGGCGCGCCTCACGGAACGTTTCCGGACACGTGATCATGTATGCCGACAGGGTGACGGGCTCCATGCAGACATGTATCGGCGAGACGGCCAGAAGGCGGGCATTGCAGTTGGAGTTCAATGAGAAGCACAAGATAACCCCGAAGACAGTGAAGAAGGGCCTCCGTTCTATCCTCGAATCCATTGAGGAGAAGGATTATTACACCGTTCCGGTGGCATTGGAGGCGGGGGATGAGTACGTGCCCGTAGAGAAGATTCCCGGAATGGTGAAAAAGCTGCGCAAGGAAATGCTGTCTGCCGCCAAAAACCTGGAATTCGAAAAAGCCGCGGAACTGCGTGACAGGGTCCGCAAACTGGAAGATATGGAACTTCAGCTGCGGAATTCGGCAGCATGAGAGGGAACAGCGCAAAAGACCGCCAATCCCCTGTGAGAGGAAACAATGACCGATACTTACGATCATGGTGGAAACATATTCGCTATAGCACGCGCACGGGGCGTTTCCCCGGAGGATATACTGGATTTTTCGGCGAGCATCAATCCGCTCGGCCTTGCGAGAGGTGTCAGGGAGTACGTTCATGCAGGGTTCGACAGGGTTTTGCACTATCCGGACACTGATGCGACAGAGCTGAAGCATGAATTGGCAAGTTACCACGGGTTGAAAGCATCGCAGGTTATTGTTGCAAACGGTTCGACGGAGTTGATCCATATTGCTCCACGCCTGGTGGGGGAGGGGCGGGGGCTGATTATCGCGCCTGCTTTTTCCGAGTATGCGAAAGCCATGTCCGGCGCGGGAATGGGAATTGATCACCTGATCTTGCCGAGCGATAACGGATTTTCATTTCCCCTCGAAACGCTCGAGAAAAAGCTTGAGGAAGGCTTTCGGATTCTCTTTCTCTGCAATCCCGGAAATCCGAGCGGAGCACTTGTGCCGCTTCCCGTCATCAGCGCGATACAAGAGTTATGCCGGGCCGCGGGGACATTCCTTGTCCTTGACGAGGCATTCATGGACTTCTGTGAGGAAGGTTCGGCAAAGCATCTGGTCCCGGCTGGCGGTGACGCGGTAGTCCTTCGCTCCATGACCAAGTTTTTTGCCATCCCCGGGCTGCGGGTCGGTTATGCGATTGCCGCACCGGAGCTGATTGTCCGCCTGCAGCGTCTTCGGGGTCCATGGAGCGTCAATACGCCGGCGCAGCTTGCAGGCATCGCCTCCCTGCGGGACGGGGAATACAGAAAGAATACCCTGCGCTATATCGAGGAAGAGCGCGCCTTGTTGTCCTGCGAACTTGCCGGCATTGCCGGGTTGGAGCCATGCCCTTCCTCGGCCAACTACCTGCTGGTCAGAATAACCGGAGGGTTTACCGCAGGGGACCTGGTAAAGGAGCTTGCCGGACGGCTGATCCTTATCAGGGACTGTTCCGGTTTCGAAGGGCTGGACGGGAGGTTCTTCCGTGTTGCGGTCCGGAAAAGAGAGGAAAATGAGAAGCTTGTCGAGGCACTGAGGGAGATACTCTCTTGACCTCGTTCCCTTGTGCGGCAGAAAAATTACAGGAAAGATTTCTGGCCGCTGAGCCTTGACCGACAAGGTTTTCCGGAGCGATATTTTTTGACGGTGCTCAAGATAAAGGGTATTATAATAAAAGAGATGGAAGAATAGATCCTTGAAAAAGACAGGTGTTACGTGAGACAACGCAGAATATGCTGTTCATACTTCATCCGCCAGGGGCGTACAGACCCCTTGAAAAAGGAGAAATTGCGGCAGTTCAACCCGGCTGCGTGGTCCCGCAAGGAGCATGCCTATCGGGAGCTGCAAAATTTCTACCGACGGATTTGAAGAAAGAGTCCCGACGTAACACCGAACAAAAAAGCCCGGCGAATGTAGCCGGGCTTTTTTGTTATGGAAACAGTGAATCGAAATAAATGAAACAGTCCGCGTTGAAACCCTTGCGAAGAAGGTCAGTAGGTCGGGGCGTATCTTTCCCCGGTGCATGCTTCCTTGATGCGATCGCTTAACGGTCGATCGTTTCGAGGAATTTCATGACAATCGTCCTGCTTTACAGTGATTTGCTGTAATCACCCATCTTGTGTTGACATCGGAAGCCGCTTTCATATAAATGGAGGGGATGCCGCATGCATGAAAAAGCTCTTGCTGCGAAGGTTGTCATTTTGCCTGCGGCTACATTCTTTATTCCCACTATTTAATCATATTCCAAGGAGCTAACGATGGCAGAAACAGTCAGATTCGGAGTTTCCATCGATGATAAATTGCTGGAGAGCTTTGACGGACTTATAGAAAAAAAGGGATACATGAACCGATCGGAAGCAATCCGCGACCTGATCCGCGCATCCCTCGTTGAACTGAAGTGGGAGGCTGGTGACGAGGAAACGGTTGGAACGGTGACGCTGGTGTATGACCACCATGTGCGGGATCTGTCCGACAAACTCAACGAGCAGCAGCATGCTCACCACGACAAGGTCATTTCGGCCCTGCATGTTCACCTCGACGCCCATAATTGCCTGGAAGTGCTCGTGGTGCGGGGCAAGGCACGCGATGTCAAGAAAATAGCGGATGAACTTATCAAGGTAAAGGGAGTGAAGCATGGTAAGCTGGTCATGACTACGACGGGTGAGGAACTGCATTGAAACCGGGAAATCAGACCGCAAAAGCCGGGCTTTTCATGGGGGGAATACTCTTTATGCCGGAATTGAGAAAGCAACGGTGGAAATGTATCCTCTGCCATTATATGTACGATCCGGTCATGGGTGACATCGAACACGGCGTTAAAGCCAGAGTCCCTTTTCATGAACTTCTTCACCACTGGGAGTGCCCGAAGTGCAAGTCGCGCAAAAACCTTTTCAGGCAGGTCATTGAAGAAGAATCTGCATCACTATGAAAAGGAGGAAACTCGCGCCACTGTTCTTGAGGTATATCCAAAAATGGAATATCTTCTCTTTCTTCTTGCCTTTAACGCCATTTGAATTTAAACTACCCTCTTTTTAGATGCTTATAGTGCCCGGTATCCATACTCCTTGTTTTCAAGAATCAGCCGGCGGGGATACCTGTGACAAAACCAGAATATCAGGAGGTGTGCGAAATGCCCAAAATTTATATCGTCGACGTAACCAATCGCGATGGTGTGCAGACATCAAGGCTCGGCCTTGCAAAACTGGAAAAAACGATGATCAATCTCTATCTCAATGAGATGGGAATATTTCGCAGTGAATTCGGTTTTCCCTATACGCATCATGAAAAGAACTATATCAATGCTAATCTTGAACTCGCGGAAATGGGGGTGCTGCATCCCATCAGGCTGAGCGGATGGTGCCCGATGCGCGCGGATGAGATAACCGATGCGTTTACGACCACCAGGCTGAAGCACGTGAATCTGTCCATTTCCACATCACGGCAGATGACACAGGGCAAGTTTGCCGGGCGTATCGTACGCATCCCCGAAGAGAATCCATCATTGCCGAATCTTCTCGACAACATGGGTAAAATGGTGGAACTGGCAATGAGTCTCGGGGCGGTTACGGTCGGCGTCAATGCCGAAGATGCATCGCGAACCGAAGACGAGTACCTGGTCAAATTCGCCCGACGAGCCAAGGATGCCGGTGCCACGACGTTCCGTTACTGCGATACGCTTGGTTATGACGACCCGTTAACGATTTATCGCCGCATCAGGATGCTGGCGGAGGAAGTGGGGATTCCTCTGGAGCTCCACTGCCATAACGACCTCGGTCTGGCAGTGGCGTGTTCGGTTGCGGGTGCCCAGGGGGCCATCGACGGGGGCGTGGACGCATATATAAATACCGCCATCAACTGCATGGGTGAGCGCGCCGGTAATGCGGATCTTGTCGCGGTCATTCTCGCCATCAAGAAGGCAAGCGGTCTTGAGGGGAAATATGTGCTTGATGAGAAAGTCGACCTGAAAATGGCCTGGAAAATTGCCAAATATGCTTCCTACGCATTCGGCGTTCCCATCCCGATCAACCAGGTCGGTGTCGGGGCCAATGCGTTTGCCCATGAATCGGGCATTCATGCGGATGGCGCACTCAAGGACCGCCGCAATTACGAACTCTATGACTATGAAGAACTTGGCAGGGGAGAAGCGGAGATCATCGAAAGCGGCAGGGAAATAACCGTCGGTGAATATAGTGGCATCAAGGGTTTCCGTAATGTTTACGGCAAAATGGAAATAGAATTTAATAACGACAAGGAAGCCAGCGATATCCTCGAACTGGTGCGCTATGCCAATGTCCACACCCAGAAGCCGCTGACCGGTGACGAGCTGCGTTTCATCGCGAAATATCCTGATCTCGCCAGGCGGATCATGACCATGACCCCGCTGCGTTAGCACTGTTTACCTTTTCATCCCTTCTTTAAGCCGCCCTTTACCTTTATTGGAAGGAGCGGCTTTGTTTTTTTTCCCTTCGTTCCGTTCCGGTCGCGCCAACCCGCATTTGTATGATACACTCATCTACAGGTTGCCTGGTGCAGCGGTATTCAGTTTCTACCGGTATTCCGTATCTCCAGCCCCCATTGACAGGTTGTTGCATCAAGCAGATAGAGTATCTTTTCCCCAAGCGAATGGGAGGGGCCCATTATGATTGTTGTCGAGCCTTACAAAGGCAGGTCTGTCCGGGAGCAAAAAATTGAAATTGTAGAACGGAAGGGGACGGGGCATCCTGATTTCATCTGTGATTCCGTCATGGATGCAATTTCCGTCGCCCTGTCGCAGGAATATCTGAAGGATTTCGGTGCGATTCTGCACCACAACATCGACAAGGGGCTCCTCGCAGCGGGAGGCGTCGAGAAAAAATACGGGGGCGGGAGGTTTGTCAGGCCCATGGAATTAACCATAGGAGACAGGGCTACTTTCAAGGTCTCCGGGAGGGAGATTCCTGTCGTGGAGATTGCCGTGGATGCGGCAAAACGATGGATAAGGGAAAACCTCCGGTTTGTCGACCCCGAACAGCATCTGACCTACAGGGTTGTCCTTGCCCCCGGGTCGGATGAACTTACCGATCTTTTTTCCAGACCCGGGCAGGTTGCGGGCGCCAACGACACGTCGGCCGCCGTAGGTTATTATCCGCTAAGCCATACAGAAACGGTCGTTCTCAAGCTTGAGAAATATCTGAATTCGGAAGTGTTTAAGAAAAAGTACCCTGAGACCGGGGAAGACATCAAGGTAATGGGGTTGAGGCAGGGGAATACTCTCGACGTAACCGTAGCCATGCCGCTGATTTCACAATACGTCGAATCCGAATCGGATTATTTTGCCAGAAAGGGTATGATCATCAAGGCAATGAATGACTTTCTCGGTGAATGCACCGGTTTCAAGAAAATCGGTGTCCATTACAACACTCTTGACGAAAAAGGCCGTGGGCCCGCGGGTATATATCTCACCCTTACCGGAACTTCCGCGGAAGATGCGGATTCCGGTCAGGTAGGCCGCGGCAACCGGGTAAACGGTCTCATCTCCATGAACCGGCCGATGGGTACCGAGGCTGCGGCCGGGAAAAATCCCGTAAGTCATGTGGGCAAGATTTACAACGTCCTTTCCCATAAGATCGCCCGGGATATCTACGAAAAGGTGGATGGCGTGAAAGAGGTTTATGTCCTTCTGTTGAGCAGAATCGGAACGCCAATTGACTTGCCGCAGGTGGCCGCGGCTCAGATTCTTCCGGAGAAGGGGAGGAAGACCGGGGAGATGGCCGGACAGGTGGAACAGATTCTGGGGGAAGCGCTGGCGAATATCGGCGTATTCTGCATGGAACTGGGCCGGGGAGTATATCCGGTTTGTTGAGGATGGATGCTGTTATTTGAACTCCGGCAACAGGCTCACCAGTCGCCATGATTTTTTGCCGTTCTCTTCCACATACTCCCATTTCTGAATATCCTGCACCGTTTTGACCGTTACAGAAGGAGCGACGAAATAATCGATGTCCGCGATCACTTCTGCCTGATTCTTTTCAGGAATGCAGTACTGGCTCTTTATCCGGTAATCGGTGATCGTTACGTTTTCCGCCGCCTTGACCCTGGCGGCGAATTCCTCTTTTAGCGGACCGGCTGCAAAAGCCGCTCCCGCCAAGTCCATTTCACGCCACCGGAGCATCCGGTTGTATCTATTGGAGCTTTTTTCGAATTCATCGGATATATTAAAGTTTTTCACCGCTGTGCAGGCACCGGTGGTGATGAGGATCAGGAAAAGTACAGCAAATGTGCGGAGCATGAAGTTTCCTTTCTTGTGCCGTTGAGGTTATTCCCTGATAAATCGAACCAGTTCGGCCGCTACCAGGTACTTGCCGAAAGGCGGTATTATGTAGAATCCGCCGACGCGATCCTTTACCGAAGCAATGAACTCACTGGCGATGGCGAGCCCTTCACCCGTTCCCGCTTCCCCGTCCTTGCCGCGCATCCTGGCCCTGATCCGTTCGGGAATGACTATTCCGGGAACTTCGTTATGGAGAAACTCGGTGTTTCTCTCGCTTACCAGGGGCAGGATTCCCGGGAGGAAGGGAATGTCGAGGTGCCTCGTCCGCTCGAGCATTTCATCCAGAATGTCCATGTCATAGATTGGTTGCGTCTGCACGAACCTGGCACCGTTTGCAATTTTTCTTTCCAGTCTCGCGACCTGTGTTTCCATCCGCTCGCTGTTGGGATTGAAGGCGGCACCGATGGTAAAGCCGGCGCCCCTGTCAATGGAATTGCCCAGACCGTTTACTCCCGAGTTCAGATCCTGCAGCAGTTTGATAAGGCTGAACGAGTTCAGATCGAAAACCGACGTTGCCCCCGAAAGTTCACCAATGCTGGCAGGGTCTCCCGTTACTGCCAGGATGGAGCGGATCCCGAGCAGACTCGCCCCCATGAGTTCCGACTGCATGCCGATCAGATTGCGGTCGCGGCAGGTTACGTGGACAATTACTTCTATGCCGATTTCATGCTGGATAAGATTGGCCAGAGCGATGTTTCCCAATCTTACCCGTGCAAGGGGGTTTTCCGCCAGGTTAATGGCATCGGCTCCCGCTTCCTTGAGCACCCTGCAACCGGCAAGAACCTTTCCGCAGTCGAGCCCTTTCGGGGGGTCCAGTTCAACAGTGACAATCTTTTTTCCCCCCCAGCCCTTCAGGAAACCTGCCTGTTCAGCCCCTGCTTCCCGTATCTCCGGCATAACGGCCGGTTTGACCACGCGTATCCGCAACGCCGGCCTCAACCCCCGTATTCTGGCGGACAGCAGCCTGATATGCTCCGGTGTCGTTCCGCAGCATCCGCCGATGACGTTTGCTCCCGCGCGGCAGATCTCAAGCGCCATGTCCGCGAAATATTCGGGAGTGGTACGGTATATGTAGCGGCCGTTCACATACTCCGGAAAGCCGCTGTTGGGAAAAGCCGCCAGGGGACGGTCACTTGCCGAGGCCATGCGAAGGATGTTCTGCATCATGTCCAGTGTTCCGGAACCGCAGTTGGCCCCTAAGACATCCGCACCGGCGGCATCGAGTTCGATGGCAAGCCGCTCGACCTCCATACCAGCGGACGTTCGCCCCTTTTCAAGGAAGGCCATGGAGGCGATAACCGGCAATCCCGTCTCCTTTGCCGCCGTCAATGCTTCCTTTATCTGGCTGATGTCCGAAAAGGTCTCCAGGATGAAAAGATCGACGCCTCCCTCGGCGAGGGCGAGGGTCTGTTCCCGGTATATGTCCAGCATTTCAGCAGCGGAGAAATCCGACTCTTCGCCCTTCACCCGCGGCAGTGGGCCTACCGACCCGGCGACGAAGACGTTCTTTCCCGCGGCGCGCCGGGCGAGAGCAGCCCCCTGGCGGTTTATATCCCGCACTTTCTGCTCGAGACCTGCCACCTTGAGACGTGCATGATTGGCGCCGAAGGTGTTTGTCTCTATCATCAGGGCTCCTGCGGCTATGTACTCCTGGTGAAGCTCAAGCACCAGTTCGGGGCGGACAAGATTCAGATGCTCGAAATTGGCTTCAAGGCTTACCCCCTTGTTGTAGAGCATGGTGCCGATAGCGCCATCGGCGACCAGTATTTCTTCTTTTATCCTGTCGAGAAAATTCATATCCTGAACCCCTGAAATAACGCTCTGCCGGAGGAGGTGGAAGTTTTAATGGCCTTTTGCCGGCAAACCATATAAAATGCCCTCGAAAAAATTCCTTTCCGGAGACCGCACCATGCATGAACTGATAAACTGGCTTGTGACAACCGTCGGCGCCATGGGGTATCCCGGCATATTTATGCTGATGGCAATGGAAAGCTCCGTTATCCCCGTACCCAGCGAACTGGTGATGCCGCCTGCGGGGTATCTGGCCCAACAGGGTCAGATGAGTGCTTTCATCGCAATTCTCTGCGGGACGGTGGGCAGCCTCGTGGGAGCCTATGTCAATTATTTCGCCGCCCGTCACCTGGGGAGGCCTCTGCTGCTCAAATACGGAAAGTATGTATGGATCAGTGAAACCAAATTCGCCCGGGTCGAATCCTTTTTCCTCCGGCACGGGGAGATTTCCACCTTCATCGGCAGGCTCCTGCCGGTGGTGCGGCATCTCATCTCCCTCCCCGCGGGTCTCGCCGGAATGAATCACCTGAAATTCTCACTCTACACCCTGCTCGGGGCGGGAATATGGGTTACGGTGCTCACCTATTTGGGATATTTTATCGGCGCCAACCAGGAGTTGATCATGCGATATTCCCATCACGCATTGATCATTGTCCTGATCTGTTGTGTTGCTCTGGTCACAGTCTATATAAAATTGCACCGGCGCGGAACCATTGGGAAAACTGATGAACAGGCGGGCTGAC
>Ga0316605_10002541_pt1 | contig 10343 bp, 7 predicted proteins | sample OWC_soil_day20_n_FD_207666 | JGI IMG/M metagenome (GOLD analysis project Ga0316605, IMG submission 207666) | Wetland soil microbial communities from Old Woman Creek delta, Ohio, United States - OWC_soil_day20_noCT | ecosystem: Environmental > Terrestrial > Soil > Wetlands | place: USA: Ohio... | reverse complement strand
ATCTGGCCGACAAGGCCTCCTACATTACCAAAGTCATCCTCAACGAAGAGCAGCGTTTCATGGAGACGCTGGACGCGGGGCTGCGCATTTTGCAGGAAGAAACAGTGTTGCTCAAACAGGCGGGCAAATCGGTTTTGCCGGGCTCACTGATTTTCAAGCTCTATGACACTTTTGGATTTCCGACCGATTTGACGGCGGACATCGTTAAAAAAGACAACTTAACCCTTGATACGGAAGGGTTTGAAGCGGAGATGGAGCTGCAGCGCGAACGGGCGCGCGGTGCATGGAAAGGCAGCGGCGAAGAAGCCGTGGCTGAATGCTACCTGAAAGTATCGAGTTCGGGAATCCTCAGCGAGTTTTGCGGTTACGAAGGAGTGACCCGGGACAAGGCAAAAGTAACCGCCATTTTTGTGGATGGCAAACCGGCGGAAATTGCACGCGTGGGGCAGCAGGCCGAAATTGTCCTGGATGCCACGCCTTTCTACGGCGAATCCGGCGGGCAGGCAGGAGACACAGGATACCTGGAAGGCGCTGCTTTTAATTTTATTGTTGAGGGCACAAAAAAGCCGGTCGAGAACTTCATCGTCCATAAGGGCGTGGTGAAAAGCGGCGAAATCAAAATCGGCGCAACAGTAAATTTAACGGTCGATCTGGAAAGACGAAAAGCCATTGCCGCCAATCACTCCGGCACGCACATTCTACAGGCGGCGCTCAAAGCCGTGCTGGGCGATCATATCAAACAGTCCGGATCGCTGGTCAACGCCGAGCGTCTGCGTTTTGACTTTACCCACTTTTCCAAAATCAGCGATGAAGAACTTCGGCGCGTGGAAACCATCGCCAACGACATGATCCGCAAAAACCTGACGGTTCAGACCGAAGTATGCACGCTGGAAGACGCCCTTAAGACGGGCGCCACAGCGGTGTTTGACGAAAAATACGGCGCGACTGTGCGCATTGTGAAGATGGGCGAAATGAGCATGGAACTTTGCGGTGGAACGCACGTGGAGCGGACCGGCGACATCGGTCTTTTGAAAATCATTCATGAATCGGCCATTGCCGCGGGCGTTCGGAGAATCGAAGCCATCACGGGACGGGAAGCCGTTTTGCACATTCAAAAAGCCGATGAGGAATTAAAGCAGGCGGCGGGCCTGTTCAAGGCAGGACACTTCGAAGTTTATGACCGGGCCGAAAAACTGCTCAAGAACGTCAGAGAACTCGAAAAAGAAATTGAAGGTCTGAAAGGCAAGCTTGCCGCGAAGGATTCCGGTGACCTGATGAGCCGGGTAAGAGAAATTGCGGGTGTAAAAGTGCTGGCGGAAGAAGTAAATATATCCGACGCGAAAACGCTGCGCGACTTCGGCGACAAGCTGCGCGACAAAATGGCATCCGGCATCATTCTTCTGGGCAGCAAGGCCGACGATAAAGCAATGCTTCTGTGCATGGTCACAAAAGATCTGGCCGGAAAATACCACGCAGGCAATATCATCAAGGAACTGGCCCCGATCGTCGGCGGCAAAGGCGGAGGCCGCCCCGACATGGCCCAGGCCGGTGGAAGCCAGCCGGAAAATCTAAATCACGTATTCCCGGCACTGGAAAAGCTTCTGACCCATTGAGATATTTACCATTCTTAGCCTGACGTTATCGTGATGAAAAAGAATGAAACACCCTGTGGCCACGCTGCTGACAAAACGGCACAGGTATGCCATAAATGTTTATTACCGCTTTCAAATATCATGAATCATGCTATTATATTGCTTAAGCAACGAAATTAAATGATTGTTACTGATTTGTCCTCCGCTAGCGGAGGTGGCGTGAAACGCCGGAGGTGGTTTAAGGCGGATTAATATTAGTGGACGAATGTTGTGTACCTCCCCCTACCCCCTCTAGAGGGGGACAAAACAGAAAGTAATCCCGCCAGTGGGTACACACCAGGCACGCAAGCAATATTAATTATTTAAACTTTTAGTTGCCAGGGCATAATATCCAAGTCAGTCGCTTCGCAGCAAGCCGCGAAGAATTAACGCTCGTCCCGCGTGAGCGGGATTCAATTCATAATGCGTGGAGGGAAATGTCATGACATCAAATGAAAACCCAAATCATGTTTTAGCGGCCATCATTCTTGGAATTTCTCTAATTGCAGGACTTACTCTCGGGGGATACTTTGTTGGAAAAGGTGTTACCCGTTTCAAATCGGATGCCCGCACAGTCACAGTCAAGGGCCTGGTGGAAAAAGAGGTCAAGGCAGACCAGGCAATCTGGATGTTGAATTTCAGGAGAGCGGGTGAAGACATCATGGACACTCACACAAAAATCACCTTTGACCGCGACACCACCGTTGCATTCCTCAAAAAGCAGGGCTTCAAGGATAAAGAAATAAGCCGGCAGCCGACACGAACCATTGATAAACTTGCCCGTGACTATAGTCAAAATCAGGCAGGTGAGAGATTCCGCTATGTTGTGACCAGTTCTGTGAAAGTAACGACCACAAATATCGACCTTGTGACCAACGCTCTGGGAGCCACCGAGGAATTGCTCAAATCAGGCGTGCTACTTGATGGACAGCAGGGAGAAGGTGTGGCCAATCCTCGATATGTTGTCACAACGTTTAATGACCTGCGACCGCAGCTCCTTGCCGAAGCCACAAAAAATGCCCGCCTCACCGCTTCGCAGTTTGCTTCTGATTCCGGCACCACGGTCGGAAAAATTTCTTCTGCAAACCAGGGCATGATTCAGATATTTGGGAGCGATGGCAATGATGAATCGGCTCCGTACAGCCCGACAAGTACTCCATTGAAAAAGATACGGGTCGTCAGCACATTTGCGTTTGAGCTGAAATAGTTAATTAAAAATATTTTTCCCCTTGCCGGACCTTTTGGTTTTTCGATTATAGCTTCGGCTGAATTTATCGGTAAAGACGATCATTTCTATAAAGGAGGAAATCATGAAAAAGATAAAATCTGCAGTCGCCAGTATAATACTGGTTGTTGTTTTAAGTGGCGGTTCAGCCTTTTCCCAAAGTGATATTCCCCTGGTACCTCTCGTGAAGCCGATTAACCCGAAACTCATCAAGATCACCGGCGCATGGAATTATAGCACTAAAATTGCCACCGTACAGGGTATGTGTCCTGCCGGCAGCGCGGGATCGGGCACATTGGCGATCAGCAAGGGTAGCGGATCTCGTCCTTATATTCTTGTTTTTCAATCAGGCAGAGTGTGTAATCCCTCTTCTCTTTGTACCTTCAATGGCACATTATCGGGAAATGAACTTGTCTTTGTCAATGAGGCCAAGGTAGACGATGAGGGCGGAGAAGTGACGAACGCCTTCAGATTGACCGTTTTAACCAATGAACTTGCCACCGGAGAAGCCAGTTCACGATATCTCCATCCCGATGGAATGGAGTGTCAATGGACTTATGGAATTACCTTGAACAGAAAAGCCCGGAAATAAAACGATTGACGATAGGGAACTGCGGCTATGTTCACCGCATGTTACCATGCGGTGCTGAAAATTACCGGAATATAAGTAAAAAAAACCATCATGGACTGCCGGCTTTGCACCGATGATTTGAACTATCAGAAATTATTATTAATTTGTTGATATTGAACGACTTTACATTTTAGGTCGTTTTATTTCTTTCTAGATGCAGGTCAGGCTCATCTACAAAAAAACCTGCCTCGTCTCCAAAAAATGTTGATCAATCCACTAAACATAATGGCTCGATTTATATAATTCATGCCCTGGAACGCTTCAACAATTCATCAATACCATTTCCCTGGTGATTTTTTTCCCATCGACTGTATCAGCATAGCATCGATCGTTTTACATAATAACTTTTTTATTGATGCAACACATGATCTTCCGTTTAGAAGTCCCGGGTTGGGGCATGATTTTTATATCTCATGAGATATAAGCTAGTTACGGAACTGATACGAAGCATTCGCCATGACCCATCCTGTAAGATTTTTCAAAAGTATTTGTATTTATTATGATAAATTTTTAAAACAGCAAAAACAACTACTTGTAATACATTCTGCACGCGGCTTGCCAGTTATGCTGGTGTCATCGTCTCGACTTTTGCATTTTCAAATATGAGCCTAAAATCGATTTGAGGCAGTTTCTGGTTTATAATTAGGTTCATGGCATTTGTTTTGCATTGTTTATAAGGTTTATTTATGCTGAACTGCAAGAGAAATACTGGATATTTCTATCGGACGCAGTTTTTTGATGGTTATTTTATCTGTCTTGTTAGCTTAATCCTGTTCTTTTGTTAAATGCTGAATGATGGATACCCGAAACGGGCTCTGAATTCGGCAAACCCGAGAAATCATCTGAACGGGAATTATGTTTCGTCAGAGAAATAACCATCGGTGATCATCCTGCAGAGTCAAGTATGTGAAGCCTATGTTTCATATTCCAAGTCTGAAAAAACACATCTCAATAAAAGATTTAAGCGAAGCCATGCAAAGAAAGAAACGTGAACCGGATAAACCACCGGAACGTATTCTTCATGAAATAGTCTCTCAACAGTCCAGCGTCCAAATCAATAATGCATTAAACACCCTGAACGACGCTGCAAAAAAACTCGAATCCAGAATGAAACAGGCTGATTTCTCCTCTGAAATAAATGACAAGTTTGTTGTTTCGAAAAAAGATATCTCCATAAGCGATTTAAGCGAAGCCATGGAGAGACAAAAACGAGAACCTGACAAAACACCGGCACAAATCCTTCGTGAAATGGGTCTCATCCAGGCCAATTCCTATATGAATATCAGCAAGGCATTAAGCAGTCTCAATAATGTAACAAAGAAGCTGGAATCCAAAATTCATGAGGCGGAGTCTTCGTCCACTAAAATCGGCCAGATTCTTGTGACGAAAGGAATCATATCGGAATCTGATTTAAATACAGCCATGGATCTGAAAAAACGAGAACCCGAAAAATATCTGGGACAAATACTCTGTGAAATGGGCCTTCCCCAGTCCAAAATCATGAAAGGTCTCTACTACAGCAACAAGAGAAAAAAACTGGGAGAAATTCTCATTGAACTGAATATCATAACCCGGGAGCAGTTAACTGACATTCTCAATCAGCAGAAGCAACAAAAATACTTCGGCATACACAAGCATCTGGGTCACCTGCTGGCCAGAAGCAAGATGATAAGCGAAAAAGATTATGTCCATGCTCTGTCTGCTCACTTCAGCATGCCCGTTGTTTCTTTAAAAGGTTACACCGTATCCCGCGCCATGCAAAAAGCCATAGGAGAAGAATACGCCCTGGAGAATCGTATTGTCGTTTTAAATAACAGCGCCAGGAAATTAACCGTAGCGATCGCGGACCCCCATTTATCAGTCTTTGAATATCTTGAAAAAGCCACACCCAAAGAAAAACATATCGTTTTTTGCATTGCAAAATCATCGGAAATAGAAAAAAGCCTCGACAGCGTCTATGATTATTATAGTTACGTGCGTTATTGACGTTGCAGATCTGAAACATTATCTATCAATCCTTTCTTCCCCTTTGCAGCGGCCGTTCGAACTGCAAATACAGAGATGAATTCCAAAAGCATGACACAATTGTTTTGACAATCAATGTCCTTCCCTTTATGCTCAACCATAAGACAGCAGGGGAATTGCCATCATGATGCGGTCAAAAGGATTTCTCGTTAAAGCTATTTTCTTAGTACCTGCCTTCATTTTCCTCGCAACATGCACAGAAACGCCTGTTTATTCCGACACGCTCCGCACAGTGAACGGAACGGTCACCAGGGTGTATGACGGCGACACTATTCAATTAACAACACCGAATCAAACCATCCTCAGGGTCAGGCTGTATGGCATTGATGCACCCGAAACGCCTAAAACCGATTACCGAACCGGTCGCATGAATATCCCCGGCCAACCCCATGGAAAAGAGTCAACCAGAGCTCTTAAAAATAAAATCCTCGGCTATAAGGTGAGCCTGGATATTATTGAAGTTGACCAGTACAGACGCATGGTTGGAGTTATCCGGCTGGAAAACAGAAATATCAATCTGGAAATGCTCAGAGAAGGATACGCGGACACTTATGTTGAATTCCTTCGATATCCTTACCGGAAACCGTTTCTCGATGCCCGCAGGGAAGCAAGATCAGCAAAAAGAGGAATCTGGTCGCTGCCGGAATACGAGCGGCCTCGGGAATTCCGCAGGCGTTTTAAAATGCAGGGAATGGATTAGTTTGACCGCAACGTCAAGTATGCTATAATAAAGTCACATCAAAGAAACAATTCTGCCCCGGTACAGGCAAGGCGTTCGTTTACATTAACCTTTTAAAAAATATAAAGGAGATTCATCATGGGAATCTTATCATGGATCGTGATGGGATTAATTGTGGGTATTCTTGCAAAATTGATCATGCCGGGCAAAGATCCGGGAGGAATCATCATTACCATCCTGATAGGCATCGCCGGTGCTTTCCTGGGAGGGTATATCGGATCTTTTCTGGGAATCGGGACAATAACCGGATTTAATATGGTAAGCTTACTGCTTGCCATTGGAGGAGCTCTTCTTCTGTTGATTCTGTATCGCCTGATAAAAAGATAGTGCTTCCTTGCTGACAGACAACAGATGGCGGAGGTTCTGTGAAAATCAACCCCCCGCAGCAGGCTAGGGAGAATTAACGCTCGTCCCGCGTGAACAGGATTAAAAAAGGGCACTCGATAAAAGCATACTGTCAGGTGGAGTGTTTGACCTTCATGAATGTCGGCAGGTAAAATAAATAACCGTTTAAAGAATTCCACGGAGGTTTATCATGACAACAAATGAAATCAAGGATTTTCTTCTTTTTTGTGTCATTGTCAATTACGTATTCCTGTTAATTTGGGCAGGTGCATTTATCTTTGCCCATGACTGGATGTACAGATTGCACAGCCGCTGGTTCAAAATCCCTGTTGAGACATTCGATGCCATTCACTACGCGGGTCTGGCCATTTATAAAATCGCCGTCATCATGCTTAACCTTGTGCCGCTGATTGCGATCTGGCTGCTTTTCTAGAGAATGATCATATTATTTTTGAACTGGCTGTGCCAAAAGTCCGTTCATCCCCTCTGACTTCCGTCGCTGTCCTTTAGCGAATCTCCATTTCCTGCATCGGCGGAGGCTGTGGCTGAGGAACAGAGGCGGGTTCGCGATCAGGAGCGCCGTGTTTCCCGCAGGGTTTTGTCGGCTGTGTATCCGCCATATAAAATTCTTCGCGCTGAACGGGGCACAAAGGCGTTGCCAGTTCATTTGTTTCCGGGTCAATCATAACACCAACAATCGTACCGGGTTTCGAAAAATCATGAACGGGTTTCCCGGCAAGGGCTCCACGCATGAAGCGTCCCCAGACAGGCGCGCAGATGGCCCCGCCCGTAAAACCCGATCCTCCCGGCCTTGGCTTGTCGTAGCCAACCCAGACTCCCGTGATGATCTGCGGGGTATAGCCGATGAACCACGCATCCCGGTGATCGTCGGTCGTGCCTGTTTTCCCGGCAGCCGGCCGTTTTTCAACAAAGCTTTTCAGTGTTTTAGCGGTGCCATAAGTGAGAACGTCTTTCATCATCTGAGTTGTTACAAAAGCTGAAGCGGGGGAAAGGACCGCTGATATGGACAGGGGCGTTTCCGTCCAGGTCCGGCGATTGCGATCAAAGACGCGGATGATGGTTCTGGATCGCGGCCGCAGGCCGCCATTCGCAAATGGAATATAAGCGGAGACAAGGTCATGCAGGGTAACTTCAGCGGAGCCGAGAGCCAGAGTGAGGTCATTGGTGGTGTTTAACGTCAGCCCGAGCCTGGAAGCAAAATCAACAAAAAAGGGAACTCCCATGGCTTCGAGGAGCTTCACGGAAATGACATTGTTGGAATAAGCCAGCGCCTGTCTGAGGCTTAAGTCTCCATAATATTTCCCCCGGTAGTTTTTGGGGGTCCATTTTCTGCTGTTCCCCCGCTCGTAAGATACAGGATTATCGTTTAAAATTGTTCCCGCCGTGAACCCTTTTTCAAGCGACGCCGCGTAGATCAGGGGTTTGATGGCAGAACCCGGCTGTCGTTTGGCAAAGAAAGCCCTGTCGTAAGGATTCTGGACGAAATCTATACCACCCACGGCCGCCAGGATGTCTCCCGTATTCGGATCAAGGGCCACGAGCGCACCCTGAAGTTGCGAGTTGATGCGCCCTACACCTTCCTTCAATGTTTTCTCGGCCAGACGCTGCATGCGCAAATCCATAGCCGTGATGACATCCAGTCCGCCTTGTTCGATGATCTCCTGCCCGTATTGTTCAATCAGCTTTTTACGGACATGGGCCATATAATATGAGGCTTCTCCCTGTTTCGTGTAGGAAACGCGCCGCAAGCGCAATTCCTTTGCTTTCCGGGCGGTGATCATTTTCAGGTTTACCATCTGATTTAGAATAAGTTTCTTCCGCCTGTCGATCATTGCCGGCTCACCCAAAGGATTATAGTGCGTCGGAGCTTTGGGAGTTGCGGCCAGAAGAATACATTCCATCTCATTCAATTCCTGAGGCGTCTTGTCAAAATACAGGAGGGCGGCCTGCGCGATTCCCCATGCTCCGTTTCCGAAATAGACCTCGTTGAAATACATTTCCAGGATCTGCTTCTTTGTGTATTTCTGTTCATATTCCATGGCCAGGATTCCTTCCCTGACCTTTCGCTCAATCGTCTTCTCCCCTTTAAAATATTTGTTCTTGATAAGCTGCTGCGTAATCGTCGAACCGCCCTCGGCCATGCGCCCCTTGATCACATCCTTTACGAGGGCGCGGGCAATCCCCCGCATATCTATCCCGCCATGTTCGTAAAAGCGGACATCCTCGACGGCGATGAGCGCTTTTTGCAGAAAGACGGGAATCTGATCGATTTCAACCCAGTAACGCTTATCCGCCAGAACCCGGCCGACGAATCTTCCCTGGCTGTCAAATACCCGGATGGATTTGTACCCCTTTGGTAAATATGGATAAGCGGCAATATTTCCCCCGGCAAAAGCCGAGGAGGCAAAGGTCAGGGCCAGTAAAAGTCCGAAGACGCAGATCGCCCGATAGTGTTTACGGTGAAAAAGTGTACGCGAAACCAAAATGTTTTTTACTCCTTTTGATATTTCTTTGATCTGATTTGAATCATGAATATACCAGAATACCCTGATGGATATTCGACATGACCGGTGATGTCCCACTAAGTCTTTTCAAAACGAAATCAGAAGAGCTTCCCTTTATTGACGCGGAGTATAGGAAAGGCGGTCATTTGTCAATTCATATTGACGGTCGGTTTATATGTGCAGATTGCCGAATTTGTCTGATATCTGACTGAAATCATTCTTTCAAAGGTTCTCCTGCAACACAGGAGCCAATCTCAGGGCGTTGCCTGTCCCCGCAGGGGCTTTTCACATTCAGTCTGGGACTTGGGAAACCGGTTTTAGGATTGATATATGAAACGATGGTGTCCCAACTCAAAAGACCTTTGCGATCAAAGTTTAATCGAAGCAGCCAGCCGGTACATCCGGCGTCATCATCATATTCATCGAATACGAAATTACCCAGACTATATGCAATCAAGCCCCCTTTGTAGGATTCAACGGCTTGAAGGATATGAGGATGGCTGCCTATCACAACGGTGGCACCGGCATCAATCATTTTGCGGGCCAGGGTTCGTTGTCTTTCACGGGGAATCGGTTCGTCCTCCCAACCCCAATGCATGTAAGTGATCACAATATCTGCTTCATGTTGCTTCAGTGCTCTTTTAATATCGGCAATCACCTGTTCATCTTCAGAACTCCAGGCAACTCCCGGCCTGTTTGCGCCCGCTTCGAATTGTCTTGGAAAAAACTCGTTGTATCCTAAAAGAGCAATTCGTAACCCCTTCCGCTCAAAGATCAGCGGGGTATGTGCTTCAGATAAATTATAGCCGGCGCCAAAGTAGTCAAGTCCACCCTTTTTCAGGTTTTGAAAGGTTTCCTGCAAAGCGCTTTGACCATAATCTCCTGTATGATTATTGGCCAGTGACATGGCATGAAAATACTTTTTTAAGACGGGTACGACTGCAGGAGATGCCCGAAAAACATACGGCTTGCTCAATGGCTTACCACCTGACGCAACCGATGTTTCCAAGTTTCCTATATTTATATCACCGGATTTAAAAATATCAGCAAATGCAGCAAAAGGGTCCCGGCCTTTAATAATAAGTTCACCCGGCAGCATTGCTACCATTACGTCTCCCACAAAGCTGACCCGCACAATCTGGTCTTGAGCAAAACCTGCCCGGGGGAAAATTAAAAAACATACTAACAAACATGCTATTCGTAAAATTTGCATATTTCCCTT
>Ga0316605_10002540_pt1 | contig 10344 bp, 7 predicted proteins | sample OWC_soil_day20_n_FD_207666 | JGI IMG/M metagenome (GOLD analysis project Ga0316605, IMG submission 207666) | Wetland soil microbial communities from Old Woman Creek delta, Ohio, United States - OWC_soil_day20_noCT | ecosystem: Environmental > Terrestrial > Soil > Wetlands | place: USA: Ohio... | reverse complement strand
GACGAAGGCCGTGGCGAAAATCAGCTTGCCGATCAGTTTTTGGGCTTTTTCGGTGGCCGTTTCGCCGTAGTTGCGGGTGACGGTGACTTCGACGCCGTCCGGGATCACGGTGTTTTTCAGGGCATTTATCCGGTCGACCGCAGCTGTTGCCACGTTGGCCGCATTGACGCCGGGTTGTTTGGACAACTGGATGGTCACGGCCGGGAATTCGCCGTCCTTGCTGCCGAACCAGGCGTAGGCCCTGGGTTGATCCGGGCCGTCGTCGACGCTTGCCACGTCGCCGAGGAAAACCGGCTGGCGGTCGCGGACGGCGATCACCAGCTGCCGGACATCGGCTGCCGATTCGAGATAGGTGCCGGTCTGGACCAGCACTTCGCGGTTGCCGGCGGTCAGGCTGCCGGAGGATTGCAGCGCATTCGATACCTTCAGCGCGCCGGCGATGTCCTGCGGCGTCACGCCGAAGGCGGTCATCCGCTCGGCGTCCATCAGCACGCGAATGGCGTGCTCCGGACCGCCCAGCGTCGACACGTCGCGCGTGCCCTTGATGCGCTTGAGCTCGATCTCGACGGCGCGCGCCACCTGTTGCAGCTCGAAGGCGGAGCGTTGCGGATCGCTCGTCCAGAAAGTCAGCGCGACGATGGGCACGTCGTCGATGCCGCGCGGCTTGATGACCGGCTCCATGACGCCGAGGTTGGGCGGCAGCCAGTCGCGATGCGAGTGCACGGTGTCGTACAGGCGCAGCACCGCGTCGTTGTATTTGACGCCGACGTCGAACTGCACGGTGATGACGGCCATGCCCGGGCGCGCCATCGAATAGACGTGCTCGACGCCGTGCAGGCGCGACAGCACCTGCTCGGCCGGTCGGGCAACCAGGTTTTCGACATCCTTGGCCGAGGCGCCGGGGAAGGCGACCAGCACGTCGGCCATGGTGACATCGATCTGCGGTTCCTCCTCGCGCGGCGTGACCAGGGTGGCGAAGATGCCGAGCAGCAAGGCGACCAGCGCCAGCAGCGGGGTCATCCGCGAGTTCAGGAAGGCGGCGACGATGCGCCCGGAGATGCCCAGCTTCGGGGCGCTGGTGCCGGCGTCCTGGTGCATGGCTTAGTGGCCCGCCGGGGTCGCCGGATTTTTCAGGGCAATTGCCGCCTTGACCGGATCGGCGACCACCTGCTCGCCGGCGACCAGTCCGGCCAGCACTTCGATTTCGCCGGCGCCGACCGTTTCGCCCAGTCGTAGCTGGCGCAGCAGCGGGCGGCGCTCGGTGCCCAGCACATAGACGGCGGCCACCTCGCCGCGCCGGACGACGGCGCTGGCCGGTACCGTCAGCTTTGCGGCCTGACCGGTGACGAAACGAACGCGGGCGAACATGCCGGGGGTGATGTCGCTCACAGCCGGCAGCGCAACGCGGACCTGCGAGACGTGGGTGGCGGTGTCGGCGGTCGGCAACACGGTCACGCCGCTGGCGGCCACCCATTTGCCGAGTTCGGGAAATTCGACGTGGGCCGTCCTGACGCTGCGCATTTCCTTGAGCCGATATTGCGGCACGTTGGCGGCGACCCGCAGGCTGCCCGGCTCGTAGACGGTGAATAGCGGCTTGCCGGGGGTGGCCATGTCGCCCATCTCGACGTGGCGGCGGGCGACGATGCCGTCGATCGGCGACACGATGCTGGCGTGACTCTGGCTGGCGCCGGCCGCGGCACGATTGGCCGCTGCTGCATCGAGATCGGCCCTGGCCTTGTCGAGGGCCGCCGGACTCATGAATTTCTGGCCGACCAGGCTCCGGGTCCGTTCGAAACCAGCCTTGGCGTTGGCGTACTGGGCCTCGGCCGCCCGCAAGGCTTCGTCGCTCTCGCGCGCATCGATGCGCAGCAGCAACTCGCCCTTTTTAACCCGTTGCCCGGCGTCGGCCCGCACTTCGAGGACGCGGCCGGCCAGTTGGGCGCCGACCGTGGTCTGCTGCACCGCCTCGACCAGCGCATCGACGGGAAAGCCGACATCGACGGCATGCGCCTGAACGGTGACGGTGTCCGTGGGCTGTGCTGCGGTCTGGGCCTGGGCGGTTGCGGTCGACGCCAGAAACAGGGCAAAAATCAGGTTTGCTTTCATCTATATAAGCATACACTGATTTATTGGGAATGGGCAGTTGCCCGCCTGTCCGGTCAATCGTTGTCGGGCATCGCGAAAAACATCAGGCGGCCCTTGCCGGCCCGCTTCGCTTCGTACATCGCGCTATCGGCCTGCGACAGCAGCTGGGAAACGCCGATGCTGGCGCCCTGGTGGATGGCGATGCCGATCGAGATGCCGAGGCCGAGGCGATGGCCGTTGACCTCGATCGGTTGGGCGATGGCGGCAATGCACTGTTCGGCGACGATGCGCGCCGCCCCTTGGGCATCTTCCAGGTCGGCAAGCAGGATGACGAATTCGTCGCCGCCCAGGCGGGCCACGGTGTCGACCCGACGGCGGCCGTCCTGCAGGCGTTCGGCGATCTGGCTCAGTACCAGGTCGCCGGTTTCGTGGCCGTATTGGTCGTTGATCGGTTTGAAACCGTCGAGATCGCAGAAGAGCAGGGCCAGTTTGCTTTTTTCCCGCTCGCAGCGGGCCAGGGCTTGCTCCAGCCGGTCTTCGAGCAGGCTGCGGTTGGGCAGGCCGGTCAGCGGGTCGTGATGGGCCATGAAATCGAGCTTGGCCTCGCTGGCCTTGAGGGCGGCTTCCTTTTCCAGCAGGCGGCTGACCAGGTGGTTGAAGCCGGCCGCCACGTCGCCGATTTCGTCCTGACGAACGATGGGCAGGGCTTGCAGGGGAATCTGCCCGTCGGCCATCTGGCGCATGGCGCGGGCCGCTTCGGTCAGCGGCCTGAACATCCGGGGCAGTATCCAGAGCAGGACGCCGAGCATGACCAGCAGGAGCAAGAGGCTGTTGCGCAATACGTAGTCGCGCAAGGCCTCGACCGGGCGAAAGGCTTCAGCCGTCGGCAGGCGGGCGACGACGAACCAGCCGGTGCTTGGTACGCTGACCATGGCCGACAATTCCTCGATGCCCTTGGCGTTGACGGTGACGCCGACGCCCCGGAAGCCGGCCATGGCCCGGTCGTGCAGGGGGTTGATGCCGGGGGCTGGTGTCGGCTTGAGGACCGTGGAGGGGTCGCTGGCCGCGACAAACAGCTGGTCGCGCGGGGAAATCAACAGGAAATTGCCGCTGCTGCCGATGCGGGTTTCCTGGACCAGATCGAGAAAGCCGGGGGCGTTGAGCAAGGCTACACCGGCCAGTACGGCGACGGTTTTGCCCGCCCGGTCGCGAATTGGCGCGGCCATGATGATGAGCGGGTCGCCGGTGGCGCGGCCACGACGCGGCTTGCCCATGACGACCTGGTCGGTACGCAGCGCCGCCTGGAACCAGTCGGCATCGCTGTAGTCGAGCTGGCCGCGCCCCGGCACCTGGGGGTATTCGCCGAGCAGCCCGTGACCGTCGGCGGCCACTACCGTCAGGCCGCTATTGAACAAGGGATTGGTGTGCTGGTGCTCGCGCAACCATTCGCGCAAGCGTTCCGGCTGCTTCAGGTAGTCGGTCGGGAGTTCCTTGGTCAGCGTCTCGATCAACACCTGGCGGCTGCTTACCTTGTGGTCGATGTCGTGCGCCACATAGTTCGCCATGGCAATCAGCTGGGACGAGGCCAGGTCGTGCACCTGTTCCTGAACGAAGGGCAGGGCGAAGAGCAGCCGGAAAACGACGCCGAACATCACCAGCAGCATGCCGAAGGCGATCAGGCGGAATTTCAGCGTTTTGGCGTATTGCCACCCCATCACGGCATCCTCGGACTCAGGTCGGCTTCCAGATATTGCGGCAGCGGGTTTCGACGATATGCCAACTGGCCAGCGCCCCCATCGTCGCACAGAGGGCGACGACCAGCACACCGCCGCGCCAGGCGGCAAGATCGTAGAAACGGGCGCCACCGACGGTCTCGCCTTGCCAGCCGAGGTCCATGACCCAGCCGACCAGCGGTTGCAACAGCGCCCCGGCCAGGAAACCGCCCATGTTGGCGACGCTGGTCGACATGCCGGAGAGCAGTGGCGGGTTGACCTCCTTGGCACAGGCCCAGGTCAGACTGAAGCCGGCGGTCGACAGCCCCATCAGGGCGAAAAGCGTGTAGGTCAGCCACAGCGGCAGGGCGATGCCGGACAGCCAGACCAGCCAGAGCGCGGCGAACAGGTGGGAGGCACCGATAATCACCGGTTTGCGCCGACCCAGGCGGTCGGACAGGGTGCCGATGAAGAAACAGCCGAGCGCGAAACCGCCGAACCACAGCGACAGGTGGGCGGCGGCGACCGGCCGCGTCAGGCCGTGTACCTGCATCAGATAAGGCGTCATCCACAGCCCGGCGAAGGTGAAAAAGGCACCGGACATGCCGGTATTGACGGCGATGGCCGGCCAGGTCGCGCGGTTTTTGAGCACTGAGAGCAGGCTGGACAAGACGACCGTGCGGTCGAATTTCGGGGGCGGCGTGGCGTTGCCGCCGCTCGGCCGGTCGCGCACGATCAGCCAGCAGGCGGCGGCCAGGCCGAGGGAAATCGCCCCGACGCCGATGAACACGCCGCGCCAGCCGGAGGCCTGGGCCAGGGCCGACAATGGGGCGCCGGCCAGCACCGAACCGAGATTGCCGATCAGCATGCAGATGCCGACCACGGTGGCAAAGCGGTTCTCCTCGAACCAGACGGCGACCAGCTTGAGCATGGCGATGAAAGTCACCGAGACGCCCAGCCCGATCAACGTCCGGCCGACCAGCGCCCAGTCCAGCGACGGCGCCAGGCCGAACAGCAGGCTGCCGATGCCGCCGACGATACCGCCCAGGGCCAGGATACGGCGCGGCCCGAGGGTGTCGGCCAGGATCCCGGTCGGGATCTGCATCAGCGTGTAAACGTAGAAATAAGTGGCGGCCAGCACGCCGAGCGAGGCCGCCGAGGTCTGGAAGGCGCCGGCCAGGTCCTGGGCGATGCCGGCCGGGGCGAAACGCTGGAAAAACGAGAGCACGTAGGCCGTGGCGACGACGCCGAGGATGATCCAGCGGCGTCGGCGATGATCGGGGTTGGCTTCGCTCATGGGGTCTCTGTTTTCGGGGAATTGTTATGGTCGGCACCACTGGCGGGTGCCTTTTGGGGGGAGGCGTACTCCCCCGGACTTCAGTGCTTACTTGAAGGCCAGCACCCACTTGGCCAGCGTGGCGGCTTCGGCATCCGACACCGTGGTATTGGCCGGCATCGGCACCTGGCCCCATTCGCCCTGGCTGCCGCCCTTGATCTTCTTGGCCAGCGCCACGTCGGCGCCCTTTTCGGCAGCGCGCTTGGCGGCGATGTCCTTGAAGGCTGGGCCGACGATCTTCTTGTCGGCGGCGTGGCAGGTCAGGCAGTTCTTGGCCTTGGCCAGGTCTTCCGAGGCCAGGGCCGTGCCGGCGACGAACAGCGGGGTGAGCAGGGCAGCGATTTTTTGAATTTTCATGTCATTCCTCCGGGTTGAATTCAGGCGGGCCGCCGCAACAGCAGGGTCAAAATGGGCGGGGTGAGCAGGGTCGTCAGGATAACCATGATGACGATGACTGAAAACATGCTTTCGTTCATCACCCCCAGGTTTTTACCGACCATGGCGAAAATGAGACCGACTTCGCCGCGCGGCACCATGCCCCAGCCGACCAGCCACGGGTTGCGGCCTGGTCCGGCGGCAAAACCGGCGACCAGCTTGCCGCTCACCGCGGCGGCGGTGATGCCGAGGGCAATGGCGACCGTCTGCGGGTCGCCCAGGGTGGTCAGGTCGACCTGCATGCCGGTCAGCACGAAAAAGACCGGCACGAAAAAGTAACCGATCGGTTCGATCATGTGTTCGTGCTGGTGGCTGGTGTGACGGGCCAGCACCTCGCGAATGCGCAGCTGGTTGTCGTGGCTGCAGCCTTCCGGCAACAGCGGCTCGATGTCCTGCACCAGTTTCGGTGTTTCGAATTCCTTGAGGAAAATCGGTTCGAACAGCAGGCCGGCGGCAAAGGCGCCGATGATCGGGGCCAGGCCGGCGGCATGGGCCAGCCAGGCCATGAACAGGCCGACGACGAGGACCAGCGAGAAGAGCATCGAATGGCCGCGGTCCAGCTGCGAGGCCCAGCGCAACAGGTGCGGCGCGACGGCACGCCCGATGGCGATCGAACCGCCAAGAAAGAGCACCGCCTCGCCGATGATGCCGACGACTTCGAACAGGCTCACCGTGCCGGCCTGCACCAGGCTGGAGACCACGGCCAGAATGACCAGGCCCAGGATGTCGTCGATGACGGCGGCACCGAGGACGATCTGCGCTTCCGGCATCCTGAGCCGGCCGAGGTCGCGAAACACCCGGCCGGTGATGCCGACCGAGGTGGCGGCCAGCGTGGCGCCGAGGAACAGGTAGGCATTCAGGTCCTTGCCGGGCAGCAGTAGCGGGCCGACAGCAAAGGCGCCGAGGGCGAACGGCACGACGATGCCAACCGAGCCGACCAGCGAGGCGCGGGCGCCGACCTTGACCAGATCGCCAAGGCGGGTTTCCAGGCCGATTTGCAGCAACAGGATGATGACGCCCAGCTCGGCCATGAACTGGATGATCGGGTCCTTGGCGATGGGATCGAAATAATGGACCCCGAGCAGCCCGAGGTTGCCGAGGGCAACGCCGAGCAGCAGTTCGCCGAGCACGGCCGGAAAGCCGATGCGCTGCGCCAGCGGGGAAAAGAGCCGGGCAGCCAGGATGATGACGGCCAGCCACAGCAGGTTTTCGCCGACTACGCCGGAACCGGCGGCCAGCGCCGGCCAGGCGGCGGCGAGTAAAACCAGCGGGAAAAGGCGACGCAACACGGGGTTCTCCTCGTCGTGAATTCAGGCCAAGCGGTCGAGTCGGTGAGCTTCGATTTTCTTGTGCCCGACCAGGCTGCTCCTGGCGATCAGTGTTTGCGAATGGAACAGCAGATAAATCTCCCCGTTCTTGCCGGCCGGGTGTGTTTGCCGTGCAATGGCTGCGGTCGACGGCCTGCGGAGGGTAAAAATCCAAGCCACAACCAGCTGCGCATGCATAGGGCGAATTTCAGGTTCTATTTCTCCTCCAGGGGGGGCAGTGCCCATTGCTGCACGGTTGGCTGGCTGCGCCGTGGATCATACCTGCTGCCGGCTTATCGTGGCATCTGCGCCCGATTCTAGGATAAGAAACTGGCTGTCAGCGGGCATAAGTCGTGGTCCCGATGCGCATGCTGATTGATGCCGTTTTGTCATTCTCGCCGTTGGGCTGCTGTTTAAGTTAAGACTTGGTTAATCCAGCCGATCGAGAATGCGACCGATACGCGGAAATGGTCTGGGAGCTGGCGGCTTTCGGTTATTTTCGAAGAGCATCGTTTGCCCTTGCTTGGCATGCTGACGCTTCATTACAGGAAAGCCCATGTTTGAAAATTTGACCCTGAAAAACAAGCTGTTTGGTCTGGTGGTCGTCTCGTTCTTGATGTTGATCGGCATCACAGCCTTTGGCATTGCCCAGCTTCACGATTCGCTGATCGACGAGAAAGAGAGCATTTCCCGCCTCGATGTCGATATCCAGATCATGGGCGACATCGGCGGCATGACTTCGGATTTCCTGAAAGAGGTCAAGGCGGTCAAGGAGCTTTGGCTGCACGGCAAGGATGCCGGTGAGGCGAAGAAGATTCGCGACGATTTTGTCGCCCAGGTGGCCGGTTTCGAGAAATACCGCCGGCAGGCCAGCGACCGGCTGGAGAAGCTGGCGGTCGGTCATACCGGTTTCGATGGCTTGATCGCCCGCATCAACCTGATCGGCCAGGAGCATCAACAGGTCAGCGCCAAGTACCTGGCCCAGATCGAAGCCTATCAAGGCAATGCGGCGGAGTCGGAAGCCAGGGTGGACGGCATCGACCGCGAACTGGCCAAGCAGTTGAAGGAATTGCGCAATGACTTCATCCGTTTTGCCGAGGAAAAAGGGGCCGAGAAAATCGCCCAGGCCGAGCAAGGCTTCGGCCAGCGCCGCAATATCATGCTGGTCTTTGCGCTGGCGGCGCTGCTGGTGCTGATTTTCCTGGCGACGGCGATTATTCGCCGGGTGTTCAGCCAGTTGGGCGGCGATCCGCAGGAAGTGGCGGCGATTGTCACCACCATGGCGGCCGGCGATTTTTCGCTGGATAGCGCCAGGCCGATGGTCGCCGGCAGCCTGCTGGCGAATGCCTACGCCATGCAGGCGAACTTGAAGCTGACCATTGCGACGGTCAAGAGGCAGGCCGACGACCTTGGGCAGATGGCCCATGGCCTGGCCGATTCGGCCGAACAGATCGCCGGCAACGTGAACAAGGAGTCAGCGGCGGTGAGCGATATGGCGGCGGCCATTGCCGGCATGAGCCGGTCTACCACCGAGATCAGTCAGCAAGGCGGATTGGCCAAGCGGGTGGCGGAAGCTTCGCGGGCCAATGCCGAAGAGGGCGCCGAGGTGGTGCAAAAAACGGTGTCCGGGCTGATGAGCACGGCGCAGGAGATTGAAACCGCCTCCTCCGATGTGTCGCGTCTCGGCGAGGATGCTTCGCGGATCGGTAGCGTTGTCCAGGTCATCAAGGAAATCGCCGACCAGACCAATCTGCTGGCCCTCAATGCGGCAATTGAAGCCGCGCGGGCCGGCGAGCAGGGGCGCGGCTTTGCCGTGGTGGCCGATGAAGTGCGCAAATTGGCCGAGCGGACGGCGTTGGCAACCGTGGAAATCAACCAGATGTCGGCCAAGATCGGCGAGGTGGCCGGGCATGCGCTGACTGGAATGGGCCGGGTGGTCGATACCACTCGGGTCGGTGTCGCCGATGCCGAAACTGCCCAGAAATCGATCACCACCATCCAGCAAAATTTTGCCCAGGTGACGCAGGCTATCGACGACATTTCGCAGGCCCTGGGAGAACAAAACATCACGGCCGGCCAGTTGGCAAGAAATACCGAACACGTCGCCGAAATGTCGGCCGACAACTCCAGTTCAGCCGACGACTTGCGCGTCCTGGCCCGCAGCCTGGAAGAAAAAGCCGATCAGATGCGCCAGGCGGTTGAAATCTTCCGGATTTGAAGCCCTCCCGGCCGACCGCGGCTGGCTGGCGGCGAGCAAGAGACGCTGGGAAAGCCACGTAGCCTGGTGGCAGCCTTGTCGTGAATTCAGGCCAGCATGTCGATCAGGTGACTTTCGATTTCCATGCGACCGACCGGGCTGGCCATGGCGATCAGCGTGAAGCCGGGTTTGACCAGGAAATCCTGCTCCGGGTTGAACTGCCAGCTGCCGTTGCGCTCGCGCACGGCGAGCAGGATGAAATTGGCGCTGCGCAATTTGAGATTGCCAATCGGTTTCGGGATGAAGCCAGCCGGCACCGGCACTTCCTCAACCCGCAGATTCTTTTCCGACTTGAGCATTTCGTCGAGGAAGGAGACGACGTGCGGGCGGATCATCGCCGAGGCGATGCGCATGCCGCCGGTGAAATCGGGCGAGACGATGGCATCGGCCCCGGCCTTTTTCATTTTCTCGATGTTGCGCGTTTCCTGGCAACGGGCGATGACGCGCACTTCCGGCTTCAACTGCTTGGCGGTGATGACGATCATCAGGTTGCGCGAATCGTCGCCGGTCACCGCGAAGACGCCCTTGGCATCCGCCAGGTCGGCGGCGAGCAGGACGTCGTCGTCGCTGGCGTCGCCGTGCAGGAAGAGCAGGCCGGGATTCTTCTCCTTGTATTCCTGCAAATGCAGCATGTCCTCGTCGATGGCGACGAAGTGGCGGCCGGTCGCTTCCAGTTCGTGGGCGATATTGCGGCCGACCCGGCCGAAGCCGCACAGGAGGTAGTGACCCTTGAGTTTCTTGATGGTTTTTTCCATGCGTTTTCTCTGTAGCGTGCCGTTGAGATCGGTTTCGAGCAGGGCGACGGTGACGATGGAGAACAGCATCGACAGGTTGCCCGCGCCGAGGATGCCGAGAACGACGGTGAGGATGCGTGCCGGCTGGTTGCTCGACATGTCGATGATTTCGCCGAAGCCGATGGTGGCGACGGTGATGAAGGTCATGTAGAAACAGTCGAACCAGGAATACTTGCCCTCGGTCAGGAACATGTAGCCGACGGTGCCGAGCACATGTACCGAGATCAGACCGATCAGCGCGAAGTGGAGCAGGCGGACGATATAGCCGGCCTGGCTGGATTTCAAGGCGGACAAGGGCGCGGTCCTAGTCGGCGACCGGCACGGCCTGGGTCATGAAAATGACCGCCTTGCCGCCGTCCATGTTGGCGTGCAGGCCTTCGACCAGCGGCGGGCTGATCGGCTGGTCGGCGTCCCACTT
>Ga0316605_10002539_pt1 | contig 10347 bp, 9 predicted proteins | sample OWC_soil_day20_n_FD_207666 | JGI IMG/M metagenome (GOLD analysis project Ga0316605, IMG submission 207666) | Wetland soil microbial communities from Old Woman Creek delta, Ohio, United States - OWC_soil_day20_noCT | ecosystem: Environmental > Terrestrial > Soil > Wetlands | place: USA: Ohio... | reverse complement strand
CTCCGGTGTGGCCGCTGCCGGCGCTGCAGACACTCGGCCGCATGCAGCTGGCTGCCGGAGCACAACGCGCTGCGCTCGATGCCTACCGGCGCGACCTGCAGCTGCATCCCGAAAATGCATACTCTCTACGTGGTACTGCCGAAGTCGAGCGCCGCATGGGGGAATCTTCACGCGCGGACACCACGCTGGCGCGTGCGCAAGCGGCCTGGAAGCATGCCGATGTGCCGCTGCCGCTCCCGTGAACGCCGGATGGACGGCACACTGAACTGATCTGATCTGAACGGAACGCCATGCCTACCGAAGTCCTGCTGCTCTTTGCGCTGATACTGATCAATGGTGTCTTCGCCATGTCTGAAATCGCGCTGGTGACCGCGCGCCGCGCGCGCCTGCAGGCATTGGCCGAGCAGGGCGATGCCGGCGCCACGGCGGCGCTGGCACTGAACGATCATCCGACGCGATTCCTGTCAACGATCCAGGTCGGCATCACGTCGATCGGCATCATGAGCGGGATCGTGGGCGAGGCGGCATTCGCCGAGCCGCTGGGCGGGTGGTTGATCGAACTGGGCGCAGAAGCGAAATCGGCAAGGCTCGGCGCCACGGCGCTGGTCGTCGTCGTCGTCACGTATTTTTCGATCGTATTCGGCGAACTGGTACCGAAGCGCCTGGGACAGATTTCGGCTGAGGCCGTGGCACGCCGGGTGGCGCGTCCGATCGGCTGGCTGGCGGTGGCGGCCAAGCCCTTCGTGCGGTTGCTGTCGGCGTCTACGGATGTGCTGCTGCGTCTGCTCGGGGCCCGCACCGACGGTGCCAGTGCGGTGACCGAGGAGGAGATTCATGCGCTGATCCAGGAGGGGTCGGAAACCGGTGTCATCGACGAGCAGGAACGCGCGATGGTGCGCAACGTGTTCCGGCTCGATGACCGGCAGATCGCCTCACTGATGACACCGCGTTCGGAGATCGTCTACCTCGACCTCGAAGATGACCTGAAGGAAAACCTGAAGCGCGTGCTCGACGTCGAGCACTCAAGGTTCCCGGTCTGCCGTGGCGGCCTGCGCGACGTTGTCGGCGTGGCCAGCGCGCGCCGCCTGCTGCAGCAGGCCATTCGCGGCGACGTGCTGAATCTCGAGAGTGCCGCCGAATCGGTGGTCTACGTGCCGGAGTCGCTGACCGGCATGGAACTGCTCGAGAACTTCCGCGCGAGTGCCGGCCACATGGCCCTGGTGGTCGATGAATATGGCGAGATCCAGGGGCTGGTGACCTCGCAGGATTTGTTCGAGGCCATCGCGGGCGAGTTCAAGCCACAGCGGACTGAGGATGCGTGGGCGGTGCAGCGTGCCGACGGCTCCTGGCTGCTCGACGGCCTGATCCCGATTCCGGAACTCAAGGATCGCCTCGACTTCGGCGCTGCGCCCGAAGAGGAATTGGGACGCTACAACACCCTGTCGGGCATGGTGATGCTGCTGCTCGGCCGCGTGCCGGCGACGGGCGACATCGTCGAGTGGCAGGGCTGGCGCTTCGAGATCGTCGACATGGACAAGAACCGTATCGACAAGGTGCTGGCGTCCCGCCTGCCCGAGGCCGAAGCAGCCGTCGCTTCCGAGTGAGTGGTCAGCCCTGGCGGTGACGATTGATCGCGTCGCGCGTGGCCACGGCCACCGCGCGCGCCTTGTCGGCAAAATCGCTGCCGCTGCCGGCGTAGAGGATGGCGCGGGATGAGTTGATCACCATGCCGGTGCCGTCGGCACTGCGACCCGCCTTCACGCTGGCTTCAATGTCGCCGCCCTGGGCGCCGATGCCCGGCACGAGTAGCGGCAGGTCGCCGACGAGCTGACGTACCGCCGCGAGTTCCGCCGGGTAGGTCGCACCGACCACCAGGCCAAGCTGCCCGCTGGTGTTCCACGCGCCGGCGGCAAGTTGGGCAACGCGCTGATAAAGCGGTACGCCTCCGCTGTCGACCATCTGCAGGTCATCGCCACCCGGATTACTGGTCCGGCACAGCAGGAACGCGCCGCGATCCGCATGGGCCAGGAATGGTTCGATCGAATCACGGCCCATGTACGGCGAAAGCGTCACGGCATCGGCCTGGTAGCGCTCGAAAGCCTCACGCGCATACAACTCGGCGGTTGCGCCGATGTCGCCGCGCTTGAAATCCAGGATCACCGGCACCTGCGGATGCGCGCGATGGATGTGGTCGATCAGGCGCTCGAGCTGCGTTTCGGCGCGTGCGGCGGCGAAGTAGGCGATCTGCGGCTTGAACGCGCATACAAGGTCGGCCGTGGCGTCGACGATGTCGCGGCAGAAACCAAAGATCGTGTCTTCGCCCGAGCGCAGGTGCGGCGGAAAGCGGGCGGGATCCGGATCCAGTCCCACGCACAGCAGGCTGTCAGCGGCACGCCAGCGCGCGGCCAGTCGGTCCCGGAATGTCGTCATGGCTGCTCCCGGCGCGCATCTTACGCGGCACGTGCAGGCTGCCTGGCGTCGTCGGCATGTCGCCTGTGATAGAACCTCGCCCGATGTCCCACCTCAGTTCCCGCGATCTGCTGTTGCTGGCCCTGCTCACCGTCTTCTGGGGCGTGAACTGGCCGGTGATGAAGCTCGGGGTCGCCGAGTTGCCGCCGCTGTACTTCCGGACCCTGTGTCTCGGCGGTGGCCTCATCGTCATCGGCGTGTGGGCGCGGTTGTCCGGAATTTCGCTGGCGGTGCCGCGCGCGACATGGCGCGAAATCGCCTGGCTCGCGGTGCCGAACATGATCGTCTGGCACGTGCTGGCGATTCAGGCCGTGAAGATGCTTCCGTCCGGACGCGCTGCCATCCTCGGCTACACGATGCCGGTGTGGGCGGTGCTCGCCGGGTTGGCGTTCTTCGGCGAAAGGCCGCTGCCGCGCCACTGGTTCGGCGTGACGGCGGCACTGCTCGGCACACTGCTGCTGCTGTCGTCCGAGTTCACCGCGCTGGCCGGCTCACCGCTCGGCACGGTCTTGATGCTGATCGCCGCGGCGGCATGGGGGTTCGGCACACACCTGATGCGGCGCCACCTGATCGATCTGCCGATCATCACGCTCACGTTCTGGATGATGGCGCTGACCGTGCTCGTGATGCTGGCATTCTCGACCGCGCTGGAGCTTGATCAGTGGCGCCGGCCGACCGCGCCGGAGTGGTTCCCGCTCCTTTACAACATCATCTTCGCCGTGGCGTTCTGCCATGTCGTGTGGTCGATGCTGGCCCGCAAGCTGCCACCTGCGGCGAGTGGCCTGTCGGTGATGCTGATCCCGGTGCTCGGCGTCTTCTCTGGGATGTGGATTCTGGGTGAGCAGCCGCATTGGCAGGACTACGTGGCGCTCGCGCTGATCCTGATCTCACTGATGACCGTGCTGCTGCCGGCGCGCAACGCAGGCAACGCGCCGCGGGCATCGTCCTGACAGGTCTCTGGATTGACGGAGCCGGCGATGGGGTCGCCAGACGAAGCGTGTCGGTCCCGAAGACAGCGCTCCGGGCACGCGCTATTCGAAACCGCTGTCCGGCGCGACGACTTCGGCCTCGTCCTCACGGTCTGCTGTCGACGACGAAGTGACGCTGTTCCTGATCCACCACGCCGCTGCAGCCACGGCTCCTGCCAGGACTAACCAACGCAATGCGCGCGAGCGGGCGATACCGGCGACGGTCGGAACCAGCCAGGGTTGCGAACGGACAACGCGGTATGTCGACGTCGCGAACCGCAGCAGGCCGGAGCGTCGCGCGCCGTCGGCACCCGCAAACAGCAGGCCAGGCAGACCGTGACTCGATCGCGACTCGAGTCGCCCCAGTTGATCGGCCAGCGCGGCGCGCTCCACCGCGGCACGCACCAGCAGAAGTTCCTGTCGCAGCGCACGCTGCTCGGCGTCAGCCCGTGCCATCGTCGTGTCCGTGCCATCGTCCGCGCAGCGCGTCGCGGTCCTTTTCCAATTCGGCGCGCGTCTGTGCGAGCAGGGGCGGCGCCGCCGCCACTTCGCGCCGAACGACACTGACCGCAACGAAGCCGGCGATGGCATAGGCCAGCGCAAGAAGACCGAGGGCCCATCCACGTGGGCCATCCCAGAAGATCGCAGCCACCCACAGCGACAGCGTCATCAACGCCGCCAGCAGCAGCACGGCGGCGACCATGCCCAACCCCAGCCATCGCATGGCGCGATCACGGGCGTCCGCCAGTTCGAGCGCAGCCAGTTCGCCACGCGTGGCAAACAACGTAACGCCATGCGCAATCATCGCGCGCACCGATCCAATCAGGCCGACCGGCCGATCCGTCATCGCGGGCGAGATGATGCTAGCGGCGGTTGATGGCCAATCCGATCAGCACCCCAAGGCCGGCTGCGATTCCCATGGCTGTCCACGGATGGTCGTGCACCCAGTGATCCGTGGCCTTGGCCGCGTATCGGGTCTTGTCCACGACCTTGTGCTCAATGTCGACAAGCCGCGTCTTGGCGCTGGCAATCGCGGACTGCGCACGCCGCCGCAGATCGGCAGCCTGTTCGCCGCTCGCCGCGGCGGCCTGCTTCAGCAGATCCTCGGCATCGACGAGTACCGCGTTGACGTCCGACATCAGGCGTTCCTTCGTGCCCTGTGTAACCTGTTCCATTGTTTCTCCTTCAGTTGGACCACCACATAAACAGACTAGACAGCCATCATGCCCGTGGCATGACGCAGATCGAATCCCGCGGATTCCCTAGCCGTTGACATACACCCAGTTCAGCAGGTCGTCGAGCGCTCCCTGCGTCGCGCCGGCATTCGGATGGTTGACGAACGCGACGACCGCGTAACGACGCCCGCTCACCGCGAGCACGTAGCCGGCCACCGCCCGGGTATCGGACAGCAGGCCCGTCTTGATGTGTGCCGAACCGGCTGCGCCCACGCGCTTGCGCATCGTGCCATCAACCCCGACCAGCGGCATCGACGAGACGAATTCCGGCATTAGCGGGCTGGCGAACGCCGCCACGAGCAGGCGGGCGAGGCCGGACGCCGTCAGCCGCTCGATGCGCGACAGACCCGCGCCGTTTTCCAGCACGAAGTCCCGCCGCTCGAGCCCCTTGCCCACCAGCCAATCGCCGATAACACGCTGCGCACTCTCGATGCTGGCCGGCTGCTTTGTGACTTCACCGCCGACCGTCAGGAACAGCTGCCGCGCCATCACGTTGTTGCTGAACTTGTTGATGTCGCGAATGACCTCCGCGAGCGACTCGGATTCGTGTTGTCCCAGCCGACGTGCATCGGCCGGGGTCGCTCCGTCGCGCGCGCGACCGCGCCAGGTTCCGCCGCTCGAGTTCCACAGCGCGCGGAAAACGGCGTCGACATACTGGGTGTGGCTGAGCAGGCTGACGTGCCAGACCCGGTCGCCACAGGCGAGCGGGAAACCACCGCGAAACTGTGGGCGCGTCGGGTCACTGAAATCACCGCCGAGCCGCCCGCGCCAGTCATTGCAGGCGCCTTCGACCGCGCGCACTGTCGGTGGCACGGCCATTCCGGCGAGCTGCGGGATGGCATAGACGCGCACCTGCTTGGCGTCGGCGTCGGGGACGAAATGGAAGCTGACACTCTTGTAGTTGAGCAGCAGTGCATCCGGTCCGGCGTTATAGGGGCGCAGTGACTCGCCGTCGAACGCACCCGGGTCATGGGCCATCGTGTCGAAGGCACCGCGGTCCAGCACGAGGTCGCCACGAATCTCGCGGACGCCGATTCCGCGCACCCGTTGCACCAGCAGCCACAGATGCTCGACAACGAGGCGCGGGTCCCCGCTGCCCCGAAGGTAGAGATCGCCCTCCAGCGCGCCGTTCACTAGAGGTGCCGTCGCCAGCGCATCGGTCCGCCACGCAAACTGCGGCCCGAGCAGTTCCAGGCCCGCCAGCGTCGTCACGAGCTTCATCGTCGACGCCGGGTTCATCGGAACGTTTTCGTTGACAGCCAGGCTGAGTCCCGGTGCGGCAACCGGCATGACGCTGATGCCGACCGCCATGGTGGGTACGTTGGCAGCCTTGAGCGCGCTCGCGACACTGTCCGGTAGCCCCGAGGAGGATCTTGGGGTCTGGGCTTCGGCCGGCAGCGTCGTGTGCAGCGCGAGACCGAAAAGGACCACTCCAGCTATCGACTTCACTGTCTACGACTCCCTTGTCGGCTACGACCGCTAATTCGTTCGACCGATGGACCCAGCTGCACCCGCTGTTTAGCCTGCGCCATGGTCGAGCCGCACCACGCGGCCCTGCCTGCGCCCTGCGCATTCCTTGCCGGACACGTAATGAACCTTGCTGCACCCAAGCTTCGAAGCTTACTGGCTACGCTGTGCGCCGCATTGTTGTTGGCCGCGTGCGGCGGCGGCGGAGACAGCCCTGGTGCGCCCGCCACGCCGTCTTCATCAAGTACTGGCCCGGCTACTACCCTGGAACCGCCCCCCGGGGGCTTCGCTCCCTCGGGGCCTACTGCGGCGCCGACCGCGACGCCGTCCGATGCGGAAGCCGTGCGCTTCCTGTGGCAGTCGACGTTTGGCGTGACTTCCGCGGAAATGGATCGACTGAAGCGCCTGGGCTACAACAACTGGATCGAGCAGCAGTTCCGGATGCCGCGCACGTCCCACCTGGACTTCGTGCTGGCGGCCTATCCGATTCCGACCCCGGAGGGGGTCACGGTCACGATCGATCCGCTGTACCAGTCGTTCTGGCGGCAGGCGATCACCGGACCGGACCCGCTGCGCCAGCGCGTGACCTATGCGCTGTCGCAGATCCTCGTGACCTCGGCCGCCGATGCCGCCCTGCAGAACGCGCCGCACACCCTGGCGTTCTACCTCGACACACTGTCGACCCACGCCTTCGGCAACTACCGTGACCTGCTGGAGGCCGTGACCAGGCATCCGGCCATGGGTCAGTACCTGACGTCACTGGCGAATCGCGGCGACGGCGGACGCGTGCCCGACGAGAACTTTGCCCGCGAAGTGATGCAGCTGTTCTCGGTCGGCCTCGTGGAACTCAACACCGACGGCACTCCGAAGCTGGTGAACGGCGAGCCGGTGGATACGTACGGCATGGACGACATCCGAGGACTGGCGCATGTCTTCACCGGGTGGGGCTGGGGCAACACGGGCACGCCGGATCCGGTCAACGGCCGCTTTGGTGGCAGCAACCCGGCCGATCCGATGCGGCGCGTGATACCGATGCAGTTCTATGCGCAGTACCACTCGCCGAACGAAAAGAAGTTTCTCGGCGCGACGATACCGGCGGGAACGGCGGGGCCACAGGCGCTGAAGACGGCGCTCGACACGCTGTTCAACCACCCCAACGTCGGCCCGTTCCTGGCGCAGCGCCTGATCCAGCACATGGTGACGAGCAACCCGAGCCCCGCCTACGTCGGTCGGGTGGCCGCCGCGTTCAACAACAACGGCAAGGGCGTCCGCGGCGACTTGAAGGCGACGGTGCGCGCCGTGCTGTTCGATCCGGAGGCGACCACGCCGGGCACGGGGCCGAACGCCGGCAAGCTGCGTGAGCCGAACCTGCGGCTGGCCGCGTGGATGCGGGCCTTCGGCGCGACGTCGCAGAGCGGCAACTTCCGCCTCGGTGTGCTCGATAACCAGCTGGCACAGACGCCGATGCGTGCGCCGAGCGTATTCAACTTCTTCCGTCCCGGCTTCGTGCCGCCGAACACCAGCGTGGCGGCCGCGGATCTGGTCGCGCCGGAATTCCAGATCACGCACGAGATTTCGGTCGCCTCCTATGCCAACTTCATCCAGGGCGTGATCCAGAACGGCATTGGTACCGGCAGCGATGTCCGCGCCGACTACACGGCGACAAATGCAATTGCCGACAACGGCGACGCGCTGGTGGCGCGCGTCAACCTGCTGCTGACCGGGAATTCGATGTCCAGTGCAACGGTGGCATCGATCCGCGATGCTGTGAACGCAATCCCGATGACAGCCACCAACGCGCGGCAGAACCGCACGAATCTCGCGATATTTCTGACGATGACGTCGCCGGAATTCCTGGTGCAGAAGTAGGCGGAGGCAGACCGATGACGATCAGCGCTTCCCGTCGCGAATTCCTTCGCACCGCCTCGCGCCTGTCGCTGGCCGGCGCCGCCACCCCGTGGGCCGTCAACCTCGCGGCGATCAGCTCGGCCGCGGCCCAGACAGCGCCCTCCGATTACAAGGCGCTGGTCTGCATCTTCATGTACGGCGGCAACGACCATTCGAACACGGTCGTTCCGTACGACAACGCGAACTATCAGCTGTACGCGCAATCGCGCACCAACCTCACGCTGCCGCAGACCGCGCTGCTGCCGCTCAGCACGCCGACCAATACGTCGATGTCGGGCCGTCAGATCGCGTTGCGGTCGGAACTGCAACCCCTGAAGACGATCTACGACGCCGGCAAGGCGGCGGTGCTTGCGAACGTCGGCACGCTGGTTGTCCCGACGACGATGGCGCAGTACCGGGCGCGCAGCGTGCCGCTGCCGCCCAGCCTGTTCTCGCACAATGACCAGCAATCGGTCTGGCAGACCTACAACGGGCGTCGCGAAGGCGCCCGCGTCGGTTGGGGTGGACGCGCCGGCGACCTGTTCGCCGCGGCGAACCAGTACCAGAACTTCACCTGCGTATCGGCGTCCGGAACCGCAGTGTTCCTGTCCGGCCAGACGAGTGTGCAGATGCAGATCGGCAACAACGGCGGACTTGCCATCGGCAGCATCTCCGGCAACGCGCTGTTCGGTTCGTCCGCCGGGCCGGCCACCGCGCGGCGTCTGATGACCGAAGACCGAGGCAACCTGTTAGAGAAGGATTACAACTCGATCGTGAAGCGCTCGTCGGAAGCGGCGCAGACGCTGAATACTGCTCTGATCGGCTTCCCGAACACCGCCGCGCCTTTTTCGACCTTTCCCGCCACGGGACTCGGCAACCAGCTGCGCAACGTTGCGCGCATGATCGCGGCGCGCCAGGCGCTCGGTGCGAAGCGACAGGTCTTCCACGTCTCGATCGGCGGCTTCGACCAGCACTCCGGGCTGATCACCGGCCATGGCGGGCGCATGACCGAACTGGCGAACGCGCTGGCCGCGTTCTACCAGGCGACCGTCACGCTCGGCGTGGCCGACAGCGTGACCGCGTTCACCGCGTCGGATTTCGGGCGCACGCTGAACTCCAACGGCGAAGGCTCCGACCACGGCTGGGGCGCGCATCACTTCATCGTCGGTGGCACGGTGAAGGGTGGCGAGCTGTATGGCACCTGGCCGGACACCGTGCTGCGCGGACCGAACGACGTGGGGCGCGGCAACCTGCTGCCGACGACGTCCGTGAATCAGTACGCGGCGACGCTGGCTACCTGGTTCGGGATCACTGCGACGCAGTTGCCGGACGTATTGCCGAACGCGTCCAACTTCCCGCAGGCGAACCTCGGATTCATGACCTAGGGCAGGCGTCGAGCCGCTCGAAAAAGCAACGGCGCCCGTGGGCGCCGTTGCTGTATCCGCCGCACTGAGCGGCGAAGGTCTAGTTCGACAGCTGCAGCAGACCGAGACCGACGCGGCGATATGAGCCGATGCCACGCAGCAGCGGCTTCTTCAACAGGTCGGCGTCCGTCACTTCAAGCACGCCCTCGATCGAGGCATAGGGCAGCGTGATCGTGCGGTTGCCATAGGGAAACTGCAGCTGCTTGATCGCGACATTGAAGAAGTCGGGCTTGAAGCCGAACTTGGGCGCCACCGCGACCAGCCACGCCTCGACCTCCTGTGGCGTCTTGAAGGGCTCCACTTCCTTCTCGCCGTCGATCATGCGCTCGCGGCCGACACAGGCTTCAAGCGCAAAGCGATAAGGCAGCCCTTCCGCCAGCTGAACGACCAGGCGCTTGGGCGCCAGTGCGCTGACGGCTTCGGCCGGGGGCTCGAGCCACGGGTCGCCCGAATACACCCAGTAACGGCCTTCGGTCGCCGTGTCGGCGCGGAAGACGAAACTCACGCCCGCCTTCTTGCCGAAGGTGCGCGTCAGCGCTGAGTGTGCGGACAGCGGATCGGAGTGCTTCGGCGAGAACGTCACCGCGGTCTCGTACAGCTCGACCGTGGGGACATCCATCTTCGTGTAGCTCATGACCGTATTGACGAAGGCGCGCAGGGTCTTGGGACCCTTGCCCTTGGCGCTGGTGGCACCCATCCAATGCGTCGGCAGTCGTAACGAGACGTCCATGCCCAAACCCCGCCCTACTTGTCGTCGACGTATGGATTGTCGGCACAGAAGGGGCCTGTCACATCACGTAAAGGTATTAGACCGTCGACGACCTGCCGCGCCGCCCCGACGGAAGGTCAATGCAGCGCAACAGGCGTCAGCGGGGGCGGTGTCCCCAAAACATGTCA
>Ga0316605_10002534_pt1 | contig 10356 bp, 11 predicted proteins | sample OWC_soil_day20_n_FD_207666 | JGI IMG/M metagenome (GOLD analysis project Ga0316605, IMG submission 207666) | Wetland soil microbial communities from Old Woman Creek delta, Ohio, United States - OWC_soil_day20_noCT | ecosystem: Environmental > Terrestrial > Soil > Wetlands | place: USA: Ohio... | reverse complement strand
TTTTTCCCTGGGCCCAGACGGCAGGGCCTCCGGCTTTCCATGTGTGTCGCGGAATCGGAAGAAGTCACAGAAATTAGAGCGGTTTTTATCCACAACCCGCTCCGCCTGATTTTCCCTGCAGTCATTGTACACGCCGCGTTCATAAAAAACACAGTTCAAACAGCAGTGAAGATCCGCACCGCAGCCTGAGCACTGCGCCTGTCTGCCGATCGGAAAATCCGCCGGTATTTCCTTCTGACAATGATGACAAACTTTCATGAGCGAAGAAATACAGGCAACGAGGGGACATTGTCAAGAACGTTTCATTGCCCGGTAAGGGATGCAGTCACCCCATCATTAGAGATGAAATTATCGGAGGACTGTGGTATGAAAATTAAATATGTCCCTAATCCATCGGAGGTTGCTATGGCGGATAAATCGAAACTCGGCATGGAGTTCCCTGTTCGCTCCATTGAGGTTCCCAAAAACAAGATCGCAGAATTTGCTGCAGCCGTGGCACAACTGGAAAACATCGATAACATTAAAGAGATTTACCGGGATGTCGACGCGGCAAGGAAAGCCGGCTATGAAAATATCCCGATCCCGTTGACTTTTCCCACCTGTTTCCCCTTCTGGACGGGCGGCGGCCTGATGGGCATTGTCAACGGTGTGGGCGCCGATTTGAGTAAGCTGCTGCACTCCGAAGAGGAATATGAATTTTTTGCGCCAATCTGCGCAGAGGACGTTATTACCTGTACAATGAAAGTTGCGGAGATGTACGACCGTGGCAAAAAAGAAAGAAAGGGCTGGCACATTCAGGTAACGGTTCTGATAACGGAAGCCTTTAATCAAAAAGGTGAAATGGTGCTCAGGGCACGCACGACTTTTATGGAAAGATAGGATGACGAGATGACGATTGATTTTGATTCGATAGCCGTTGGAGACAGCATGCCAAGCTATACATCGGCGCCCATCACGCGAATGCAGCTTGCGCGCTATGCAGGAGCATCCGGAGACTTTAATCCCCTGCACACGGATGAAACGTTTGCCAGATCAATCGGTTTGGATTCGGTCATTGCCCACGGCATGTTCGTGGCGGGCATCGCGGGCGAAGCCATCACATCCTGGATCGAAAATAAACATCTAAGAAAATTTTCCGTGCATTTCCTTAGCATGACACAACCCGCCAATCTGGATGATTTTGAAAATACCAGGGATCGGGCAACTGTCACCGTGACCGGCACAGTAACCGACAAGTATGAAGAAAACGGAGAGAAAAGAATCCGCTGCGAAATCAGTGTCCGCGATGCGCAGGGCGGCAGAAAGCTCAAGGGTTTCTTTGTGGCCGCGCTGCCCTGATATTTTCTTTCTCAAAAGGCGCAGCAGGTGATTATATGAAAGCCCGCATACTGGTCATTGATGACGATGCCGTTGCCTGTGAATTCCTGCAGGAAGTTCTCCTGCGCGACGGATATGACGTCACTGCGTTTACCTCCGCCCTTGACGCTCTTCAACAAGACCTTTCCAAATACGATTTATTAATGTCCGACATTCGCATGCCCGATATGGACGGTCTGCAATTCTTAAGTGAAGTTCAGAAAACATGGCCGCATCTACCTGTCATCCTGATGACGGCTTACGGCTCCCTGGAAACCACCATGGAAGGAATCCGGTTGGGCGCCTGGGATTACATCAGCAAACCTTTTTCCCCTGAAGACTGCCGCACAATCGTCAAAAAAGTCCTGGAAATGCGCGAACTGCGTGAGCGTCGGCAAAACGGACCTCCGGAAGCCCATGAAGAAGCGAAACTGATCGGTTCTTCCGCCACGATGGTCGAGTTTTACAAACAGATAGCGCGTGTTGCAGATTCCCCGGCAAGTGTGCTCATAGAAGGCGAAAGCGGCACGGGAAAGGAACTGACCGCTCGGTCTCTGCATTTTATGTCGTCGCGACGACAGAAGCCGTTTGTGGTGGTGCACTGCGGGGCGATTCCCGACAACCTGCTTGAATCGGAACTTTTCGGGTACGAAAAAGGGGCCTATACGGGAGCTGATCATCAGCATAAGGGTCTGCTCGAATCCGCTCAGGGCGGCACCGTGTTTCTTGATGAGATTACAGAAATGTCAACTGCGCTGCAAAGCAAGTTCCTGCGTTTCATGCAGGATGGTGAAGTGCGCAGAATCGGCGGCCATGAAGTGCAGCATGTTGCGGTTCGTGTGGTCGCGGCAGCCAATAAAAACATTGATAACGAAGTGAGCGCGGGCCATTTCCGTCTGGATCTTTTATACCGCTTCATTGTGCGGCTGCGCATCCCTTCTTTACGGGAACGGAGAGAGGATATTCCCCTGCTGATTGAAGCCATGTTAAAAAAACTGGGCTATCCCGGCGTGCGGGTTTCGAACGAGGCCGTTGAATTACTGATGGCCTACGACTGGCCGGGCAATGTGCGCGAACTGGAAAATGTCCTGCAACAGACCCTTCTGCTCTCGCCTTTTGTGGTGATTCTGCCCGATAATCTGCCTGACCGGTTCCGGAAGAAAAAAGCAGACCTGAAAAACGGCACTATGCCGGAAATGACGCCCCTTGAGGAAGCGCAAAGGGAGCAGATTGCTCACACCCTCCGGGAAACCTCCTGGAATCAATCCAGGGCCGCCGAAATTCTGGGCATCGACCGCAAAACCCTACGTATGAAAATCCGCCGCTACGGTCTTCAAGACGAAAAGTGAACGTTTCGGCCCTAACCGGATACTTTATCGGCCATCCGCAGGTAAAGAATAACGGTTGTCCCGGCGCCGGGTGTGCTTTGGATATCCCACTGCCCGCCATGCGCCTTGATGATATCACGCACAATGGCCAGTCCGAGACCACGCATGCCTTCATTCTTGTGAGAGCTGAAGAACGGCTCGCACACCTTTTGCAGAAGATCAGCCGCGATGCCTTGCCCGTTGTCGGTAATCGATATTTTGATGTTGCCGGCTGTATGGTCATCTTCGGCAATGATGCTGATTCTGCCTCCGTCCGGCATGGCATCAATGGAATTTTGAATAATGTTCAAGAGTGCTGTCTGAATCCTGTAACGATCAACGTATAAAGATTCCGTCGACTGGTCAATGTGAGCTTCAATGGTTATATGATTTTTTTGGATCAGTGGTTCAACCAGAGGCAGTGTATCGTTCAATATCGTCTGGACAGTCATCAACTCGAAATGAGGATCGGGAAGACGTGTTGCTTTACGGATATTTTGAATGACGTTGTCGAGTCTTCGGGTCTGTTCAACAATCAAGTTTAACTTGTGTGCCACATCCGGCGGCCAGCCTTCCCTTTCCAGCATCAATTGGGCAAGTCCCGCGATGGAATGAAGCGGAGTTCCCAGATCATGCGCCAGGTTCGCCGTTAAATGACCCAGGGCTGTTAATTGCTGCAAATCATCAACCTGTTTCTGGAGATGAACCACTTTGAGCGTTTCTTCGCGCACCCGATCGGATAAACTGTTGGTTAAATCAAGATTTCTGGCCATGACATTTTGAATTTCGCCGGCCATTTGATTGAAATGATTAGCCAGATGGCCCCATTCATCCTCCCGAATGATGGGTATCCGCTCCACGTATCGTCCTTTCCGAAATTCATCAATGGTTTCAATAATCAGTTTAAGCGGCCTGCCGATCATCCAGCCATAGCTCACTCCCAGAAGCAAAAGGATCACCAGCAACAATCCGGCGCTGGTGAAAAGAAGCAGGAACCGGGCGCTGTTCATAATTTCGGCGTTCGCACGCGAAAAAGCAATGATGCCCACAACAATACGGGAATCCTTGGCCTCTCCGGAAACGGGATAGAGCAGCCCTGTTGAAGGTCCGGCTTCCGTTTCCAGTTTAACATAACGGGATTTCCCCCTGGCGCTGACCTCGGCTACCATCTTGTCCGGCCATTCATATTGAACACGGCTGGCACCGGCAACATAATCAACATGATGGCGACGCGTATCAAAAATATCGATTCTGGCCAAGCGAACATCCGTCTGGATATGATCTTGCAGGGCAGAGTCGAGGGCTGCAATCCCCCTCTTCGTTGGAAAGTGCTGATAAAAAGTGCTGACCGTTTCGGCGACATTCTCCAGTCGTTTCACCTGCTGATCGACCAGGAGCCTGTCCAGGACGGTCAGTTGGATGACACCCCAGACGGCCATGGCAATGGCAAGCCCTGCCACGGTCAATACAACAAGCCTGATCCGTACAGTCAAATTACTGTTGTAAGCAGTAATTTTTACTAAAAAATTTTTTAACATGGCGAACACGCTTATAACAGAAAGAAATAAAATAAACCACGTTGAGTTTGTTTTGCGCCGCGGATTAATCGATGGTCAGGCGCGAAAAAAAGGGATGAGTTTTCACTCATCCCTTTTTTGGCATTTCATAAGTTTCTATAACTTATTTTGCGGCCGGAGCTGCTTCTTCAGCCTTCTTTTCGGCGGCTTCTTCTTTTGCTTTCTTTACTTTCTTTGCCGCTTTCTTTTTTGCTTTCTTTACTTTCTTTACTGCTTTCTTCTCTGCTTTCTGCACATCAGCCGCTGCTTCAACTTTTGCTGCACCTACTTTCTCGGCTGCTACGGCTTTATCATCCTTTACTTTTTCAGCGGCCACAGCCTTATCGGCCTTTACTTTGTCAGTGGCCACTTTGTCGGCCGCAATTGCGGTCATGCTAAGTGCAAAAACAAATGCTACAACTAATAATACTAAACGCTTCATCTGAAATCCTCCTTGTTAATAGTTCTTTGATAACCCCTTAAATGATTTTAAGGGACTTCACCTATAGAAAGGCACCCTGTAAATTACTTCACAGCGGATGCTGGTTTCTCTTTAGTCTGCTTTGCTCCATTACTGCCTGAATTTTTCCCTGTTTTTGGTTTGGCAACTCTGGATGCTGTCAACTTCCCGTCTTTGATGCTGTAGTCGATTGTCACGGAATCGTTCACCGTGATACCCTGTGCGGAATTTTCGAGCGCGAACTCCATAATCTCCACGTTTCCTTTAATACGTCGAGCGATCTTGATGGCTGTATCGGAAATTTCTACGACCGTGCCTCTGGCGTTCATCTTAGGTGCTTTGACGTTTGTCGATTTCAATACAACACCCCGGCTTGACTCTTCAACAGGCTTATCAGCGGCAAAAGCAAGTGCTGTCAAAAGACAAAGAATTCCTGTGATGCAAGCCAACGTTATTTTTCTCAATAAATAATCCCCCGATCATTTCTGACCGTCATATAGCATCGAACATGCCAACTGCATAATCGGACCGCTAACCGCCTAGGTTAATGATATTACGTTATAAATATTGAATTGCATTTTCTTGATTTTTTCAAGGCTTAGAGAAAAGGGGAATAACTCCCCAGTCACTGGAGAATAATGCATCAATCATCTTGGGATTAACTGACAGCGGTCGGGCTAACCGGTCAGGCGGCGGTAAATCCAGCAGTGCAGATAAAAGAAAAACGCTTGGCTCCCGCCCAGACTCAACAGTTTTCTGGCAATGTCCCGGACATCTGTTTGGCTGGTAACTTTATGATCTGACAGATAGATGCTCAAAAGGCCGCGGGTAATTAACCGGTGAAATTTCGCGTCGGGCAGACTCGAGACGCTCGCCTGCGCCTGATGATAAAAATAACCAATACGTTCGGCCATTTGTTCTTTGTTTTCATAGTATGAGCAAAAATTTAAATCCTGACCACTGCGATCCTCCTCCTGATCAATCAGATAATCCAGGAGGATGTGCAATCCCTGAACCCAGGGAAAATAAGCGTTCTTAATTCCGGCAATTCGCGCGGCGGAAGTCGACGGATTAAACAGTTGTGAAGCAATGCAAAAAATCCCCAGTGTTGAGCCCGTGCAGGCGGCAAATTCATACCAGGCCATGCGAGGCAGGTCTTTTGCGCAGCCAGTAAACCACGCCTGCAGGCGCGGCAGTCGCTCTTCTTTTCGAACATGCTTGTGCACCTGCAAATCAACATAAAATCCTGCCAGTTCCCGGAGGGCTGCCGCACCGAGCTGATAGCTGGGAAGACCGCTCAGGACTTTTCGACACGTCTGCGTCAGTGCGCTTAAATATCCGCCATCGTCCTGTTCCCGCCTGAAACGGTAATGGGCGCTGATCGGTAATTCCGGCGACAGGGCCTGCAACATGGACTCATGCAGCGCGCGGAAATCTTCCGGGTCCTGAGATGTACTGCGGTCGCAGAGATTGTCCAGATAGTCGCTGATGGTCTGATATGCAACGATAAAAGCAATCGCGTCCTTATAATGAAGGCCTGCCAGCAGACCGTAAAGAGCACCGCCTTCGCAGTGAAACGTTTTCGTTGCAATGCTCGCCAGCGCCTGTTTGCGCAATTCCGGGTCGGGAATCTGACGGGCCCGTTCTTTCCACTGACGCAAATATAAATGAGTAAGCGGCTGCACTTTCAAAATCATTCTTGTCGTCAGGGATATAAAACCGGTCGGTACCCGCAAATCCATCTCCTTGCTGTTGATCCATATATGCGCAAGCCTTTAGCACAGGCCAGCCTCTATCACAAGACCACACAAATTGATCAATTGACCAGCCCCTCAGGTTTGTGATAGCTGTCAAATCCATGGTGACGCAATGAACAAATCAATGATTGACACTGATGTCATTGTCATCGGCGGTGGCGCGGCGGGAATGATGGCTGCGGGTCGCGCCGCCGAGCTGGGCGCACGCGTGCTGCTTCTGGAAAAAACGGACCGCTGCGGGAAAAAGATCCTGATCAGCGGAAAGACGCGTTGCAACCTGACCAACACCGCCGACATCAAAAATTTCATTGCCATGTATGGACCCAACGGCCGCTTTTTGCACAGCGCCTTCGCCCGCTTCTTCCGTCCCGAGCTGCTTGCCTTTCTGGAAAAATACGGCCTAGGCACCAAAGCAGAACGCGGCGGCAGAGTTTTCCCGGTGTCCGACGATGCCCGCGACGTGGTCCGGATTTTTCAAAAATATCTTACCGATCATAACGTGCGCATCATTACCAACGCAAGGGTGAGCTCGGTGAGCCTGGATCAGCACTCACGCTTTGCCGTTGGGACAACATCCGGTCATTATCTTTCAGCGGCCGTCACTATTGCTACCGGCGGCGCATCCTGGCCGGCTACCGGCTCAACCGGCGACGGCTACACCATCAGTGCATCGCTTGGCCACACAATCGTCGCACCCAAACCGGCCCTTGTACCCCTGGTTGTCCGCGAGCAAAACCTTGCCCGATCCATGCAGGGTGTTTCTTTGCGCAACGTCCGTGCCACTGCGTTTCAGGAAGACGCGGCGAGTGTAGATGCCTCTCGCACACCGGTTTGCGACTTTGGCCGCGGCGAAAAGAAAACTCCCCGGCCGCCTGTCCTGGAAAGCCGGTTTGGTGAAATGCTCTTTACACATTTCGGCCTGGGAGGACCGATCATCCTCCTCATGAGCCTGGCTGTGGTTGAAGCCCTGGAAAACGGCCCCGTATCGATCCTGATCGATTTGAAGCCCGCCCTGACCGGAGAGCAGCTCCGAAAACGGTTGCAATCGGATTTAAACAAATTCAGTAAAAGAAAAATCACGGGGATTATGAAAGAATACCTGCCGGCAAAAATGATCGAACCGGTAATCGCCCTTGCCGGTATGCACACGGAAAAGCTCGCTCATCAGGTCAGCGCCGTCGAGCGGGATAGAATCATTAATTTACTCAAAGCCCTGCGTTTCAACATCAAGGCGCCGCTGCCGCTTGCCAGGGCGATCGTAACGGCAGGCGGCGTCGCACTTGATGAAATCGACCCGCGCACGTTGTCCTCAAAAAAAGTAGCGGGCCTTTATTTTTGTGGAGAGGTGATGGATCTTGACGCCGATACCGGCGGCTACAATCTGCAGGCCGCGTTCTCGACGGGATATGTGGCGGGCGAAAGCGCCGCAGGCTTTTCAAAGTCGCTCCTCCGCGCCTGAAACGAGCCTCATCGTTGATCCGCCCCGCAGACAGAAGGAAGATACAAATGCGGAAAAAGGTGCCGATGATCGTGAACGGAGAACATTGCATTTTTGAAAAACCCCTTGACTCTGCAATGCTCTTTTCCTACAGCAAAGGCACAGAAAAGGAATTTTTATCAAGAAGACTATGACCGACCAGACGTCAGGCGACAACAATCGAGATCACATCCTTTATCTCGAAACAGAAATCAAGAAATCCATGGAAGACGGATTTCACTTTCTGGTGTTTACCCGAAACCTCGAGCGTCACTTTCTTACCTATACTCTGGATGCCCGCAGGAAATTTTTTTTCGTCATGACCATCATTGCCATTCTCATATACAACCTGTTTCTCTTTACAGACCGGGAGATGCTGACGGATGCCTACAGAACGGCATGGCAAATCAGGCTGGGAATCGTCACCCCCTGCATGCTCATCATCCTGGCCTTGCTCCATTATCGCGTTTTTATCCGTTACATCGATTTCATGGCCGATTTTCTCATTGTTCTGAGCGCTTCGAGCATCATTATGATTCTGCATTTCAGCCATCATCCCAATGTTGTACATTACCACACCGGTATTATCCTGATCATTATGTTTGGCAATATTGTCGTTCGTCTCCGATTCTGGCACGCCTTAGTCGTTTCTTCGCTCATCTTCGCGCTTTACGTCCTGACCGTACCCGAAATCACAGCCATGCAGCCACCGGTCATGATCAACAGCAGCGTCGTCCTGTTTTCCGCCATCATTATCAGTCTGATCGGCAATTATCAGATCGAAAGCGCCCTGCGGCGGAACTACCTTCGAAATCTTTTGAAGGAGATTGAAACGATACGCCTCGAAAAGGCCAAGACGGAACTGGAACTCATTTCTTCGCGGGACGTTCTGACGGGACTGGCCAACCGGCGGAACTTCGACACTTTCCTGAATACGGAATGGCAAATGGGCGCCCAGTACCGCACTCCGCTGTCCCTGCTTTTTTTAGATGTGGACGACTTCAAATCCTACAATGATCACTATGGCCATCAAGCGGGGGATGTCTGCCTCCGGGAGATCGCGGAGGTGCTCAAAAGTTGCATCCACCGTTCCCGTGATCTGTGTGCCCGTTACGGGGGAGAGGAATTCGTCGTTCTCCTTCCCAATACTGACGAAAAAAGCGCCCTGCAGATAGCGGAAAAACTCCGAAAAAACATCGAGCTGGAAAATATTCCTCATCAGTACTCCCGTGTCGGCCATTACGTGACTGTCAGCGTCGGGGTTGCCACCATGATGCCGCAAAAGATTCTGCCTCCGCATCGGCTGGTCGAACTGGCCGACAGGGCGCTCTATAGAGCCAAAGATCTGGGCAGAAATCAGGTCCGGACGCTGGATGAAAAGAATCTTTCCCCCTGATAAAGCTGTTCACCAAAAACCCTGTCGATGAGCGAACCGAGCTCACCGCGGTCGGAAACCTGCTTAAAACCCTTAGATCGGACAATGGCTTCCGGCGCGTCTGTTCCCGAGACATAAAAAACCCGGCTTTGACGGCCGGGTTTTTTTGAATCAGGAAATATGCTAAGCAATCTGCTCAGCGGCATTCCGTGCAGGTGGTCAATTCTTTGTAGGGAACACCGGTTTTTTTGCTGATGAACTTCAACTGATCCACGGGGGCGAAGAATTTACCGCATTTTTCGCAGGTCTGCATTTTAAAGGTGCGACCCCAGATCTTGCGTTTGTCGCCTGTCGATGTCATTTCGATATGACCAGTGGGACAGACGTATACGCAGGCTCCGCAGCCGATGCAGACATCCGATTTTTCATGATAGGGAGTGCCGACCTCTTTATAAGATCCACGGGAAAACAAGCCAATGGCGCTGACACCGACCACTTCTTCACAGACCCGCACACAGGAACGGCACAAAATGCACTTGCCCTTGTCCGTATCGACGGCATGGCGCGGTTGAGCTTCCACACCCATCTCTTTGGCCATCTTTTGCAACAGGTCGGATTCGGGGCAGCGCGCCAGAAGCAATTCCATCACCAGACGACGAACGTTGAGCACCCGGTCGCTTTTGGTGTTGACTGTAAGACCATCTTCCACACCATAAAGGCACGAGGTGACAATTCGTGTCCGGTTGCCTTTCTTGATTTCGACCACGCAGAGACGGCAGGCACCTGAGCGGGATACCGCTTCATGTGCGCAGAGAGTGGGAACCGAAATGCCCGCGCCACGAATTGCTTCCAGAAGCATCGTGCCTTTGGGTGCTGATATGTTTTTTCCATCGATAATCATATTTACCATGATGTCTTCCACCTCTACTTCACTTTTATTGCATCAAACTTGCAGCTCTGAATACAGGCGCCGCAGCGGGTGCATTTATCTTTATCAATGATATGGGC
>Ga0316605_10002533_pt1 | contig 10360 bp, 7 predicted proteins | sample OWC_soil_day20_n_FD_207666 | JGI IMG/M metagenome (GOLD analysis project Ga0316605, IMG submission 207666) | Wetland soil microbial communities from Old Woman Creek delta, Ohio, United States - OWC_soil_day20_noCT | ecosystem: Environmental > Terrestrial > Soil > Wetlands | place: USA: Ohio... | reverse complement strand
AATGCAGCGTACCTGTTTCACCGGAACGGCTCAATCAACAAGCAGTACAAACTCCACATCACTCCGGATGAACGCCGATGGTGGGGTGTGGAGCCCGGTAACGCGATCGAGGTATTCGACACGGACATGTGCAAGGTGTCTATCCAGATCGGCCACGATATCACATTCCCGGAAGTAAGCCGCATCGCGGTGGAAAAGGGTGCCCAGATCATTTTTGTTCCGTTCAATACGGATGAGCGCTACGGATACATCCGCGTGCGCTCCTGCGCGCTGGCGCGGTGCATCGAAAACCACGTCTACTCTGTCATTGCCGGAACCGTGGGAAACCTGCCTTTCGTGGACAACATGGATGTGCAGTATGCACAATCAGGGATTTTCTCACCCGCTGATCTGCCATTCTCGCGAGATGCTGTGGTCGCAGAAACCACGCCGAATATCGAAACAGTGATTGTGGATGAGATAGATCTGGAGCTTCTAAAACAGCATCACCAGAGTGGGACGGTCGTCAACTGGCACGACCGGCGGATGGACCTGTATGAGGTCAGGCTGAAAGAACCCGGCGAACAAGTGATCAATCACGAGATGATCACGGCGACACCGGCCGACCGGCGGTAGACAAGACGACAGCGCAGGCACGGCCATCCGGTCACCTTGATTCCTGTCGCCCGCCTGAGTAGATTCGTTCTATCGTAATCCCATCTGCAACGCGAACATCTCTTTTCAGCACATGAGGTATTCCACGTGAAATCCCTGCTCTGCCTCGGTATGATTGCCGCAACCGTGTTTACGTCAGCGCCTGCACAAGACCGGCTTTCGTATCCTTCCACCGCGAAAGTGGATGTCGTTGACACCTATTTCGGCACACATGTCGCCGATCCGTATCGCTGGCTCGAAGATGATACCGCGCCGGCTGTTACGGAATGGGTCTCGGCACAGAATGCGGTCACGTTCGGCTACCTGAACGCGATCCCGTTCAGGGCTGCTCTCAAGAAGCGTCTGGAGCAGCTCTTCGACCATCCCCGCTTTGGTTCGCCCTACCGCAGAAAAGGGTACACAATCTTCTCGAAGAATGAGGGCCTCCAGAACCAGGATGTGATCTATGTTCAGTCGAAAAAAGATACCACGCCCCGTGTTCTCCTTGACCCGAACAGCTTCTCGACAGACGGGCGGGCAAAACTCGCATCCGTCACATACTCCGCTGACATGCGCTACCTCGCCTATGGCGTGTCAGAAGGAGGATCCGATTGGGTGACAATCTATGTGATGGAGCTTGCGACCCGGACACTTCTGCCGGATCGCCTCCGGTGGATCAAGTTCGGAAGCGCTGCTTGGAAAGGAGACGGCTTCTATTATAGTAGATACGATGCCCCTACCGACACCGCCAGGCAACTCTCCTCCATGAATCAGGCCCAGAAAGTGTACTATCACCGCGTCGGAACCAGCCAGTCTGAAGACCTCCTGGTCCATGCCGATCCCGAACACCCGCAGCGCATGCTCGGCGTCGGGCTCTCCGACGACGAGCGGTTTGAGGTGCTCTGGAAGACCGAACCCGGCCACAACGGCAACGCCTTTGCAGTCCGCGATAACGAGCGAAATGACCGGGACTTCCGCCCGATTGTGAACACCTTTGATGATCACGTCGCGCCGTTTGATCATGTTGCCGGCAAACTCCTTGTCCAGACCAACCGGGGCGCGCCAAATGGCAAAGTCGTGCTTATCGATCCTGACCGCCCGGCGCCGGAACACTGGAAGGACATTGTGCCCGAAAAGGAATACCCGATTGCCTTTGCTACCACTGCAGGGAACAAACTGATCATCGGCTACCGCAAGGATGTCGCTACAAGAGTGTATGTGCATTCACTTGACGGGACGCCTGAGCGCGAGGTCGCGCTGCCCTCACTGGGCACGGCATGGGGCTTCGGCGGATGGCGGGAAGACACCACCGTCTTCTACACGTTTTCCTCATTCACGTACCCCTCTGCAATCTATGAATACGATCTCCACAGCGGTGTGTCCCGACTGTTCAAACAGGCAAACGTGCAATTCAACCCGGATGAGTATACCACCGAGCAGATCTTTTTCGCAAGCAAGGATGGCACCCGCATCCCGATGTTTATCGTCTACAAGAAAGGATTGGCGCGGAATGGAAAGAACCCCACCTTGATGTACGCATACGGGGGGTTCAACATCTCGACCCCGCCGGGCTTTGATCCTCTCCGCATTGCTCTGCTCGATCAGGGGTTCATCTATGCATCGGTCAACATTCGCGGCGGATCGGAGTACGGCGAACGTTGGCATGAACAGGGAATGGTCCTGAACAAGCAAAATGTCTTTGACGATTTCATTGCCGCGGCAGAGTGGCTCTGCAAAGCGGGATACACCTCGAGTGAAAAGCTCGCTATGACAGGCGGTTCCAACGGAGGATTACTCGTGGGCGCCGTCATGACACAGCGCCCCGAACTGTTCAAGGTGGCAATCCCCGACGTTGGGGTCATGGACATGCTGCGCTATCAGAAGTTCACGATCGGGTACACCTGGTCGACCGACTATGGATCGAGTGACGATTCGACGCAGTTTAAATACATCTACAAGTACTCGCCGCTGCACAATCTCAGGCCGGGAGTCTCGTATCCCGCTACACTAGTCACGACGGCCGATCACGACGACAGGGTCGTCCCGGCGCATTCCTTCAAATTCATCGCGACCCTTCAGGAGATGCAGGCCGGCCCGGCACCTGTGCTGATCCGGATCCAGACACGTTCCGGCCACGGCGCCAGCAGCACGTCCGTAAGAATCGACCAGAGGGCTGACGTGTATGCGTTTCTCATGAAGAACCTGGGTGTGATTCCGCAGTTCTAGCTATGGATGCGTGTTGAGCCCGGCGCCCACATGGTGCGGCTCTTGTGAGATGTGTGTCGAGCCCGGCACCCCCATGGTGCGGCTCTTGTGAGATGTGTGTCGAGCCCGGCACCACACATGGTGTGGCCCCGGAGAATCGATGGTTGCACAGGTCGTAGTTCTCTTCAGGCACTTCAGGTGACTTGTGGCTGGTATGGTTCATAAGGAAATCGAGCGGTTCTTCACATCCAGGTTTCTTCCGCTCTACCTTGCGCTTGCGGCAATACTGCTGACTCTTCCTGCGCTCTGGAGCGGCTGGCAGCAGGATGACCTCCTTCAGAGGTACTATCTCCTCGGAAATCCCGATCCCAACGGCAAACCTGTATCCCCTCTCAATATTTTTGCGTTCCTTGACGGCGACTCCATCACGATTGCCAGACACAAAGATCTGGGCGTGATCCCCTGGTGGACATACCCCCGGCTTCGCCTGGCTTTCTTCCGGCCATTGACAGGCCTCACGCATTACGTCGACTACGAACTGTGGCCCCAGAGCGCGGAGCTCATGCACGCACAGAGTCTTCTCTGGTTCGGCGCGCTCATTGCCGCAGTGACTCTGCTCTACCGCCGGCTGCATGGCGTGACCTGGGTCGCAGGACTTGCTGCCCTGCTGTATGCACTCGACGATGCGCACGGCCTGCCGGCAGGTTGGCTGGCAAACAGAAATGCCGTCGTCGCCACGTGTTTCGGGGTGCTCGCCCTCGTGGTGCACGATCACTGGCGGAGAGGTGCGTTTCGTGCCGGAGAGAAACTCGGGCCGTTGCTATTCGCAGTCGGACTGTTGTCGGGAGAAACCGCTCTGGCAACGCTGGCGTATCTTGTCGCGTATGCCCTGTTTATAGATGATGGGAGCATCCTACGCCGCATCAACTCTCTCATCCCATACGGTGTCATTACCGCGATCTGGCTTTTGCTCTATCGTGAACTCGGCTTTGGAACTCAGGGATCTGGTTTCTACGTCGATCCGATTGCCCAACCGATGTCATATCTTGGAGCCCTTCTTGAGCGGGGCCCGATCCTCCTGATGGATCAGTGGGCCTTTCCTCCCTCGTCTCCGTATATGTTCATTTCTGCTGAAGCGAGAAGCATCCTGTTGATCTGGGCTGTTCTCGTCTGTCTCGTCGTCGGATTTCTGCTTGTGCCCCTGCTGCGGAAGGATCGTTCTGCGAGGTTCTGGTGTGTTGGAATGGTCCTGTCAGTACCGGTGGTCGCAGCAACTACCCCTCACGGCAGATTGCTTCTTTTCACGGGTCTCGGAGGAATGGCCCTGCTTGCCATGTGGATGCAGGGCACATGGGAACGCTGGCGTACTCCGCGGGAGCAGGAAGGCCCGGCGGTTTTTCACCGGGTGCTCCTGGTCCTGTTCGTTCTCATTCACTCCATTGGCGCTCCGCTTCTCCTCCCGCTGAATGCGGTCAGTGCATCAACAACGGAACAATGGCTCCAGAAACCAGCCCGGACGGCAGATCTTGGTCCGGGGATCGAGCAGAAAGATCTTGTTCTGGTCAACCCTCCGATTGTGTTTCTCGCCAACTACTTCATTGCTGTGCGATCACTTGAAGGACTGCCGGCGCCGCAGCGGCAGCGCGTACTGGCTCCGGGCAACGTCGCAGTCCACATAGAACGCACCGATTCCCGGACGCTTGTCATCCGTCCCGACGGCGGTTTTCTTGCTGGACCATTTGATGACGTCTTCCGCGCTCGAACGTTGCCGCTTAGAGCCGGAGACCGCATCCCGCTGACCAATGTGGAAGTGGAGATACTCGATATTGAGGCTGACGGCAGGCCGGCCGCAGTAGCGTTCCGGTTTGCACAGCACCTGGAGCACGCATCTTTTCGCTGGCTCATGTGGGAGAACGGGGAGTGGACAACGTTTCTTCCTCCTGCTGTCGGGGGAACAGTTACTCTCCCCCCTGCGCCGCTGCTATTCTAGCGTCATCGCTCAGCCCTGCACTCACGTGGCAGCCACCCACTGACGAATGATGCGGACCCCTGTTGAAAAGCATCCGTGGCTTGGGGAGGCCCGCCGACCTGCATAGCACACATGATGGGCGAATCGATACATGCGTCTGTTGATGGGGAAATCCGGCCCTGCAACTGCACAGTCGCCAGTCAGCGTGCAACTCTGCGCACAGGAGGCCCCCTGACATACGAGGACCTGCACCGGATGACGGGCGCAGGTCCTGTGATCAAATGCGCTGATGCAACCAGGATTGGAGCTAACTACAAGCTACCACTCACAGCCGTGAGGCTCAACTGCTTTGGAACATAGTTGCTAACGTCTCTTCCTGGTGACTTTAGTAGTCGTCCGTGTTGTCTTTGCTTTTGTCGCCCCTCCCCTGGTCCTCACGGTGGTCTTCTTCGTGACCCGATACTGATTGACCGAATCACGATGCCGGGTTCGGACCGTCACAGAGCTCACACGCGCAGGTCTGTAGATCCTGTGCGCATGCACCACCCGGTGCGTGCGCACAACCACGAAGCCGGTATGGTACCGCGCTCTGAACGGATGGAAGGCATGCCAGGCAAGCGGCCGCCAGGGGTGCCACCACGCCGGATACACATGCCATCTCCACGGCGAGACCCACACTGCGTACGCCGGTGCATAAACGAAGCGGACACAGGGCCACATCCACACATTGACTACGATTCTCGGAGACATGAAACGCGCAGAGAATGCCTCCGGTGCGTACGGCCCCTTTCCCTCATCGTCGTTTTCCACCTCCGCCTCCTCCTCATCCTCGCCTCCGCCATCCGGTTCGACAATCACCTGCTCCCCGAAGACATCCTCATCCCCGACAATCTGCAGCACGGCATTCTCGCTTCCGGTCTTCTCCAGCTCGACCACGGCGATATCCTGCGACTCTTTTTCGGAAACCGGGACCTGAAGAACAAAGATATGAACATCCTTATCCCGCTTGCCTACAACTCGTACGTAGTCAACATCACCATCGCCGTTCAGGTCCAGGTTGTTGACATGGTTACCCTCGGTATTGAGGAGTTTCTCGAACTCCTCGGGAGAGCCGGCCTGCTTGAACATCTCCAGCGCTCCCTGCAGGCTGAACTGGTCCCCCGGCAATCCTGTTGAATCCCGCCCCGATGCACCCTGGGCATACGTCTGACCCAGAGTGAACGCGAAGAGCACCGCTAGACCAACACCGCAAAGTAACGCTCTCATCGTGCCACCTCGTACGTTGTGAGTGTGTTCTGTACCGGATAAGCAAGCCCTGCTGAGCGTAGCATGAACAGTCAGCACAGCATGGTCGGTTAGCGCAGCGTGATCAGCGATGCGCCATGCCGTGCCACCACAGCACTGTATTCTCTATCAACGGTTCCGAGGTCCTTCTGGCGCCACAGATCGCGCACGGACTTCGGTCCGGTAAGCCCCAATTCTCCCCACGCAACCTTGACAGGATTGCTCTTTTCACCTCTATTGAAGAGTCCCACGGCGAGAGAGCCGTCCTCCATTGGTTTTGCCCAGACTTCCACATCTCCGTCTGTCTTGATGCGCGCCGCCTGTTTCCCGAGCGGATCCTGGTTCACGGCAAGCACCTCGTCGTTCGTCAGGAGACTCAATGTGAATTCGTCCAGTCGCGTCATGTCGCAGCCAATGAGCAGTGGCGAACAGAGGAGTGACCAGAGCGTAATGTGCGTGATCTGTTCATGGGCCGAAAGTCTTGTCGGGTGAAGGCTGGGTCCCCAGCCAACCCATCCCACCACCAGCATGTCGGGATCATTCCAGTGACCCGGTCCGGCATATGCCTCATGTCCCGCCTGCCGGAATCCGATCCCGCTCATGCTCTCCCAGGTATCGGTGATATCGCCCGTCGTCCTCCAGCAATTCCCGCCAACCGAATCACCCCATTCCCAGACATTATCCATGCCATACTGGCAAAGACTGTAGACGATGTCCCGCTGCACGGTGTTCAGTGCAGCACGCATCACTTCATAGGGTTTCTTGTACTCCGCCCGGCTCTGGTCCTTCGCGAGACTCCGGTACGAGCACCAGTCGTACTTGAGGTAGTCGATGCCCCAGGCAGCATATTGCTGTGCATCCCGCACTTCATACGTATGACTTCCCGCATATCCCGCACATGTCAGGGGTCCGGGAGACGAGTAGATGCCCAGTTTCAGGCCCAGACCATGGACATAGTCGCTCAGGCCTTTCATATCGGGGAATTTCTTGTTTGTACGAATCATGCCGTCCGGGTCGCGTGCCTCCCCGCCCAGCACAGGATCCGGCGAGTCGGGCTTCACCATCCAGCAATCATCAATATTGATATAGGTCCAGCCATGGTCAGCGAGTCCGCTTTCAACCATTGCATGTGCCGCGGCCCGGACTTTCGCGTCATCGACGTCTTCAGCAAAGCAATTCCAGCTGTTCCACCCCAGCGGCGGCGTCAGAGCAATCCGGTCGCCCACAACAATCGTAAACTGCCGTTCGGTAGAACCAGGCGCGTTCTTCGCTGTCAATGTAACCATATACGATCCCTGCGCGAGAACGCTCCCGGTGATGATTCCGGAGCGCGTGTCGCACACGAGTCCGGATGGAAGTCCCGCGGCGCCGAACTCCATTGGCCTTTCGCCTGTAGCGGGGATGCGGTACACGAATGGATGTCCGGGCCGAACGCCGTAGATTTTCGGACCGTTGATGCGTGGCTGCGGTCCTGGTTTCGGGGTGAATGTAAGGGCTTGGAGCTCCGCCTCGCGTGCTGCCTTTTCCTGCCGGCATGCAGCAAGGTAGTCTTCCCGCGTTGACCAGAGACTTTTCAGAGTGTTCTTCGGTTTGGCGGTAGGAGTGAACGCAATCTCCACAGCAGCCGCGCGCTTCTCAGCCGCTCTGATGTACCGCTTCGCGAGCGTGACGTACTCGCCGTGATGCCAGTCGGCATCCCATATGCCGTCAATTACTTCCTGATCCATCTCATCCCGGGCAGCCCGCGTGTTGAAGTCCTGCCGGACTTTGTTCCATAGAATCAGAGGGTCCAGATCGTCAACGGAAAAGTAGAATGCAGTCGGACCGTTGCCATTGCAGACTTTCAGCAGCAGGCGATTGGTGCCTTTCTTGAGATTCACCGCGACCACTTCCTGGTCGCGACGACATGACCGATTGATCTCGTGTTCCATCACGAGCTGACCATTCAGCCACATGCGGATTCCGTCGTCGCTGCCGAGGTACAGGGTAAGAGGTTGAGCTTTGGTTGATACGATTTCGCGTAGGAGATAGTTGGCCGATTTGTCGACTCTGGGCAGCGGGATAACGATACCGTCCTCCCAATCCGGTTGGCTGGTCCAGCCAAGGCCGGGTTGATATGTTGCAGATGTGCTCGGGTTTGTCTCCGGTCCGAAGTCCGTCGCAAACGGAGTGTCGCTGCGGAACGGACCCACTGAGTGCCAGGGACCCAGTTTCAGGCCCATGGATTTCCGCATCCCCTCTCTGTGTCGTGCCATCGCTTCCCGCGAGGCGAGGATGGTTTCGTACCATGTTCCCTTCTTGATATAGAAAGGGGGATCCTCTGCTAAGCAGATGCTGTTGAGGGGGAGCAGGAGCTGAAAAAGAATGACCAGAGGAAGGACGAACCGAACGGCGGGCAAAACGATACGTGATTGCATGGCGTTCTCCTGATGTCCAACGGGCAACCCGACGTATCGTGCGAAAAAATCAATCAAGATGCCAATCCTAAGTTGACATTGGTTGAAAGCCCGAGTATCTTCACGGCAGTACCTTTCGTTCTCCCGAATTATATATCTCCCTCATCCACGGAGGTCGACCATGCGACTGTCTGTGATGATTCTCCTCGCTGCCTTGCTTGCCGGCTGCGGCAAGAAGGCTCCCGAACCCGTCAGCTACAGCAAAGAGATACAGCCAATTCTGAACTCGCGGTGCGTTTCCTGCCATGGGACGGAAAAGGCCGAAGGGAAGATCGTGCTCACCTCGTACGAGACCCTGATGAGTTCGCGCATTCTTCCTGGCAAGAAACCGCTCGTGACACCTGGAGACTACAAGAAGAGCTGGCTTTACATTCTCTGCTCGACGGATCAGGCCCACTACCGCATGCCTCCCGACACTTCGGATTTGACACTGCTGCCGAAGGCGGAGTTGTTGCTGATTTCAGAGTGGATTACGCAGGGGGCGAACAACAACTGAGGCCGTGCCTCCCACCGGATTCCCCGTCAGCGTGTCCCTCCAAGGGTGGAACGACGGGGCCGCTTCAGGCCGAGAACCGGTCGGTGCGTGTGCCCGTCAACAAGACTCGAATTCGTGCTACAGGCCTGAAAACCCGTTCGCTTGGAAAAATGGGACACTATCTAGGGCTGTGCATAAAAAGAAAATCGGGTGTCAGGCGAAGCCGCTGGTTCGGCCGCGCCCTTGACAATGACCAGAATTCAGTCCATATTATAGTCGACTATCATTAGGGCACCCATGAAACTAAGCACTGCCGTGAAACCCATCAGCTACCTCAAGGCACACGCTTCGGAGCTGATTCGGCACATCACCAATACGCGCCAGACTCTCGTCGTTACCCACAATGGCGAGGCCAAAGTAGTCGTCCAGGATATCCGATCGTATGAGCGGATGCAGGAGACACTTGCGCTCCTGAAGATCCTCACGCGGAGCAAACAAAATATCCAACGCGGGAAGTCAAAATCGATGGATGACGCTTTCGGTTCCCTGGAGAAACGCATCGCGGTATTCAAGCATGAGAAAGTATGATGTGATATTCGACGAAGATGCCCAGGATGATCTCTTCGACATCTATGCATTCGTTGCCCTCAACGATTCAGTTGATAGGGCAGACAGATTGTTTGCTGCCCTTCGACAAACATGCCTGAAACTCCGGAAGCTGCCCCTTCGTGGCAACATCCCTAAAGAACTCTCCGAGATTGGTGTGATGGAGTTTCGGGAAGTACACTACAAACCCTACCGTATCATCTACTCTCTCGCATCCACGAACGTCTTTGTGCATTGCGTGTTGGACGGCCGACGCGACATCCAGGACATCCTGCAAGAACGGCTTCTGCGCTAGCGTTGCGTGGCCTTACGGCTTGCGGCTCACCTGCACCGCAGACGACTGTTGATTTGGAGGCGTTCAGCCAAAACCTACAAATGACTCAGGGGCCAACTCCGGTGCCCGAGGCGCGGCGTCAGATGTAGCCACGGGTTAGGTTGCCGCCTTTGCTGCCTCCTGCGGAAATCCCTTGAACCTCCCAATGACTACCTTAATGGCATATATGGAAAATGCAATTGAGAGTGCTAGAAAGGTCCATGTAGCGAAACCACCTACAGTGAGCGCAATGTGAAATAGATCGCCTCTAAAGCCTGTAGCAAATCCAATGGTCTCACATACGAAGTCAAAAGTAGGTCTCAAACACAGCACCATGAAGAGAAATCCAATGAGAAAAGCGTTGCGAGAGAGTTTCCGTTGAAGAACGTAAACGCCAACGGCAATGCTCAAAAGATCGA
>Ga0316605_10002531_pt1 | contig 10366 bp, 8 predicted proteins | sample OWC_soil_day20_n_FD_207666 | JGI IMG/M metagenome (GOLD analysis project Ga0316605, IMG submission 207666) | Wetland soil microbial communities from Old Woman Creek delta, Ohio, United States - OWC_soil_day20_noCT | ecosystem: Environmental > Terrestrial > Soil > Wetlands | place: USA: Ohio... | reverse complement strand
GTGCCGCCGACGAGGAGCTCGCGCAGCACGCGGCCGCCGCGCGCCGGGCTCCATTCGTACAGGGCCACGCCCTCGCGCAGCATGGCCGCCCGGTACTTGCGATAGCCCAGGTGCACCATCGGCTCGTCGGTGGCGGCCATCGAATTGGTGAGCAGCGTTACCGCCACGCCGCGCTGGCGCAGCGTGGCGATGCCGGCAACGCCGGCCGGCCCGGGGATCAGGTAGGGCGAGACCACCGTCACTTCCTGCCGCGCCTGGCGGATGGCATGGGCCACCAGCAGGCGCACTTGCGCACCGCTGGTGGCCAGCATGCCGATGTCCGTCGCCACCTCGACATTCTCGATCTTCATTGGCGAGTCGCTGGCCGCAAGGGCCAAGGCCTGTTTCATGGCCAGCCGCCCCTGCGCGAACTCGACGGCCAGCGCACTGGGCTCGCGGCGGATGCGTTCGAGCGCGGCACACGCTTCCGTGTCGCAGGGCCGGTCGAGCGCATCGGCCCAGTCGTGGCGCTTCGGCGGCTCGGACAGCGCCAGCTCCAACACGCTGGACAGCGCATGGCTGTACTCGCTGTTCCAGTACAGGTCGAAGGCCTGCGCCATCTGCGGCACCAGCGCGCCGGCCACCAGCACGTCGATATCGACGAAGCTGCCTTGCGGCATGGGCAGGTAGTAGGCGTCAGCGATGTTGCGGCCGCCCGCCAGTGCCAGCACGCCATCGGCCACCATCAGCTTGTTGTGCATGCGACGGTGCAAGCGCTCGTCGCCCAACGCCGACTCGAGCAGTCGGCTGACCGGGCTGTCGCGTGCGGCCAGAAAGGGGTTGAACAGGCGCAGCTCCACACCCGGCTGCGACGACAGCGCCAGCCACAGCCCGTCGTCGCCGGCGGTGTAGAGGTCGTCTACCAGCACGCGCACACGCACGCCGCGCACGGCCGCATCACGCAGCGCGCGCATCAGCGCGCGGCCGATGGCATCGCCCTTGAACTGGTAGACCTGCAGGTCCAGCGAGCGCGTGGCCGCCTCGATCAGCGCCAGCCGCGCCTGCAACGCCTCGGTGCCGTTGCCGATGAGGCGAAAGCCGCTGAGTTCGCCACTCGCAGACGATGCGACGGCAATCTGTGCCAGCCGCCCGCTGTCGGATGTCGGGAGGGCCTGTTGCCAGGGTCGCTCGGAAACGTCTGGCAAGGCCATGCAGCCGCTCAGGCAGCTGGCCAGAAGCAGCATCCAGAATTCGCGCCAGACCATGTACTGGCGCGGCTTGCGAAGAAGGCGGTCAGTACGCGGCATGCCGTTCGTGGGATCCGTGGCGGATGCTAGGATCTCGCCCCTTTTTGTCATTGTCACGCGGCCTGCCACCGCCTTCACTGATGCCGCGCAAGCCCGCCGAAAATCCTGCCCCCCGCCAACGCGAGAAGCCCGCCGTGCCACCCAGCGTGCCGAGCAAGGAGCTTCAAGTCTTCCCGAACCCGGCGCCGCAGCGCGACTACCTGATCCGCTTCCAGCTGCCCGAGTTCACCTGCCTGTGCCCGCTGACCGGCCAGCCGGACTTTGCGCACTTCAGCATCGACATGGTGTGCGACAAGCTCTGCGTCGAGCTGAAGAGCCTGAAGCTGTACTTCTGGAGCTACCGCGACGAAGGCGCGTTCCACGAGAAGGTGACGAACAACGTGCTCGACGACATCGTCAAGGCCACGGCGCCGCGCTTCGTGCGCATCACCGCACGCTGGTACGTGCGCGGTGGCATCTACACCGACGTGGTGGTCGAGCACCGCAAGAAGGGCTGGAAGGCGGCCGACCCGGTGACGCTGCCGCCCACGGGCACGGCCACCGGCCTGAGCGGCTGAGGGCATGACCGAGGCCGCGCCGCTGCTGGAAACACCGCGGCTGCGCCTGCGACCCTTCAGGGCCGACGACTGGCCGGCCTATGCCGCGATGTGCGCCGATGCCGAGGTGATGCGGCACATCGGCACCGGCCAGGTGCAAAGCGCCGAGGACGCCTGGCGCAGCATGGCTGTGTTCCTCGGCCACTGGGCGCTGCGCGGCTACGGCATGTGGGCGCTGGAGCATCGCGACAGCGGCGCACTGCTGGGCCGCGTCGGCTACATCGACCCGCCCGGCTGGCCGGGCTTCGAGCTCGGCTGGCTGCTGGCTCGCCCCCATTGGGGTCATGGCTATGCACGCGAAGCCGCCGCGGTGGCCTTGCGCCATGCCTTCGAGGTGCTGCAGCGCGATCATGTCATCAGCCTGATCCGCCCCGGCAATACACGCTCGGTGGCGGTGGCCGAGGCCATCGGCGAAGCGCTGCACGGCAGCATCGAGCTGATGGGCGGCGAGGCGCTGGTTTACGAGGTACGCCGCTGAGCATGTCGGCGCGCCCGGCCTACCAGAAGTACGAGCTCGAGGTGCGGCCCAGCCGCATCGACGGCCTGGGTGTGTTTGCTGCGCAGGCCATCGCCGGTGCCCGCAAGATCGGCGAGATCCGCGGCGAGTCGATCAGCGTCGACGACGCGCGCATCCGCGCCACGCGCAGCGAGCGCATCATGATCGTCGAGCTCTCGCCGCGGCGCGCCATCGACTTCAGCAAGTCGGCGGACGCCATGCGCTACACCAACCATTCGTGCCAGCCGAACGCGCGCCTGGACATCCGCCAGGGCCGCGTCGAGTTCTATGCGCTGCGCGCCATTGGTGTGGGCGAGGAAATCACCGTGAACTACGGCCAGACCCATCACGAAGGGCGGCTGGTCTGCCGCTGCGGCGCCGTCGGCTGCATCGGCCGGTTGTAGTCAATAGGTCTCCAGGTGCAACCGCCCCTCGCGCTTCAGTGAGGCGCCTGTCGTCTCCCAGTTCAGGCCCGCCCCCTGCGCGATGTCCTTGAGCGCCAGCACCACACCCTCTTCCATCGCCTTCAGCCCGCAGACGTAGAAGAAGGCGTTCGGGTCGCTCAGTAGTGCAGCCAGGTCGGCGGCGCGCTCGCGCATCGTGTCCTGCACATAGCGCTTGGGCTGGCCCGGCGTGCGACTGAACGCAAAGCTGATGTCGATGAAGTCCTTGGGCAGGCTCTGCAGCGGGCCGAAGTACGGCAATTCCTCCTTCGTGCGCGCGCCAAAGAACAGCATCAGCTTGCCGCCCTCGAACTTGCCGGAACTGCGCAGCCGCCGCCGCCATTCGGTCATCGCGCGCATCGGCGCGCTGCCGGTGCCGGTGCAGATCATCACGATGTGGCTCTTCGGATGGTTGGGCATCAGGAAGCTGGCGCCGAAGGGGCCGATCACCTGCACCTCGTCGCCCACCTGCAGGTCGCACATGTAGTTGCTGGCCACGCCGCGCACCGGGTTGCCCTGGTGGTCCTCGAGCACGCGCTTGATGGTCAGCGACAGGTTGTTGTAGCCCGGCCGCTCGCCGTTGCGCGGGCTGGCGATGCTGTACTGGCGCGGATGGTGCGCCCGGCCGTTGGCATCGACGCCCGGCGGCACGATGGCGATCGACTGACCTTCCAGCACCGGGAAGGGCATCGTGCCGAAATCCAGCACGATGTGGTGGGTGTCGTAGTCCTTGCCGACCTCGGTGACGCGCACGTTGCCGGCCACGGTGGCCTTGAGGGTCTTTTCCGAGGCCTTTGGGCCGTAGAGGTTGGTGTAGGCGTGCGCGGCCGACCACGGCGGCAGCACCGCACCGTATGCGGCACTGTTGAAGACGGCCTCGCCGCTGACGGCTGCCGAAAGCGGCGTCGCCTGCGGCACGGCCTCGACTTGCGTGCCGGGTTCGACGCCGGCCTCGGCCAGTTGCTCGGGGCTCAGCTCAGCCGGCAGCGACTCCCAGCCCAACTGCTCCTCCAGGCTGTAGGCGCGCACGCGCGGCATCGTGCGCCAGTTGTCGATGCTGCCGGTGGGGCATGGTGAGATGCAGTCCATGCACAGGTTGCAGATCTCCGCGTCGACGACATAGTTGTTGCTGTCGTGCGTGATCGCCTTGACCGGGCAGATCGATTCGCAGGTGTTGCAGCGGATGCAGATCTCCGGATCGATCAGATGCTGCTTGATGACGAGCGCTTCGGCGGGGGCGTTCATGGCAAGGTGTCAGCGGTATGAAGCATTCTCGAGCAACTGCCGCGGAACCGGCTTTGCCGGGCCGCTGGCGCTGCCCCCTCGAGGGGGCGAGTCGGACGAGGAACAGTCCTCAAGGACTGTTCCTCGCCTACGAATGCCGGCAGCGTCCTCGCTGCCGGTGCGGCGAAACCGCTTCGGGCGTGGGTCAATTGAAGCGCACGTAGTCGAAATTCACCGGCTGACGGTTGATGCCCATCACCGGCGGCGCGATCCAGTTGGCGAACTTGCCCGGCTCGACCACGCGGCCCATCAGGCTGGCCACATAGGCGCGGTCCTCGTCGGTGGGCAGCCATTGTTCGACATTCAGGTTCCATTCATGGTCGTGCACCACGCGCCCGTCGGGCGCCACCTTCACGCCAGCCAGCGCGCCGATGTTGCGGTGGAAGGCCTTGTGCGGCACCTTCAGCCGGAACGGGATGCCGGCCTTGTCGATGACCTTGTTCCAGCGCTCGACGCCGCCGACGCTGTCCTTGATGTAGTCGTCACGCAGCACCTCGTTCAGCGCATTCAGCATCGGCACGTCCTTCTCCACCAGCTGGCCGCCCTGCACTTCCAGCACCTTGTAGTGCTGGCCCTTGAGCACGTGGTCGTCGGCTCGCTTGCCTTCCTCGAAGCGGCCCTTCAGCCCGGTGCTGTAGAAGATGGCGGCGTTGCTGGACTGGTCGGCACCGAACAGGTCGATGGTCACGCTGAAGTGGAAGTTCAGGTAGCGCTGGATCGTCGGCAGGTCGATCACGCCGGCCGCGCGCAGCTTGCCCGGGTCGTCGGTCTTCAGCTCGTTCATCGCCGCGCAGGTGCGCTGGATGACGCGCGAGACGCCGCTCTCGCCGACGAACATGTGGTGCGCCTCTTCGGTGAGCATGAACTTGGTGGTCCGCGCCAGCGGGTCGAAACTGCTTTCGGCCAACGCGCACAGCTGGAACTTGCCGTCGCGGTCGGTGAAGTAGGTGAACATGAAGAAGCTCAGCCAGTCGGGCGTCTTCTCGTTGAAGGCCTGCAGGATGCGCGGGTTGTCGGCATTGCCGCTGCGCCGTTCGAGCAGCGCCTCGCCTTCCTCGCGGCCGTCGCGGCCGAAGTACTTGTGCAGCAGGTAGACCATCGCCCACAGGTGGCGGCCTTCCTCCACGTTCACCTGGAACAGGTTGCGCAGGTCGTACTGGCTCGGGCAGGTCAGCCCCAGGTGGCGCTGCTGTTCCACCGACGCCGGCTCGGTGTCACCTTGCGTGACGATGATGCGGCGCAGGTTGGCGCGGTGTTCGCCGGGCACGTCCTGCCAGGCGGCCTCGCCCAGGTGGTCGCCGAAATGGATCTTGCGGTCTTTCTCGGCCGGATTCAGGAAGATGCCCCAGCGGTAGTCGGGCATCTTCACGTGGCCGAACTGCGCCCAGCCCTGCGGGTCGACGCTGACCGCGGTGCGCAGGTAGACGTCGAAGTCCTGGCTGCCCTCAGGCCCCATGTCGCCCCACCACTGCAGGTAGTTGGGCTGCCACTGCTCCAGCGCGCGCTGCAGCGTGCGGTCCTCGCTGAGGTTGACATTGTTGGGGATCTTCTCGCTGTAGTTGATGGTGCTCATGATTTGCTCCGTTGTGCTGTGTTGCTGTGCATTACCAAGCGGACGCCGCGGAACCGGCTTTGCCGGGCCGCAGGCGTTGCCCCCTCGAGGGGGAGCGGCGTGAGCCGCTACGGGGGTGGGCCATCAAACACGATTCCAGTCGAAGGCGGCCTTGTCGCCCTTGCCGTAGACCTTGAGTGCGCCCTTCTCTCCCACCGCATTGGGGCGCTGGAAGATCCAGTTCTGCCAAGCGGTCAGGCGGCCGAAGACGCGGGTGAACATGTTCTCCGGGCCGTTGAAGCGCAGATTGGCTTCCATGCCGGTCAATGCATCGGGGCTCATGGCGACACGCTCCTCGATGGCGATGCGCGTCTCGTCGGCCCAGTCGATGTCGTCGGGTGCGCTGGTCACCAGGCCCAGTGCCAGTGCGGCGTCGCCGTCGAGCGCCTGGCCCGCCTTGGCGCGCACGGCTTCCAGCGCGGGTTGTTCATCGTAGAAGCGGCGCTGCAGCCGGCTCTGGCCGGTGACCATCGGGTAGCTGCCGAAGTTGAGATCGCCGACGGTGATCTGCGGCGCACGTTCGGGTTCGTCGGGCAGCACCAGCTGGTAGCTGCGGTCGCAGGCCAGCGCCAGTTCGAGCAGCGTGCCGGCGAAGCAGGAGCCGGGCTCGATCAGCGCGAACAGGCTGCGCGAGGACACGTCCAGGCGGCTGAAGCTGCGGCGCAGCAGCCCGATGGTCTCGCGCACCAGCCAGTGCTCGCGGTGGGCCTGCAGCGTGGCGTCCATCGCCAGTACCGCGGCCGCATCGCCTTCGGTCTTGATCAGCCAGATGCCGATATCGAGTTCGTTGGTGCGCATCGACAGGATGGCGTCCTCCAGCTCGCGCGCCAGCTGCAGCGGGTACCAGGCGGCGCCGGCCGCCTCGATGCCGGCCAGGTCGGCGGGCTGCGTGCCGGCGGGCGCCTTGACCGTGAAGGTGGCCGCGCGCTTGCTGCGGTCGATCTGCACCGTGACATGTTGATAACGCAGCGCGTCGGCTTCGATCATGCGCTGCAGCGGCGTCAGTGCCACGCCCTTGGCATCGGCGGGACGGTCGCTGAAGCGCGCCAGTTGCAGCGCGCGCTCCTGTACCTTGGCAGCGAACTGCCCCGGCTTGGCGATGTCGTCGACCAGCCGCCAGTCCTTGGCCTTCTGCCCGCGCACACCTTCGGTGGTGGTGCAGAAGATGTCGGCCAGGTCGTGCCGTACATGCCTCTTGTCGGTGACGCGGGTCAGCCCGCCGGTGCCGGGCAGCACGCCCAGCAGCGGCACCTCGGGCAGGCTCACCGAGCTGCTGCGGTCGTCGACCAGGATGATTTCGTCGCAGGCCAGCGCCAGCTCGTAGCCGCCGCCGGCACAGGAGCCATTGACGGCGGCCAGGAACTTCAGCCCGCTGTTCGCGGAAGAGTCTTCAAAGCCATTGCGCGTCTCGTTGGTGAACTTGCAGAAGTTCACCTTCCAGGCATGGCTGCTGACACCGAGCATGAAGATGTTGGCGCCCGAGCAGAAGACCTTGTCCTTCAGGCTGGTGATCACCACGGTGCGCACTTCGGGGTGTTCGAAGCGGATGCGGTTGATGGCGTCGTTGAGCTCGATGTCCACGCCCAGGTCGTAGCTGTTGAGCTTGAGCTTGTAGCCGGGGGCAATGCCGCCGTTTTCGTCGAAGTCGGCGCCCAGCGTGGCCACCGGCCCCTCGAATTTGAGCTTCCAGTGCTTGTAGCGGGAGGGGTCGGTCTGGTAGTCGACGCGGGGAACAGGGCTCACGGCGGGTCTCCTTCAATTCAGGTGTGCAGAGCACGCATCATAGTGCATGTGTCATTGATGTCAAGCACATTAATGCATTTTTATGCATGTCATTTCAGACCGGCATCTGCAGTGCCTTGCGCACCATTTCGCGCAGCGCCTGGAAGGTCGGCTCCAGCGGCTGCGCACTGGTGTCCAGGCGAATTTCAGCCTTGGAGTAGAACGCAGCGCGGCCGGCCAGGATGCCCTTGAGGTCTTCCATCGCCTCCTTGCTGGCCGCCATCGGCCGCAGATCACCCTGGGCGGCGACGCGCTTCATGTGGTCTTCGGGATCGGCCTGCAGCCACACCGTCGTGCAGTGCGCCAACAGCAGGTTGAAGGTGGCTGCATCCGACACCAGGCCGCCGGGCGTGGCGATCACCGCCTCGGGGTAGATCTGGATCGCTTCTTCCAGCGCGCGGCGCTCGTAGCGGCGGTAGGCGTTCTGTCCGTACAGCGACTGAATCTCGTTGACGCTGCAGCCGGCGAACTTCTCGATCTCGCGGCTCAGCTCCACGAAAGGAAAGCCCAGGTCGTCGGCCAGTCGCTGGCCCAGCGTGGACTTGCCGGCGCCGCGCAAGCCCACCAGCGCCACGCGCGGGCTGCGCACGCCCTTGCCTTCGTTCGCGCCGCCCATGCCGAGCAACTCGCCCACCACCAAGCGCACGCGCTTGAGCGTGGCCTCGTCGCGGTGTTCGAGCAACTCGCGCAGCAGCAGCCACTCGGGCGATCGCGTCGTCACGTCGCCGATCAACTCGGCCAGAGAACACTGCAGCGCCCCGGCCACCTGCAGCAGCACCAGCATCGACACGTTGCCGATGCCGTATTCCAGGTTCGCGAGATGGCGTTCGGACACATCGGCCGCCAGCGCCACCGCTCGTCGCGTCATGCCGCGACGCGAGCGCAGCGCGCGCACCCGTTCACCCAGGCCGACCAGGAAAGGGTTCTTGTCTTCGACGTCGGAGGTCTCGCCAGCCTCTGCGCGCCGCGCCGGCCGCGCTTCGATCGCATGCAGTATTGTGCTTGACATGGTGGGGCTTCAGCTTTATCGTTCCTGAACGCACAATACTTCATATTCCTTTGCCAAACAAGTGCGCTGGGACAAGCCAATGCCGCTGGCCCACCAAGGAGACCGACCGTGAACCTGCCAGACCACATCCCCGCCCCGGGCGAGCGCTTCAACATCGCGCAGCACCTGCTGCAGCTGAACGCGGCGCACCCCGAGCGCCCCGCCTTCATCGACGACCAAGGCTCGCTGAGCTATGGCGAGCTGGCCGAGCGCGCCGCCCGACTGGGCGCCGGCCTGCGCGCGCTGGGCATCAGGCGCGAGGAACGCGTCCTGCTGCTGATGCTGGACGGCAACGACTGGCCGGTGAGCTTCCTGGGCGCGATCTACGCCGGGCTGGTACCGGTGGCGGTGAACACGCTGCTCAACGCCGACGACTACGCCTACATGCTGGAGCATTCGCGTGCGCAGGCGGTGCTGGTCTCCGGCGCGCTGCTGCCGGCGCTGACGGCAGCAATGGTCAAGGCGGACCACGAGGTGTGCAAGGTCATCGTCTCACGCCCCGTCGCCCCACTGCATGCCAACGAAGTGGAGTTCGACGCCTTTGTCGCGGCGCAGCCGGCACTGGCCCAGCCGGCCGCCACCGGCCCCGACGACCCGGGCTTCTGGCTCTATTCCTCCGGCTCCACCGGCCGCCCCAAGGGCACGGTGCATTCGCAGGCCAACGCCTACTGGACGGCCGAGCTCTACGGCAAGGGCGTGCTCGGTCTGCGCGACATCGATGTGTGCTTTTCCGCCGCCAAGTTGTTCTTCGCCTACGGCCTGGGCAACGCGCTGACCTTCCCGATGAGCGTGGGCGCCACCACGCTGCTGATGGCTGAACGGCCGACGCCCGACGCCACCTTCAAGCGCTGGATGGGTGGCGTGCGCGGTGTCAAGCCGACGGTGTTCTACGGTGCGCCCACCGGCTTTGCCGGCATGCTGGCCGCGCCGAACCTGCCGGCGAGGGAGCAGGTGGCGCTGCGCCTGGTGTCCTCGGCCGGCGAGGCGCTGCCGGCGGAGATCGGCGAGCGCTTCAAGCGCCACTTCGGCGTGGACATCATCGACGGCATCGGCTCCACCGAGATGCTGCACATCTACATCTCCAACCAGCCGGGCAAGGTGCGCTACGGCAGCACCGGATGGCCGGTGCCGGGCTACGACATCGAGCTGCGCGGCGACGACGGCCAGCCGGTGAGCGACGGCGAGCCGGGCGACCTGTACATCCGCGGCCCGTCGGCGGCGATGATGTACTGGGGCAATCGCGCCAAGACACGCGACACTTTCCAGGGTGGCTGGACCAAGAGCGGCGACAAGTACCTGCGCAACGCCGACGGCAGCTACACCTACGGCGGGCGCAGCGACGACATGCTCAAGGTCAGCGGCATCTACGTCTCGCCCTTCGAAGTGGAGGCCACACTGGTGCAGCACCCGGCCGTGCTGGAAGCCGCGGTGATCGGCGTGATCGACAGCGAAGGCCTGACCAAGACCAAGGCCTTCGTCGTGCTCAAGCCCGGAGCCAGCGCGAAGGAGGCCGAGCTGAAGAGTTTCGTCAAGGACAAGCTGGCGCCCTACAAGTACCCGCGGCAGATCGCCTTCGTGCCCGAGCTGCCGAAGACCGCCACCGGCAAGATCCAGCGCTTCAAGCTGCGCGAGCAGGAGACGAAGCCGGCATGACGGTGGAGTTCGTCGAGCTCGACTGGGGCCGGCGGCGGGTGCGCATCGAGCATGAATGGACCGGCCGCGAGCGCAGCGGACGGCCGCTGCTGGTGTTTCTGCACGAGGGCCTGGGCTCGCGCTCGACGTGGCGCGACTTTCCGCAGCAGCTGTGCGACGCGGGCGA
>Ga0316605_10002527_pt1 | contig 10376 bp, 10 predicted proteins | sample OWC_soil_day20_n_FD_207666 | JGI IMG/M metagenome (GOLD analysis project Ga0316605, IMG submission 207666) | Wetland soil microbial communities from Old Woman Creek delta, Ohio, United States - OWC_soil_day20_noCT | ecosystem: Environmental > Terrestrial > Soil > Wetlands | place: USA: Ohio... | reverse complement strand
TGAGCATGATCCCGCTTCTGGGGCCTCTTTTCAGGCAGGACTCAGAGGAGATGCGGAATACGGAAATCGTATTGCTTTTGACTCCGAGAATAGTAAACCCAAAATAAGGGTATGTAATGAGCATAATTCATGATGCCCTGAAGAAGGCGCAAGAACAGAGGAAAGAAAAGCGAGCCGGGATCTTTTACGGAAATGCGCCCGATGCGAAAAAGAAACCGCAATTTATCGTTCTCGGAACCGTTGCGATATTGGCAGTGGTGGTTATTGCATATCTTTTCATACCCGCCTTCCACCCGAAAGAAACAGTTCCCATGAAACAATCAGCAAGTGCGAAACCTGTCGCCCCGGCCCAACCCGCTCCACAGAAGGTGCCTGAATCCCAACCACAGCAGCACAAACCTGCTGGCCCTGCGGTGCAGACCGTCATGAACACGCAAGGCTTATCTACCGATAAGTTTGTGCCCAAAACAGTAAAAACCGTTACTATACCGAACCCTAAGCTTCCGGGCACCGCGGGTCAGATCGAGCCTGTGCGCAAGAGATCGAAGGCCGTGCAGACTGCCGCGGATGAGGAACTGATCCGGCGCATCCCCGCGCGGAGGATCGAAGATGATTCGATAAACAGGCAATATAATGAAGCCCTGCAGCTTATGAACGCGGGACAACTGCGCGAAGCGCAGAAGGCTTTTCTCGGTATTCTCGGACGCAAACCCGATCATGCGGAGGCCCTGAACAATATGGGGGTCATTTCCGCATCTTTGGGAAACAAAAAAGAGGCCGTGACGTATTTCAAAAAAGTGCTTGAATACCGGCCCAACTACCCGAAAGCATATAATAATATCGGACTTGTCATGATGTCTGAAGGCGATTCACGGTTGGCGGAGGAATATTTCAGGAAGGCCATTTCGATAGAGCCGGAAAGCCTCGAGCCATATTTGAATTTATCAGCGCTGCTGCGCGCCCAGAAAAGGTTCCCGGAGGCGGCAAAGGTACTCGAAAAACCCATCGATCGGAATGTTAAAGATCCCAACCTTTACCTGGCCTATGCGGTTGTAAAGGACAATGCGGGACATACCGATCAGGCAATAAAGTACTACCGGCAATATTTAGGCCTGGCAAATCCGTCACAGGCCAGGGAAGGGGTGGTCGAACGGCTGCGCTATCTTGAAGAAAGGGGAAAGAGATAGTGGCACGAATGCGTAAAAGGCTTGGAGAACTGCTCCTCGATGCAAAAAAACTCACCGAGAAAGACCTTCTTCGCGCGCTGACCGAGCAGAAACAATATGGCGATAAGCTCGGCAAGGTCATCGTCAAGCTCGGCATGCTCTCCGAGAAAGAGATCATCGATACGGTCAGTAAACAGCTCAATATCCCGATCGTCGATATAGGAGATATGGAAATTTCCGAAGAGGTTATTTCGCTGATCACGGCGGATATGGCCAAGAATTGCATGGTGATCCCCGTCATGCGGCGCCACAATGTCCTTAAATTGGCGATGGTCGATCCTCTCGATATTGGTGCTATGGATACTGTGGCGCGTCATGTCATGATGGAAATTGACCCTCTCATTTTGCCGGAAGGGGAGCTGAGACAGGCCCTCGAAAGATATTACGGCCTCAAGACCATTGTTGAAGAAACCCTCGATAGGATCCGCGAGCAGGATCTGACTCTCGAACAAGGCGATAAAGACGATGAAGCTGAAGGAAGGATATCCTTTGATGTTATTGAAGAGGAGCCTGTCGTCCGTTTTGTGAATAGTCTTCTGGCACAGGCATTGGCTGACAGCGCAAGCGACATACATGTCGAGCCCGCAAAAAATACGATGCGCGTACGTATGAGGGTCGACGGCAGGCTCCGTGATGTGCCGAGCCCTGACAAAAAAATGTTCCTTCCTATAGTTTCCAGGATCAAGATCCTGGCAGGCATTGATATAGCGAAGACGAGGACACCGCAGGACGGAAGGTTTAATATTCGTGAGTCGTCACGCGAAGTGGGCGTTAGAGTATCCACCTTCCCCACTATTCATGGAGAAAAGGTGGTGCTCAGGCTTCTTGACAAGTCAACAGCGCTCTATGGCATAGATAATCTTGGTTTTTTAAAGGACGACAAGGAAAAAATAAAGAGCGTATTGAAGAGGCCGTATGGATTTATTTTATCTACAGGCCCGACAGGAAGCGGAAAATCCACGACCCTGTACGCAATTCTCAATTTTATCAATTCGGTCGAGAAAAATATTATTACGATAGAGGACCCTGTTGAGTATACGCTTGATGGTCTTGCACAGGCCCAGGTAAACCCCCGGGCTGGTTTGACGTTTGAAACCGGATTGAGGTCTATTTTGAGACAGGACCCCGACGTCATCATGGTCGGTGAGATCAGGGACCGTGAAACGGCAAACATAGCGATCCATTCCGCATTGACCGGCCACCTTGTTTTGTCGACGCTCCACACGAATGATGCGGCAAGCGCGATCACCCGGCTTGTCGAGATGGGCATTGAACCGTTTCTCGTAACGTCGTCGGTAACCTGTGTCATTGGCCAGCGTCTCTTAAGGAAAATATGTCCGGAATGCAAAGAAGCATATTATCCGGCGCCTTCTGTGCACAAGACATTTCAAATACGGGAAGATGTGCTGCTTTACCGGGGAAAAGGCTGCCCCGCCTGTAAATATAAAGGCTTTCGCGGCAGAACGGGAGTATACGAAGTCCTTGTTATGGACGATGAGCTGCGAGAGCTTATCAACAGCAAAGCTCCCGGCGAAATATTAAAAAAGAAAGCCCGCGAGAAGGGAATGCGTGCTATGCTCGACGATGCTGTCATGAAAGTCCTCTTCGGTACAACTACGCTGGAGGAGGCTCTTACTGTTGTCCAGGAAGACTGAGCATAAACGATAATTATGGCAACATTTGCATATAAGGCACGGGATGAAAGGGGCCTTTTGGTCCAGGGAAATATCGAGGCTGCCACACAGCGCGAAGCTATGATGCAGCTCGATTCAATGGGATACATCCCGGTCTCCGCAAAAGAAACCGGAAGATCGTCCGGCCCGTCATCGGTTGATGATTTCATGCTCCGTTTTCAGCGGGTCAAGTTTGATGACCTTATTTTCTTCACCCGGCAGCTCCGGACGGTGGTGCGGTCTGCAATACCAATAGTTACGGGCCTTCGCGCCCTTGCGGAGCAGACCACAAATCCCCGCCTGCAAAAGGCTGTTTCCATCGTGTCCCAGGACATTGATAAAGGTTTCAGTTTTTCGGATGCGCTCGCGAAACACAAAGGCGTATTTTCCGAGATCTATGTTGCCATGGTGCGATCGGGTGAGACAAGCGGCAATCTTGAAGAAACCCTTGACAGGCTTTCGGCGCTCCTTGAATTCCAGATGAAGACGAAAGAAACGATCAAGTCCGCCATGCGGTACCCGGCATTTGTCATAGTAACCTTGATCACGGCATTCATAATCCTTATCAATGTCGTCGTGCCGAAATTTGTCCCGTTATTTAGAAGCACAAAGATAGAGCTTCCCCTTCCAACACAGATACTACTCCTTATTAACGATTTTTTTCAAAAATATCTCGGGATATCGTTGATCGTGCTGGCTGCCCTGATTGTCGCTTTTATAGTTTATAAGCGGACCGAAGCCGGAAAGTATGCAATTGACGTTCTGAAACTCAAGATACCATTGATCGGCGAAATTATCTTAAAAACATGCATGAGCCGTTTCGCGTTTACCCTCGAAAACCTCGTCAGTTCAGGCGTACCCATCTTACGGACCCTTGATATCGTTTCGCGAACGGTAGGCAACGAATTTATCGCAAGAAAAGTTCTCGATATCTCGGAAAATATCGAAAAAGGACACGGTATCGCACGGCCCCTCAAAGAGGCGAAGATATTTCCCCCTCTTGTCATTCATCTGATCGCGACCGGAGAAGAAACGGGTTCCCTCGAGGATATGCTTCGTGAGATCTCGATGCATTACGACAGAGAGGTGACATATACGGTCAACCGGCTTTCGGCATATATCGAGCCTATTTTAACGGTCGGACTTGCCGGAATGGTCCTGTTCCTTGCGCTGGCCATCTTCATGCCCTGGTGGAATATCATGGGTGCCATGAGAGGTGGAGGGTGAAAGGATTTTTCAAAGACCCGGGAAATCTGCGGTACAGTCTGAACACTCTTATTCCGGTTGTGACGTTTCTGACGAGCCTCTTTGCCATAACGATCGGTCTTAACGTAATTGCGTTAACGAAGGGGAACATAAAATGGGCCTGGATCTTCGGGGTTTGTCTTTTTTCTGCATTATGCACGCTGGTCATTGTTCGTGCCGTAATGCAGCCGATCAATGACCTGGTAAAAAAAGCAGAGAGCTTTGTCAGGCTCGAGGAATTCAGAAAAGAACGGGGACAGATGCTGGAGGTATACAAGCTCATCGAACGCTTGATGGACCACGTTCAGACCCGTGCTGATGAAAGCGAGCGCAGAGGCCTTATGGAGAGTATGGAGAAATTGGACTACATCATCCCTCTCGGCTACATGTCGCTTATGGTTGCCCACGAGGTAAGAAACCCTCTCAATACGATAACCGGCATGAGCGAGCTTCTGAAACAGCGGATCACGGATGAGTCTCAAAAAAAGTACATTGCAGCCATGCTCGATGCCTCAAAAAAGATAGATGTCTTTACGCGCGAACTCCTTGATTTCACGGACAATGAATTTTCAGGGGAAGAGGTCAATTTATACGAGATCGTGCAGGATGCCGTGGAGGCGATAGCCCGCAGTTATGGGGATGTCCGGATAGATTATCTGAAAAAAGGGAGGCTGATCTGTTTTGCGGACAGGGTGAAGCTTTATCAGGTCATCTACAATATACTCAAGAATGCAGCAGCTTATGAAAAAGATGGCGGCACCGTAAAGATAGATGTACGCCAGGATGAAAAGAATATTGCCATTATAATATCGAACAAAAGTTCACGGATCCAGCCTCAGGATTATGAATCGATCTTCAAACCTTTCTTTACGAGAAAAAAAGACGGCAAGGGATTGGGCCTTTTCATCGGGATGCGTAATATGAAGCTTCACGGCGGGGATATTAAGGTCGGCAGTTCCGATGCCGGGACTTCATTTACGATAGAATTGCCCGTATATAAGACAAGCGGCCAGGCCCAGGAGAAAATGCCGACCTAATTAAAGCCTCATTTGGCCCTGATGCTTAAAAGGAAATCATGAACGAACGGATCATTATAATAGAAGACGATGAAGGCGTAAGATTCTTTCTTGAAGAAGCCCTGAAAGGGGAAGGTTATAAGGTAAATTCTTTTGAAAGCTATGAGGACGCATATCGTTCGATTGGGAATAACACGGACCTCGTCATAATGGATATAAGCCTGCCGGGGCTTGACGGCCTTTCAGCAACAACTGCGATCAAGGCAAAGTATGCCGTTCCCATACTTGTCATCACCGCCTACGGTACAAAGAAGAATGCTCTTGAGGCCATCAAAAGGGGGGCGGTGGACTTCTTTGTCAAACCAATTCTTCTCGATGAATTAAAGGTCATTCTGAGAAGGATCTTTGGCACACGAAGCTTACAAAAAGAGGTTGGCCAGCTTCGCGAGCAGGAACTGGAAAACCACGTCTTTCATGGAGTTGTCGGCAAATCCGCACAAATGAATCGCATTTTCAAGGATGCCCAGAAGATTGCCGGAAAAGGGTTGAATGTTCTCATTACCGGCGAAACGGGTGTCGGGAAAGAAGAAGTAGCGAAGCTTGTCCATATACTTTCAAAGCGGAAAGGCGAGTTTATCGTCGTTAACTGTGCATCCATACCGGACAATCTCCTGGAAAGCGAGCTCTTCGGCTACGAGAAAGGGGCGTTTACCGGGGCCGTACAGCAAAAAGCGGGGAAATTTGAAGTAGCTCATCGCGGGAGCATCGTCCTCGATGAGATAGGCGAGATGAGCCCGTACCTTCAGGCAAAGCTCTTGAGAGTAGTTGAAAAACAGGAGATAGAACATCTTGGATCGACGAAGACAAATAAGGTCGATATTCACGTAATTTCAACGACAAATCGCGTCCTTGAAAACGAGATAAAAGAAGGTAAATTCCGGGAAGACCTTTTCTTCCGACTTTCCCAGATACATATCAGGGTCCCGCCATTGCGGGAGAGGCGTGATGATATTCAAGTCCTCGTCGATTATGTCCTGAGAAATATAGAGAACGAGACGGGCAGGATTATGACGATATCCGAGGATGCGATGCAGGTTCTCATTGATTATGCCTGGCCGGGCAATATCCGGGAACTTATCGGGACGATCAAGCGGGCATCTGTCATGTGCGATGACGATGTGATCGGTCTCGATGACCTCCCTCTCCACCTTCGGGCTGAACATGTTCTTTCAGGTTCTGTTAATTCGTATACCTTGCTTGACGATGCAATATCGGCGCTTGAAAAGACGATGATCGTCGACGCCCTCAAAAGGGCTAACGGTTCACAGACAAAGGCAGCCCGCCTTCTCGGCATTTCCGATCGAAGCATGTGGTACCGCGTGAAGAAATATGAAATAAATATATAAAAAATGTCTTACCATTAAAGACTAAACTACAAAAATTGTAGCACTGTTTTACAAAAATTGTTGTTTCGGGGAAAAAAGCCTTACATAAGAAAACTTTCCCATTATTCTGCATGTGCATATTTATTGTATTTTGGCGTGAAGAACGGTATAAAAGGCCGTTCTTTGAATAAACATTTCATAAAACGGTTTGTGGTATCAAATTTGCTAAGTATAAATGCAGAGCCTATCGCAACAAAGACCGCAGGAGGATCATATATGAAGACTCTTAAGAATAACAAAGGTTTTACCTTAATAGAACTGATCATAGTCATTATTATCATTGGAATCCTTGCAGCAGTCGCAGTCCCAAAATATACAGAAATACAACAACAGGCAGCTGATGCAACGGCTAAAGGCGTTCTCTCGGCACTACGCGGATCGAACAGCATACTTTTTGCGAACAAGAATTTATCAGGCGACAATACACCATATACCATGCAAAACCTTATTGACAATGCGACAATACAGGGTGTTCAAAGTACTACCGTTGCGGAACCGGCTGTTACCATTAGAATCTCCGGTTATGATTATATTTTTGCGTTGAGTGGGGTATCACTTCCGACAACGGCTGGAACCATCAAGTGCACATCTGCGCGCGGGGCGGCATCGAATTGCACCAATCCCGACTGGTAATTTTCTAACCTGAACGTTACTTTCAATCCACTGGACGGAACATATTCGCCAGTGGATTTTGTTTTTATTAAATCATTTCCATAATTTGATGAAAAAAGTCCTTTTAAAACCGGCTTCGTTAGTACTAATATAGAGAGTACTCTCATGGAAACCATACTCCTGACAGAAGACGATGTTGCTCTGAGGGCACAGATACGTTTTGCCCTTGAAGAGCGGTTTCAAATTGCAGAGGCCGGAAATGTCGCGAAGTCTCTCAATCTCTTAAATTCGCAGAATATAACGCTTGCGATCCTGGATCTGGGACTGCCTCCCCATGAGAATACTCCGGAAGAGGGCCTGAGACTTCTTCATTATATTCTCGAAAACTTTGGCATCAAGGTCATCATTCTTACCGGACAGAAGACCGAGAGCGCTGCCCTTGAATCTATAAAATCGGGGGCCTTCGATTATCTCGTAAAGCCCGTTTCGATGGAGCAACTTATGTTTTCGATCGATCGGGCCATACTTTTTCGGGATACGGAGGAGAAGCTGTCCAAGCAGGGCATGGCGAAGATATCTTTTGGAATTGAAGTAGGCAAGGGCCTTCAGCCCGCCCGCGAAGAGGCCGAAAAGAATATTATTCTCAAGGTCCTGAAGGATACGAACTTCAATGTTTATAAGTCTGCAAAGCTACTCGGTGTCAAGCGGGAAAGCCTGTATTATTTTATAAAAAAGTTCGGTTTTAAAAGGGAAGACATCGATGCTGACTCTTAAGCTTCTCCAGTCGATGTACCTTTTTGTTATTGTGGCCGGTGCCGTTGCGCTGGTCATTCTTTTTTATTTGCGATATCTGACAAACCGTGCCTTTAAAGTGCAGCTGCGCATGGTCGATGCCAATAAGGAGTGTAATTACGATATCGCACTTTTTTTGCCAAGGGTAAACGACCTTGTGAGAGTAGCGGAGATCGAAGAGATATTTTACGAGATAAGTTATGGTGAAAGTACCCTTTCCAAGCCTGGCCCCGAGAAGAAACGTACTATTATGCGAAAAATCACACGGCCGGATTATTCGATAGGCCTTGGTATAGTTCCGATAAGCCCACGGGGTTATCAAAAATATATTTACATGATCATTTTTGAAACGCTGTTTTTGCTCATCGAAATGGATATACTGATGAAAATAAAAGTTGCCAACGAGGCATTGTATAATTTTTCAAAACTTCAGGCATTTCTGCTCCACGATGTAAAAAACGTAACCCAGTTCATCAAAGGGCTTATCTATAATATTGGCCGGATAAGCGGTCCTGAGCGCGAGCACAGGTTCATTGAGTCTTTAAAGGAATCAGCCCCGGCGCTCAGCGTAAGGACGGACAAGATACTTTCCACGCTGGAGATCGGTTCGGAAAAGGACGAGGAGGGCGATGGGCAGGAGGTTGATATCGCGCGCCTTACGAAAGACCTCTTCGCCCTGTACGACATAAAGGGCGAAGCCACAGGCCGCGGAACCATATTTACCCAGAAGCATAAGATGGTAACGGTTTTTGATAATATAATAAAAAATATCCGGGAAAAATCTGCCCGGGAGCCGGGGATCGAATGCTTCGCCTTTGTCCGTGATGAAACCGGCATAATTACCGTTATCATCTACGATACGGGCAGCCCCATTAAAAATATTGAACGTATGTTCGAGCCTTTTTATACGACGAAAGAGTCAGGGCTCGGTATCGGGCTTTTTCAGGCGCGACATATTGTAAAAAAACTTGGCGGTAATATGACGGTAGCGAATACCGACAGGGGCGTAGAATTCACCGTAAGTCTGCCCAGAGGAATCATATCTGATAATGCCGAGCCTGCCAGCCAGATTGGCGCTTATGCACATTGAAGTATTGATCATAATTTCAATCCCTCAAATAGACCTGCAAAATTTCACTATCTGTAAATTAATTTTACATCTTGCATAGATCTTGAATTCCCAATATATTGATTTAAGGTTGCAAAAGGACGGAATGTATCATGTATATTTATTTCGCTCACCCCTGTTTCAACGATTCCCAGGAGCAATTCAAGAACGAGTTTCTGGAAAAACTGAGGACAGCGCTTGGGCAGACCGAATATGGCAAAGCGGTTAGCGTCATAGACCCTTTCAACGACACTCCGAACATCGAAGGCAACAGGGAAACAAAGCTGAAACTCAGCCGGGTTGTCAAAGATACATGCCTTAAGATGCTCGAAGAGTGCGATATGGTTGTTGCTCTGGTAGATGACGGTGATACCGGGGTGGCTTTCGAAGTGGGCTATGCCAATGCTATAGGCATACCGGTTATTCTCATATCGAAGTCGGATTGTGCTGAGGCAAATGCAATGCTGATCGGTGCGGCCAAGGAACGGCTTGACAATATACTTGACGGCGATCAGGTATCGAAGCTCGCGCGCATGTTTGAATGGTATTGCATCTCGAAGGAGAATAACGGTCTTGAATCCAGGAAGAGTTGAGACCGATTTCCACGATGATGCTATATACGGATATTGCTGTAGTCTTTGCGGTTTTATCCTCGATGGATCATATGGGGGATATCTTTATTTAAAAAATAATAATGGGGTCAGGGTGCCGCTTCGGGACAAGAATGAACGGGAAGCGGTTGCACAGGTGTTGCGTAATAAAGAGGAATCTCTTCGTATTGATAATTCCGATGGTTTTCATGAAATAGTCGATAGCATGGAAGAGCGGATAGGTTACGTGTCTGCCTGTATCTGTATGAATTGTCTCGATCAGTTCGGACTCGACCTGAGAAAGGACTCGATCGAATGCCCTCACTGCAAATCGGACCATGTCAGGACTTTACTGGAAATGACCAATAAAAGGTGCCCGAAGTGCCGATCGGGATATATGGACAAGCTCTGAGAAACCAACGAAGACAGGATCACGGCAAGCCGGGTTGATGGGGGCAGCGTAAACCTTGAAGCGGTTATGATTCGTATATATATTCCGCCAGCATCCAGTCGGACACCCGCAGACGGTGGCTTATCATCTGGGCCAGCTTTTTAAAAAGAGCGATGCCAAGCTTGGGATTATCCTTTATCAACCGGTCAAAGTTGTCTTTGGTCAACACGAGTACGACCGTTTCTTCTACTGCCCGTGCGGACGCGGAACGGGGCAAG
>Ga0316605_10002526_pt1 | contig 10380 bp, 12 predicted proteins | sample OWC_soil_day20_n_FD_207666 | JGI IMG/M metagenome (GOLD analysis project Ga0316605, IMG submission 207666) | Wetland soil microbial communities from Old Woman Creek delta, Ohio, United States - OWC_soil_day20_noCT | ecosystem: Environmental > Terrestrial > Soil > Wetlands | place: USA: Ohio... | reverse complement strand
TTCATCTTGTCCGCGCGGTTGATGGTGATCCAGGCCACGCCGTTGCGCACCTCGTACAGGATGTCTTCGAAGTTCATTGCAGTGTCCTTGTGTGTGGGTTGGAGCTCAGCCATTCATCGTCAGGCCGCCAGACACGCTCAGCACCTGGCCGGTGACGAAGGCGGCATCGCTGCTGGCGAAGAACAGCACCGCGCCGGGCAGGTCGTCGGGCTGGCCGATGCGACCCAGCGGGATCGAGCGCGTGAAGGCCTCCATCAGTTTCTCGGGGTTGCCGGCGCCTTCCTTGTAGTCGGCGAACAGCGCCGTGTCGGTGGGGCCGGGGCAGACCACGTTGACGGTGATGCCGTGGCGCGCATGTTCGCGGGCGATGGTCTTGGAGAAGGCCACCAGCCCGCCCTTGCAGGCGGCGTAGACCGCCTCGCCGGAAGAGCCGACCCGCGCCGCATCCGACGAGATGTTGACGATGCGGCCCTTCTTGCGTGCCGCCATGCCCGGCAGCACCGCGTGGTGCATGTGCAGCGCACCCGTCAGGTTGATGGCGATCAACTTGTCCCACTGCGCCGGTTCGGTCTTGGTGAATGGCTTGAACACGTCCCAGCCGGCGTTGTTGATCAGTACGTCGATCGGGCCCAGATTGGCCTCGGCCGCCGCGACTGCTGCATTCACGCTGGCGCGATCGGTGATGTCGCACTTGAAGGCCTCGGCCGTGCCGCCTTCGGCGCGGATGGCGCTGGCGACCTTTTCGGCCGCCTCCAGGTTCAGGTCGAAGACCGCGACGCGCGCGCCTTCGTTGCCGAAACGGCGGCAGGTCGCGCCGCCGATGCCACCGCCACCGCCGGTGATCACTACGGTCTGGTTGTGAAATCGCTTCATCATGTGTCCTCTCGCTTGCAAAGTAGGCCGGGGATGCATCAAGATCGCTTGGATCGCCGCTCTTGATATGTAAATATGTTGACGTAAGTGTAGTCTTCCATGCGATAACATGCAAGTACCATTCATAGAGGAATACATAGTGGTAAACGCTATAACATCCAGCACGCCCGCCAAGCTTGAACTTGCCAACAGGTTGTTCTTCAGGCTCTACCAATGCGCAAACATGTTGCATAAAACCGGGTCGCGCGCGGTGGAGGAAGAAGGCCTGACGACGCAGCAGTGGGCGGTGCTGGGCGCGCTGTCGCGCGACAAGGCGCAAGGCGGCATGAGCATCGGCGACCTGGCGCGCTACCTGATGGTCAGCCGGCAGAACCTGTCGGGGCTGATCGGCCGGATGGAGCGCGACGGGCATGTGGTGGTGGCCGCAGACAAGCAGGATCGCCGCTCGCGCGTCGTGCGCATGACCGACTCAGGCCGTCATGTCTGGCAGGTGCTGGCGCTGCCGAAGATCCACGCGTACTACGAGCAGATCCTGGCCGACTTCTCGGTCAATGACGTCACGCACACGCTGCACTACCTGCTGAAGATGCTGGAAAACATGCAGCGCCTGGATGCCGAGTGGCACGGCGAGGACGAGCCGGCCGACACGGGCGTGCCGGCGGTAGCTTGATGCGTCAGCCGCGGGGGGCGGCTTCGATCGCCGCGATGTCGATCTTTCCCATCTGCATCATCGCCGCGAAAGCGCGTTAGGCCGCGGCGCGATCGGGATCGACGATGGCGGCAGTCAGGGCGCGCGGCGTGATCTGCCACGACAGGCCCCACCGGTCCTTGCACCAGCCGCAGGCACTCTCCTGCCCGCCGTTGCCCACCACCGCGTTCCACAAGCGATCGGTTTCGGCCTGGTCGTCGCTTGCGACCTGGAAAGAAAAAGCCTCGGTGTGCTTGAACGCCGGGCCACCGTTCAGGCCAAGACAAGGGATGCCGAGCACGGTGAACCCGACCGTCAAGACATCGCCCTGCTTGCCCGCGGGACAGTCGCCGGGCGCGCGGAGGACCGCTCCCACCGCGCTGTCCGGGAACGACTCGGCGTAGAACTTCGCGGCGTCCAGTGCCGTGCCGTCGCACCACAGACAGATCGTGCTCTTCGCGACCATGTTCGTTCTCCGACTCGCGACCGGTAGGTGCATGCGAAGCGTAGTCGAAGACGTGAGGGTCGACGGGGCGATGTGTTGCGCGGCGAACACCGCCACCTGTTCGGTGGTGTGCGGCGGTTGGCGCCGAAACGCGAACAGCGGATGACCCGACGCGACGGTCTGCACCGCCGCCACGATCGGCACCTTGTCCTGCGAGCCGCGCCCGCGCCCGATTCAGGCCTGCAGCGTCTGCGCGACGGCGTCCGGTGCCGCAGCCGCCTCGAAGAACTCGCAAGGACTATGCAGCTGCTTGGCCCGGTACATCGCCGCGTCGGCATGGGCGATCAGCAGGTCTGCGCTGCGGCCGTGGTCGGGGTACAGCGCGATGCCAATGCTCGGCGTGATCGCGAACTGCAGCGCATCCAGGCCGATCGGCTCGGCGATCGCCGCCCGCACCAGGCCGGCGATGCGCGCGACGTCTTCGCGGCTGCTCGGGTTGATGAGCAGGTACAGGAACTCATCGCCACCGTTGCGGCAGACCGTGTCCTCGTCGCGCGCATGGCTCATCAGGCGCTGCGCCACGGCCGCCAGCAAGGCATCGCCCGCGGCATGGCCATGGGTGTCGTTGACGTGCTTGAAACGATCGAGGTCCAGAAACATCACGGCCAGCATCCAACCGTGACGCTCGGCACCGGCAATCGCCTGCGCCAGCCGGTCGTCGAACAGCGCGCGGTTGGGCAGGCCGGTCTTCTGGTCGTGCATGGCCCGGTGGCTGGCGATGCGCTCGGCGTGGCGCGACGCGGCCAGCGCCGTCTCCGACTCGGCCAGCGCCTCGCGAGACCGGCTCAACACCTGCTCCACCGCCTTGACCTCGTCGACGCCATCGGCCAGGTTGCGTGTCACCTGCTGCAGGTCGTCGGCACATTCCTGCACTGCCAGCTCGACCGCCAGGCCGGACTGCAGCACCTGGGCGGCTGGCAGCGTGGTCGCGCCTTCGGCCATGCGGTCCTTCGCGACATCGTTCGCCGAGGCCAGGTCGTCGGCACAGGCTTCCACCTTGGCCTTGACGTCGTGACTCTGCTCCAGTGCCGCTTCCAGGGCGTCCAGCGGGAGCGAGCGGGGAACTGATTCGTGCGGGGTCGAGGTCATGGTGCGCCTGGCAGGGAACGTGCGCAGCGGCCGCAGCGGCTGAACAACAGGGTGGGCAGTCTCAGCCGCCCCGGTGACGACCGGGGCCGGTCCTGATCTCGCAGAGCATAGGCACTGCCCGCGCAGGCGTCTGTCGGACGGCGCCCCGACATGGTCCGGCGGCGCGCCACGAGGCTCGAGGACCGCATCGAACTCGTGCTTGACGAACTGCGGCAACTCAGCTGCTGCGGTGGCATCGGCGGCCGGCACCGCAGGTTTGCCGAACACCCGCTCTCGCCGCGTTGGTGGAACGACTGCAAAGCGCGCCTATCGCCATCATCGGCTTGTCCGATCGCGGATCGGCCTCAGTGGCGCAGCGCAGCCAACTGCCACAGTGCAAAGCCGGCCAGCAGCAGCGCCGAGCCACGGTTCACCCAGCCCTGGGCGCGCGCATCGAAACGTGATCGCAACCGGCCGACCCCAGCGCTGAGCAGCAGCCACCACAGGCCCGAGCCGACCAGCACACCGGCGACCATGCTCCAGGGCGAGCTCACCTGCATGCGCGCGCCGAGCGTGCCGAACACCGCGATGAAGGAGAAGATCGTCGCCGGATTCGACAGCGTCAGCACGAAGGTCCCGGCAAAACACTGCAGCAGGCCGGCGCCACCGCCGGCCTGCGCCGTCCTATCGGCCGGCTTCGAATGCCAGATGCGCCAGGCCAACCAGAGAAGGAAGGCACCGCCGCCCAAGGCCAGCGGCACGCGCGCGCCGACCAGCGCATCGATGACCCAGGTCACGCCGAAGGCGCCGACCGCGCCATACAAGGCATCGGCCACCGCCGCACCCAGGCCGGTGGCCAGGCCGACGAGGCCGCCGCGCTGCAGCGTGCGCTGGATCACCAGCAGCCCGATCGGACCCACCGGCGCGGCAATCGCCAGTCCGATCAGCAGCGACTGCCCGAACAGTGCGGCCTCAGGCACCCTTTGCCGCCGCGGCGCGCCGTGCCAGCCCTTCCATCGCCAGCGCGTAGCCGTCGATGCCGAAGCCGACGACGATGCCGGCCGCAGCCGGCGACAGGTACGAATGGTGGCGGAAGGGCTCGCGTGCGTGCACGTTGCTGATGTGCACCTCGACCATCGGCACGCCGGCCCCCTTGACCGCGTCGTGCAGCGCCACGCTGGTGTGGGTGTAGGCACCGGCGTTGAAGACCACACCCAGCAGGCTGCCGGCGCGGTGCGCGAGGCCGGCCTCGTGGATCCAGTCGATGAGCACGCCTTCGTGGTTGCTCTGGCGGAAGTCGACGCCCAAGGCCAGGCGCTGGCCGGCGGCCTCGCACAGCGCGCGCACGTCGTCGAGCGTGGCCGAGCCGTACACCGCCGGCTCGCGCGTGCCCAGCAGGTTCAGGTTCGGGCCGTTGAGGACGAGGATCGAGGACATGTTCGCAACTCGCAGCACGGGGCCTCAGTATCGCTGCTTCAGCGCCGCAGCCGCAGCCGGCCGGGCAGCGGCACCGCGCGGCGCAGCACCTGCTCGCCCAGCCATTCAGCCGAGCGCCGCGCGCGCGCGGCCACCAGCGGCAGCGGCAGCTGCTGGTAGTCGTCGTTGAAGACCTCGAAACTGTAGTCGCCGCGGTAGCCCATCGCATCCAGGCGCTGCACCAGTTCCGCGACCGTCGCGCTGTGCACGCCTTCGCCGGGGAAGACGCGGAAGGTGCGCGCGGTGCTGATGCGCTCCTCGACGGTGCGGGTCTCCTGCCACATGAAGTCGGCCAGCTGCACCAGGAAGATCTTCTTCGGGTCGACGAGTTCGATGCCGTCCAGCGCCGTCTTCGTCGCCAGAGCATGGTACGAATCGAAGCCGAGGCCGAGGTTCGGCGCATCGGCACGCTGCACCACCTGCCAGGCGGTGGTGAATTCGTTGATGGTGCGGCCCCAGGACAGGCCCTCGTAGGCGATCCTGATGCCCAGCGGCACCGCCAGCATGGCCAGCTTGCGCAGGTCGCGCGCGATCGCCTCCAGGTCGCTGCTCGCGTGCTGGCTGGTCGACGAGCACACCAGCAGCAGCGGCGCGACCAGCGCGTGCGCCATCTCGAGCATGCCCTTGGCGATGTCCACCTTGTAGTCGTGCAGGTGGCCGGTCAGTCCTTCGAAGTCGCGCAGCACCTGGAAGCCGGTGACGCGCAGGCCGCTGGCACGCACCACCTGTACGGCGGCCGCGACGCCGCCCGGGTGGCCGACGATGTCGTTGGCCTTGAGCATCACCTGCGAGAAGCCGGCCTCGCGCATGGCCGCGAGCTTGGCGGACAGCTCACCGGCCAGCGTGATCGTGTCCATGCCGAAGTCGTCGATGAAGCCGGTGGCCTGGGTCATCGCCGGCTCCTCAGGGGTACTTGACCAGCTCGAACATCAGCCCGCCGAGCTGTGCCACCGTGAGCGCACCGCGCGCGCCGGTGTGCAACTCGCCGGCCTCGACGAAGGCCACGCCGCGTGCGCGCAAGGCAGCCACCGCCGCCGGCACGTCGGGCGTGCCCAGGCCGATGCGCTGCAGCGACTCCTCGCCCTCGACATCGAGCTGGCCCGGCTCGGGCTCGATCAGCTGCCAGTAGAAGCTGCCACAGGGGCTGCGCAGGATGCGGCCCTTGGGCAGGATGCCGAAGCGCTGCGTGTCGGCCAGCCGCTCGAAGCCGAACAGCTCGCGGTAGAACTCGCACCAGTCCTCCATGCGATCGTTGCCGATGTACTGCACCAGGCCGAACCAGTGCAGCCCGACGAGTGCCGGCGGATGTTTGTCGACGGTGGGGATCGGCACGAAGTCCACGTCCCAGATCGAAAACGCGTCGGCCCGATCGATGAAGTACAGGCGGCTGGCACCGACGCCGTGGATGGCCGGAATGTGCAGCTCCATCACCTCCACCTGCACCGGCACCGCCCAGGCACCGCGATCCAGCGCGCGCCGGTAGGCCGTGGCGGCATCGCGCACGCGCAAACCCACCGCGGTGATCACCGGCGTCTCGCTCGGCTGTGCACCGCGCGGCCGCGCGCCATCGTGCGCGTTGATGACGATGTTCATCGCGCCCTGCCGGTACAGCAGCACCTCGCGCGAGCGATGCCGTGCCACGGGGCGGAACCCGATCGTCTCCAGCACCTGGCCCAGCGCCTGCGGCCGGCTGGTGGCGTATTCGACGAACTCGATGCCGGCCAGGCCCAGCGGGTTGGGCAGTTCGGCGATGGCTTCACGGTCGACGGTCAGCGGCATGGGCATGTCCTCGAGGTTCAGGTCGAGCGGCGCTCGGCCAGCAGGCGGCGGAAATGCGTCTCCACCCGCACCGCATCGGCCGGCCGCCCGGTGAAGAGTTCGAAGGCTCCGATCGCCTGCCCCACGGCCATCGTGCCGCCGTCGACGGTGGCGCAGCCCTTGGCGCGCGCGGCGCGCAGCAGCTCGGTGTCCAGCGGGAAGTAGACGATCTCGGCCACCCAGAGTTCGGAGCGCAGCAGTCCGGGCGGCAGCGGCAGGCCCGGCAGCTTGTCCATGCCGGTGGGCGTGGCATGGATCAACCCGCTGGCGCCGTGCAGCGCGGCGGCCACGTCGGCGCTGGCGCTGACCCGAGCGGCACCGTAGCGTGCGCTCAAGGCCGCCGCCGCCTCGGCGGCGCGGCTGGCCTCGCGGTCGACGACCACCAGATGCGCCGCGCCCAGCCGCAGCACCGCATGCGCAATGGCCGAGCCGGCACCGCCGGCGCCGAGCAGCACCACTCGCGACAGGTCGGCCTGCGGCAGCGTGCGGCGAAAACCCCAGGCCCAGCCGCTGCCGTCGGTGTTGTGGCCGACGGCGCGGCCACCGCGGAAGACCACGGTGTTGACCGCGCCCATGGCCCGGGCCTCGACGGACAGCTCGTCCAGCAGCGGGATCACCGCCTGCTTGCACGGGTAGGTGATGTTCAGCCCGGCGAAGCCCATGATGCGGGCGGCCTCGATCAGCGTCGGCAGCGCGCCGACGCCGACGCCGGCCGCGTCCAGGTCGATCAGCTGGTAGTGCAGCGCCAGGCCCTGGCAGCGCGCCTCCTCCTCGTGCATCGCCGGCGTCAGCGAGCGCTGGATACCGGCGCCGATCAGGCCGACGAGCATTTTGCTCACTTGCGCAGCTTGGCCAGCTCGGCCTGCAGTTCGGCCACGGTGGCCGGGATGGCGGCGCCGTGCTTGTCGATCACCGGCTTGAGCTTGTCGCGCAGCTTGGCCTGCTCGGCCGGCGAGAACTCGCTGACCTGCATGCCGCCCTTTTTCAGCGCGTCCAGCTGGCCGGCGGCGGCATCGCGGTTGACCTGGCGCTGGAACTTCGAGGCCTCGGCGGCGGCGTCGCTCAGGATCTTCTGCTCGGCCGGCGACAGCGTGTCCCACACCTTCTTGCTGAAGATCAGCGACTGCGGGTTGTACTGGTGGTTGGTCAGCGTCAGGAATTTCTGCACCTCGAAGAACTTGTTCGCCTGGATCACCGACAGCGGGTTCTCCTGGCCGTCGATGGCCCTCTGCTCCAGCGCCGCGTACAGCTCGGGGAAGGCCAGCGGCGTGGGGTTCGCGCCCAGCGCCTTGACCCAGTCGACGTTGATCGCGTTGGGGATCACGCGCAGCTTCAGCCCGGCGATGTCCTCCACCGTAGTGACCGCACGCTTGCTGTTCGTCAGCTGGCGGAAGCCCAGCTCGGCATAGGCCAGGCCGACGATGCCCTTGTCGGCCAGCTTGGCGTGCAGCTTCTGGCCGAAGGGGCCGTCGACCACCGCGTCGGCCTCCTTGGCGTTGGCAAACATGAAGGGGAAGTCGTAGACCTCGAAGTCCTTGACCTGCGAGGCCAGGATGCCCGAGTTCAGCATCACGAACTCGATCGTGCCGCCCTGCAGCGCCGACACGTTGGGCGCGTCGCCACCGAGCGTGCCACCGGGGAAGACGTTGACCTTGATCTTGCCGCCGCTCTTGGCCGCAACGAGCTCAGCAAACTTGGCGGCTCCCTGCTCCAGCGGGTGGCCCTTCGGGTTCTGCAGCGCGAACTTGAAGGTGCGCTCCTTGATGTCTTGGGCCAGCGCGGCGCTCAGCGGCAGCAGCGCGGCCAGGCCGATGGCCAGGGCTCGGGTCAGGGTCTTCATGGGTCGTGTCTCCAGGTCAGGGGTCGTGAAAGAAGATCAGGAAGGAAAGCTCGGGATTCAGCCGATGAACCAGCGCATCGGCACCAGCACGAGCGAGGGGAACAGCACCAGCAGGAACATCACCGCGAACTGCGCAAACATGAAGGGCAGCACGCCGCGCGTGACCTGGTCCATCTTCATGCGGCCGACGCCGGCAACGACGTTGAGCACGGTGCCCACCGGCGGCGTGATCAGGCCGATGGCGTTGTTCATGATGAAGAGCACGCCGAAGTACACCGGGTCGATGCCCGCGGCCTTGACCACCGGCATCAGCACCGGCGTCATGATCAGGATCGTCGGCGTCATGTCCATCGCCGTGCCGACGGCAATGACCAGCAGCATGATGGCGATCAGCAGCAGCGTCTGGTTGTCCATGAAGGGCTCGAGCAGCGCGATCATCTGCGCCGGGATCTGCGCCACGGTGATGAGCCAGGCCGAGACCATCGCCGCGGCCACCAGGAACATGATCACCGCGGTGGTCTTGGCGGCGCTGACGAAGACCTCGTACAGCTGGCTCAGCCGCATCTCGCGGTACACCACCGTGGCGACGAACAGCGCGTAGACCGCGGCCACCACGGCCGCCTCGGTGGGCGTGAAGACGCCGAACTTCAGGCCGACCAGCACGATCACCGGCAGGAACAGCGCCCACAGCGACGAACGCAGCGCTGCCAGCTTCTCGGCCGTGCTGGCCTTCTTCGGCGGCGTGACGTTCTCGCGCTTGGCCACGAAGTACCAGGCGATGGCGATGGCCGCGCCCATCATCAGTCCCGGCACGATGCCGGCCATGAACAGCTTGCTGATCGACACGTTGGCGGCCACGCCGAAGATGACGAAGCCGATCGACGGCGGGATGATCGGCGCGATGATGCCGGCCGCGGCAATCAGCCCGCCCGAGCGCGCCTTGTCGTGGCCGGCCTTGACCATCATCGGCAGCAGCAGCGCCGCCAGCGCCGCGGTGTCGGCCACCGCCGAGCCGGACAGCGCGGCCAGCAGGCAGGCGGCCAGGATGGCGACGAAGCCCAGGCCGCCGCGCACGTGGCCGACCAGTGTCAACGCCAGGTTGACGATGCGCTTGCTCAGGCCGCCGACGTTCATGATCTCGCCGGCCAGCATGAAAAACGGCACCGCCAGAAGCGGGAAGCTGTCGGCGCCGTTGATGACGTTCTGCGCCAGGATCTGCGCGTCGAACAGGTCCAGGTGCCACATCAGCGCCACGCCCGACAGCAGCAGCGAAAACGCGATCGGGATGCCCAGCGCCATGGCGCCGAGCAGCGAGCCGAGGAAGATGAAGATGGTCATGCCGGCCCCTGATCAGCGCTTGCCGGCGCCCGGCGTCTCGTCGAGGTGCAGGTCGTGCACCTGCGCCAGGTCTTCCGACTCCTGCACCATCACCAGTTCGGCGTCGCGCACTCGGCCGCTGAGGGTGCGCAACAGTTCGCGCAGCAGCAACAGCGCGGCCACGACGGCGAAGAACACGCCGGACGAATAGAAGATGGCCATCGACGCGCCGCTGACCGGCGCCTCGACGTCCCAGTTGATGCGCGCCTGCGCCAGGCTGCCGCTGAACAGCAGCCAGCACACGTAGAGCATCAGCCCCTGGCCGATCACCAGGCAGACCTTCTTGCCCCACACCGGCAGCCGCGCGACCAGCATGTCGGTGCCCAGATGACCATGCTCCTTGAGCGCGACGGTGGCGCCCAGGAAGGTGAGCCACACGAACAGCCAGCGCGACATCTCCTCGCTGACCGTGATGCCCGAATTGAAGGCATAGCGCAGCACCACGTTGCCGAACACCAGCACCACCATGATGGCCAGCAGCAGCGCGGTCACGGCGTCGATGGCACGGCAGAAACGGTCGAGCAGCGTGTTCAAGGCTTGTCTCCTGCTGCGCCCTTCGGGCGCAGGGCCTGGGCGTCGGGGCCACGGCTTCGAGGCCGTCAGGAAATTATGTACGAACTAGTTAGTTTTATACTTGGTACAAACCCTCATAGCCTCCGGTCGTGCCGGCAAGGGGGTTTGACCAGGTGGCGCGCCGCGCCGCGGATCACTTGCGCACGAAGCGCACGACCATCT
>Ga0316605_10002525_pt1 | contig 10381 bp, 10 predicted proteins | sample OWC_soil_day20_n_FD_207666 | JGI IMG/M metagenome (GOLD analysis project Ga0316605, IMG submission 207666) | Wetland soil microbial communities from Old Woman Creek delta, Ohio, United States - OWC_soil_day20_noCT | ecosystem: Environmental > Terrestrial > Soil > Wetlands | place: USA: Ohio... | reverse complement strand
TTTCAAGATAGAAGTTCATGCCGACAGCCCAGAAGAAGGACAGACGGCCAGCGAAGGTATCGACGTCCATGCCCGAGGCGACGCCGGTGCGGACGTATTCCATGCCGTCAGCCAGCGTGAAGGCCAGTTCGATGGCCTGGTTCGCGCCGGCTTCCTGGATGTGATAGCCGGAAATCGAGATCGAGTTGAACTTCGGCATGTGCTGCGCGGTGTAGCCGAAGATGTCGGCGATGATCTTCATCGACGGCTTGGGCGGATAGATATAGGTATTCCGCACCATGAATTCTTTGAGGATGTCGTTCTGGATGGTGCCGGACAGTTTGTCCTGCGACACGCCCTGCTCTTCGGCTGCCACGATGTAGCCAGCCAGGATCGGCAGCACGGCGCCGTTCATGGTCATCGAGACGGAAATCTTGTCGAGCGGGATGCCGTCGAACAGGATCTTCATGTCTTCGACGGAATCGATGGCCACACCAGCCTTGCCGACGTCACCCGTGACGCGGGCATTGTCGGAGTCGTAACCGCGGTGCGTGGCGAGGTCGAAGGCGACGGACACGCCCTGGCCGCCGGCGGCGAGCGCCTTGCGGTAGAAAGCGTTGGAGGCTTCGGCGGTGGAGAATCCGGCGTACTGGCGGATGGTCCACGGCTTGACCGCATACATGGTCGGTTGCGGGCCGCGCAGGTAGGGGGCAAAGCCGGGCAGGGTATCGGCGAATTCGAGGCCCTCGACGTCCTTCTTTGTGTACAGCGCCTTGACGGCCAGCCCTTCCGGGGTGTTCCAGACCAGGTTATTGACGTCACCGCCCGGGGACTGCTTGGCGGCGGCCTTTTCCCAGGCCTCCAGATTGTTGGAATCAAAGAACTTTTCAGACATGAGACATCCCTCGCCGATTCGATTTTTTCAGGCCGATGATGCAGAATTCAAAATTCTACGCTTTTGGCCCATGCTTGACATACCAAATAGCGCATAATACTGTATCCATAATTATGGAAGCAAGCCGACAATGCATCGACTTGCTCCAAACTCTACACCGTCGCCATGACCCATATTGCACCCACCGCGCTTTATCAGGAAGTCGCCGAACGTCTACGTCAGCGTATCTTTGCCCACGAGTTGACACCGGGCACGTGGATCGACGAACAGAAACTTGCCGAACAATACGGCATTTCGCGCACGCCATTGCGCGAAGCCTTGAAGGTGTTGGCCTCGGAAGGCCTGGTCGAACTGAAGCCGCGCCGTGGTTGTTATGTGACCGAGATTTCCCGCCAGGATCTCGACGACATCTTTCCGCTGATGGCCATGCTTGAAGGCCGTTGTGCCGCCGATGCGGTGAAGCGGGCCAAGGCGGCGGATATCAAGGATCTGAAGGCGATTCACGAACGTCTGGAAGCGGCTGCACGGGAGGGACGGATCGATGCCTTCTTCGAGGCCAATCAGGAATTTCACCGGCGCATCCAGGAATTGGCCAACAACCGTTGGTTATTGTCGGTGATCCAGGATCTGCGCAAGGTACTGAAGTTGTCACGGCTGCATTCGCTGTCGCTCGAAGGGCGCTTGCAACAGTCTCTGGAAGAGCATCGCGGCATCATGGCCGCCTTCGAGGCGGGCGATGTGGCCAGGGCCGAAAAAGGCATGCACGACCACCTGCTCTACGGACGCGAGGCGCTGGCCAAGATGGAGGCGGCAGCCAAGGCTGCCGCCTGACCGCTTTCAATACTGCTATTTCCCTATGGGGCGGAGGAGTGTTGCCATTCCGTCCGTTTGGCGATGCGGGCCGGTCGGAGCCCCTTGGCGGCAGCCTCAGCGCATCTGCATTTCGATATTGGCAAACAGCTGGTCGTAGATGTCGACCAGTGCTTCGCGATCGGCGCTGCCCTTGATCCACTGGCGCGAGCGGGCGATGGAGACAGCCTGCTGTTCCATCTCCGACAGGCTGGAAATATTGATTTCCTGCCCGTTAAGGATGCGATTGGCGTCGGCGCGGGCGTTTTGTGCCGTGGTCACCAGATGCATCGAGGATTCCATGGCGCGGGCGCCGCTGCCGATGGCCAGTGCCAGCTCGCTGGCGCGGCGAGCGGAGTCGGCGGCCGTGGCCAGTTCATGGCCAAATTCGTCGGCGGTTGCGCGGGCGCCGGAAACGGCCTGATTCAGATGGTCGAGGTGAGTCGTGGCGCTGTCCATGGAATTGCAGATCGCCGAAATGGCCCGGGCAATTTCCTCGGCCGAGCGTTGCGACTGGTCGGCCAGCTTGCGCACCTCGTCGGCGACCACGGCAAAGCCGCGCCCGGCCTCGCCGGCACGGGCTGCCTCGATGGCTGCGTTGAGGGCGAGCAGATTGGTCTGTTTGGCGATGCCGTCGATATGCCCGGTCAGGCTGCGAATGGCGGCTGCTTTGGTGTTGAGGTCGTCCAGGGCCTGGGTGCTCGATTCAGCTGCCAGCTGGGCACCGCCCAGCGCTTCGGACATGCGGCCGGCGGCCTTCGACATCGCGCCGGCAGACTCGGCAAAGGTGCTGGCCAGGGCTTCGGACTGAGCAGAGTGGCTGCCCACTTCGTCGAGCGAGGTGCTGACATGTTGTACGGCCAGCGACAGCCCTTTTTCCGAACGCAGGAAAATTCTGGATAGTAACGCTTCGCGGGCAATCGACTCCTGAGCGGCATCCAGGCGGTCGAGCAGCAGTTGCATTTGCACCAGAATGTCCTTGAAGGCGCCATGCAGTCCGCTGGTTTGCAGCCGGCGCCAAGGGCGGTTTTCGGAAGAGGCTTCCAGACCGCCGAGGATTTCCCGGAAGGCGCTTTCGGTTTGGTCGAGCACCGAATTCAGATTGATGCGGATTGCTTCCAGCGTCGGGTCGCTCAACGAGTTCGGCAGGCGGGAAACGAGTTGCCCTTCGCCGACCTTGTGTAACAGGGCATCCAGTTCCCGGAGGGGAGTTAGGTTGGCGCCGGGTATCAACTGGAGGAGCAGGGCCGGCAGCAGGCAAACCAGGCTTGCCCAGGGGCTCCAGAAGCTGCAGCCGAATGCGGCGACGATAAGTAGTCCGGTCGGCAGGCGACGATCAAAGGGAGAAGACGAGTTCTTCATAATCCATTCCGGTCTGTTTCAGCAGATTGACCAATACTTCGGTGCCGGCGGCGATCGCGTCGCGGGCGCCGGCGGCGCGTTCGGCTTGCAGCATCTGCTGGTATACCGGAGTAATTTTGGCGATGGCTTCCCGGCTGGGGCAGCGGCGTACCGACGTGAAGCCCAGGATTTCCCGGCCATTGCCAAAATCGGGGGCGATATGGGTAAACACCCAGTAATAGGCGCCGTCCTTCGACATGTTCTTGACGTAGCCGAAAAACTCCTTGCCGGACTGTATGGTGTCCCAAGCCAGCTTGAAGGCCGAGCGTGGCATGTCCGGGTGGCGAATGATGTTGTGCTGGGTGCCGATCAGTTCGCGCTCGGTGTAACCGGAGAATTCAATGAAGATGGGATTCCCATACGTAATGATCCCCTTCGGGTTGGTCTTGGAGACGATGAAATCGTTCTCGCGCATGACCCTCTCGACGCCGGTCGGCGTAATCTCTCGTTTCATGGTCGGTCCTTGCTACAGTTATTGTGACATCCGGCGAGTTGCCCATGTCTCCCGGGGGCCGACGGTGGCGCTGGCCGGTTGCACTCAAGTGGCAAGAATACGTGTTTGCCAATATTTTTTCATTATTTGTAATGGCCATGATGTGAAAAAGCCCTGGCGGATTGCTCGGCCAGGGCTGGAGGTCAGGATGCCTGATTAATGGTTGGAGGCCGAGGCTGCGCCATAACCAGTTTGGGCGCGCACATACTGATCTTCGAAAGCTTCGATTTCAGTCTTGGCGCGGGCGCTGCTGTCGCTCTTCGAAACGACGTAGGCCAGCAGGAAGGCGATCGGCATGGCGAACAGTGCCGGCTGGGTGTAGGGGAAGAGCGGTGCGGCGTTATGCAGCACGTCGACCCACACCGACTTCGAGAACAGCACGAACAGCACTGCGGAAATCAGGCCGCCGTAACCGCCCCACAGGGCGCCCTTGGTGGTCAGGCCCTTCCAGTACATGGAGAGGATCAGCACCGGGAAATTGGCGGCTGCCGCCACGCCGAAGGCCAGGCCGACCATGAAGGCGATGTTCTGCTTCTCGAACAGGATGCCGAGGATGATGGCAACGAAGCCGAGGCAGATGGTGGCAATCTTGGAAACGCGGATTTCGGCGGCCTCGGAAGCCTGGCCCTTCTTGATGACGCGGGCGTAGAGGTCGTGCGAGATGGCGGAGGCGCCGGCCAGGGCGAGGCCGGAAACGACAGCCAGGATGGTGGCGAAGGCAACTGCTGCCAGGAAGCCAAGCAGCATGTCGCCGCCGACCGCCTTGGCCAGGTGCATGGCGACCATGTTGCCGCCGCCGATCAGCTTCTTGCCGATTTCGCCGCCTTCGAAGAACTCCGGATTCTGGCCGACGATCAGGATGCCGCACAGGCCCATGATGAAGATGACGTTGAAGAAGTAGGCCACGAAGCCGGAGGCGTAGAGCACCGATTTACGCGCTTCCTTGGCGTCGGTGACGGTGAAGAAGCGCATCAGGATATGCGGCAGACCGGCGGTACCGAACATCAGGCCGAGGCCCAGCGAAATGGCGGTGACCGGATCGGCCAGCAGGCTGCCCGGATGCATCAGCTTGGGGCCGAGCTTGTGCACGGCGGTGGCCTTTTCGAGCAGGGCCTGGAACGAGAAACCGAACTGGCTGAAGGCCAGGAACATGACCAGCGTACCGCCGCACAGCAGCATGCAGGCCTTGATGATCTGCACCCAGGTGGTGGCGACCATGCCACCGAAGGTGACGTAAACCATCATCAGGATGCCGACGGCAAAGATGGCGACGTTATATTCCAGACCGAACAGCAGCTTGATGAGCTGGCCGGCACCGACCATCTGGGCGATCAGGTAGAAGCAGACCACGGTCAGCGAGGAAATCGCGGCCATGGTGCGCACCTTGCCCTGGTCGAGGCGATAGGCGGTGATGTCGGAGAAGGTGAACTTGCCCAGATTGCGCAGGCGTTCGGCCATCAGGAAGAGGATGATCGGCCAGCCGGCGAAGAAGGCCAGCATGTAGATGTAGCCGTCGTAGCCCTGGCCGTAAACCATGGCGGTCAGACCGAGCAGGGTGGCTGCCGACATGTAGTCACCAGCAATGGCCAGGCCGTTCTGGAAACCGGTGATGCCGCCGCCGGCGGTGTAGAAATCGGCGGTCGACTTGGTGCGGCTGGCCGCCCAGTAGGTGATGCCCATGGTCATGGCAACGAACAGGCAGAACATCACAATGGCGTGCCAGTTGGTGGCCTGTTTTTCGGTCACGCCTTCGAGCGGGCCGCCGGCATAAGCCAGGGCGGCAACGGCGAAGAGGCCGAGTGCGGAAGTCAGTTGAGTCAGGCGGCGCATTATTTGTTCTCCTTCCACGCGTCCTTGACGATTTCCTGCGTCAAGGCATCGAATTCGGTATTGGCACGTTTGACGTAAACGGCGGTCAAGGCCCAGAAGAAAACGAACATGAACAGCTCGGCGGCGACGCCGACCGTCAGCATCGAACCTTCGCTGACCGGTTGGCCGAGGGCGGCCGGATTGAAGGCCACCGTCATCACGAAGCCGTAGAACATCACCAGAACCACGATGGCCAAGGTCCAGGCGAACCGGCCGCGGCGCGCGACGAGTTCCTGGAATTTCGGATTGGCCCGCATCCGCTGATACATTGCGCTGCTCATTGCTAATCTCCTTATTAATAATTAGTGTCAACTGCATTCATAATTATATCTTATACAAGACATAGTCGTCATTGACCCTCCCTCAACCTTTATCTCTTCATATTCGAAAGTGAGCATGAGTCAGATCGATCTTGCCGTGCAGGGGGAAATCGCCACCCTGACCCTGAACAACCCCGACAAGTTGAATGCCATCAACCTGGCGATGTGGCGGCAACTGCATAAAAACATGGCTGAAATCGCCGTCGACCGCAGCATTCGCTGCGTTGTGCTGCGCGGCGCAGGTGGTCAGGCCTTCGCGGCCGGCGGCGATCTCGAAGAGTTCGTGACCGCTCGCGCCACGCTTGAGCAGGCGTTGCTCTACCACGGCGAAGTCGCCCGGGCGCTCAATGCCATCGCCGATTGCCCGCAGCCCACCGTTGCCCTCATTCAGGGCCCCTGCATCGGCGGCGGTCTGGAAATCGCCGGCGTGTGCGACCTGCGCATTGCTGGCGAAAGTGCACGTTTCGGGGCGCCGATCAACAAGCTGGGATTTTCGATGTATCCGGGGGAAATGGAGGGCTTGCTCCGCCTGGCCGGTCCGGCGGTCGTCAAGGAAATCCTTCTTGAAGGACGCATCCTGCATGCCCGCGAGGCCTACGAGAAAGGCCTGCTGACCCGTGTTGTTGCCGATGCCCAGGTGGAGGATGAAGCCTATGCCACGGCTCGGCGTATTTGTGGTGGCGCACCGCTGGTGGCCGGTTGGCACAAGCAGTGGATACGGCGCCTGCTCGACGGTCGGCCGTTGAGCGACGAGGAAAAAATCGCCTCCTTCGCCTTCCTCGATACCGACGATTACCGCGAAGGGCTGGCCGCCTTCCTCGAAAAGCGCAAGCCGGTGTTCAAGGCTCGCTGATTAGCTGCCCAGCACCGTGTGCAGCATTTTTGCCGAGAGAAGCATCAGCACGGCGGCGAAAATCTTTTTCAGGGTGGCCACCGGCAGGCGGTGCGCCAGGCGGGCGCCAACCGGTGCCGTGAAGCTCGACACAGCGCTGATCGCGATCAGCGCCGGCAAATAGACGAAGCCGAACGACCACTCGGGCAGGCCGCCGCTGCCCCAGCCGTTGATGAGGTAGCCGAGCGCGCCGGCCAGGGCGATCGGCAAGCCGATGGCGGCCGAGGTGCCGATGGCGTTCTGCATCTTGACGTTGCACCAGGTCATGAACGGCACGGACAGCGAGCCGCCGCCAATGGCGACCAGAGCCGACACGATGCCGATCAACCCGCCAACGCCGGTCAGTCCGGCTGCACCGGGCAATTGGCGCGACGGCTTCGGCTTGACGTTGAGGATCATCTGGACGGAGACATAGGCCATGAAGCAGGCGAAGAAAATGGCCAGCGGCAGCGTCGGCACGCGCGAGGCGATAAAGGTGCCGCCGAAGGTGCCGAGCATTACCCCGGGGGCGATGCCCTTGACGATGTCCCAGCGCACGGCGCCGTGCGCGTGGTGGGCGCGCAGACTGGACATCGAGGTGATGACGATGGCCGCCATCGAGGTGCCGAGGGCCAGATGGACCAGATGTTCGGGGGGAACCCCCTGGGCGGCGAACAGCGTTGTCAGCAGCGGCACCATGATGCCGCCACCGCCTACGCCGAGCAGACCGGCGAAGAAACCGACAAAGGCGCCCAGCGCCAGGTAGGCGGCAAACCATTCGAAACCCATCGTTACCTCTCGTCTTGATCCGGGCCGAGCAATCGCCCGGCGATGAAATGCCATTCGTCGGCGGTCAGCGGGGTAATCGACAGCCGGTTGCCGCGAGCGAGGAGGCGCATGTTAGCAAGTTCGGGATGGCTGCGCAGTTCGGCCAGCGGCAGGTAGCGGGTTTTGCGGAGGAAACGGACGTCGCGTAGCCACCAGCGCGGCTGGTCGGGCGACGATTTTGGGTCGAAATAGGCGTTGACCGCAGCGAACTGGGTTTCGTCCGGGTAAGGTTCCGAACAGACCTGGCAGATGCCGGCGATGCCCGGTTCGCGACAGCCGGAGTGGTAGAAAAAGGCCAGGTCGCCGATTTGCATGGCGTCGCGCATGAAGTTGCGGGCCTGGTAATTGCGCACGCCGAACCACGGTAGTGTCTGGCCGGGGGCGGCGGCGAGATCGTCGATGGACACCTCGTCCGGTTCGGATTTCATCAGCCAGTAGTGCATGTCGCCAATTCGGAAATGGAAACGGGTGGCAGAAACTCTGCCACCCGTTGAAGCGGGGTCCCCGCGAGTGCCGTCAGGCCGGCATCCTGAACCTGAGTCCAGAGTGGCTGCTTTCCTTCCGCATCAGGCAGGCTCGACGAGGAGCACGCACAACAGCGGATTGATGGTCCGCAACCGATGCCAATTAGCATTGGTTCAAGGAATATATGGCCTTAACAAACACCGCAGGGAACACTCGGCGGATGGCGCCGGGGGCAGTGCAACCGAATTACAGATCCAGTTGCTGCTGGGGCGCCAGCACGGCGTCAATCCGTGCTCCCATGTCACCGATTCTACGCTTCGCGTCGGAAGTATCAACCGCTTCGACAACTGTTTTTTCGGCGCTGCCCGACAGGTGTTCGTGGGCGATGTTGAGGGCGGCCATGACGGCGACGCGCTCGGCAATGGTGTTCTTGGTGCGCTGGGCGATCTCGCGCATCTTGTTGTCGACCAGGTCGACGGCAGCGAGCAGCGCCGCGCGTTCTTCGGCAGAACAGGCGACGCGGTACTCGCGCCCCATGATCTTGACGTCGAGGAAATTCGGCTCGGCGCTCATCTCAGGCATCCTCGGGTAGCTTGTCCATCAGGCCTTCCAGCTTTTCCCGGGCGGCAGTCATGGTCTGGCGCAAATTCAGCCGCTCGGCTTCGGCGGTGGCTATCTGGTTTTTCAGCACCTCGTTCTCGGCGCGCAACTGGTGGACCAGGGCGACGACCTGTTCAATCTTGCCTTCGAGGGCTTCGAGTTCCATATTCATGGCGCGAACTATAGAGGTAAAAATATTGCATGGTCAAGGACTAAGCCTTTATTCTCAAAGTGGTTTGTCGGGAATGCCCGCCAAATTTTGCTGCGGTGCAGCCAACGGGCATGTAGAATGCGCGCCGTGTCAGGTGCTGCGTGCGGTTTTGCCAAGCGCAGTTAAACGGGAAAGCGGTGCGTCTCGAACGAGATCATTCCGCTGCTGCCCCCGCAACGGTAAGCAAGTGCGGGCGTATCACAAAGCCACTGGGTTCATCCTGGGAAGGCGATACGTCAAGACTTGCGAGCCCGGATACCGGCCTGGGACAACATGCGGAAGTGCCACGGGGGTGTGGCGCCGGTCCCCGACCTGCATTCTCCTCCCGGCATTTCCTTTTCAATGCTGTTCCGGCATGCGGGGACGCCTGCCGGGAAAGGGAGAATCATGTATCCACGTTTTAAGCCGTTGGCGGCACTGCTGCCGCTATCCTTCGTCTTTCCGGTCAACGCCGTCGAGCAGCTGGCCGCGCTCGATCCGCTGGTGGTGACCGCGACGCGCCAGCAGATGCGCACTTCGGAACTGGTGTCCGACGTAACGGTCATCGAGCGGGAAGAAATCGAGCGCAGCGCCACGGAGAATGTCGGCGAATTGCTGGCCCGCCAGCCGGGGATCGAGTTTTCGCAGAGCGGGAGTTATGGGGCAACAGCCAGCGTGTTCACGCGCGGTACCAGCAGTGGCCACACTCTGGTGCTGGTCGACGGCATGCGCGTCGGTTCGGCGACGCTTGGGCAAATGTCTTCGTGGGCGCAGATTCCACTTGCCCAGATCGAGCGGATCGAAATCCTGCGTGGCCCCGCGTCGTCGCTTTATGGTAGCGATGCGATTGGTGGCGTTATCCACATCCTGACTCGCCAGGGCGATGGAAGTTTGCAGCCTAATTTCGAAGTGGGTGCCGGCAGTTACGGAACGCTCGCTGCCTCTGGCGGTGTTTCGGGGCGTGTCGAGGGCTTGCGCTATGCGCTGAATATGGCCGGTTTTCGCAGCGACGGCTTCAATAGCATTCACAATCCCGCCAAGTCTTCCTATAACCCTGACCGCGACGGCTTCAACAACCATAGCTTCAACGGCAGTCTGGCCTACACCCTGAGCAAGGGGCATGAAGTCGGCGCCAATTTCTTCTACAGTGATGGCGAGAGCCGCTTCGACAGTTCGTGGCCGGCGCCGGCCTCCGCCGATTATCGCAACCGGCAGGCCTTGTCGAGTTTCAGCACCTATCTGAAAAACCGCTTGACCGAGCAGTGGACCAGCACCCTGCGGCTAGGGCGTAGTACCGACGATTCGAAGAACCTGACCGACGGAGTCGAGAGCGACCTGTTCCGCACCGACCAGCAGCAATATTCGTGGCAGAACGACATCCGTAGTGATTTCGGTACCTTTCTGCTCGGCGTCGAGCGTCTCGATCAGCAGGTCAGTGGCACCGGCAATTTCAGCGTCGCCCAGCGCACTATCGATTCGGCCATGGTCGGGTGGACGGCCAGCTATCAGGCGCATCGCCTGCAAACCAATCTGCGCTACGACGACAATTCCCAGTTTGGCGGCAAGACGACCGGTTCGCTGGCTTATGGCTATCGCCTGAACAGCAACTGGCGGGCCAATA
>Ga0316605_10002524_pt1 | contig 10386 bp, 5 predicted proteins | sample OWC_soil_day20_n_FD_207666 | JGI IMG/M metagenome (GOLD analysis project Ga0316605, IMG submission 207666) | Wetland soil microbial communities from Old Woman Creek delta, Ohio, United States - OWC_soil_day20_noCT | ecosystem: Environmental > Terrestrial > Soil > Wetlands | place: USA: Ohio... | reverse complement strand
CTACCTGAACGTCTGGTCGCAAAATCCAGATTTCACCGACGAGCACAAAGCCTATTTGCTGGGCAAGAAGGTGGATGAGGTCTTATCTCCGGACAGCGCCGCCATCGCCCTGGCGGCCATCCGCGAAGCCGACGAGCAAGGGGCCTCCTACGGACATGTACTCGCCATCGCCCAGGACGACGGGGAACTGCGCTGGTATGGCCATTCGCTCTCGAAAAAACATGGCCGCACACCGGCCGAGGACAGCTTCATCGTGCTGTCGCACGACATCACCGAGCACAAGCGGGTGGAAGAAGCCCTGGCCAAGGAACGCGCCATTCTGGAAACCTTCTTCGACGCCCTGCCCAATCCGGCCTGGATGAAGAATACGGAAGGCCGCTATCTCGCCTGCAACCCGCCGTTCGAGGTGTTCTATGGCGCGACGAGGGCGGAAATTCTCGGCAAGACCGATTTCGACTTCGTCGATGCCGAATTGGCCGCCTTCTTCCGCCAGAAAGACCAGGCGGCCGCAACCGCCGGCAAGCCCTGCGTCAACGAGGAATGGGTCACTTTCCCCGACGGCCGGCAGCGCATGCTGCTCGAAACCGTCAAGTCGCCGGTGCTGGATGCGGCGGGCCAGGTCATCGGCATCATCGGGGTGGCGCACGACATCACCGAGCGCAAGCAGGTGGAACAATACGAGCAGTTTCGCACCAGATCGCTGGAGCTGTTGTCTTCCAGCGCCTCGCTCACCGAAATGCTGGAAGGCATCGTGCAGGGCGTCGAGCAGCTCAATCCCGAAATGCTGTGCAGTGTCCTGTTACTGGACGAGCAGGGCAAACACCTGCTCAAAGGGGCGGCGCCAAGCCTGCCGGACTTCTATAACGCGGCCATCGACGGCATGGCAATCGGCCTGGGCGTCGGGTCCTGCGGCACGGCGGCCTTTACCGCCGAACGGGTCATTGTCGAGGACATCAGCACACACCCCTATTGGGCGAAAGCCAAAAACCTCGCCGCCCGGGCCGGCCTGGGCGCCTGCTGGTCGGAGCCGGTCCTTTCCTCGTCCGGGCAGGTGCTCGGCACCTTCGCGATCTACCATCGGACAGCGCATGCGCCAACGGCGGCCGATCTTTCCCTGATCGAAAAATCGGCGCACCTGGCCAGCATCGCCATCGAGCGCAAACGGGCGGAAGAAGCCTTGCGGCGCTCCGAGGAGTTGATGCGCATCGTGGTCGACGCGACGCCGGACTGGATATTCATCAAGGACCAGGAACATCGCTATCGCATGGTCAACCAGGGCTACGCCGACGCCTTGCACATCGCCCCCGCGGATTTCATCGGCAAGAACGACCTCGACCTGGGCTTCCCGGAAGATCTGGTCAAAGGCAATCCGGACAAGGGCATCCGCGGTTTCTGGGCGGACGACCGGCAGGTCCTCGATAGCAACGAAACGCAAATCTTCCCGGAAGATCCGGCCACCATCAACGGCATGGTGCATACCTTCCATACCATCAAGGTTCCCCTGCGCGGCGCCGATGGCAAGCCCTGGGGCGTTCTCGCCTTCGCCCGCGACATCACCGAGCGCAAGCTGACCGAGGACAAGCTGCGCGACAAATTCGTGCAAGTCGTCATGCTCAACGACCGCCTCGAAGAAAATGCGCGCACCCTGGAAGAGCAGGCGGTGGAACTGGAGACTTCGCAGGAGCAACTCAAGGAAACCATCGAATTCACCAAGGGCGTCATCAAGGCCATTCCCGACCTGCTGTTCGAGATTGACCAGGACGGGCGCTACCTGAATGTGTGGACGCAACATCATGCCCACCCGGCGGCCTGGCCGGAAATACCGCTCGGCCAGACCGTCCACCAAACGCTGTCGCCGGAGAACGCCGCCACCATGATGGCGGGGATAGGCGAAGCCGAGGAGACCGGGCTATCGTTCGGCAAGCTCGTCCGTATCGACCGGCCGGAAGGAGCGCGCTGGTTCGAAATGTCCATTTCGCGGAAGCCGGGCTGGAGTCCGTCCGGCATGACTTTCCTGGTCCTGTCCCGCGACATCACCGAGCGCAAACGGATGGAAGAGGCACTGGCCGTGCGCGAGCAGGAATCGCGCGCCCTGATCGCCAACTCGCCCGACACCATCGCCCGCTACGACCGCGCCTGCCGCCGCCTGTACGCCAATCCGGCCTTCGGCGCACTGGTCGCCGGCGGCGTCGCCGCGCTGTTGGGCAAGACCCCCTCCGAATGTCCGGGCGGGGAGCATGCCACCCTCTATGAAACGAAAATCGGCGAAGTGTTCGCCACGGGCGAAAATACCGAGTTCGAGTTGAAATGGACAAACGCGGACGGACATGAGGTTTGCAGCCACATCCGCCTGACGCCGGAATTCGATGCCGGAGGCAAGCTCATCAGCGTACTGTGCGTCGGACGCGACATCAGCGAATTGAACGAGCAGCGCGAGCGGATACACCGCATGGCGTTTTACGACGCGCTGACCGCGCTGCCGAACCGCGTCCTGTTCAACGAACGTCTGCAACAGATGCTGAAGGACGCCGCCCGGCACGGGCAGCACGCCGGCGTCATGTTGCTCGACCTCGACCGCTTCAAGATGGTCAACGACACGCTGGGCCACTCGGCCGGCGACATCTTGCTGCGCAAGGCGGGCTTGCGCCTGACCTCCTGCTTGCGCGCTTACGATACCGTCGCCCGCCTGGGCGGCGACGAGTTTGCCATCCTGTTGCCGGAGATCCGTTCCGACGACGACATGGGCAAGATCGCCCGCAATATCCTGGACGTCTTCAAGGAACCCTTCCTGCTGGAAGACAAGGAGGTATTCGTCTCCACCAGCATCGGCATCGCGGCCTTCCCCGGCGACAGCCTCGATGCGGACGAATTGGTCAAGCATGCCGACTCGGCGATGTATTCCGCCAAGCGTTCCGGGCGCAATGCCTTCTGTTTCTACTCGAAGGATTTGACCGACAGCGCCAACGAAAGGCTGGTTCTGGAAGCCGACTTGCGACACGGCTTCGCCCGCGGCGAGCTGGAGTTGTATTACCAACCCAAGGTCAAGCTGGCCGATGGGACCCTGCTCGGTTCGGAAGCCTTGCTGCGTTGGCATCATCCCGCGCGCGGCATGGTCGGGCCGGACAAATTCATTCCCATTGCCGAGGATAGCGGGCAAATCGTCGAGATCGGCGCCTGGGTGTTGCGCGAGGCATGCCGCACCGCGTGCGACTGGAACATCCCCGGCATGCCGCCGCACAAGGTGGCGATCAATCTGTCGCCCCGGCAGTTCCAGGTCGGCAACCTGTTGCAGACCGTAAGCGATGCGCTAAGCGAGACAAATTGCCGAACGGAATGGATAGAACTGGAAATCACCGAGAGCATGCTACTCGACGAGAATGGCCAGGTCCTGGAGGTGCTCGAAACCCTGCGGGCCATGGGCGTCACCATTGCCATCGACGACTTCGGCACGGGCTATTCGTCGCTCAGCTACCTGGCGCGTTTCCCCATCGACACCCTGAAAATCGACCGCTCATTCACCAGTCGGGCAACCCACAGCGAACACCACGCGGAATTGGTCAAGGCGATGATCTCCATCGCCCACAGTCTCAATCAGCAAGTGGTGGCCGAGGGGGTGGAAACCGACGCCGAGGTGGCTTTCCTGCGGGAACACGGCTGCCATGTCGGGCAAGGATACCTGTATAGCAAGCCGCTGCCGAAGCACGCCTTCGAATCGTTCTCGCTAGCGCATGGCTGGCCCTGCCTGACGAAGGCCTCGCCGGCCGTCTCCGCCGCCGAAAGCGAGTCCCTTTCGCTATGAGCACAGGCCCGCGCGACGCCGCACCCGGCGGGATCGCGGCCCGCCAATCGCCAGGCGCGGAGCAAACCCTGCGGTCCACGGCCCGCCGGCAACAAAAAACCCCTGGCCGGAGGGCCAGGGGTTTTCATTCTCCAGCCAGCGTTTGGCTGTGATCGACTACTTTGCGGCCGGTACCGCGCCGGCGTCGGCGGCTGGTTCCGGCGGCGCGATTTCGGTCAGCGTCAGCATGCCGTCGCCGGACTTGACCAGCTTATAGACCGCATCCGGCTTCTCGCTTGCCTTCTTCAGCACGGCTTGCCATTCCTCCTCGGCGCCGCGCAAGGCATCGATTTTCTTGTGCACCGAGGCGATGCTCTCGGCAATGTCGCTTTTCAGGGTCTCGTTGAACTGCTCGACCTTGCCGGCAGTCGGGTTGAGAACCAGCAATACCGTATTGACCAGCGACAAGGCCAGGGCTGCGCCCAGCAAAATCATCAGCAACTTGTTCGAACTCGCCGGCGGAGCTGGCGTTTTGGCCGATCCGCTATCTTCAGTACTCATGACAACCTCCTTGAAAACCAGTGGGCACAGGGATGATAAGCAGATTATCGGGTCGCCGTCGAGATTGCCAGCCAATAATCGCCGGCGGCGAACCGAATCGAGGTCAAGGGCAATGATAAAATCGCCGGCCCCGTTTCCTATCCGTTCCATGATGCGCCAGCTGATTCTCGATTTGCTACCGGAAAGCCCGCCGACGCTGGACAACTTCGTTGCCGGCGGCAACGCGGAAACGCTGGCTGCGCTGACCGGCTGGCTGGCCGGCGAACGTGTCGACCCGTCCTTCTGCCTGTGGGGCGAAGCCGGCTGCGGCCGCTCGCACCTGTTGCAGGCCTCGGCTTTCACCTATGTCGATGCGGCGCTCGACCCGACGCTGGCCGGCGCCCCGGCTGACGACCAACTGGCCGTCGATAATGTACACCGGCTCGATGGCGACGGTCAGATCGCCCTGTTCAACCATTTCAACCGCCTGAAAATGGCCGGCGGCCAGTTATTGACTGCCGCCCCGCAACCGCCGGCCCATCTGGCGCTGCGCGAGGACCTGCGCACCCGCCTCGGTTCCGGCCTGATCTACCGCCTGCTGCCGCTGTCCGATGCCGAGAAGGCCGCCGCCCTGGCCACCCAGGCCAGGGAACGCGCCCTGAAACTGACGCCGGAAGCCATCGATTACCTGCTGCGCCACGCGCCGCGCGACATGCGGGCGCTGTCCGCCTTCATCGTCGCCCTCGACCGCTACACACTGGAACACAAACGCGCCGTCACCCTGCCCTTGCTGCGCGAATTGCTTACCCTGGAAAACCACGCATGAACCTCGCTCTCTTCGATCTCGACAACACCCTCCTGTCCGGCGACTCCGATTTCGAGTGGGCGCAATTCCTGATCTCGAAAGGCGTCGTCGACCGCGAGTTGCAGGAAGCGAAGAACATCCAGTTCTACGAGCAATACAAGGCCGGCACGCTGGACATTTACGAATTCCTCATTTTCCAGCTGGCCCCGCTGACCCGCCACAGCCGCGCCGAACTCGACGCCTGGCACGCCGAATACATGGAACGCCACATCCGCCCGCTGATCGGCCCCCAGGCGCGCGCGCTGGTCGACCGCCATCTGGCGGCCGGCGACCTGTGCGCCATCGTCACCGCCACCAACAGTTTCGTGACCGGGCCGATTGCCCGCGAATTCGGCATTCCGCACCTGATCGGCACGGTGCCTGCGGTCGACGTCGAAAACGGCGCCTTTTCCGGCGGCCCGCGCGGCACGCCGTCCTTCCGCGACGGCAAGATCGCCCGCGTCGAATCCTGGCTGGAATCGCTCGGCCTGTGGTGGGGCAGCTTCGCCGACAGCTATTTCTACAGCGACTCGCATAACGACCTGCCGCTGATGAACAAGGTGAGCCGGCCGGTCGCCGTCGATCCCGACGACACCCTGCGCCAGCACAGCCTGGCGCAAGGCTGGACGACGATCAGCCTGCGGTAACCGGCTGATGCTCCGTATCCCCTTCCTGAGCAACGAGGCCCCCTATACCTTCATCGCGCTGATCCTGACGCTGCTCTTCATCCTCAAACCGCTGAAGAGCCTGCGCCGCTCGCTGATGAACACCGGCGTCTTCTACGCCGCCTGCCTGCTCGGCGACCTGCTGGCCGGCCTGCTGCTCGCCCAGCACAGCATGACGGCGGCCGCCAACTGGCTGCGCCAGATGAGCGTCTTCGGCGAGGGCCTGGCGGTCATCCGCTTTGCCGGGCTGGCCCTGTTCAATGTCGGCCTGCCGCGCATTCGCATCCATATCGCCGGCATCCTGGCCGACATCCTGGTCATCGTCGGCTATATCGGCTGGGGATTTTTCCGACTGAATCAGGCCGGCGTCGAGTTGACCCACCTGTTCGCCACCTCGGCCGTCCTGACCGCCGTGCTGGCCATTTCGATGCAGGACACGCTGGGCAACCTGCTGGGCGGCCTCGCGCTGCAAATGGACAATTCGCTGGAAATCGGCGACTGGATCAAGATCGACGACCTGTCCGGCCAGGTCACCGACATCCAGTGGCGCTACACCGCCCTGCTCACCCGCAACGGCGAAAAAGTCGTGGTTCCCAACAGCCAGTTGATGAAGGGGCGCTATTACATCCTGTGCGACAAGAACAGCGACCACCCGGCCTGGCGACGCAGCATCGATTTCAATGTCGACCTGTCGGTCCCCCCCGGCCGCCTGATCCCGTTGATCGAATCCGAACTGTTCAACTCGGTCATAGCCAACGTTGCCCAGACACCGCCCCCGAATTGCGTGCTGATGAATTTCGGCCCGGGCTATGCCCACTATGTATTGCGCTACTGGCTGCTCAATCCGCAACTCGACGATCCGACCGATTCCGAGGTACGCACCCACATTCTCGCCACCCTGCAACGCAACGGCATCCGCCTGGCCACCGACGACCACACCATCCACCTGGTCGAGGAAGGCCTCGCCCACCGCGAGGAGGTCCAGGGCCGCGAATTGAAACGCCGCCTACAGGCAATCAATGCCATCGAATTGTTCGCCCGCCTGTCCGACGACGAAAAGCGTCACCTGGCCAGCCACCTGATTAATGCCCCGTTTGCCCGCGGCGAAATTCTCACTCGCCAGGGTGCCATCGCCCATTGGCTGTACATCATGGTCAGTGGCGAAGCCGAAGCCTGGTGGCAGCCGCCGGAAGGACCGCGCCGCCTGCTCGAAAAGCGCGGCCCCGGCAGCGTCTTCGGCGAAATCGGTCTGATGACCGGCGCCCCGCGCCGGGCCACGGTGATCGCCACCACCGACGTCGAAGCCTACCGGCTGGACAAGGATGGTTTCCAGGAAATCATCGAACAGCGCCCGGAACTGGCCGACAGCCTGTCCGGCATTCTGGCCGACCGCCTGCAACGCTTTGCCGAACTGGAACGCGGCTATCACGAAGGGCGCAACGAACAGGCCCAGGCCATACCGGGCAGCGCCGCCCTCGGCCGCAAGATCCGCGAATTCTTCGGGCTGGCTTGAGCGGAAAGACCTGCGTCAGCGCACGAAGCTGGCTTGATTGCGGTCGACGCAAATTCGACGCCGTTTTCCCCGTCGACCGCAGTGCCCATCGTCGAACTCAAGCGCCCGGCGTCAACCACTTCAGCACGCTGGCAAACAGCATGTCCGGACTGACCGGCTTGGCGATGAAATCGTTCATCCCGGCCGCGAAGCAACGGCTCTTGTCCTCGGCAAAGGCATTGGCGGTCATCGCCAGAATCGGGGCCGTGCCGCCGACGGCCAGTTGCCGAATGCGCCGGGTGGCTTCCAGCCCGTCCATCCCCGGCATCTGCATATCCATCAGGATCAGGTCGTAGGCGTTCTGGCCAGCCAGTTCCACGGCTTCGATGCCGTCGTTCGCCACATCCACCTGCAAACCGGCATCGCTCAGCAACATGACGGCGATTTCCTGGTTGATCGGCTCATCCTCGGCGAGCAGGATGCGACGCCCCCGACAATCCCGGCACAGGCGGGCTTCGGCGCCCTGCGCCGCGACCGGTGCGCTCTCGGCCAGAACCCGGCCTTTCCTGAGGCGAACCGAAAACCAGAAGGTACTGCCGACGCCGGGCTGGCTGAGCACGCCGGCCGCCCCGCCCATCAGTTCGGCCAACCGACGGGTAATGGTCAGCCCAAGGCCGGTCCCCCCGTAGCGACGCGAAATCGAACTGTCGGCCTGGGCAAAAGGGGCAAACAGGCGTTGCTGCACCTCCGGCGGGATGCCGATGCCGGTATCCTCTACCTCGAAACGCAGCACCGCGGCCTCCTCGTCGTCGGACTCGAGCCGCACGCGCAGGGTCACGCTCCCCGTCTCGGTGAATTTGATGGCATTGCCGGCATAGTTCAATATCGCCTGCTGTAGCCGGGTGGGGTCGCCAAGCAAGGCTTCGGGCAGCGCCGGCACCTCGCAGCGCAGGGAGAGATTCTTGGCCCTCGCCTGCTCGGCAAGGATGGAAGCGACATTGGCCAGCAACGCCCCCGGATTGACCTGGCTCTCCTCCAGCACAAACTGGCCGGCCTCGATCTTCGACAAATCGAGGATGGCATTGATGATTTCCAGCAGATGTCGGCCGGCCACATCGATTTTTTCCAGTTTCTCGGCGTGTTCCGGCGGCACGCCCGCGCGCCGGAGCAGATGCACCATGCCGGTGATGGCATTGAGCGGCGTGCGAATTTCGTGCGACATGTTGGCAAGAAAGGCGCTCTTCGCCACATTGGCCGCCTCCGCCGCCTCCTTGGCGACCGACAAGGCCGCCGTGCGCTGGGCGACCAGTTCTTCCAGATGCAGCCGATAGGCCTCGAGTTCAGCCTCCGCCGCCTTGCGCTGCGAAATATCGCGGGTTACCGCCAGGTGCATGACCTGACCGTTGTCCCGCATCGGCACGGCATGCGTCTCCAGCCAGCGTCGCCCCCCTTTCAGGCCGCAGATCTCGAACTCCATGCGCACCGTCGCCCCGGCCAGGACCTGCCGGTGCATCGCCGCGAAGGCATCCCGGTATTCCGGGGCAATCAGACCGATGACCGGCTTGCCGGCCACCTCCTCGAATGAATCCGCCTCGATCATGGCCAGCCCGGCCGGATTCATCTGGCGCAGTATTCCTTGAGCATCGACCATCTTGATACATTCCGGTTCATTGTCGATGACGGTACGCAAGCGCGCCTCGCTGGCCGCCACATCGGCCAGCGCCTGCCGCCGCTCGGCGTCGAGACGGGCCAGCTTGAGCCGGGTTTCGGAGAGCCAGCCGAGCACGCTGCTTTCCTTGCCCGGCGCGACCGGTATGGGCGCCGAAAAATCGCCGCTGCCCAGACGGGCAATGCCGGCATGCACAAGCTCGGGAGAGCCGCCCAGCATCGTCCGCAAATCCCGATAAGTACGCCACAGCATGAACAGCGACAACAGGCCGAAGGCAATGAACACCAGCCGCAACAGCATGGCGAAATCCTCGGCCGCCTGCACGGCATCCCGGGTGCGTTGTTGCAGCTCCTCATGCAACTCGCTCATCGGCCGCATGATGTCCGCCTTGGCCCGATGATAGGCTTCGTCGTACAACATCCGGCTGGCCTGCAAGCGCACCGCATCGCTGACTGGCGCGCCGGATTCGACCAGCGCCATGGCCGCGAACTCGGCCCGGGTCAGGGCATCCGAATTGGCCTTGGCCTGGGCCAGCTTGGCGAACTCCTGCTCGGTAAAACCGGCCTGGCGCATCAGGTCGAGCAGTGAAACCCCCTGCCCGCTCGCCGGTCGGGGCCGCTTGTCGTCGGCCAGCACCAGATCCCAGTAGATATTCTGGTAGTCCAGCGGACGCGGCTGGCGGCCCTCGCGAATATCGAGGATTTCCTGGTAATGCCGCTTGAACAGGGGATCGCCAGTAATCACGTAACTGCGCACCATGCGCGTCAGATCGTCGGAGGACTGCCGCAACTCCTGCGCCAGCCAGTAAGAGCGAACGCGCAATTCGTTGACTGCATCGATCTGCTTTTCCGAGCGCACATAGAAGAAAAAAACCGCGGCAAAAGCCATGCACGCAGCCAGGGTAAACCACAAGCTGCGGGAAAAACGGACGGGTTTGGCGGTGAGTGAATTCATGTTTTGCATTCTGGATTTTCATCATACGCGCTCACCGGCACGACAGATCGACGAAACGAAAAGCTTGGGCCAAAAGGACTGTAAACCAATGGCAAATCATCGATTTGCAGTAAAATCCGCCTTTTCCTCGCAGCACCGTCGCGGTGCTCACTGAACGGTAATTCGTGATTCGAAAATTCATTTCCCGCGTTTTAGGCGGCAAAAAAGCCCGGGCCGGCCACCACGAGCCAGCCGTCATCCCCGTTTCCACCCACGGCATTACCCGCGACCGCATCAGTTCGGGTAGCCGGCGCGTTTGCGAAACCTTGCAGGAACACGGCCACAAGGCCTTCGTCGTCGGCGGCGCCGTGCGCGACCTGCTGATCGGCGCCGAACCCAAGGATTTCGACGTCGCCACCGACGCCACACCGGAAGAAATCCGCCGCTATTTCCGCCGCGCCCGCA
>Ga0316605_10002520_pt1 | contig 10396 bp, 10 predicted proteins | sample OWC_soil_day20_n_FD_207666 | JGI IMG/M metagenome (GOLD analysis project Ga0316605, IMG submission 207666) | Wetland soil microbial communities from Old Woman Creek delta, Ohio, United States - OWC_soil_day20_noCT | ecosystem: Environmental > Terrestrial > Soil > Wetlands | place: USA: Ohio... | reverse complement strand
CGTGGTCGCCGGCGGCTCGCGCGACGCGCAGGGCGCAGGCGTCCTCGCGCAGAAGCGCGAGATCCGCGACCTCGAAGAGATCACCGGCCGGCTCGAGCACGACCTGTCCGAGGCGATGACGCGCCTGGTGACGGCGCGCACCGAGCTCAAGCAGCTCGTCAAGGCGATCGAAGGTCTGCGCACCCAGGTCCACGAGGGCGACCTCGCGATCATGGGTCACGAGAAGGACGAGGTCCGGGTTCGCCACGACCTCGAGCGCTACCGCGACCGCCTCGGTCACCTCGGCACCGAGCAGATCGAGCTCGACGAGCGGCTCCGCACGATCGCGATCGATGATCAGGCGACCCGTGATCGCCGCACGTCCGCGGAGGCACGGATCGGCGACCTCGAGCGCACGCAGCTCGACCTGATCGCCGAGGTCAGCTCGCACCGCGACCGCCTCGAGGAGATGGCGCAGGTCCTGACGGAGGCGCGGATCCGCGCCGCCCAGCTCGGCGAGAAGCGCGCGGCCGCCGAGACGTCCGCGCTGCGCTTGCAGCGTGCCGATGCGGAGCTCTTGACCCGTGGCGAGCGGCTCGCCGGCGAGATCGAGGAGTCCGTGCGACGCGCGGCCACGCTGCGCGAGGGGTGCGAGCAGCTCGCGGCCGAGCTCGCGGAGGTCCGCGAGCGGCGCGATGTCGAGGTGGTGACCCTGGACGAGGGGCGGCTCGCGTACCAGAACCGGCTCACCGCGCTGACCGAGGTCGAGCTCACCGCCCGCGAGCTGCGCGGTCGCGCAGACAAGCTCGCGGCCGAGGTCAACCAGCTCGAGCTGCGCAACGGTCAGATCGCGATGACCCGCAAGGTCGTCGAGGACCAGATCGACGAGCGCTACCAGCTCGAGGTCCCGGCGATCCTCCACGACTATCACCAGCGCGCGATGATCACGGAGGTCGAGGAGACCCGTCTCGGCGAGCTCCGCGAGCTGATCGAACGGATGGGGACCGACATCAACCTGACGGCGATCGAGGAGTTCGCGGACGTCAACACGCGCTTCGAGTTCCTGTCGTCGCAGAAGATCGACCTCGAGCGCGCGGTCGATCAGCTGCAGCGCGCGATCGACAAGATCAACAAGACCAGCCGCAAGCTGTTCAAGGACACGTTCGCCGCCGTCAACGCGACGTTCAAGGAAGTGTTCCCGCGGCTGTTCCGTGGTGGCCAGGCGGCGCTGTCGCTGTCGGGCGGCGACGACGTCGATCTGCTCGAGGCCGGTGTCGAGATCATGGCGCAGCCACCCGGCAAGAAGAACTCGACGGTCGAGCAGCTGTCGGGCGGAGAGAAGGCGCTGACCGCGGTCGCCCTCGTGTTCTCGATCTTCCTGATCAAGCCGTCGCCGTTCTGCATCCTCGACGAGGTCGATGCCCCGCTCGACGAGGCGAATGTCGATCGCTACAACGAGCTGGTCCGCGAGATGACGGATCGCTCGCAGTTCATCGTGATCACGCACAACAAGCGCACGATGGAGTCGGTCGATAACCTGTACGGCGTGACGATGAAGGAGCCGGGCGTGTCGATGCTCGTCTCGGTCAACCTCAGCAAGCTCGGCGCGCGTGCCGGGTCGGCCGCGGCGCATCCGAGCGCGACCGCCGCGGTCTGAGCGGGCCGGCGCCGGGCCCCGAGGCCCGGTGGAGCGAACCCGGAGCGAACAATGAACACGCGCCGCGCGCTGACCTCTCCGTCAGGACACGGCGCGTGGAGTGGTGCTCGGGTCGATCAGTGCGTGATCGCGGCATTCGCCGCCTTGCGCTCGGCGCGGGTCTGCTTGCCCGAGCGGCGGCCGGAGGTCGCCTCGCCGCTCGCGTCGATGATGCCCTCGTCACCCTCCGCACGGTTCGCGCGGAGGTAGCGGACGAGGTACACGGTACCGACCGCCGCGCCGACGGCGGCGAGCCCGATCAGGCCCCGCTTGGGACCGATCTTCCGGGCGAGCCCGACGGCGGATCCACCGGCCTGCTTCGCGAGCCGGGCCGCCGAGCCGCGGGCCTTCCGCGCGCGATGCGAGTTCCCGCCGCCGAATCGCCGGACGAGGTCGCTGTTGCCGATGCTGGAGACAAGGTCTTTGACGGTTGCCATCATGGGCCGGTGTGGTTGCATCCGGTGTGCCTGGGCCGCAGCTGCTCGCGTCCGCTCGACCTGCGCCGCCAGGGCTGTCCTCGCGAGACCGCGGGGGTGCGCTGACGCTCGGCGGCGCGCTACCGTGCCGCGCCGCGCAGTCGGCAAGGTCCGATCAGCTGCGCCGATTGGAGCCGCCGAGGTCGCGCGGGGATCCCGCGCCCTCGTAGCTGCTCGCGCCATAGCTCGGGCCGACCGACGCATCGTGCGCCGAGCCGACCCGGTCGCCCTTCTTCGTGTTCGCCGCGTCGCGGACCTTGTCGACGAGGCCCGTCAAGGCCTGACGAACGCCGCCGTTCTTCTTCGCGTACCGAGCGGCGCCGTAGATCGCCGCGAGTCCGACCATGTTCCTGAGGCTGAAGATCTTCATCGGGTGACTCCTTTGTGTGAGCGGACGAGACGCAAGCTGCGTGCCCCGCCACGTGCGAAGGATCCTGACGGATCACCACGGGGGCTCCGCGTAGCTCCGAGATGCGAGACACTCGACGCGTGGGCGCCCCGAGCACGCCGGATCCGGATCGCTGCGCCGCGTTGCTCGCGGTGCTCGGCGACCTGATCGCGCGGGGTGGCCATGCGGCGCTGCTCGCGCCGCCGATCGTGCCAGGTGAAGCAGCGTTCCCGGAGCCGTGGCGCCCGACGCGCGGCGGGGTGGTCGCGTTGCTGCGCCGGCTCGCGTGGCATGCGGGGAACTCGCGTGCGGTCGACGTGCTCGACGAGCGCCTCGGCGCACCGCCGACGGAGCGCAAGCCGGCGACCCGCGTGCCCGTGACCGCTGTTCGACCCAAGGCGCTCACGTTCCGCATCGAGTTCCTCGGCACCGATGACGTCGCTGGGACCCTGGCGCACGAGCTCGGCGTCGCGCACGCGATGCTCCATCGCCCCGAGGTCGCAGATCCGTATCGCGCGGCGGAGCCGTCGGTGCTCGAGGTCGACCCCGATCGCGACCTCGAGCGCGGCTCGATCGCGACGATCTACCTCGGCCTCGGCGTGCTCGCCGCGAACGCCGCGTTCCAGCAGTACAGCCGTCCCGGTCGGTTCAACGGCGGCTACTCGCCGCTCGAGTACGACGTGCTCAGCGCGGGCTACGTGCCGATGTCCGAGCTCGCGTACGCGCTCGCGGTCCAGGCCGCGGTCCGCGGGGCAGGGGTGCCTGCTGGCCTGTCGCCGCCGCAGCGCGACGAGGTCGCCGCCTGGCTCGCCGTGCTCGCGCCGCGCGCCTCCGAGCTGCGCGCGACGCTCGGGCTTGCCAGCGATGCCACGGGGACGGCCGAGCGCCCCGAGCCCGTCCTGTTCGAGGACATCGATCTCGAGGATGATCCGCCGCCCGCGCGCAAGAACGCGTTCCGCTGGCGCACGCACCGCGGCGGGGTCGGGTTCGTCGCGGGCGCGGTCCTCGGGATGGGCGTCTCGTTCGTACTCGCGTCGCAAGGCGCGATCCCGTGGATCGTGGTCGGCGTCGCGACGTCGGGGCACGTGGTCGGACGCCGCGTGCGTGTCCCGCGGTGCTCCGGATGCGCGTCGGTCGTCGCCGAGACGGCGATCCACTGCGCGAAGTGTGGCGCGGTGCTGCGCGGCGACATCGATCGGCTCTCGGATCGCCTCGAGGCCGAGGAGCGGCTCGAGAAGAGCCTCGACGACGACGACCGCGCGTAGCTCACCGCGTCACGGGATGCGACGTGTGCGACAGCGGTCCTGACTCCCGATCTGCGATGTAGGTAGTCCGCTCTCCTCGCGGCACATCGGTCCCGTCCTCGACGAGGATTCGATCTCGGGCAGGGAGATTGACGGCAGATTTGGTGACACGCCCTGACCGTTTTGATAATTTTAGAGTGGGACGATTATCGACCTGGAGGAGGACCGGATGAGCACTCTCAACGAGATCGCGCATCGACATGGGTTGGACCGCTGGAAGGACGCGCTGTTCATCGGCGCAGCGCTTCTGTTGACCGCGTTATCGATCGGCTCGGTGACGTCGAAGGCGGCCGGCAGCAACACCAGCAAGTGGACGGTCACGGTCGTCGAGAGCAACCTCGAGATCGCGCGCTGACCTTCCGGACGTCGCGCGCAGGGGGGTTACCCCGCGCGCCGTCCACCCCGGAGCCGCCCACCACGGATCAGCCGATCCAGGCTGTCGGTGGGTGATCCTTCGATCACCGTGATGCCGTGGCGGATCAGAAGCCGCCGCCCCGGCTCGACCTGCGCGCGCTGATCGCGCGTCAACAACTCGCGCACGCGCAGTCCGTGCGGGGTCGTCGCCACCGGCAGGAACGCGGGCGGTGACGGCATCAGCACGATCACGCTGCCCGCTGCCTTGCGGAGCCGCGCGATCGCGCGGACCGCGCGCGCCTCGTCCTCGGCGAAGCCGGAGAGATCCGAGATCAGGACGACGACATCGGGACGACCGCCCGCGACTGCGCGCTCGACCGCGCGCGCGAGGCCGGCGGCGCGGCGGCCGTGCTCCCACGCGGTGCGATACGGCAGCTCGATGCCGCGCAGCCGGCAGAACTGGCGCAGCGGTGCGAGCTGGGCGTCGGGCTCGACGACCGGCGCGAGCTTCGCGCGCTGCTTGTCCTTCTTGTCCTGGCCGAGCATGAGCTCGATCAGGCGACGACACAGCCGCCCGGTCGCCGCGACGTCGTAGAGCTGGCCGTCGGGGCCGGCCTGGATCGAGGTCCATCGACCATCGTCGAGCGGCGGCGCCACCTTGATCCGGACGTCGATCGCCTCCTGGTGCGCGAGGTAGCGCGCGACCAGTGCGACGAGCTCGCCGGCGGTGACGTCGGTCAGATCCTCGTCGACGATGGTCCGTGTATCGAGCAGCCGATCGATCAGCTGCAGGTAGTGGTGATGGCCGGTGTCGGGTGCGAGCTCGACGACCGTGCGGGTGTCGAACGCGACCAGGCCGACGAGGTCGCTGTTGGCGACGGCGGACTTCGCGATCGCTGCCGTCGAGTCACAGGCCCAGTCGAGCGGCGTCTTGCCGAGCGCGCCGGCGCGCATCCCGGTGCCGACGTCGAGCAGCACCATGTGCGTCGTCACGATCTCGTTCTCGAGATCGCGGACCATCAGCTGGCCGCGCCGCGCGGTCGCCTTCCACGCGATGAACTTGAACGGATCGCCGTGGCTGTGCTCGCGGAGCTCGCGGAGCTCGCCCGACAGGCCGCGCCGCCGCACGTGATGGAGGCCGACCTGCTCGTGCAAGGCACCGCCGACGGCGCGCACGGGCTGGCCGCGCATCGGGATCGTCCGGGGGAACACCTTGACCGCGATCGGGTTCGGGAAGAACGCCTCGATGTCGAACAGGCCGAGCGCGTCGCCGAACGTGAGCGCGGCGCCGTGCAGCACCTGGTAGCCCGCGGCGAGCGGCTTGACCGTCGTCACGACCTCGACCTGCTGGCCACGCTGGACCGTCGCGCTCGGCTTGTCCTCGAGCCCGAGGCCCGAGGCCGCGAGGATGTTGGTCGACAGGATCCGCAGCGTGCGGCTGCCGTGGTTCCGGAACGCGAGGTGGAGCTGGAACGGGCGATCCGCCGAGAGCGCACCACCGGGTTGATCGCCGGGCGGCACCCACCACGACAGCTCGATCTTCTTGCGGCGCAGGAGGATCGCCGTCGGGTAGAACGCGAGGTAGAGCGCGAGGAGCACGGTCAGGATCAACCCGGCCATGCCGACGAGCGGTGGAGCACCGTGCAGCGCGCCGACGACGAGGAACAGGAGCGCCGTCCCGAGCACGAGCTTGCCGCGCGTGGCGAGGCGCGGGATCAACTCACGACCTCTTCGGCAGCTTGTACGCGACCTTGTCGACGCCCTCGGCGATGATCGCGCCGCCCGCGGTGCCCTCGAGCTCTGCCTCGGGCGTCAGCAGGATCCGGTGACCGAGGACGAGCGGCGCGAGGTGGCGCACGTCGTCGGGGAGGATGAAGTCGCGGCCCCTGAGCAGCGCGAGCCCCTTCGCCGCGTGGACGAGCGCGAGGCCGGCGCGCGGCGATGCGCCGATGTAGACCTTCGCGTGGTTGCGCGTGAACGCGACGAGCCCGATCACGTAGTCGAGCAGCTCCTCGGCGACGAACACCTCCTGCGCGAGCGCCTGCATCTCGAGCACCTCGGACGGGCCGATGACCGGGCGCACCGGCGGCGGTGGCTTGTCGTACGTCGAGAGCATGCGCTTCTCGTCGTGCTGCGACGGGTAGCTCATGCGGAGCTTGATCAGGAACCGATCGACCTGCGCCTCGGGCAGGGGATACGTTCCCTCCTGCTCGATCGGGTTCTGCGTCGCGAGCACGATGAACGGCTCGGTAAGCGAACGCGTCTCGCCTTCGATCGTGACCTGGTGCTCCTGCATCGCCTCGAGCAGCGCGGACTGGGTCTTCGCGGGCGCGCGGTTGATCTCGTCGCCCAGCAGTACGTTGCAGAACACGGGGCCCTCACGCAGCACGAACGTGTTCGTGCGCATGTCGAGGATGTACGTGCCGGTGATGTCCGACGGCAGGAGGTCCGGCGTGAACTGCACGCGGCGGAAGTTGCAGCCGAGCGCGATCGAGAACGCCTTGACCAGCGTGGTCTTCGCGACGCCGGGGTAGCCCTCGATCAGCACGTGGCCGCGGGCGAGCAGGGCGACGAGGAGGGCCTCCGTGATCGCCGGCGCGCCGATGAAGGCGCGGCCGACCTCCTCCGTGATCAGCTTCGCGAGCTGGTTGACGCGGGCGAGCTTGTCGGGGCTGAGCGTGGAGTGCATCGCGACTTCTTGTCCTAGACGTCCTGGAGGTCCGGGAGGTCGGAGCCGAGAGTACGACACAGCTCGACCACGTCCCGGTACAGGGTGTCGAATTCGCGCCGCGCGAGGTGGCCGGCGCTCCACGGTGCAGCGGCCTGACCGCGGCTCGGCAGCGCGCGGAGCCGGCGATAGACGCGGGTCAACGCGACCGCCGCGGTCGTGCCCTTCGCCTTCGACAGCTCGGCGACGAGCTGCGACTCGGGCACCGTGTACAGCGGCTCGCTCTTGTGCGTGAGGTCGGCGAGCAGGCGCTGGACGTGATCGCGCAGGATGCATGCGAGCACGAGGTTCGAGCCGCTGCCGGCCTCCGCGTTGACGACCAGGGCATGGGGCTCGTCGCGGCGCGCGGGCCGGTTGAAGCGCAGCCATGCGCCGTCGATGCTGGGGCCGCGGCGGACCGGCAGGGCGATCAGCGCGAGGAGGAACAGCGTCCCGGCGAGCAGGGCGGCGAGGGTCTTCATCGCCGCCGGGGTCAGCAGCCACTCGCGCGCCTTGTACAGCCAGTCATTGAAGGCGGAGATCGAGCGGCCGAGCTCGTCCGCCTTGGCGTCGTCGATGTAGGGCGGGGGCTCGCCGAACATCTCGCGCTCGCCGCGCAAGAGGACGATGTTCCGCGCGCGGCGATTGCCGCGATCGAGCCAGTTGAAGATGTTGCTCGTGAGCTGGACGTTGCCGGGGAACTGCAGCATCCGGTTGATGAAGATGCTCGGATCGCTGACGGCGACGTACTTGCCGAAGCCGCGCTCGCCGGCGACGACGACCGCGCCCTCGTCGAGGCCGACGATCGTGGTCGCGCCCTCGATGCGCGTCATCACCGCGGGGTGGTTCGTCACGACGTCGCCGACCTCGCGCGCGAGCGGGTGATCGCCCCGCGCGTTCGCGATCGGCGCGTACATCCGGCCCTCGTAGAACCGGCTCGAGCGCGCCTGGTCGACCTCGATCCGCAACAGGCCCATCGCCTGCATCGCTTCCTTGCCGTCGCCGAAGTCATCCGCGATCACGACGTTGCCGCCCGCCTGGACGAAGGCCGCGAGCTTCGCGGGGTCGACGCGCTGGAGCGGGAACACGAGGAACAGGATGTCCTTGGACTCGAGGGTGTCCCACTCGAGCGATTCGCGGACGTCGACCGAGAACCCCATGCCCTCGGCGAGGCCGACGAAGCTCGCCATGCCGTTCCACGCCTGGCTGTAGGGATCGTACTCGGCGGAGAACGCGGGGGGCGGTGCCTGCGCGTGCGCGTGCGCGGGCAGCGTGGCGAGCCCGAGCCCGACGGCGACCGCGACGAGCCGTGGGTTCACGCCATCTCCTTGCGCAGCTCGATCGCCGCGGCGCGCAGGCTCGACAGCGCCGTCGCGATCGGGGCGACGCCGTGATCGTCGGTGACCGCGAGCAACGCGTAGTAGCCGTGGGCGACCGAGTGGACGACGATATCGAGCAAGGCGTGCTGCGCGATGAAGTATTCGGGGCCGCCGAAGTGCCAGGTCCCGAACGCGGAGTGGAGCTGGTTGAGGACGACGCCGTAGTGCGCGGTCAGCACCGCCCACTCGTGCTTGTCGTAGGTCGCGAAGCTGTCGACCATCTCGCCCTCGGAGTCGGCGAACGCGCCGCCGATCGCCCCGGGCGTCGCCTCGACGGCGCGCTTCATGATGTCGCCGAACGCGGTCACGGCGTGACCTCGTCGAGCCGTGCGAGCGTCGCCTGATCGATCTCGATCTTGAGGCCGCCGGCCTTGATCAGCTGGCCGATCCACAGGGAGAACTGAGCGCGCCGGAGCTCGGGGAACACGTCGAGCGCGAGCTTGTCGCGCGTCGTCTCGTAGGGCGGCAGGCCGCCGGACCACAGGATCACGTCCCAGCCGCGCGAGGTCCGGACCGGCGCGCTGATCCGCCCGATCTCGGGAATCCCGAACAGTCCCTCGAGATACTTCGCCTCGAAGCGCGCCGTCGCGGGGACCTGCGCGAGGTCCTCGGTCTCGACCTGGATCGAGGTGCCCTTGGTGTGGCGATCCATCGCCTCCTTCAGATGCGACGGCATCAGGCCGGGCTCGCCGGCAAGCTCGGCGACGACCTTCTCGGCGATCTGCTTCGCCGCCGCCTCGATCTCGGGAGCCGCGTTCGGCGGGACCAGCGCGCGCACGTACGTCGACGAGCGCAGCTCGGGTCGGTGCATGCGCCACGCATTCTTGGCGAGCACGGCGTCGAGCGTGGCGCCGAGGTCCGAGGGCTTCTGGTAGCGCGCCTCGAACTCGGTCGCGACGAGCTCGCTCACCAGCGCGGTGCGCGTCGTCTGGATCACGTCGGCATCGGACGCGAGCCCACGCTGCTCCGCGGCTTGCGCGAGCAACTCGAAGTCGATGCACTGGTCGAGCGCGGCCTTGCGATCCGCCGCCCCGACCGTGACCTGCTCGCTCACGCACGAGCCCCACACCGGGCGGCCGTTGACCTCCGCGACCACGACATCGGCCTCGGTCGCGCGCGGCGCGACGATCGACGCCGCGGGGCCGCTCGGGACCGGCGTCGGCGACGGCGAGCCACCGCAGGCAGCCGCGATCGCGACGAGCCCGAGGGCGGGGTTCGAGGGCAAGCGGCGCATGATCAGTCGCGCTGCACCAGGGCGAGACGAGCCATCTCCTTGCCGACCGAGATCACGGCGACGCCGATCAGCATCACGAGCAGCGCCGCCACGTACTCGCGCCGCGCGAGGTAGTCCAGGGTCTCCTTGAAGAAGAACAAGCTTCCGCCGATCAGGGCGATGGCGAGGGCTTCGAAGAAGTAACGGCGCATGGATCACCCTTTGACGTGGCGGAGCATGATCAGCGTCGCCATCGCTCCGAGGGCGACGACGACGGCGACGTAGAAGCGAGTGCGCGGCTTGCCGGTCTTGGCATCGGCGCGGGTCTGGGCAAGGCCGACCACGAGGTCGCGATCGCCGGTGCGGTGCGGTCTCAGCACACCGAGGAACGCGTAGTGATAGATGCCGAGCCACAGGACGATGGCGCCGACGGTCAGCACGGTCGTCATCAGCGCGATCCGCCCCGGGTACATCTCGCCGAGGTACTCCTCGATCGCGCTGTCGAAGTTGACCCATGCGATCAGGACCGTCGGGATCACGAGGGACATGCCGACCAGCATCCAGTAGACGCGCTCGCGGCGGCGCCAGCGCTCGGCGGGGCCGATCTGCGCTGACGACAGCCCGCGGATCGAGCGCGGCTGCGGCGGCTCGTGGAACGTCGTGAAGAACGAGACCGAGAACAGGTAGGCGACGACACCGATCGCGACGAGCCCGAACCGGATCGGGCCGTAGACGTGCGACGACGCCATCGTCGGCGTCACGGCGATCGGCACGAGCAGTGCCGCGGGGAACAGCCCGAGCAGGATGCCCTCGCTGCGCCGCGCGAGCCCGAGCAGCAGCATGCCGAACGGCAGCGCCGTCGCGAGGATCCGCCCGGTACCGTGCAGCGCGCCGACGAAG
>Ga0316605_10002513_pt1 | contig 10411 bp, 10 predicted proteins | sample OWC_soil_day20_n_FD_207666 | JGI IMG/M metagenome (GOLD analysis project Ga0316605, IMG submission 207666) | Wetland soil microbial communities from Old Woman Creek delta, Ohio, United States - OWC_soil_day20_noCT | ecosystem: Environmental > Terrestrial > Soil > Wetlands | place: USA: Ohio... | reverse complement strand
CGGGGAGTTTTCTTCATTATGACTATCACATACAACAAGAAAAACTATATGACAACTCAACAAATAGCAGAACTGGCTAAGCGAGGGCATACAATCGGACTACACAGTTGGGATCATACCATGGCAACAAAATATATGACAGATTCGGTAATGACCAAGCAGATTGTTGAACCAGGAAAACGACTCGAAAGTATCCTCGGCAGGAAAGTAGAATACTTCGCTTATCCGTATGGAATTACTAATCACGAAAGTTCCAGGGCAATGAATAAATACTTCAAACTCAGCTTTATTCTTTCCTCCAAAAGGGATACGATAGAGCCTTTACAGACTTTACGACGCATGATCGTGCCATCCGGCTGGACACCCGGCGGTATGCTTAAAGCAATGCACAAAACATTTGACAGCAAACGAAATTAATCATCATCTTCTTTATCGGTCAATATTCCATCGAATAAAAATCTCGATTGTTTATTTTCAGAGTAATATATTTGAAATTTAAATGAGAAAGCGATTTTCATAAGAAAATCGTTTTTTTTGCATATTCAACCCTTTTTATTATAATTTTCAATAATCACAGATGAAATTATTTTTCAGCCAGCGTTTACGATACAAACACTTGCAGTTACCTTTTTTCGAATTATTCCGAAACCTCAGTAAGACAGAATTGCCGGAGAAAACAATATTTTTTTTGTTTTATGAAAAATTTTGTTAGATTTGCTGAAATTTATCACGGAAAATGATTAATAATCATTTCTTATTCGTTGAGAAAACAATTTTGGTTTTATCCGTGTTGATATTAGAAAACATAAATAAAAACATTTATATAAGAAATCACAATCATCTGCATTTATCTAATCACCAATTAATTAAAACTTAAGAACCAACATGAAAACATTAAAAAAAATCGGCTTGTTACTTTTTGTAGTTATAACTTTTATTGGATGTAATAAAATCAGTGACCTGCTTACAATCAACATCGACGATGTAGATTTGACACAAACTTCAAACATCTCAGTTTCGGGAACACAGAGTGCAGTAGCTCCAAGAGTCATCGCTGCAAGTACGCAGTTTACCAAAACCGCGACACTTCAGTTAAGTCAGAGTGATGATCTGGAAGATTATTTGGATAATATTAAAAGCATTAAACTCAATACGGTAATGTGCAAAGTAACCGGGGTTGATAATGGTGTTGTACAATCACTCAGCCTGACTGCCAATCCATTGAATATTACCAAATCGCTATCTACAATAACGGTAGGTGTTGATATGCCGGTAAGTTTTACTGATGCAGAGTTAATTAAAATAGCAGGTTCACTGCTTACTAACCAGCAACTTGAAATGGTACTCAAAGGTACCGTTAGTCAAACACCAGTATCATTTAATATCACAACAACTCTAAATGCAGATTTTGTTGTCAAGGTGATTAAGTAAAATAGGCTTCTGAAACCCACAAAGAGAGTTTTATGAAATAAAAATCCCCCGCATTGATTGATGCAGGGGATTTTTATTTGTATGCCTGTTTCTGTAAGTTGGATCAGATTGACTTATCAGTGTGATTTCAGGTGTTGTTACATTCCAAAACTATATGTTCCGATTTTTTCCATGATGAAACTGAGAATACCCACTACCATAATACCTGTGGTGCAAATTACAAGACTAATTCGGTTGTATGCATCTGTTTTAAGTGCAGGTATCGGGTTATCGCTCTTTTCGATGAACATGGCACGAACCACCAGCAAATAGTAATACAGGGATATGATGGTGTTGATTACAGCAATCAGTACCAGTACATAGAAACCTTGTTGTGCAGCTGCCGAGAAAATAAAGAACTTACTGAAAAATCCTGCAAACGGCGGAATACCACCCAGTGAGAACATAGCCAGCATCATGACGAAACTCAGTTTCGGGTTGGTGCTGTACAGCCCGTTATAATCAGAGATATTTAGTTTCCTAGTGCGTGTTTCGATAGCAGAAATTACACCAAAAGCAGCAAGATTGGAGAATATGTAAACGAGAACATAATAAACCAGTGTGGTCATACCGTAAGCAGTGCCACTGATAGTGGCAAGTACCAGATAACCGGCTTGAGAAATGGAAGAGAATGCCAGAAAGCGTTTGATGTTTTTCTGACGGATAGCAAAGAGGTTGGCAATAGTAATACTGACTATGATGATGCCGTACAGAATGCCCTGCCACTGGTCAATGAGATTGCCGAATACCTTATATAGCATTACTGTGAGAACAAATACCGCAGAACCTTTTGATATTACTGATAAATAAGCGGTAACACTGGTGGGTGAGCCTTCGTAAACGTCGGCAGTCCACAAGTGGAACGGAACCAGTGAAATTTTGAAGAACAAACCGACAATGAAGAATACAAATGCCATGATTTGAAGTGCATTGGCACTTATGAGTGACGGCAGATCCATAAAGTACATCGTTCCGGTTGTGCCATAAATATATGAAATACCAAACAGCATGATACCCGATGAAAAAGCGGCTGAAAGTATGTATTTTGCTCCGGCTTCTGCAGATTTATTGTCCTCTTTATCGAGTGCTGCCAGCGTTGCCATAGGAATAGAAGCCATTTCCAGACCAATGTAGAACATCAGGAAGTTGCCGCTTGAAATCATATAATACATTCCCAGCAGCGTTGTCAGTGTCAGGAAATAGTATTCGCCGCGTCTGTTGCGCTGGTTTTCCATATCGAACACGTTCTTGGCTTGCAGCAAAACGATCAGCGTACCAATGTTCAGAATGGACTTTACAACGGTCATCATCGGTGTATTCAGATACATTCCGCCAAATGCCTCACCTGCAGGATAAGGTAATATATTTAGAACCGTATGAATAGCAAAAGCAATAATAGCTACCGGCTGAAAATACTTCATGCCCTTTTTTCCTGCAATCAAATCATAAACCAGCAGGAAAAGGATGACAATCAGGAGCGAAAGCTCGTTACGCATATATAAGAAATCACTGTAATTCATAATACTTTTGGTGTAAAGTTGAAAGTCAAAGGTTCAACGTTGAAATTCAAACATTTAATATATTAATATCTTTAATTGTCAAAACTTATCTCATCAGTTGAGCAACTACATCACTCAAACTCGTACGGATCATATCCGATAGTCCCAGAGGCAGTGAACCGATGGCTGCGATGAATGCAATCAATGTTACCACGGCAATTTTTTCATACCATACTGCATCTGTGAGTGATGCATGATGTTGATCCTGTATCGGTCCATAGAGGAATTTTCCCACCATACGAAGGATATATACCGCTGTGATAACGATAGACATGGTGCTTGCAATGGTCAGTACCCGGTGGAATATATCAGGATGTTCGAATGAACCAAAGAAAATCGTCATTTCGGCAACAAAACCACTCAATCCGGGAAGACCTAATGAAGCTAACCCGCCAATCACGAAGCTCACACCCAGGAAAGGCATTATTTTCATCAACCCGCCCATTTCGGTAATCAGACGGGTATGTGTACGTCCGTAAATCATACCAATCAATGCAAAGAAAAGAGCTGTCATCAGACCATGTGAAAGCATTTGCAGCACGGCACCGGTCATTGCTGTCTGGTTAAGCATCAAAATAGCGAAAAGTACCAGATTACAGTGACTAACGGATGAATAGGCATTGATATATTTCAGATCGGTTTGGTGAATAGCGGAGAATGCTCCGTAAACCACACCAATACCGGTAAGTATCAGAAATATCCACGAAATATCATGAGCTGCTTCCGGCATCAGGTAAATGGCAACTCGGAAACATCCGTAACCACCCAGTTTCATCAACACCCCTGCGTGAAGCATGGATACTGCTGTAGGTGCCGAAGCGTGACCATCGGGAGACCAGGTGTGGAAGGGAAATAATGCTCCCAACACGCCAAAGCCGAAAAATGTCAGTGTAAAGAATAAATATTGTTGTTGTACCGGAATGTGTAATTTTACAAGTTCCAGGATATTCATTGTAGAAGCTCCTGAACTGAAATAAATGCCCAGAATACCAACCAGCAGGAATGCGGACGCACCCATCAGCATCAGCGTCAGTTTCATGGCTGAGTATTCCTTACGGCCGCTTCCCCAGATACCAATCAACAAGAACATAGGTATCAGAGCCACTTCATAGAACATGAACATGGTGAAAAGGTCGGTAGCAATAAAGAAACCGAATACGCCAATGGAAAGTAAACAGAACCACAAGAAAAATTCTTTGGTCAGCGGTTCCATTTTCCAGGAAGTGAAAGTACCGGTAAATACGATGATAGCCGATAGACAAAGCATAGCAACCGAAATGCCATCAACGCCTACCGAGTAATGAATGTTGAGCGGTTCGTACCACATCATCGAGGCAGTGTAAAGCATCGGGCCGGTTGCGCCGGCTGCACGGTCGGTAACATAACTTACTGTCAGATAAACAGCCATAATTACCAGCAATGTGCTGCCGGTAACCATCACACCCAACACCTGTTTACGGTTTCTGGCAATAAATAGTGCTATGATCATTAGCACGGGTATCAGTACAAATATTGATAAAAAGTTCATATCTATTTTCTTTTATGATCTTAATTAATTAAAGGAAAACTGCCAGTAAGGTGATAGTCAATACTCCAAGCAGGAATACATACGCGTACCATTGTACACTTCCGGACTGGAAACGACGGATTTTAATTGATGTCCAGTCAGTAACAGAAGCCATACCGTTCATGGTTCCATCCACCACGTGACGATCGAACCATGCAATCGGACGGGAAATTCCGTTGAATATTATTCTTTTTGTGATAAACAAATACACTTCGTCGATATAGAAACGGTGATAAGCGGCAAGGTACAATCTGCGAACTTTGTTGGCCATTTGTGTCGGTACATCACTGGGTTTACGGTAAAGATAAGTTGCGAAGAGTATAGCGATAACGGCTACTACTACGCTGATGGTTGCAATCATCATATCCAGATGAATGGTATAATCGGCACGGTCGGCAGTAACTAATTTTCCGAATGGTATAAATCCGCCCACAACAGTGAGTAATCCTAAAAACATCAGCGGGAAAGTCATTGACAACGGACTTTCGTGTGGTGTATGAGCATGTTTGTGTTCTTTTCCCCAGAATATATTGTAATAAAGTCGGAACATATAAAACGCGGTCAATCCGGCAGTAACGGTCATCCAGATACCCATTCCGGTACTGAAATGGTAGGTCGCTGTCAGAATTTCATCTTTACTCACAAATCCGGAAAATGGAGGAATACCTGCAATAGCCAGACAGGCAATCAGGAATGTCCAGCGTGTGATTGGCATATATTTACGAAGACCGCCCATATCTTTCATCTCGTTGCTGTGAACGGCATGGATGATGGAACCTGCACCGAGGAACAGCAAGGCTTTGAACATAGCGTGTGTAAACAAATGGAACATGGACGACATGTAACCCAGTCCATAATGACCTTCGTAACCCGAAACGCCAAGCGCAACCATCATAAAACCGATTTGAGAAATGGTAGAGAAAGCCAGAACACGTTTGATGTCGGTTTGTACAAGTGCTATGACAGCCGCAAAAAGCGAAGTAAATGCACCAACATAAGCAATGCCGTGTAATACTTCAGGTGTAAATTCAACGTAAACGGGGAAGAAACGAGCTACCAGATATACACCGGCAACAACCATGGTAGCTGCATGGATTAATGCAGAAACAGGTGTTGGACCTTCCATGGCATCGGGCAACCATATATGCAGCGGGAACATAGCCGATTTACCTGCACCGCCAATGAAAATAAATGCCATTGCCCAGGTTAGAACCGAAGTTCCCATAAAGGTGGAACCAATTGCATTACCGAATACACTTTCGTTGCCTGAATTCAGAATTCCAAAGTCGAAAGTCTGAGTGTAATATGAAAGTACCAGAATACCAATCAGGAAGAATAAATCGGCAAAACGGGTAACGATGAATGCTTTTTTTGCTGCAGCAACAGCGGAAGGTTTGGTGTAGTAGAACCCGATTAATAAATAGGATGAAACACCCACCAGCTCCCAGAAAATATACATCTGGAAGATGTTGGTAGCAAGTACCAGTCCCAACATGGAGAAGGAGAAAAGCGATAGGAAAGCGTAATAACGCTGAAATCCAACTTCACCTTTCATGTAACCCATACTGTATAAATGTACCATCAGTGATACCGTGGAAATTACCACAAGCATCATCACTGAAATAGGGTCCAACAAAATCCCAAGATCAATATGCAGGTTAGCGCCGACATTTAACCAGGTGGTGTTGAAAGGCATTAATGCCTGATAAACTCCGTCAATTTTCTGAGTGGTGAAATACTGGAATGCGGTAAAGTAGGAGAGTATCGCCACCAAACCTAATGATATTGTACCAATCAGTCCTGCCGTGCAAGGTTTTAGCTTTGTACCAAGCAAACCAAGGCTAATAAAGGTCAGCAACGGAAGTAGAAGTATGAAAATCGTATATTCCATGTGAAATATTTATTTTGTTTTTTATTCTTTATCTTTATTATTCACCCTTACGGGTAATTTGGGTCTTATTATTCCTTCATGTTATGAATATTATCAACTTCCGCATTCCCAAACCGGCGATATACGTTGATGATAATAGCAATGGCAACAGCAGTTTCACAAGCTGCTATCGCAATGGTAAAGAAAGCGAAGAACAACCCTTCTGTCTGAGCAGGAAACAAATAACGGTTAAAAACAGCGAAGTTAATATCAACTGCATTCAGTATCAACTCAACAGCTATCAAAATCATAATCAGATTTTTACGGGTCAAAAATCCATAAACCCCCGCGAACAGCATTATCAGACTTACTATCAGGTAAGCGATCATTGGAACCGGAATTTGTACTGTATTTACTAAAATATCTCCCATAATCTTATCTTATTTGTCTTTAACATTTTCTTTCGGATCATTTCCGGTTTCTTTGCGGGCTATCAGAATAGCGCCTACGATACACGCAAGCAACAGTACTGAGATTACTTCGAACGGTAACAGATACTGATATTTCTGTGTTCCCATCATCGAGTGTCCAAGGTCCTGCATGCTCATTTCGTCGCCTTTCAGGTATCCGGCTACTTTTACCACGTTTTTAATAATAATGTATCCGCTGATAAGAAGACCGCTTACCGCAAGTGCTGCTGATGATTTTACTTTCCAGCTCATGCGCTGTTTCATCGTGTCACCGGGCTTGTGTGTCAGGAATATTGCCATGATAAACAAGACCATGATACCACCTGCGTAAACGCCTATCTGAACTGCAAACAGATAATGGTAATTCAGCAGCAGATAAAGTCCGGCTGTGGCAATAAGTACGAATAGTAAATAGGTTGCTGAACGGATTACCAACTTGCTGCTTACAGCCAGGATGGAAAATACAACAATCACAATAGCTAAAATGTAAAATATAATTTGTTCTGCCATAATAATTTATGTCTATAAGTCAGTTTTATTTTCGGCTTTATCGACGGTATCGTTTGATACTTTCGGAGTTTCTTCTTTTGGCGCAACTGCTTCTTTCGGAGCAGCCGGTTGAGGCTTTGGTGCAGCGGCTACCGGTTCTTTTTTCTTTTCACGAAGTTTAGAACCTTCTTTATTCAATTGGTGAACAAGTTTTTCTCGGTTGTAAACAGCACCTTCAAAATCGTTGGAAAACTTGATAGCATTCGATGGACAAGTGATTACACAGAGATTGCAATATGTACACATTCCATAATCCCAGATATGTTTGTCCAGCGCTTTTTTTTGTTTGCCTTCTTCCGTTTCCACCATTTTGGATATCACATTGATGGTGCCGTTCGGACAATTCATCATACAGATACCGCAAGCCGTACAGGCATGTTCGTTATTATCATCGTGCGGCATGATCAATTCTGCGCGCCAGCGGTCCGAAATCACAAGCGTTTCTCTGTTTTCGGGATACTGCATGGTGACTTTCTTTGTCCACAACTCTTTCCAGGTCACAGTCAGTCCAATCAGGAGCGATTTAAGCGCTGTGTAAATGCCGGATATGTATTTAAAAAATGAACTCATCTTTTTATTTCGTTAGTTTATTAACTTCTTTTGTTGTGCAGATTAAATACCGAATAATCTCGGGAAAATGTCTGATAATGATAACCCTGCCAGCACGATGATAACCATGACCAGGATATTGACCAGATTTATCGGCAGCAGATATTTCCATTCCAGATTGAGCAGGTGGTCAATACGCAGACGCGGGAATGACCAACGAACCCACAAACTCATGAAAATGAGTACGCCTGTTTTACCAACGAACCAAGCCCATGAAGGTATGTACCACATCACCTGATTGAAAGCATCCAAACCTTTAATCTGAATGGGCATCCAACCGCCAAGGAATACAGTGGTGGCAATGGCTGCAATGATAAACATGTTGAGGTATTCTGCAAGGTAGAAAAATCCGAACTGCAACCCTGAATATTCAGTATGATAACCGGCTGTCAACTCACTTTCAGCTTCGGGTAAGTCGAAAGGACCACGGTTAGTTTCGGCATGTCCGCATATCATATAAATGACAAAGGCAATGAGGGAAGAAATATGTCCGTTGAAGATATTCCAAACATAACGCTGACCTTCTACCATTTCGGAAAACTGCATCGTTCCCGAAAGCACTACGATAGTCATCAGTGCAAAAGCGCCCGACAATTCATAACTCACAAACTGTGCACCGCTTCGCATGGCACCAATCATGGAGTATTTGTTGTTGCTGGACCAACCGGCCAGCAAAATACCAATAATACCCAGCGATGAAACTGCCGATACATAAAATACACCGATATTAAAATCCACGGCCTGTAATCCCTGCCCGAACGGAATAGCTCCGAAAGCCAGAAAGGAAGCAACAATTACAAAAAACGGAGCGGTGTAGAACAAGAATTTATCCACATTGTTGATGTGAATGATTTCTTTGATCAAAATTTTGACCATGTCCGCCAAACTTTGTATCCATCCGTATTTACCCAGGCGGTTTGGACCCAAACGTGCCTGAAAAAATGCGGTTATTTTACGTTCGATGTAGATAAGAGCCAGCGCAATAATGGCATAGGCAGCAATGATAGCCACACCTACAAGTACAAATTCTATAAGATAAGCCCAGAAATCTGACATGTAGGTTTTCAAGAACGTATCTAACGCTTTTGAAACATTGGTCAGTTCTAATGGTTGTGAATAAGTTAACAACATATATTTTCTAATTTCTTAGTGTTACTCTCTGCTTGTTTTTATTATCGGTCAATGTCCGGAATTACGAAGTCTAATGAACCGCTGATGTTGATAAGGTCAGCAATTTTTTCTCCTTTGGTCAATATCGGCATTACCGACACGGCAGCCATAGAAGGCGAACGGAACTTCACGCGGTAAGGATTTTTATCTCCACGGCTTTCAATATATACTCCGAATTCACCTTTGGCGGCTTCCACGCTTTGGAAGAACTGACCTTCCGGCAACCGGATAATCGGTTTTACCTTGGCACAAACATCTCCATCCGGTATGTTATCAATCAGTTGTTCAATAATATGCAAAGCTTCTTCAATTTCATCCAGACGGTTGAGGTAGCGTGAATATGAGTCGCCGGTGGTACGGATAATTTCTTTGAATTCAACCTGATTATAAAGCGAATAGGGTTTGTATTTGCGCACATCGCATGACCAGCCCGAACCACGTCCGGCAGGACCGGTAACTCCATATGATATGGCATCTTCTTTGCTCAGATTGCCCACTTTTTTCATACGTCCCAATGCAATGGCATTGTGTGAGAAGAACCGGTCGTATTCCACCAGTTTTTCACGCATATAGGGGATGAATGCTTTTACATCTTTCTGAAAATCGGGATAAATATCAAACATGACACCACCCACCACATTTTGGTTGATGATAAGTCGTCCGCCACAGGTTTTGTCAAAAATATCCAGTATGTGTTCACGTTCACGAACACCGTAAATGAATGCCGTTGTAGAACCAAGGTCATTGCAATGTGCTGCCCAGGCTATCAGGTGTGAACTGATACGGTTCAACTCATCCATGATTACACGGATGTATTCAGCTCTTTGCGGTACTTCTATTCCGGCTGCTTTTTCCACACACATACAAAGTGCGTGTCGGTTCATTCCGGCTGAAAGATAATCCAGACGATCGGTGAAGTGAAGGATTTGAGGATAAGTCATCGTTTCGCACAACTTCTCAATTCCGCGATGAATGTAGCCGCTGTTAACGTCAATCTTTTTTACGATTTCACCATCCAGCGCCGTGCGGAAGTGCATTACTCCGTGAGTGGAAGGATGTTGAGGACCAATATTAATAATGTAATCATCTTCTTCGAAAACCGGAACCGTTTCTTCCACCAGTTTGCCATCTGTTGTTTCCAAAATGC
>Ga0316605_10002510_pt1 | contig 10420 bp, 6 predicted proteins | sample OWC_soil_day20_n_FD_207666 | JGI IMG/M metagenome (GOLD analysis project Ga0316605, IMG submission 207666) | Wetland soil microbial communities from Old Woman Creek delta, Ohio, United States - OWC_soil_day20_noCT | ecosystem: Environmental > Terrestrial > Soil > Wetlands | place: USA: Ohio... | reverse complement strand
CACGTCGTGCACCCGCGCGGGCTCGGTGCGGTTCGCGCCGCCGAACCAGTCCGCGCCCGCGCCGCCCGGCCCGCTGACCCAGTTGGTCCGGGTCACCGAGTAGTCCACGGCGCCGCGCACAAGGCCGAAGAGCGGCCGGCTGACCCTGACGCCCCATCCGCGCGCATCGAAATCACCGAGGTTGGCGAGGTAATAGTGGCCGAGGCTCGCGGCCGGATGGTCGGGCGATGGCGCGGCGAAGATCGCGCCGGCCTGGTCGTTCACGCGCTGGTGGAACGTGCGCACGCCGACCACGTAGGCCGCCACGTCGCGCTCGACGCCCACCTCGAAGTGATCGGTGGTCTGCGCGTGCAGGCCCGCCCGCTCGGACCAGGCTGAAAACGACCGGTGGGCGGGCAGCCACACGCCGTCCGGGCTGTTGTCCAGCACGTTGACGAACTCGTCAGCCCCCGGCGCGAAACTGCTGCGCGCCGCGAGGGCTCGCAGGCGCAGGCCCTTCGCGGGGCTCAGCGTCATCGACAGGCGCGGGCTCAGCAGGCCCTCGGTCGCGAGGTAGTCCTGCCACATGTAGGACAGCCCGTAACCGAGCGTCACGTGCTTGGAGACGATCCACTCGTCGAATCCGTAGATGCGGCCCACCGATCGCGACCCGCCGGTGATGGCGGAGAGCGCGAACAGGTCGGTGCTGCTCACCCGCTGCGCGCTGTAGGCCAGGCCGCCGACGTACCGGTGGTTCGACCCGCCCGGCGCGGTCACGGTGCCGTTGATGTACCACGATCCTACCTGGCCCGGCGTGAACGCGGCTCTTACCGCCCAATCACCGACGGGCCCGGCTGTCGATCCGAGCGAGACCAGCGCAACGCTCGACGCGCCGAGCATGGAGGACCCGTCCATCGAGAACGGCGCCCCGAAGGCGCTGGTCGTGAGCAGGTTCACCTGCCCGCTGAGCGGAAAGTCGTTCAGCAGAGAGGCGGCCGCGCGGGCCGACGCATCGAACGCCCGGCCGAACAACGATCCGGCGGCCTGCTCGGGTGTGAGTTCGGGTTCCGCCGCGACGATGTCGGTTTCAAGGCCCTTGAGGACGCCGCGCTTCAGATGGCGCAACCTCCAGGCGGTTTCGCCGTGGTCGTGATCGCTGCCGGACCCATCGTCGCCCTCGGGCACGACGCGCGCGCCGTCGAGGGGGATGGCGCCCGCGGCGAGCAGCGTGCGGCCGTCCGACGTCTTGGCGGAGGCCGAGAGCGACTTCAGCGCCACCGACATGATGGAGGGTCCGGCTTCGGGCCGGACCTCGACCATGCGCCGCACCGACGGCGTGAATCCGTCGAGGTGGACCCGGACGGCGTAGGCGCCGGGCGGCAGCGATTCGAGGAGGAACCGGCCGTCGCGGCCGGTCAAGACGAAGGCGACGGTGGAACCGAGGGCGGAGACCATCGCGCCGACCAGCGGGCGGCCGCTCGTATCGAGCACGAGCCCGCGGATCGAGCCCTGCGCGGACCGGGCGATGGTCGCGTCCGCGGCCGTGGCCGTCTGCGCCGGCGCGGGCCGGACCGGTACGACGAGGCATACGAGTGCAGCCGCGACCACGAGCGTGGATAGGCGTCTCATAGCGACTCTCGTCAACCCGTCACGGCCCGCCCGGCTGAAGGGCCCGGCTTGCTCAGGCCGCGACGATGAATACGACGTTGTGCGTCACCGACTTGCCCGAGAGCTTGTCGGTGACCTTGATCTCGAGCCTGTACTCGCCTTCCGGGAAACTCCCAAGCGGCAGCGACTGCCCCGCCACCAGTTGATGGCCGAGCGCCGTATCGAACTGCGGCGGCAGCGTCTTGGCGCTGAACACCTGGGGATTCGTCTTGTTGAAGAACTTCTCGCCGGTCGCCTCGGAGGCGAGCTTCTGGTAGAAGCTGTACTCGACCGAGACATCGGGCTTCTTGTCGGCCCCGAGCACCGGGTTGTAAATCAGGAACACGAGCGACAGTTCGCCCTTCTTCGAGAACTTGTTCGTCAGCGAGGGGACGATCTGCGTGGTGCCCAGCGTGTAGGGCTGCTCCACCTGCTCGCGCTGCGTGAGCGGCGCGCTGAGCGGCTCGACCTTCTCGGCCACGATGACCGAACTGGTGGCCAGTTCGTCGGTCCAGAAGTTGGGGACGGTGAGCGACTGCTTCAGCACGCCCGCCTTGGTGACGGCCTTCTCACGGTCCTTCGCGTCGACGGGCAGGCGCTCTTTGAGCGTCACGTAGACGTCGTACTCGCCGGCCGGCACCGCGAACGCGCGGCTGATGCGGTAGGGCTCGGTGGCCGAGGCGGGCGGGGTGAGCGTGAGGAAGGAGACGTCCTGATACACGTATTCGGGGTGCAGGTTCTTCGACTTGTCGTCCTTGGCCTTCTTCGCGTCAGCAGGCGCGGGGGCGGCTGCGGCGGCCTTCGACTTGTCGACCACGCGGGTGAACATCGTCAGCATCTTGCCGGCGGGCGCCTGGGCCTGGTCGAAGGTGATGGTGAACGGGACGTAGGTCTTGCCTTCCAGCGCCTTGAGGGCGTCGTTGCGGAAGGCAATCGTGATGTCGGTCGGGGCCTGTCCGGCCATCGCGGCATCGGTTGCGCTGACCACCGACTGGATGTCGAACTGCTGGGCCTTCTCGGTCTTCTTGTCGACTTTCTGGCCCTGCTGCTGGGCCAGAACGGGCACGAACGCCACCACAGCAAGTATGAAAAGGGCAATAACTGGCGGCGTGAGTACCCGCCCGCGAATCCTCATGATGATGCTACCCCCATTATGCCTGCCACCATGGAAAGACACTGGCCGATCATAGGCTCCAAACCCGGGCGGTGTCAAAGGGTTGCGGTAATCGGCTGTGGTAAGATTCCGGGCTGGTATCGGCACTGATTTCCTGACTTTTCTCCAGAGGTTCGACCATGAAAATCGCGGCGGTACACGGGCGTGAGATCCTGGATTCGCGGGGCAATCCTACGGTGGAAGTCGATGTCTCGCTTGCCGACGGCGCGTTCGGCCGCGCGGCCGTGCCTTCCGGGGCGTCGACGGGCGAGCGGGAGGCCCTCGAACTGCGCGACGGCGACAAGCAGCGGTACCTGGGCAAGGGGGTCCTGGGCGCGGTGGGCCACGTCAACCAGGAACTCCGCAATGCGCTGGTCGGCCATGACTTCGACCAGCGGAGCCTCGACACGGCAATGATCCAGTTGGACGGCACGCCCACCAAGAGCCGGTTCGGCGCCAACGCCATCCTGGGCGTGTCGATGGCGTTCGCCAAGGCGTCGGCATCGAGCCGCCGCATCCCGCTCTACCGCCACTACCGCGACCTGTTCGGCGAGCCGGACGCCGGCCAGTGGCTGCTCCCGGTGCCCATGATGAACATCCTGAACGGGGGCGCCCACGCCGACTCGACCGTCGACTTCCAGGAGTTCATGGTCCTGCCCGTCGGGCTGCCGACCTTCCGCGAGGGGCTCCGTGCGGGCGCCGAGGTCTTCCACGCCCTGCGCGGCATCCTCAAGAAGCGCCAGCTCTCCACCGGCGTCGGTGACGAGGGCGGGTTCGCACCCAGCCTGCAGTCGAACGACCAGGCCGTCGAGCTGGTCATCGAAGCCATCGAGAAGGCCGGCTACAAGCCGGGCCGTGACATCTGCGTCGGCCTCGACGTGGCGGCCAGCGAACTGTGGGACGACAGCGCCCCGCGATCGACCCCCTGGGACGCGCCGACCACGGAACCGGGTCGGTACATCTTCAAGAAGTCCGGCGGCGCCGCGAAGACCTCGGCCGAAATGGTCGCGCTTTACGCGGGCTGGCTCGCGAAGTACCCGATCATCTCGATCGAGGACGGCCTCGCCGAAGGCGACTGGACCGGCTGGAAGGCGCTCAACACGGAACTGGGCGGCCGCATCCAGGTGGTGGGCGACGACGTGTTCGTCACGAACCCCGAGATCCTGAAGCAGGGCATCGAGCGCGGCATCGCGAACTCAATCCTGATCAAGTTGAACCAGATCGGCACCGTGTCCGAAACACTCGACGCGATCGCGATGGCGCACAAGGCCGGCTACACGACCGTCATCTCCCACCGGTCGGGCGAAACGGAGGATTCGACGATTGCGGACCTGGCCGTCGCCACCAGCGCGGGCCAGATCAAGACGGGCTCGGCCAGCCGCACCGATCGGATCGTCAAGTACAACCAACTGCTGCGCATCGAGGAGGAACTGGGCGCCGGCGGGAAGTACGCCGGGCGCTCGGCGCTCAAGCAGCTGCAATAGCACGGGACTCGGGACTCGACACGGCAGGTGCCGACGCGCCGGACCGCTCGCGAAAGGGGTGACGTGAACGGGCAGGGTCCTCCGCTTCTCGAGGTTCGCGGGCTGACGACGGAGTTCGTCAGCGAGACTGGCGGCGTCCGCCGCGTGGTTCGCGCGGCAGACGGCGTCGACTTCGAGATCGAGCGCGGCGAGGTCCTCGCGCTCGCTGGCGAGTCGGGCTCCGGCAAATCCGCGACGGCGCTATCGCTTGTTGGCCTCCTGCCCCCGCCCGGCCGAGTGGTCTCCGGCCGCATCCTGTTCGAAGGCCGCGAGTTGCGCGCGCTCGACGACAGCGGGATGCGCCGGGTCCGCGGAGCGCGCATCGGCGTCGTGTTCCAGGAGCCGATGACCGCGCTCAACCCGGTCTTCACCGTCGGCGGACAGATCGCCGAGGCCCTGGAAGTCCACGGCGTCGCACGGGGCGCCGCGGCAAGGGTGCGGGCGGTCGAACTGCTCGACGCGGTCCGCATCCCGGACCCGGCGCGCCGGGCAGCGGACTATCCGCACCAGTTGTCCGGCGGCATGCGGCAGCGCGCGCTCATCGCGGCCGCCATCGCCTGCCGGCCCCCGCTCCTCATCGCGGACGAGCCGACGACGGCGCTGGACGCCACCATCCAGGCCGACATCCTCGACCTGCTGGACACCATGCGCCGCGAGTCCGGCTTGGCGGTGCTCCTCATCACGCACGACCTTGGCGTGGTCGCCCGCATGGCCGACCGCGCAGCCGTGATGTACGCCGGGCGAATCGTCGAATCGGGTCCGGCGCGGGAAGTACTTGCGTCGCCGGCGCATCCGTACACCCGCGGGCTGCTCGCATCTGTCCCGGGGCACGAGCCCGGCATGAGACTGGCCGCGATTCCTGGTTCCGTGCCCGATCTGGCGGCCCTGCCGCCAGGCTGTGCGTTCGCGCCGCGCTGCCCCGATCGGTTCGAGGCTTGCGACCGGGCGCGGCCTGAGGCGTCCGGCGTGTCGCCCGGCCATGCGGCCAGGTGTCATCTCTACGGCGAGGCGCCGCGATGACACTGGTGGAGGTCGCGAAGCTCGAGAAGAGGTTCGAGCGGCGGACGGCGCCGTGGCGGCGCCCGCGCATCATCCGCGCCGTCGATCGCGTGAGCTTCTCCATCGACGAGGGCGAGACGTTCGGCCTGGTCGGCGAATCCGGCAGCGGAAAGACCACGACGGTGCGTTGCCTGCTGCGCCTGATCGAGCCCACCAGCGGCTCGTTCCGCTTCCGCGGCGAAGAGGTGTTCGACATGCCCCCGTCGCGGCTGCGCGCGCTGCGCCGCGATATGCAGATGGTGTTCCAGGACCCCGAATCGTCGCTCGACCCGCGCATGACGGCGGGCGCGATCATCGAAGAAGGGCTGGTCATCCATCGCATCGGCACGCCGGCGGATCGCCGGTCCCGTGTGCGGGAGCTCGTCGAGATGGTGGGGCTCGACGCGGGGATGCTCGGCCGCTACCCCGGGGAGTTCAGCGGGGGACAGCGGCAGCGCATCGGCATCGCGCGGGCGCTGGCCCTTGAACCCGCGTTTCTCGTGGCCGACGAGCCGGTGTCGGCCCTCGACGTGTCAATCCAGGCGCAGGTGGTGAATCTGCTGCTCGACCTGCAGCAGAAGCTGGGGCTCACGCTGCTGCTGGTCGCGCACGACCTGCGGCTCGTGCGGCACCTGTCGTCCAGACTGGCGGTGATGTACCGCGGGCGCATCGTCGAAACGGGAAGGGCCGACGCGGTGTTCCGCGCGCCGGCCCATGCCTACACTCGCGCACTGCTGTCGGCCGTGCCCGATCCGCGTCGTGGAGGCTCGCCGGACCGCCTCACGTTCGACCACGCGGGGTTCGATCCTGGCCTCGAACTACGTGAGGTCGCGCCGGGTCACTGGGCCGCCGTATCGGGGACAGACCCCGAATGCGAATCACTTGGCCGGACTCTGTCCCTGTAGCTCAGCGGTCATCGTCGCCCCCTGCATGCGCGGGGACTTCGTCGAGGCCCTGACGACGCGCCGAGTGTCGCGAGCCACCCAGAGGGTGGTCTGCGCGCCGTCGTCGCCGCTCACCTCGACCTTGATGCAGTCGAACGCGCCCGCGGCGACCGTGACTCGCTCGGCGCCGGCTACCTTCAGCTGCCTCACGATCGGTTTCTGGGTCTGCACGTCGAAGTTCAGGAACGACGCCGTGTAGCCGTCGGCGAGCGGCAGCCGCGCGATCACCTCGTTGGCGCCCGCACCGTCGGCGAACAGCGTCCCGCCGAGGGCGGCATCGATCGGCTGTGCCTTCCCGCCCATCGACATCTGGCCCACCGCCTTGCCGTCCTTCACCTCGAAGACGATGGAGACCTGGCCCTGCGTGATGGACCGCTTCAGGAGGCGCAGGGTGCCCTTCTCGAGCGTGGCCGTGTCGATCGCCTCGCCCATCGGCGTGGACGCGCCTTCGGTGACCGTCCACGTCGAGCCGGCATCGACCACCGAGAGCGTGGTCGCCAGGTCCATCGACTGCCCGCCCATGCTGATCTTGGCAGCGTAGGTCCAGGCCCCTGGCACGAGGTCCGAGGCGGGCGTCGGCGTCTTGACCGCCGCGGCGTCCGTCTTCTTCTTCAGGACGACGGTCTTCGGATCGACGGTGATTTCCTTGAGGCGCGCAGCCACCTCGGGAGTGGCGCTCTCCTGGTAACGCCCCTTCAAGTGGGCCGCGAGGAAACGCTCAGCCGCCGCAAACGAGGCCATGTTGTTCACCGGCCGCGCGAACCCGTGGCCTTCGTCGGGCGCGACGATGTACTCGACGGGGAACCCGCGGTCGCGCAGCGCGACGACGATCTGATCCGATTCGGCTTTGTTCACCCTCGGGTCGTTCGCTCCCTGGATGACGAGCAGCGGTGTCCTGATCTTCGACGCCGCGTTCAGCGGCGACTGGCGCTCGAGCTGGGCCTTGCCGGCCGGCGTGGAGGGGTCGCCCATCCGCTCGTAGAAGAGCTTGCGGCCGGCCTCCCAGTACGCCGGGATGGAGTCGAGCAGCGTGAGCAGGTTTGACGGGCCGACCAGCGACACGCCCGCCGCGTAGACATCTGGCGTGAAGGCGACGCCGGCGAGCGTGGCGTAGCCGCCGTACGATCCGCCGAAGATCCCGACGCGCCTCGGGTCGGCGATGCCGCGGGCCACGAGGTACTTGACGCCCCAGGTCAGGTCGTCCTGCATCTTCTCGCCCCACTGCTTGTTGCCGGCGTCGAGGAAGCGCCGGCCGTAGCCGGTCGATCCGCGGAAGTTCGGCTGCAGCACGGCGTAGCCGCGGTTGGCGAGGAACTGGGCCAGCGCGTCGTATCCCCAGGTGTCGCGGGCCCACGGGCCGCCGTGCGGCAGGACGATCGCAGGCAGCCCCTTGGGGGCCAGCCCCGCCGGCAGCGTCAGGTACGCCGGGATCTCCAGGCCGTCCGACGAAGGGTACCGGACGGAGGTCATCGGGGCCAGCGTGGCCCTCGGCAGCTTCTCGTAGATGCGGTACTGCAGCGTGAGCTTCTTCGACGCGCGGTCGTACAGGTAAGTCTCGCCGGGCTCGACGTCGCTGCCGGCCGACACGATCCAGCGCTGCTCGTCGGCGGTCGGCGAGCGGAACGTCAGCTGGCGGCCCGGCAGCTGCTTCTCCACGAACCGGTAGTCCGCCTCGAACACCGCGTCCTTGAAGTAAATCCGCTGCCGGTCGTCCACGTAGACGGTGGCCACCAGTTCGTCGGTCTTCTCCGAGAAGATGGCGTTGTCGATGTCGACGCGCTTCTGCGGGTCGGTTTCGACGACCGTCTCTGCGCCGGACGCTACATCGAGCAGCGTCAGCCGCATGAGGTCCACGCCCTCGCCCTTGTTCGACACCAGGTAGACGCGCGCGCCGTCCTTGTGAAACTGCACCGGCGAGCAGGTCTCGAACACGTTGCACGAGTAGATCCGCGAGAAGCCGGAGGCGTCGATGCGGAGCACCTCGGTGTCGCCGTTCTCGGCCGACCGCGTCGCCAGGCGCAGCTGGTCCTTCGTGTCGAACACCCAGCCGGTCAGCCGCTCGGTGTTCTTGCGCAGCAACTGCCGCTCGCCCGTCGAGATGCGGATCTTGTACAGGTCGTGCCACGCGGCCTCGCGGTCGTTCAGGCCCACATAGATCGCGTCGGGTTCGCTCTTCGGCACCGCGTAGATGAACGCGCGCACGCCCTTCGCGGCGGTGAGGTTGCGCGCCGCCGGAACCTCGGCTCCCGCCGCCGGGGGCGCGGCCGGGTCGACGGCATACACGTTGTAGTTCTCGTCGCCGCCCTGATCCTGCACGAAGAGGATGAAGCGGCTGTCGCGGCTCCAGAAGAACTGGCCGATGGGCCGCTTCATGTCCGCCGTGACGGGCCGGGCTTTCTCGAACGGCTCGGCCGCGGCCTTCACCCAGACGTTCCGCGTGCCCTTGAGCGGCTTGAGGAAGGCGATGTGCCGGCCGTCGGGCGACAACTGGGCGCCGGAGATCTCGGGATCGCCGAAGTACAGCTCGCGATCGACAATCGGCGGCTGGCCCGCGGCCGTCGCCGTCTGGGCGTTCACCAGCGATGCCGCGGCGAGGCAGAGGCCCGCCGCGAGGGCAAGGACGCGTCTAAACATGGGTGTGCTCCACAGGGGACTGGTCCCGGACGGGACGGAATCCGGGGACGGGTCTCGAACAACAGGGTCGCGTTCGGGACCTGTCCCCGATTTCGGAACTTACGCCGCGCGACGCTCGTCGACCTCGACCCTGCCGTCGCGGATGTGGATGATCCGGTGCGCATGCTGCGCGATGTCTGCTTCGTGGGTCACGAGGATGATGGTATTGCCGCCCGAATGCAGCCGGTCGAACAGCGCCATGATCTCGACGCCGGTCTTGGTGTCGAGGTTCCCGGTGGGCTCGTCGGCCAGCAGGATGGACGGGTTGTTCACCAGCGCGCGCGCGATGGCCACGCGCTGTCGCTGCCCGCCCGACAACTGGTTCGGCCGGTGCGTCATCCGATCGGCCAGCTCGACCTTCTCGAGCGCCCCGCGCGCCCGGGCCTGGCGGTCCTTCGCGGGCACGCCCGCGTACACCAGCGGCAACTCCACGTTGTGGAGCGCCGTCGCGCGCGGCAGCAGGTTGAATGTCTGGAACACGAACCCGATCTCCTCGTTCCGGATCCGCGCCAGTTCGTCGTCGTTCATCTGGCCGACCTGCTTGCCGTTCAGCAGGTAGCTCCCCTTGGTCGGCGTGTCGAGGCAGCCGATCAGATTCATCAGGGTGGACTTGCCGGAGCCGGACGGCCCCATGATGGCCACGTACTCGCCCCGCTCGATGGCCACGTCGACGCCGCGGAGCGCGTGGATCTCCTCGGAGCCCATGATGTAGGTCTTCCAGAGGTCCGTCGTTTCAATCAGTGACATACGCGATCATCCGCCCGGGACACCGGGACCTCCCCCGGAGCCACGAACCCTCAATGGATCAAAGACGGCAAAAGTGCCGGGCCGGTTCCGGCCCGTGGAGAAGAGCCGAGTCTATGCTGTTCAGAGGCGGAACGCCAGTTCGACCAGTTTCGTGGCGCCGCCGCCGAACACCTGGATGGTGTCCTGGACGACCGCCTGCGGCGGATTGTTCTTCATCCTCAGCACGACAATGGCATGGATGCCCTGCGGGACGTTTTCGAAGACAAACGGCGCCACCGGGTCGTCGAGAAAGGCCTCCTGCCCGTTACTGGAGTAGTACAACCGAACCGTGTAGCCGGGCGGGTCCAGCGTGTAGCCGGCGTCCTCTGCGGAGATCCGCTTGACGGTGACCAGCAGGCGCCCCGCCGGGTTGGCCGGGGCAGGCGGATAGACAACGTCGTCGGGCGTTTCGAACACGCCGTCGGGGCCGGCGCTGCGGACCTGTCCCGCCGCGGCGCCGAGATACGGGCGTCCGAAGGCATCGTTGAGGAGGTCTTCGCCCGAGGCGCCGGCGTTGACGTAGGGGCCCCTCCAGCCCATGCCCACGTTGCGGAACGTCGCCGTCGTGAACAGCGGGGTCCCCGGCGCCGGCCGCAGCAACTCTTCGAACGACGCCGGCCACCGGCCCATGTCGCCAAAGAATCCGAAGCCGCCCGGCGCGGCAGGAGCGCCAACGA
>Ga0316605_10002507_pt1 | contig 10423 bp, 7 predicted proteins | sample OWC_soil_day20_n_FD_207666 | JGI IMG/M metagenome (GOLD analysis project Ga0316605, IMG submission 207666) | Wetland soil microbial communities from Old Woman Creek delta, Ohio, United States - OWC_soil_day20_noCT | ecosystem: Environmental > Terrestrial > Soil > Wetlands | place: USA: Ohio... | reverse complement strand
TTATTATTGGTAGGCGGTAATGGATTTGAACCATCGACCTCCGGTATGTGAGACCGGCGCTCTAACCAACTGAGCTAACCGCCCAGGAACGGCATGCCTAAAATGCCTTAAATTAACGACTTGATCTAAGGATACAAAATTCAATCTCAAAAGTCCAGCTAGAATCTTTTATACCACACTCTCCCTTTCCTGTAAATCTTTTTGCGAACTTGAATTATAATCTTCATCTGGTAGAATAGCGCTGCACACTCAAGAGAATTTGGGTGAAGCGATCATGATCCAGGAATCGTTTTGGAAAAATGAAATTGTTCTGATAGGAAAAGAGAAATGAAATTGGAAGTGAATCTGGTGGAGAATTTCTTCTTTAAGGCAGTCTGCGGCGGCCATGAGGTTTTTACGGATCAGCATGCGCCCGAAGGGGGAACGGATAAGGCCATGACCCCGGCCGAGTTTTTCGTCGCCTCCCTGGGCACCTGCATCGGCGTCTATGCCGTGCGGTTCTGCAAGCGGCATGATCTGCCCACAGAGGGGATGAAGGTCCTCATGGATTGGACCGTCGCGAAAGACCCGGTGCGCATCGGGTCCATAAAGGCGGAACTCCATTACCCCCACAATATTCCGGAGACGGACAAAAAGGGCCTGCTGCGCATGGCCGAAGCCTGCTTCGTGCACGAAACCATTCTGCATAAGCCGGCGATTACGGTCGAGCTGAAATAACTGCCTCACCACAGAGCACAGAGAGCCGCAGCTAAATGCCTTAAGTGTCTAAAATGCCCTAAAGCGCCTAAAATTTTTTGATGAAAGTTTTCTTTCTGTGCTCGCTGGTGGTGAAAAGTATTTCATGGAAGATTTGATCGATATTGCTAAAGGGGGCCGGCCGGCCGACTTTCTCCTCAGAGGCGCCCGCGTCGTCAATGTTTTCACGGGCGAGGTCTACCCGGCGAATGTGGCCATTGCCGGGGAATGGATCGCCGGGGTCGGCGAGGAATACACGGAGGGCCGGGAGATTCTCGACCTGGAAGGGCTCTTCCTTGTTCCCGGTTTGATCAACGGGCACCTTCATCTCGAGAGTTCCCTCCTTTCCCCGGCGGAATACGCCCGTCTGGCCCTGCCCCGCGGCACTACCACCGTTGTCCTGGACCCGCACGAGATCGCCAATGTCCTTGGCGTTCCGGGGATCCGCGCCTTGATGGCCGCCAGCAGGGACTTGCCCCTGGATTTCTTCTTCATGGTCCCCTCCTGCGTTCCGGCCACTCACCTGGAAACCTCCGGGGCAGAAATCTCCGCCAGGGATATCGAGAAATTACTTTCCGAACCGCGGATTCTGGGCCTGGGTGAAATGATGAATTTCCCGGGCGTTCTTCAAATGGACTCCGAAGTTGCCAAGAAAGTCCAGGCTGCCCGCACGGTTCGAAAACCCGTTGACGGGCATGCTCCGCTTCTTTCCGGGAAGAACCTGAACGCCTATATCGCTTCAGGGATCGAATCCGACCATGAAAGCACCCGCCGGAAAGAGGCCCTTGAAAAACTCCGGCTGGGAATGTGGCTGATGATCCGGGAAGGTTCGGCGGCAAAGAACCTTCTCGACTTGCTCCCCGCCATAACTTCCCGAAACGCTCGCCGCTGTCTTTTCGTTTTGGACGATCTCGAACCGGCCGATCTCCTGAAAAAGGGAGAGGTGGATCATCTTCTGCGAGAATCGGTTAAACACGGGCTCGACCCGATTGAAGCCATCCAAATGGCCACCCTCAATCCCGCCGAGAGATTCGGATTGAAAGACCGGGGCGCCATTGCCCCCGGACGTCTGGCCGATATTATCGCCCTGGCAGGCCTCAGGGATTTTCATCCCCGCCTCGTTCTCAAGAATGGAAAGGTCGCGGCCCGGGAAGGGAAGGCTTATCCTTTTCTCGCCGGGAATTGGGATGAAAAGACCTTGCGCACCGTTAAGATCAAGCCCCTGAACGAATCTTCCTTCGACCTCTCTCTGAGGGGGGAAAGAGCCTGGGCGATCGGCTTGATTTCCGACCAGATTCTCACCCGGAAATTGGACGTATCCGTTGCCAAGGATTCCCGGGGCCTGGTACGAAGCGACCCGGGAGCGGATATCCTGAAGATCGCCGTCGTGGAGCGGCACCGGGCCTCCGGACGGATCGGATTGGGGTTTGTCAAGGGATTGGGATTAAAAAGGGGCGCGATAGCCACGTCGGTGGCTCATGATTCCCACAACATCATTGTTGCGGGGACAACCGATCCCGATATGCGCGCCGCCGTTCAGGAAATTGAAAAAATGCAGGGCGGTTTCGTGGTTATTGAAGGTGGAAAGGTGCTCGCCGATTTGCCGCTTTCGGTGGGTGGACTCATATCCTTGCAGCCGGCCGAGACGGTGGCGGCAGAGCTGGAAAAGGTGATTCAAGCCGCCCGCGAAATTGGGGTAATTCCCCAAAATCCCTTCCTTACCCTTTCTTTTTTAGCCCTTCCAGTCATCCCCGAATTACGAATCACCGACCGGGGTCTGGTTGACGTTTCCAAATTCCAAATCATCCCTATTGAAGTCTGACTGTCTGTCCTCAGACTTCATTTTTCGTTTCCCCACAAAATTCAAGTCCGTCCCCTGAATCTTTCTTTTTTATCTATAAGAAGAATGGGCAAAAATTACATCTCATTTTTGCCAATATTTACAGCGGAAATTGAGACGGAGAGAAAGGTTGTTTTTTTCATCAACGTCCCTTAATTTGTTGCAGGGAAAAAATGGGTTGTGGAAGATCTGTTTGCGAAGGAATAGCGCCACCGGCCTTCCCTCTCCCAGACGGGGAGAGGGAAGGCGAAAGGAAGGAACGAACGATCAATAATTCTTTTTAAGGAACTCGATGCTCTTCAGAAGGTTACCGGCGCATTCGTCGAAGCCCTTCTTCTGATTGAGCTCGATAGCGAGATAGGGGACCTTGTTCTTGGAGAGGATATCGAAAACGGTCGCGATTGGAAGTTCGTTTTCCTGCAGCACGTCCGTGGTCTTGTGCTCCGGCGAAGAGCTCTTTAAATGGGCATAACCCAGGCGGCCGACATTCTTTTCCAGAAAGGCCCTGGCATCCTCAGGCCTGGGCAGGACCCGGGAAACGGCGAAGAAGTTTGCAATATCCATCTGCCACTTTACGTTGGAATTGGTGTTCGCCAAAAATTCCGTGAACCCGAACGCCGCGAGGCCGTCTCCTTTGAGAGTTTCCGTGGCATGCTCCACCACATACTGCAGTCCCTTGCCCTTGGCCAGGTTGCCGGCCTTATTGGCGGTTTTGACGATCTTATACAGCTCATCCAGATTCCAGGCCACTTTCTTAGGGTCCAAATTGAACTCATTGCCGAACGCCAGGGAGCGGACGGTCTTCGGCCCTTCGAACGCGGCCGCATTGGGCACTGCCCGGGACATGATTTCCCAGAAAGTCGCATCCAACAGGCCGATCTGGGCGGCGTACCCGACTTCGACCCCCCGGGCCTTGGCATACGCGGCAATTTCCTTACACTCGGCGAGGGTCAGTTTCGCGGTCGGGTCCCGGAGTTCGATCCAGGGGAAGCCGTTCGAGTAGGCAAAATCAATCATCACTTTCGCATTGTTCAGGGAGACCGGAAGGGCCTGGAGGAAATTCGTGGTGGTAAAGCCAATCTTCAGGTCGGGGTATTTCTGCAGCACAATTTTTTCCGCCGCAAGAACGGTCCCGCCCATGAAAACGATCGCCAACATTAATGCCGCCGCAACTGCCAAATATTTCTTCATCTGCCTCTCCTTTCTTCCATGCCATTGAACTTTGATTCTTAGAGCCAAAGAAGGTTTTCTTCTTCCCTTTCCTCTCAGGGAATTAATCAGGGAGATTTTAACGATTCCGCGCCAAAATTGCAAAAAAAGAGGGGAAGATTTCTCTTCCCCCTTTTACCCGTTTGCGGCTAAGTCGAGCGCACTTCCTGCCGCATAAACACGGCGTAGGAGATCGCAAAAAAGATCATGGTGATGGCGATCAGGGTGATGATGTGCGGCAGGACGATGGAAAGGCTCTGCCCCAGCGGGAGCGGATTCTGGAACCGGGAGATGGAAAGGCGCTCCATCGGCCCCATGAGGAGCAGAGACTGGGTCGTTTTCTGGAGCGGATTGAGAACAATAGTGGTCCCCTCGCTGTAAAGGGTCATGGGCGAGATGTAAGAGATGAGCTTCTTTGCCTGGGCCTGGGTCACCATCAGCTCCGGATTGCGTTCGGCGGCCCGGGGATCCACCGGGAAGAAAGCGTCTCCGGCCAGGTCCGCCACAAACCCCACGAAAAACGAAAAACAGATCCAGAAGGCAATGGCCGCCAGGGCGGAGGTGGCCATGCTCCGGAAAGTGATGGAGAAAAGAATGGAGATGGCCAGCCAGAAAGAGATGTAAAAGATGCTGAGAACCAGGTAGATCAGAAGCCGCCAGATCTCCTCCGGCCCCGGCACAACCCCGATGAGGCGCAGGCCCAGTCCAGAAATCAGCAGGACGATGGACAGGAGCATGATGGTGATTAGGATCGCCCCCGCCAGGAATTTCCCGTTGATGATCGAGTCCCTATAAATCGGCTGGGAAACAAGTTTGCTCAGGGTCCGGGAGCTTCGCTCCCGATTGACGGCGTCAAAACCGAGGACAATCCCAATAAGCGGCCCGAAGAAGGCGATGAAGGAAACGAGGGAAAACAGCTTCCCGGAGGTAAAAAGCATCAGGAAGACAAATGTCGGCTTGGCGACGTCTTTCAACTCATCCCGCAGGGTGGTGCCCACCATGTAGGCCATCACCAGGCTGACGATCAAAATCAGGGTGAAGAGCAGGATGAAGCGCGTGCTGCTGAAGTGGTCTGCCAGCTCTTTCCGGCAGATAGTCCAGATTCCGGTCACGACTGGCCCTCCTTGAAGTACTTCATGTAAATCTCTTCCAGGGTATACTTTTCCTGGCCGATGCCGAATTTCTCCTCGGCCAGATCGTCAATGCGGCCCATGGCGACCATGTTCCCCTTGAGCATGATTCCGACCCGGTGGCTGATTTTCTGCACCTGGTCCAGGAGATGGGAAGAGAAAAATACGGTGATTTTTTTGTCCTGGCTCATCGACCGGATGACCTCCAACATCTGGAGCGCCCCGTCCGGGTCCAGCCCCAAAGTGGGCTCGTCCAGAAAAACAACCTGGGGTTCCTTGAGGAGAACCTCGGCAATACCCAGGCGTTGGCGCATACCCCGGGAATAGGCGCCGACCCTTTTCCGGGGATCGGCATCCAACCCTACGATTCTCAAAACTTCCTCCGCCTTCGGGCGGGCCACCTCGTCCGGAATGCCGTTCAGGCGGCTCATGAAAAGCAGGTTCTGGGCGGCATTCATGTCGTCGTAGAAGCCCACGTTTTCCGGAAGGTAGCCGACGACTTTCTTAACCTTCAGAGGATCGCGGGTGGGATCGAAGCCGCAGACCCAGGCTTTGCCCGAAGTGGGCTCGCTGAGACCGAGGAGCATAAGGAGCGTCGTGGTCTTCCCGGCTCCGTTGGGTCCCAGAAACCCGAATACCTCCCCCTGGTCGATTTTCAGGTTCAGGCGGTTAACCGCCACCTGATCGCCGTAGACCTTCGTGAGGTCCTGGGTTTCAATGACCGTTTGTCCGTTCACCTTACCGCCTCCCTAACCAGAGGAAGAGTCCTCCCATTCCGGCAATGACTACAATAATAATAGCAATGCCGATCCAGCCCCAGGCCGAGGAGGTTTTAACCGACACGCGGAATTCAACGGTTTTATTGCTGCCTTTTTCGCCATCGACGGATACCCCCACCGAATAATCCCCCACTAAGGCCTGGGCCGCCGGGGTGATGGTCACTTCCACCTGCTTCATGGCGTTGGGCTCCAGAGCCTCGATCTTCTCCGGCTTGAACTCCACTTTCCAGTTTTCCGGCTTGAAGGAGCTGAAGGAAACGTTTCGATTGACCGCCGAACCGGTGTTTTTCACAAACACGGAGACGATCGAAGGTTTCCCGGTAAAAGCGTCCAACGAGAGGAGCCCGGTGGGAGTCCCGGCATCGAGTTTAAATATTCCGGTGAGTACCACCGTGAGTTTGGCTTCGGCCTTTTTCTCCCCCGAGGAAACCTGGACCACAACGGGGAAGGAGCCGGAGGTGGCGTCCTTGGCCGGGTTCACTTCCACGGCAATGGTCTGGCTCTGGCCGCCCTTCACGCGGAAGCTGGAAATCTGCTTTTGTTCGTAGGCGGGCTTGAAGCTCACTTCCCATTTGGGAGGAACCTGGGCCGAAATATTGAAGTTACGGTCGCTTTCGGCTTTGTTGTTCACTTCCAGAGAGAATTCAAAGCGGGCGTCGGTCTGGCCCTGGAGCACCGGATAGGAAGTTGTGATGGTGATATCTTCGGCCACGGAAGAGCGCTCCTGGACGTTCGCCGTAATCGTTTGAGAAGAGGTGAACTTCCCGTCCTGGGTCTGGGCGTCGATTTTGAACTGGTAGGTGCCTGGTTTCATTCCTTTGTCGGGATCGGCCACAAACGTCAGGGTCTTGCTTTTCGTAGCGGGAACCGGGACGGCGTTTACCGTGTAATTAGGAGCCTTCAGAGAGGCTTTCCAGCCCTTGGGCGTTTCGGAAATCTTGAGCAGGATGTTTTCATCGGTCCGCCCTTTGTTTTCAACGGTCAGCTCGAGGCGGATGGATTCCCCCGGAGCCGCATAAATCCCGGAAAATTCACTGAAAATTGCAAACCCTCTCTCCGGGCGCGGGATGTCCTTTTCCGCCTGGGCAAAACCCAGGCTGCCCATGCTTAACACCGTCAGAACCGCCAAAAGCAAAATACTCTTCCCTTTCAGACCACGACCAATCATTTTTCCAGCCTCCTCTATTTTTGTAGGTTTTATTTCGGCAATAATTATGAGGGTTTACTTTGGGGTTATAATTCCTGGCAGCACTGCCCCTCGAAGACTGATATTAAAATAATGAGAAAACCGGCTTTTGTCAAGCCTATTCGCCAGAAAAATTTTTTCGCCGAGACCGCGGAGAACGAAGAGATTCGCAAAAACTGAAAAAGCGAGGAAGCCAAGGCACCCGGTTTCCCCCCTTGGATCCCGGAATCCTTGGCCCCTTGAACCCTATATTTTTTGCAGCCGAACCTTGGAATCATAAAATACGGCGCTTCCTCCCACCGGGTCCTGGAGGGTTGTGTTTTTCAGGTAGGGGTCGATCCACATGGCCGCGTTCAGGTGAACCCCCCTTCCACGGCGGGGGTCACCTTTAATGACCTTCCCGTCGATCATCGCATCTGCGGCCCCGGTGGCCCAATGCCCGTATCCAAGGTTGAAGGTCACGACTCCGGGCTTGATCGTCTGGGTGACCTTCACCTGCCCGATCATTTCTTTCTTCATCCCATTTCGAAAATCCCATATCCCGTCGGGATTTGTAGACGAAAGCACCCTGACCCGATCCCCCTCTTTTAGGCCCAGCCGGTCGGCGTCGCTCTTGTGAATGATGACGGCGTTTTCCGGGATCATGGACAGGAGCCAATAGTTGGTAATGGTGCGGGATTTGGTTTGGGTAACCTCCTTCTGGGTGATCAGGTGAAGATCCCCGGTCAGACCGTCGGCCTCCAGGGGTCTCCCCAAGGAGGACTGGATCGGAACGTAGGTGGCGTAGCCGGGATTGGGCTTGCCCGTGAAGGCATTGCGGGTCCGGGCCGTTTTTTCCTGGTACATGTTGATCAACCGCCCGTATTTATTGGCAACCTGGTCTCCCGTGAAGATCTCGGAATAATCCTGATACCTTCCTCCGCGGTTGAGAACATAGATGACTTTTCTCCAGTTAGCTTCTCCGCAGGCTTTCTTCCATTTTTCCGGATCGAAGACGGAAGGGGGAAGGTGGGCCCGGTTCTTCAGGAAGAGCTCCACTTCCCGGTCTTCCGCATCCGGCACCGGCTTTCCGTCCGTAGCGATATTGGCCACCATCTTCAGGTAAAAGTCTTCCGGCCGGGTAAAATCGCCGCCCGCCCCAAATCCGTCTCTACCGAATCCGGGAAGATTCATCCTCTCCGCAATGGCCAGCATTGTGGCTTCGAAGCTGATCGGCATTTCTTCCCCGAAAACCTTGACCGTTTCCGGGATCGGCGCCAGAACGGGATTTCTCACCCCCTGAATGCGCACCGGCATGCTCGGATGGGACCCCTGGAACTCCCAGCGCTCCAGGTAACTCAAATCCGGGAAAATGTAGTCCGCATATATGCTGGTCGGCCCCACGACGATGTCCCAGGTTACAAAGAGGGGGATCTTCCCGGTATCCGCGAGGATTTCATGGGTGGTTTGCCCGGCCGGCAAGGAATAGTTCGGGGCCCCCATATACAAGAAATAGGCCTTGACCGGATACGGGTAGGCATCCCCCATGGAAGGAATGATTTCCTGGTAGACGTCGGAGGCCAAGGGCCACCAGTTCCGCCTGGCCGGATATCCCTCGAAAAGGGTCGTGTCTTCATAACGAACATCGTGGCGGATATTGCTGATTCCGAAGGCGGAAACCTTCCGGGGGTTCAGCCGGCCGAAATGGAAAGGCTGCGTTTCCTTTCCCCCCGTTGTGTTGAAGGTGGAGAGAGAAATCAACCCGCCGCGATAATCGTAGTTGCCGATAAGCAGGGCCAGGTTATAAAAGGCCAGCACGTTATAAAACCCGTTCGTATGCTGGGACACGCCGCGGTGGATGTCGACCGAAGCCTTCCGCCCGTGGGAGGTGAATTCCCTGGCCACTTCCTCGATATCCTTCACCGGGATCCCGCAGATTCGGGACCACTCCTCCATGGACTTTTCCTGAGCCGCCTCCGCAAGGATTTGCAGGGCGGATTTTACCTGGATTTCTTCCCCCTCCGCTGTCTTGAGCCGGGTATCAACCAGTAGGTCCCCCTTGACCGCTTCCTTTTCGTTGTGGGGATCGACCTTTACCGGTTTGCCGTCTTGCAGGGCCACGAGGTACTCAAAATCGTATTCCTTCCCATCCTTATTTTTGCGGGTTTCCTTGGGGGCCAGTCCGATCTCTGCTGCCCGGAGAAAATCCCCCGGCTTGCTGTCCGCGATTTTAACCAGCCACACCGCATTGCACCAGGTCGGCTCATTCGCCTCCTTGGCCGCGGCCCGGTTGGCGTTTTCCAGGTATCCCACATTGTAACGCTTGTTTTCGAAAATCCACCGCATCATCCCCAGGGCCAGGGCGCCGTCTCCGCCGGGGTTGATCGGGAGGTATTTCCAGGCTTTGGACGCCAGTTTGGAGAAGCGGGGATCGGCCACGGCGATTTTGGTCTTTCCGGTGGTGATATTCGGGATCAGCCGCGCGGCCCGGTTGGGAGGGCCGTAGTTGGCGTCCAGCAAATTGGCCCCGGCGAAGAGGACGAACTCCGACCCTTCGAGTTCCGTCTGCCAGTAAAATTTGGCCCCGCCCCTCCAGGAACCTTCGTCATACTGCTCGCTCATGGCCTTTCCGGAAAAATAAAGGGAGCCCTGGCAGACCGTGGTATGCCCGTGGCGGTTCACGGTCCCGACGGCGTCGCCGAAGAAGCGTCCGGCCGAGAAGTCGCTACGTCCGCCTTTCATTCTTCCCCAGCCGAAAACGACCTGGTTGTTTTTGGGACCCAGATCGGGATGGTCCGGGTCGATCAGGTAATGGAGATATGCTGCATATTTCTTCTTGTATTCCTCGACGGCGGCCTTTTTTTCCTCCCGGGTCCTGGCCCGGCGGATGGGCGCCAGGCCGTCCGCCAGTTCTTTAAAAATCTTGCTATCCCTCAACAAGGCAATATTGGTCAACCCCTCGACTTCTTGTTTCTCCTCCCCCGGGACGTCCTTGAACAGGACCCCGCCGTTGACAATTTCCTCGATGGCCTGTTCGAAGGGAATGGTTTGCCATTTTCCCTCGCCACGCTTCCCGGCCCGTTTTAATACTTTCGTAATCCGATAAGGATCATAGACGGTCTGCAGGCCGGTCTGCCCTTTCGGGCAGATCGCCATATCGATGGTGTTCACCTCTTGCGGGGATGAATGATAGGAGAGATGAGGAACGGAAACAAACGGGTCATAGGGGTTGCCGTCGATTTTCAGAGCCACGGCGGATCCATTGTTGCGGAAAAGCTTCACTTTAATTCCGCAGCCCGTGTTGCACTGCAGACAAACGGTATAAAGAGTGTTCTCGGCGCGGACCAGTTCGTATTCTTCCTCGGGAGTCAGCATCCCGGCTTCGGCCCTTTTCATCAGGTCGGCGGCCCATTCGAATTGCGAGGAGAAGAGGGCGCCCCCTAAAACCGCGGAGCATTTTACAAAATCCCGGCGCGAAATTCCCTGTTTTTCTTTATCCGGTTCTTTCACTCTCGTTCCCTCCTCACAAAAGTATATAAAAGACTCTTGGTTTCGTCGGGGAGGT
>Ga0316605_10002505_pt1 | contig 10427 bp, 10 predicted proteins | sample OWC_soil_day20_n_FD_207666 | JGI IMG/M metagenome (GOLD analysis project Ga0316605, IMG submission 207666) | Wetland soil microbial communities from Old Woman Creek delta, Ohio, United States - OWC_soil_day20_noCT | ecosystem: Environmental > Terrestrial > Soil > Wetlands | place: USA: Ohio... | reverse complement strand
GATGGTCAGCGAGTTGTCGATCTTCAGATTGAAGGTGCGGTCGACGAACTTGAAATGGCGGGCGCCGCGCCGGTAGAGGTCGTCCAGCGCGGCGAGGAAGCGCGGCTGGTCGAAGGCCCAGGCGGTCTTGTCCAGCGCGCTCAGGCAGAACTCGCACTTGAACGGGCAGCCGCGCGAGGCTTCGACGTAGAGCAGGCGGTGGGCCAGGTCGTCGGCGCTGTATTCGCCATAGGGCAGGTCGATCTGGTCGAGGGCCGGCTGTTCGCCGGCGATGACCTTGGCCGGCGGCGTTTCGCCGTCGACCAGGGCGCGGCACAGTTTGGCGAAGCTGACGTCGCCCCAGCCGGTGATCAGGTAGTCGGCCAGTTGGACGATTTCCTGCCCGGCCCATTCGTGGCTGACTTCCGGCCCGCCGAGAACGATGGTCAGATCGGGGCGGGCCTGCTTCAGCTGGCGGACGACTTCGGTGGTCGGCCCGACATTCCAGATATAGACGCCGAAGCCGACGATCTGCGGCGTATTGCCGGCTGCGTCGCCCAGTTCGGCGAGCAGGGCGGCGACGATGTCGGCGACCGGCCGGGTGATGGTGAATTCGCGCAGCACCGCTTGCCCCCGCAACTCCACGCCGCCATGGCGGGCCAGATTGGCCAGCAGGTAGCGCAGGCCGAGCGAGGCGTGGATGTATTTGGCGTTGAGGGTGCTGAGAACGATGGCGGGCGGCGGCATGGCGCCATTCTGCCATCGCCGGCCCGTTGCCCGGCCTAGAGCTGTGCCTGCTGGTAGTCGAGGATGGCTTCGAGGTGGTGCATGACTTCGTCGCCGATCTCGTTGTTCTGCCACAGCCGGATCAGTTCCTGGCGTTCGGCCTGGATGGCGGCCAGGCGCAGGCGGCGCAGCAGCGCGGCGCGCTCCGGGGCGTCGTCGTCCGGGGCGGCCAGCGCGATGCGTTCGCCGATTTCGGCGCGCAGCTGGTCGGCCCAGGCGCTCGGCGCGCCTTCCTCGGCGACCATACGGTCGATGGCGGTCAGGGCAGCAGTGCTCATCGTAGCGCGGATGCGCTGCTGTTCGTCGTGGATATTCCAGTTGGAGCCGACTTTGAGTTTGCGGATCAGCGCCGGCAGGCTGAGGCCCTGGCCGACCAGGGTCATGGCGATGACGAAGAAGGTCAGGAAGATGACCAGGTCGCGGTAGGGAAAAGGCTGGCCGTTCGGCAACGTCGCCGGCAGGGCCAGCGCGGCGGCCAGCGAGACGATGCCGCGCATGCCGCACCAGCTAATGACGAACAGTTCGTGATTGCGGAATTCCGGCTCGTTCTCGTGCAGGCTGCCGCTCAGCCAGCGCGGCAGGTAGGCGACCGGGAAGACCCAGGCGAAGCGGACGGCGATGGCCACGGCGCTGACGAAGATGCCCCAGGTGATCAGCTGGTTCCACGAGTAATGGGCCAGCTTCTCGACGACGTCGGACATCTGGATGCCGATCAGCATGAAGATCAGGCTGTTCAGGATGAAGACCAGCACGTTCCACAGCGAGCGCGCCATGATGCGCATTTCGGCGGCGACGATGGCCGGCGAATAGCGGCCACGCACCAGGCCGGCGGCGACCACGGCCAACACGCCGGAGACGTGGATCGATTCGGCGGCGATATAGGTGGCGTAAGGGATGCTCAGCGAGGTCAGCACCTCGATGAAGGGGTCGCCCAGGCGCTTGTGGATGGCGATGAAGACAAAGGCGAGGACGACGCCGATGCCGATGCCGCCGAGCGCCACGCTGGCGAATTGCAGGCTGGCCTCGGTCAGCGAGAAGGCGCCGGTCAACACCGCGGCGATGGCGAATTTGTAGATGACCAGGCCGGAGGCGTCGTTGAGCAGGCTCTCGCCTTCGAGCACGGTGACGATGCGCCGCGGAATGTTGAGGCGCGACAGGATGGCGGTGGCGGCCACCGCGTCGGGCGGCGAGACGATGGCGCCGAGCACGAAGGCGACCGCCCACGGCACGTCGGGCACCAGCAGTTTCAGCGCAGCGCCGACGGTCAGCGTGGTGGCGATGACCAGGCCGATGGCGAGCAGGCCGATCGGCCGGATATTGGCCTTGAAGTCGTTCCACGACGTGAGCAGTGCCGCCTGGTAGAGGATGGGCGGCAACACGACGACCAGGATCAGCTGCGGGTCGAACGGGAACTGCGGCAGTTTCGGGATGAAGCCGAGCAGCAGGCCGCCGCCGACCAGCGCGATGGGATACGGAAACTTGAAGTGGCGGGCGATCCAGCCCAGCGCGACGGCGCAGAGCAGCAGCAGGAGGACGAGTTCGAGCAGGAGCATGAGGCGGTTCCGGGGGCGGACGGATGAAAATGCAGGCGTGATTATCCCAGCATCGTGTCTGGCCGACCTGATCTGGCGCAAGCTTCGATGATGTCGGTGACTGGTCGCGAGCGCGCTAAAATGCGTTTCCTGTAACGCGTCTGCCCTGCCCCATGTCCACTGCTGCGCTTTCCCTCGGCTGGCTGCCCGTCTGGCGGCGCAACTTCCTGGTCTGGAAGAAGCTGGCCGTGCCGTCCATCCTCGGCAATCTAGCCGATCCGCTGATCTACATGCTTGGCCTTGGCTACGGCCTGGGCGCCCTGCTGCCGACGCTGGACGGCCAGCCCTACGTGGCCTTTCTGGCGGCCGGCACGGTATGCGCGTCGACGATGAACGCGGCGACCTTCGAGGCGCTGTACTCCTCCTTTTCCCGCATGCACGTGCAGAAGACCTGGGACGCCATCCTCAACACGCCGCTCGGCCTGACCGACGTGGTCGCCGGCGAATTGTTCTGGGCGGCGACCAAGTCGCTTTTTTCCGGCGCCGCCATCCTGCTGGTCATCACCGCCATGGGCCTGACCGCTGGGCCGCTGGCGCTGTGGGCCTTGCCGGCCATCGTACTGACCGGCCTGGCCTTCGCCGCCCTCGGCCTGATCTGGAATGCGCTGGCCCCGTCCTACGATTTCTTCATGTACTACTTCACGCTGTTCATCACGCCGATGACGCTGATTTCCGGGGTCTTCTTCCCGACCGACCAGTTGCCCGGCTGGCTGGCCGCCATCGGCAGCTGCCTGCCGCTGGCCCAGGGCGTGGCGCTGGTCCGGCCGCTATTGGCCGGGCAGGTGCCGGCCGATGCCGTGCTCCATATCGGCATCCTGCTCGCCACCACGCTGCTCGCCTTCCTCGTCGCCCTGCGCCTGACCCGCCGCCGCCTGCTCAAGTAGAACGCTTGCGGTCGACGGCGATTTCGGCCCGAATTTAACGGCCGGGGTCACCAGTCTTGACTGCTCTTGAAGGGCTTCCACTAAAATCAGGGACATGCAACCCCTTCTCGTCCTGACCAACTGCCCCGACCGCGAAACGGCGGAAAACCTGGCCACCCGGCTGGTCGACGCCGGCCTGGCCGCCTGCGTCAATATCCTGGCGCCGTGCACCTCGGTCTATCGCTGGCAGGGCCAGGTCGAGACGGCCAGCGAAATTCCGTTGCTGATCAAGTCGACCGCCGGCCGCTACGTCGCGCTCGAACAGCTGATCCGCCAGCACCATCCCTACGAGCTGCCGGAGATTGTCGCGTTGCCCATCGAGCGTGGCTTGCCGGAATATCTGGCCTGGGTGGTGGATAGCGTCAAACAATAGTCCCCGACGGGGTCTGGGGTGTGGGATAATATCCCGCATTGTACCGTTCAAGGTCTTTCCGGATGTCGAATGCCGCCATCGATTCCGCACTGCTCAACGTCCTGCGCCGCGTGCTGGCGCCGGTGGCACGCCTGATGTTGTCCAAGGGAATCACCCTGCCGGCGGCCGTCGAGTTGCTGAAGCGGATTTTCGTCGAGGTGGCGGAGCGCGACCTCGATGTCGACGGCAAGGGGGCGACCGATAGCCGGATCAGCCTGCTGACCGGCGTGCACCGCAAGGATGTCCGGCGCCTGCGCAGCCTGCCGCAGCTCGACACTGAGTTGCCGGAGAAGATTTCGCTGGGCGCGCAGCTGGTCGCCCAATGGACCACCCAGGCGGAATGGCTGGACGAGCAAGGCCGGCCGAAGCCGTTGCCGCGGCTGGCCCGCAAGGGGGCTGGGGTGTCGTTCGACGCGCTGGTATCCAGCGTCAGCCGCGATATCCGACCGCGTTCCGTACTCGATGAATGGCTACGGCTGGGCATCGTCGAGGTCAATGCCGACGACGCCGTGGTGCTGCGCGAAGAGGCTTTCATTCCCCAGCAGGGCTACGAGGAAAAGCTGGCCTACTACGGACTCAACCTGGGCGACCATGCGGCGGCGGCGACCGACAACATCCTTGATTCGGGACGGGTCTGGTTCGAGCGCAGCGTGCATCACGACGGCCTGAGTCCCGAGCATATCGAGCTGATTCGGCAGAAGGTCGCCGGTTCCGGCATGAAACTGCTGCGCGACCTGCACAAGACGGCGCTTGATGTCCCCGAGCCGGCGGTGCCGGCCGAGCCGCAGCGGTTTACCTGCGGCGTGTTTTTCTACAGCACGCGGGATCAGCAGGCCGAACCGCAGGAAAGCCGATGAACGCCCTGCTCCGTCGCCTTCTGCCGCTGTTGCTGATCTCGCTCCATGCCTGGGCCGGACCGGCCTGCGTCGACACCGAGCTGGCGCGCGGGGGCGGCATCGGCGGCACGGGGGCGCCGCAAGCCAACGGCGGCATTGGCGGTACTGGCGCGCCAGAGGCCAACGGGGGTATCGGCGGTACCGGCAGCCCGCTGGCGCTCGGCGAGAGTGTCGGCATCGTCGGCGCCATCACCGGTTTCGCCTCGGTGTGCATCAACGGGGTCGAGGTGCATTTCGATCCGAGAACGCCGGTTTCGGAAAACGGCGATCCGGCCACTACGGGCCAGCTGGCCATCGGCCAGGTGATCTCCATCGAGGCGACGATGACGCCGAAGGGGCTCAAGGCCAAGGATATCGCCATCGTCCATGCCCTGGTCGGTCCGGTCACCGGACTGTCCGGCGCCGGCCTGATCGAGGTCATGGGCAAGCCGGTGGTGATGAATGCGGATACGCGGCTGAAGCCCGGAAACCAGGGCGTCCAGCTCGGCCAGATGCTGGCGGTGAGTGGCTTTGTCGACGCAGGCGGCCAGGTGGTCGCCTCCCGGATCGATGCCCGGCCGCCCAACGCCAAGGCCAGCATGGCCATGGCCGACAGCCGTCTGCTCAGCGGCCGCTGGAACGGGCAATCGCTGGTGGGCGGCGCGGTACGGCCCGATCCCAGTTTGCGTTTTGCCGGCAAGGTCCAGCGCGTCGTCCTCGAAGGCCTGGTCCAGCAGACCGGCGAGCGGAGCATTCGGGTGGCCGGCGTCGACACGCTGCTGGCCAAGGCGGACCAGGGGGGCGACCTGGCGCTGCCGGTCAATGCACGGGTTCGGCTTGAAGGCCGGCTCGATCAACAGAAGCGCTTGCACGCCGATCGTGTCGACATCCTTTCCCGTCCGGCAGGCCAGGAGCGCTCGGCGTTGACCGGGAAGAATCGCCAGATTTCCGGCAATCAGGGCAATGCGGATGAAGAAGGCATGTCCCGGTCGGGCCGCAACGAGAAGTCCGAGAAGTCCGAGAAGTCCGAGAAGTCCGAGAAGTCCGAGAAGTCCGAGAAGTCCGAGAAGTCCGAGAAGTCCGAGAAAGCCGAGAAAGCCGAGAAAGCCGAGAAAGCCGAGAAAGCCGAGAAAGCCGAGAAAGCCGAGAAAGCCGAGAAAGCCGAGAAAGCCGAGAAAGCCGAGAAGGCCGAGAAGGCCGAGAAGGCCGAGAAGGTCGAGAAGGTCGAGAAGGTCGAGAAGGTCGAGAAGGTCGAGAAGGTCGAGAAGCCGGAGAAGGTCGAAAAGCCGGAGAAGGTCGAAAAGCCGGAGCGGCGGGAAAGACACTGACCGGTACAGGGATATAGAATCCCTCTCTTTTGAGCGTCGGGAAAATTATGTCGCGGAAATACTTGGTGGTCGCTTTGGGCGGTCTTGTCGCGCTCGGCGCTGTCGCTGATGACTCCACGCTGAGCGTGGCGACGGGTATCGATTACACGTCGGGCAAATACGGACAGGCGAAGCGGACCGAAACCCTCTACGTTCCGGTAATCGTCAAATACGAAGCGGCGTCGTGGACCTGGCGGCTGACCGTACCTTACGTCGAAACCACCGGCCCGGCCGGCGTGGTTGGCGGTGGTGCCGACCGGGTGAACACCGGTACTACCCGTACAGGCAGCGGCAAGGCTGCGGGCCTGGGGGACATCGTTCTCGGCGGTGCTTGGACCGCTTTTCAGGCCGGGGGAACCGTGCTCGATTTGGCGGCCAAAGCCAAGCTGGCGACCGGCGACGAGCGCATTGGCCTGAGCACCGGCCAGCATGATTATTCGGTGCAGGCCGACCTCTACCAGACGGTACGCGCCCATACCGTTTTTGCCACGGCGGGCTTTCGCAGGATGGGCGATCCGGCCGGGACCGATTTCCGCGATCCGCTCTATGCGTCGGTGGGTTGGTCATATCGGGCCAGCCCGGAGGTGTCAGCCGGTCTTTCCTACGATTACCGCCAGCGCCTGTTGGCGAGCAGCGCCCCGGTCAGCGAGAGCACGGTTTTCCTCAGCTGGAAACTCGATGCGGCCTGGAAACTGCAAACCTATGCCGTCGCCGGATTCAGCCGGGCCAGCCCGGACTGGGGTGGCGGCTTGCTGCTCTTCTACAGCCGCTGACGCTCCCCCGGCTCAGGTGGCCGGGTCTTCCCCCTTAAGCGCCTTTTAAGCTTAACCACATAAGCTGCATGGACTATTTCGGATAGTCCTCGGCTTGTGTCGTCTGTTTGTCCGTGGATTTGAACCAAGAAAAAACGTTGACGTGGGAAAAAATCCCACGTATTGTTTGCCTCAACGTGGTCTGGTTTGAATTCCGAGCCGTGCCGATGATTGTTCGACGCTCCAATTCCTGCGGAAAGAGACAACACATGTTCAACAAATCAAAGCTCGCCTTTTCTTCCGGCATTACCGTCTTGTTGCTGGCGGCTGCCGCTTCCTTGCCGGTTCAGGCGCTTGAGGTGGGCGATCAGGTGCCCGAACTCGAATTGCCGGGCAATGGCCAGACCGTCAAATTGCCCAAGCAGCCGGGCAAGGTGATCTATCTCGATTTCTGGGCATCGTGGTGCGGCCCTTGTCGCCAGTCCTTTCCCTGGATGAACGCCATGCAGGACAAGTACAAGAAGCAGGATTTCGAGGTCATCGGGGTCAACCTAGACGGTCAGGCGGCGGATGCCGAGAAGTTCCTGGCCAAGGTGCCGGCCAAATTCACCATCGCCTACGACGCCAAGGGCAATTCCGCCCGCCAGTACGGCGTCAAGGGCATGCCGACCAGCCTGCTGATCGGCAAGGACGGCAAGGTGATCTATATGCACATGGGCTTCAACAACGAAGGCCGTGAAAAGCTGGAGCAGGCGATTCAACTCGCCGTCGAGGGGCGCAAATGAGGGGGCGAACCACGAAGCTTTCGCTGCTTGCGCTGGCGATGCTGTCGGCCAGTGGCTGTAGCCTGGTCCAGCCGGTGCAGCCCTGGGAAAAAGGCATGCTCTCCCGTCCCGAAATGACTTTTGAAACGGATCGGCTCGATGCGGCATATACGGAACACGTGTATTTCAGCAAGGAAGCTGCTTCCGGAGGCAGTGGAGCGGGAGGGGGCGGTTGTGGCTGCAACTGATAGAAGCAATTCACCTGTTGAGACAAAGGGCCAGATGGGTTTGGCGGGGCGTGCCATCCTTGCCGCTGCCCTGTCGATGCCTATTCTCGAAACGGCACGAGCTGAAACCGTTCCGGAATCGGCGGTAATCAGTTACAAGTATCTCGATTATCAGGAAAGCCAGCTTGGCGAAGATCGAATTGGGGTCAAGGCCAGGGCTTGGTCGGTATTGCTGCCATTTGCCGGCGACTGGTCGGTTCAGGCAACTTATACAAAAGACGCCGTGTCCGGAGCATCCCCCCGCTTCTGGAGCAAGGCGGCGGCTTCGATGCGCGACAATCGCGAAGCTAAGGATATTTCCGTCACCCGTTATTTCTCGCACGACACGCTGACCATCGGGGCCAGCTTGTCCGATGAGAATGACTACAGATCCGAAGGCTTCTCCTTTGCCGGAACCCATTCGACCGAAGACAAGAATACGACGTTCAATTACGGCTTTGCCGTCACCAACGACGACATCTCCTCGAATGGACTCCAGGAAAACAAGCGCAAGGTCGATTGGGCGCTGGGGATTACTCAAATTTTGACCAGCAAGGACATCGTTCAACTTACCGTGACCGATGTCCAAGGCAAGGGCTATTTTACCGATCCCTACAAGCTATTCGATTTACGCCCCGATTCACGGCACCAGAACACCGCACAGGTGCGCTGGAACCATTTCATTGAAGGATCCGATGCAACGCTGCGCTTGAGCTATCGCTACTACACCGATTCCTGGTCGATTAAAGCGCACACCTTGGGGGTGGAATACGTGCAGCCACTGCCCGGTGGTTGGGTGTTGACCCCCAGCCTCCGTGTTCATGACCAGAGTGCTGCAGAGTTCTATGTCAATCCGGCAGATTTTCCCTGGACGGCAACCTACAGCAGCCTGGATCAGCGTCTTTCGGCCTTCGGGGCGAGAACGTACGGATTCAAGGTTTCCAAGACCTTCGACGCGAACTGGACGGTGGACGTCAAATACGAAAAGTATCTGCAACGTAGCGGCTGGCGTCTTTTTGGGCAAGGCAGCCCGGATATCGACCCTTTCGACGCCAAGATGTTCCAGCTTGGCGTTTCCTATCGTTTCTGAGCCATGAGCGATACACCTTTCCGCTTCAATTTCTCTGCCATGGGAAGTCCGTGTGAACTACTGATTTGCGCGGACAGCCGGGCAAAGGCCGAACTGGCCGCCGAGGCCGGAGTGGCGGAGGTCAAGCGGATCGAGCACAAGTATTCGCGTTATCGCCCGGACAGCCTTGTCAGCGCGATCAATGCGCGGGCGGGCAGCGGGGAATGGAGCGAATTCGACAACGAAACGGCGTGGTTACTAAATTTTGCCGACACTTTGTACAGCAATAGCGAGGGTTTGTTCGACATTACCTCTGGTGTTCTTCGTCGGGTCTGGAATTTCGATAAGGCGCTTATCCCTTCGCTGGCGGCACTGGAGGCGGTGCTGCCACTGATTGCTTGGTCCAGGGTGGAAATAAAGAACAAGGCCATACGTTTGCCCGAGGCCGGGATGGAAATCGACTTCGGCGGGTTCGGCAAGGAATATGCAGCCGATTCGGCGGCAGTTGCCTTGCAGAAAAAGGGGATTGCGCACGGTTACGTCAATCTCGGCGGCGATATTCGGGTTATCGGGCCGCAGCCGGGCGATTCTTCACCCTGGAAAATGGCCATTCAGGATCCTCGGCAGCGCGATGAAATCGTTGCAACGATCCCCGTGTTTCAGGGGGGGCTGGCAACCAGTGGTGATTACGAAAAATATTTCGAGCACGATGGCCGGCGCTATTGCCATGTCATGAATCCGAAGACGGGGGTGCCGGTGTCCTATTGGCAGTCGGTGAGCATCGTTGCTCCCTTGGCGATCGTGGCTGGAAGTTGTTCCACCATCACCATGTTGATGGAGGAAAAGGGTGGAGACTGGATGAAGAAAAGCGGGTTTTCGTATTTAGGGATTTCCAACGACGGAAATCGGGTCAGCAGTTGATTTTAATTTTTAAATTAGGAGGCCACCATGGCTGCATGTTACTGGTTTAGCGGTCCGTCCGCCGGAAACGATACCCTGTCAATAGCGGATGGCGGGAGCGGTACCTATGATGCTCTTGCGGGAACCGACACATTTAATTTTGGCTACAGTATCAATAAGGCCAATTTCACATTTACCAAAAATGTGGATGGTTCCGTGACTATCTCGGGTGCCAGCAACGGACATTCCTTGAATGTGAAGCTGGTGAATTTTGAGCAGATAAAATATACGGATAAGAGTGCTGGCGCACAAACGGTGCTGGTCTCTTCCTTGGGAGGGGGAAGCAGCACTAGCCCAACCAGCGGTGCTGACACCCTGACCGGGACTTCCGGAAATGACAGCTTGAATAGCTTGGCCGGCGACGATACGCTCAACGGTCTGGCCGGCAATGACACGCTGAATGGTGGCGCTGGCGCTGACAAGATGTCGGGAGGTGCGGGCAATGATATCTATGTCGTCGATTCGACGGGTGACGTGGTCACTGAACTGTCGGCGCAGGGAACGGACCTCGTCCAATCCAGCATTACCTATAGCCTGGTTGATACCGATAAAACCGGCACCAATGGCGGTAACGTCGAGAATCTGATCCTAACCGGAACCGCTGCCATCAACGGTACCGGTAATATCCTGGCCAATACCCTGACCGGGAATGCAGCTGCCAACACCTTGTCTGGTGGTGCCG
>Ga0316605_10002504_pt1 | contig 10429 bp, 3 predicted proteins | sample OWC_soil_day20_n_FD_207666 | JGI IMG/M metagenome (GOLD analysis project Ga0316605, IMG submission 207666) | Wetland soil microbial communities from Old Woman Creek delta, Ohio, United States - OWC_soil_day20_noCT | ecosystem: Environmental > Terrestrial > Soil > Wetlands | place: USA: Ohio... | reverse complement strand
GGTCACCGACGTGCCTCCGCTGGGATATACCACCTACCGGATTATCACGACCGGCGAAAGCCGCAAAGGGGAACCCCGGTTCACCCCTTCCGATACGGTTGAGAATTCCTTCTACCGCCTGGTGGTTGACCGAAAGAAGGGAGCGATCAAGAGCCTTTTTGACCGCACGCTCGGGCGGGAGATCCTCGATCCTGCCCGCTCCTGGCAGCTTGGCGAATTCATTTACGAGAAGCTCTCGGACCGGAGCCACATGGAACAGCTACGGCTCGGCAACTACAGGCGTGAAGGCCTCCATGATGTGCGCATCTTGCCCGGGATCGATGGCTCTCTCTGGCAGAGTATCGTGCTGAGCGGTTCGAGCAACGGCTTTGCGAAGGACGACGGGGTTACATGCGAGATCCGGCTGTTCAAAACCGTCAAGCGGATCGACCTCGTCTTCAAAGCTCGCAAGCTGCCGGTAACCGATCCCGAGGCAGTGTATGTCGCTTTCCCGTTCTCGCTTCAAGGGGGAAAGCTCTGGTTCGAAGCTCAGGGTGGGATGGTGATGCCGGGGGAGAATCAGATTCCGGGTACGGCCACCGATTGGAACGCCGTACAGAATTTTGCCGCTCTCCGCGGCGCGGACGCACAGATTATCCTGACGAGCGACGAAATCCCGCTGATGCAATTCGGCGGGATCAATACCGGACGCTACGATCCGGGGGCAAAACCGGCAACACAGCAGATCTTCTCCTGGGTCCTGAACAACTACTGGACCACGAATTTCCGCGCAAGTCAGGAGGGAGAAATGTCGTGGAGCTATGTCCTCACGTCAGATCCCGATACAAGCAATTCATTCGCCGCCCGGTTCGGTTGGGGAGCCCGGATCCCCTTTGTCTCGCGGGTTCTCCCGGGAGCAAACGCCGCCTCATCGCTGCCCGGGACGGCGTCTGCATGGCCCTTCGTCCCGTCTTCCCTGCTCCTGGTCAGTACAAGACCCGCAAAGGAAGGGGTGATCCTTCATCTTCGTGAAGTAACAGGGAAGAACACCATGTTCGCAGGTTCGGAGGGAGCAAAAGGATGGACGATCGAAGAGGTGGATGCGCTGGGCCGGCAACTCCGTCAGGCGACAACGGTATCGTTCGGACCTTATGAGACAAAGTTCGTACGTGTGTGGACGAAGAGAACTGGGGACTGAGAAATACGTCGCTCCTGACGGAGCTCGAATATCACCGGCTATCGATTGGCTACCCATACACCGCTCCTAACGGAGCGCGGGGTGGTAGCTCTCAAAAAAGATCCGTAGCCCAGCCATTCTGTGGATTTTGTCCCCTGCTCCCTGCTTTCGAGCCCCGCTAGGGACGTCGTGTCGGTAGCAAAGGGTGAATATTCCTCTTCCAGCTCCGTCAGGAGCGTCGTATGCCCTTACCCTGCGCATTCATACCGAGTGCACCGAGTTGTTTAAGGTGATTCCCGTAAGAAGGCAGACGGACCGGAATAGATTAGCGAAGAAATGAACCCAGAATACGGACGGGGAACGGGGAACCGCTGATGGCCACCCCGTTCCCCGTCATGAGTCCCCCGTTCTTTATTACCCGTCAACTACAATTTTATACGAAGCCCAAGGTCTCCCGTCATGCCGTAATATTCTTTTCTGGCAGAAAGGGAGGTCTTCTGGTTGATGTCGGTTTCCACAATACCGGTGATATTGTTGAGCGACAGGTACACTTGCATCCCGAACCAGGGCAACTCCTGTTTCAAGGCCAGATCCCATCGCGTGGTGGCAGCCGAGTTCACGCGGTTTTGCATCCAGAAATCGGGCCGTTTGAAGATATTGTCCTGATAGAGCATGGACAACCGTGCGGAGAACCCCATGTAATCGTAACCGAACGAGACATTCAGGATGTCGTTGGGCTGATTGAGCAACCGGGTGGTGTAGAATGTGTCATTCACAGTCTGGGTCATGTTCCCTTCGTCGTCGTATATTGTGATGACCTCGCTTCGCGGATAGCTCGCATCGGAGAAGATATGCGTGTAGTTGACCGTCAAGACAAGGCCGTCGAAGGGCTTGGGCAGGTACCAGAAGTTCGTTTGCCATTCGGCCTCAATGCCCCAGAGGTCGATCGGCATTGGATTGTTGATATATGTGTTGAATTCGAAAAGCGTGCCGCCACTCGGCGGAAGCTCCGGATAGGCACTCAGGTCGCTGCGATAGGTCCTCGAGAAGAAGATCAGATCCTCGATCCTCTTTTTGAATCCGTCGACCGTCAGCAGTCCGATCTCGTTCGAGTGGAGTGAGAGCACGATATCGAAGTTCTCTGAGCGAGCCGGGTTGATCCTGTAGTTATTGTAGTAAACGACGCCGGGCCCGATGTAGTACCGCGGCGTAATGGTGCTGTAGTCCGGATAGTTGAGGGTGTTGGTGTATGCCCCGTGAATCGTAAGCCACTCCAGCGGTGAATAGCGCACATGTACCATGGGCAGAAAATACCCGTGCGACTGATCCACGGTAGTATCGCCTCCCTGAATTCCTCCCGGCACTGAAATACCCCGCATAGCGTGATAACTCGTGGAGAGGTTCTGATAGCGGAAACCCGGGAGGATCTTGACGTCCTCTCCGATTTTTATTGTGAACATGGCATAGCCGGCACTTTTGGTCTCATTCCCGTCGTAGTCGTTGAAAGAATTCTCGAGCCTGTTCCCCGCTATGTATTCGGGGTTGTTCTCACTCTCAAAGTAGGGCATGATGGCCCACATCGGAGAGGTTGCCAGCGAGTAGGGAAGCGGGTAATCCCCCTCGAGATATCTGTTGGGGTCATAGCCCGCGTCAAGGAACGGGAACATGCGGATTCGTCCCGTGCCATTGGGATCATACTGCGGGAGGCTCCCGACGATCTGGGCAATAGCCGTTCCTCCCAGCCAGTAGTTCCCTCCGTCTCTGGCATTGATGTCGTATTCACGGGTGCGATACTGCAGTGCCCCTCCGAACTTCACCGACCCGCTCACCATGCTGGAGATGCCGAAACTCGTTTCCAGATCAAGTGCGCCATTGAAAGTGCGCTCCGTAGAGAGAACGCTGGATCCGCGAACACGTCCCAGGACGGCAGCCATAGGATCGGGACGCGCCAAGAAGGCCAGGCTCCTCGGATCCACCTTGCCCAGGTTTCCCTCGTTGGCAAAACCACCGTTGGTCTGCTGCCAGAAACTGAACAGCAGATCATACGGGTTATCGCTCTCGGAATAGGCATGCGACGCCTTGAACGTCACATGAAAGATCGGAAGATCCTGTTTCACGGAGAGGATATTGCTCAGGGTGGTCAGCTCATTCTTCGTTTCTTCGGCCTGGAACGTGATGCTGTTCGATCTCCAGGCAAGGTACTCCCCGTTGCTGAGCGTCTCGGTGGTGCTCTTGCTCAGGGAATTCATGAACCCGATCTCGCCGTCATCGTGCTTGTAATCGATGACCAGGGTGCCCCCGATGCGTTCCCGGGTCCGGCTCACATCAATCATATTCAACTGGTCGATCTCCGGTACGCCCGCATCGCCATGCTGCTTGTCATAGAGGTTGTAACTTGCCGACATCTCGTTCGCGCTCAGGTTGCGCCGTTCGGAGGCCCCTTGCACAAAGAAGCCGAGGCTGTTCTCCATGACCCGCTTTTCCATTGACCCTACGAACCGGTAATTGTTATACGATTCCCGCAGGCGGTTATAGCCGATCTGGGTCCCAAGGTCAAAGTGCGGCACCCATGACTGCGCGGATTTGTCTTCAGTGACCGGCTCGTTAGCTGCTTTTCTCATGTCGAAATTCACGACGCCTCCCAGCACCGTGGCGTCCATATCAGGCGTAATGGCCTTGATGACTTCGATTCCCCCCAGCATGCTGGAGGAGATCATGCTGAGATCCATCCCCCGGTCGCCAAGAAGACTGGCCGTTCCTGTGCCCTGATTCCGGTCGCCGGAGGTGATACTGTTCTGGGAGTTCACATTGCTCGAAAGTTCCACCCCATCGATAGTGATCTGATTGTACTGAGGTGAGAGCCCGCGGACAACGACCTTGGACCCTTCACCACCAGTTCGGATCAGGGACACGCCGGGGAGCCTGCCGACCGATTCGGCGGCATTGACGTCGGGAAGTTCCTGGATCCGGGCGGCCGACACCACATTCATGACCGGCATGGATGCAAGCTGCTGGTTGATCGCTTCCTTTTGGCCGGCCGCTTGCGCTGTGACGACTACTTCTTCGCCTTCAACCCCGACGGACACGAGCTGAAAGTCCTGCTTCAGGGTCTGCCCCTCATTCACCTGGATGGTCACTTGTTTCTCCGTATAGCCGACATAGGTGGCCCGGAGCGTGTAGGAGCCCGGCGGGACCTCCCGAACGGCGTATTTCCCTTCGATGTCGGTCGAAGCCCCCAGGCTCGTCTTGACAAGCGTGACGTTCGCCCCGGGCAGCGCTTCTCCGGTCTGCGAATCCTTAATGGTGCCGGAGATGGTGGCAGATCGTTGCGCGAAGGCGGAATCCACGATGGACGCAGCCAGAAGCGTCACCAATGCACAAACATAGTAATGTGTTCTCACCAGTAGTCCTCCCTTTTGAATTAACTATTGCACGTTGAACATTCCCTGAAGACGAATATCCGCGGCCGAGCTGCCCACCAGGATCCGGAATTCTCCTGGCTCGATGACTCGCTTCATGTCCTTGTCAAGCATGATAAGCATCTCCGGCGTCACTAAGAAGACGAGTTGACGCGCTTCCCCTGCTTTGAGATGCACCCGTTGAAATGCTTTTAGTTCCTGAACCGGCCGTGCCATCGTGGCAAGCATGTCCTTCAGATACAACTGGACAACCTCATCGCCGTCACGTGTGCCCGTGTTCTTCACGGTAAGGTGGACGCGCAGCGAATCCCGCTTGCCGATGGTTCCTCTGTCAATCTGCAGCCCTGAATAGGCAAAGGTCGTGTAACTCAGGCCATAACCGAACGGGAAAAGCGGCTGGGCGGGAAGGTCGGTATAATGATCGTTGCGACCCGTGGGCTTGTGGTTGTAGGTCAATGGCACCTGCCCAACGGCAAGAGGGAACGTAATGGGAAGTCGCCCGGCAGGAGCATAGTCACCGAAGAGGACATCGGCCACGGCATTCCCTCCTTCCTCGCCCGGGTACCAGACATCAAGAATTCCGTCCACCTTTTCCAACCAGCCATCCATCGTGATTGCGCTCCCTCCCACAAGGACGACGATGACAGGTTTCCCCGTCGCGGCTACGGCCTGGATCAACTCAGGCTGATGGCCGGGGAGTGCAAGAGACGCCCGGTCAAATCCTTCTCCTTCGATAAGTCCCACCACGACGACTGCAACATCGCTCGTCCTTGCCGCCTCGACTGCCTGCTTGATCCCGGCACCCGGGTCCAAGTTCACACCCTGGTCCCAAAGCAGCCGCAACCGCCCCAAGCCAGTGGTTTCGCGGAACTCGATCTTGATCGCATACGCCTGTCCCTGCACGACACTGAAAGTCCGGAGCATTCTGTTGTACGATCGTTTGTCCCAATTGTTGATGACCAGGGAGTCGTTCACAAAGAGGCGATATCCGTCATTGCCCTCGAGTCCGAACTTGAGAGGCCCGGTCCTGGGTGCGACGAGTTCACCCGTCCAGCGGGCGGAAAACCAGTCGCGGGAGATCCCCTCATGTGGGGAAAAGAGCGCCCAGCGGAAATCAAGCCCCGGATCAACGCGTTGTGCCGAGGGTGTTCCGGAGAAGTCAGGGTTGTTCCAGTAGGACGCGAGCAGGCCTTCCTGCGCTGTCCCATCACTTGTGCAGCGCAAGAATTCCCTCGGAACGGGGAGTGCTTCCGGTTCGTCCCGCTTGCATCCTTCCACAAAACTCACCCTCACTGACTTCCCGAGTTTTTCTTTTATCCCGTCGAGTATTGAGACCTTGCGGTTGCCGGGGCCGCTGTACCCGCCGAGACGCGCTTCGGCGGCGTCCGGACCGAGGACTGCAACGGAGGTCAGACGCCTGGTCAGAGGGAGGACACCATTCCGGTTCTTCAGAAGCACGATCCCTGCCTGCGCAGCCTGCCGGGCAAGAGCCCGGTGCTCCGGATGTCCATTCCATTTCTCCGCCTCTACGGGATCGACGTAGGGATCTTCGAACAATCCCAGCTCAAACTTCGCTCGAAGAACCCTTGTCACCGCCTGATCGACCGCCTTCTGATCGATGGAGCGGCGTTCGATGTGTTTCTGGAAGAAGAGAGAAAAATGGTCCAGGCTCGTCTGGAAGATCACGTCGAGGCCGTTCTCGATCGCCTGTTTCATCGACTCCGAATAGTCGCTCGAAGTGAGGTGGAGGTCATTCATCCCTCCTACCGAGCCAGCGTCAGTAATGGCGAACCCCTTGAAACCCCAGTCCCCTTTCAATTTCTTGTTCAGAAGCCACGCATTCGCCGTGTTGGAGCGGCCATCCAGCGAGTTGTAGGATGTCATCACAGAACGGGAACCGCCGGCATGGAAACACGCTTCAAAAGGAGGAAAGTAGATCTCGTCAAGGTACCGCTCTGTCCAGTGCACGGGGTAACTATCCCTTCCACCATCTCCGTGGTTGGCCACGAAATGCTTCGGCGTGGTGATGACTCCCAGTTTCTCGAATTCCCTCACGAACGCCACCCCCATGGCAGAGGAAAGATACGGATCTTCTCCGTATGTTTCCTCCACCCGACCCCAGCGGACATCCGTGGCAACATTCACCACCGGTGAAAGGATCTGCCGTATCCCGCGCGAACGTGTTTCTATGGCGATTGCATGGGCCACCCGCGACATTAACTGCGTATCCCAGGTCGCGGCTAGCGCGATAGACTGAGGAAAGGATGTCGCCCCCCCGCGCACCAGCCCGTGCAGGGCCTCATCAAAGGTGATGATGGGGATTCCCAGACGGGTCTCCGTAAGAAAGAAACGCTGCATGGCATTTGCATCTTCGGCCGCCGTGCGTGCCGAGCCTGAAGTGTTGTAGCGCATGACTTGTTCCGAGACCTGGTGGCTCAAGGCCTCCGTGGCCGGCTGAACGCCGAAGATGCCGTGACGGAGCTTCTGCCTCCCCGGACTGGAATCCGGAGGGCCCATAAAGAGCTGCCAGAACTTCTCCTCCAGCGTCATCCGGGAGAGAAGATCTTTCACTCTTTGCTCTACCGGGAGGTTCGCGTTCCTATAGGGAGGGACTTTCTGCTCTTGCGCCTGCACAGTGAGAGCATGGCAGGCTAGAAGGACGAAGACGAGAGAACGATGGATGATCATGCCCGGGATGTCCTTTTTGTCAGGAATGAAGAAAGGCACAGATTTTCTTGCTTCGCGTCGCGTTCATCTCACAACTTTGTCGCTCACGCTACTTCGCCGGGGGCCGGTAGAGACTCAACGGCCCATCGAGTTGAATGGCGACAACGGTCACCTGCTGGTCAAGCGTTTCCTTCGGTAGGGTAATATAGGCGATGCCCGGGACCGGGCTCCAGGACAGCTTCATCAGTACCTGCGTATCAAGCTTTGCGCCGTTCCCGACGACCCAGGCCTTATTGATCTTGTTGTTCAACCCTTTGATCATCAACGGTCCCACGGGCTGCGAATCCAGAAATAGATAGAGCGTGGTGCTGTCCTTCGAGAGCGCGGACGGCCCGTAGAAATAGTCCTTTGGCACGCCCGCAAGCGTTCCGTACACCGCCTCCTGGTGTTTATTCGTCCACCTGCCCATTTCCCGGAGAATATTCACCTGCTCATCAGGGATGGTTCCATCCTCCTTCGGGCCGACGTCCAGCAAGAGATTGCCCCCCATGCTAATGCAGTCCACAAAGATCCGAATCACCTGGTTCGGCGACTTCCAGTTCGTGTCGTTGATTCCCTGGTATCCCCACGAATCGTTGGTCGTCATGCAGAGCTCCCACCAGCGGGCTGCAGGCCTGACAATGGGCACCCCCTGTTCCGGGGTATCATAGTCACCATAGCCGTTGATGCGGGAATTCACCACAGCCTGCGGCAGCAACCGGGAAATCATCTCGCGCGTCTCCTTTGCCTTCCACTGTTCAGCGGAGTAATCCCAATCGCCGTCAAACCAGAAGAGGTCCGGACGAAAGTTGGCAGCGATCTCCTCGATTTGGCCCCGTTGGAATTTCAGGAACCGGGCCCAGCGCTCCGGGTCTTTTTCGAGGTCATAGCGTTTCTTCTCTTTCGTCCAGTGCGGATAATCCTGATGCGACCAGTCCAGATGCGAAAAGTAGAGGCCCACCTTCAGCCCTCCCTTGCGCAGGGCTTCGCAATAGGGCGTGATAAGATCTTTCCCGGCCGGCGTCTGTTCGATGACATCAAGATCACTTCGCTTCGTATCGTAGAGCGCCATGCCGTCGTGGTGCTTGCTCGTGAGGACCGCATAGCGGGCGCCGCTTTCTTTGAAGAGGCGGACCCAGGCCTCCGGATCGTATTTGGAGGCGGTGAAGCCTTTCCGCTGCGCCATGTAGTCATCATAAGGGACATGACCGTTGTAGAATGCCCACGACTCGCTGGTTCCGTTGACTGCATAGATGCCCCAGTGGATGAAGATGCCGAGCTTAGCATCGGCGAACCACTGCATGCGCTTTTCTTTCACGCTGTCTGGCTCCTGTGCAGACGCCAGGGCGGTAAAGAGAATGAGGAAAAGCAAGGTCATCGGTTTCATGGTTGGTCCTTCAATTGATGGATATCTCGTCGACAAAAACCCAGGCTTTCTCCCCCGCGCCCCTGTGCCAGGGAGGACTAAGGCCGGTATTGACAACATGTACTTTTGCAGGCCGTCCCTGAGCCTGCGTACGGGGCTCAACAAAGTCCTTGATGCTCGTCTGCTGGTCAGCCTTGAACTCTCCCATCACTATTCTGCCCACCCGGCTTGAAGTTCATCCCGTCATCAGCAACGGATACATCGATGGCTTTTGGAAGAAAGATCCACGACTCCTGAGACGGAGATGAAACCGAGGAGAAGGATCAGAACGAGCCCCAGCGTGTCATCGACGTGCCTCTCATTTTGAGTTGGTCGAGCTCCGCAGGCTCCCCTGCAAGACTACCCGGCCGGTGAAGTCCAGTGTGACCGGTCCGAGGAGACCTGAAGTTATCGAGCCCCGGTATTTCGTTGGGATGCTTGTGTAGTGATTGGCCGCAGTATTGTAGACAAGCACCTCGACGGAGTTGTCGCCTTCATGGACATATGTGGAGATGTCGTAAATCCAGGGAGGCGCGGTTTTCACGCCGGCGTTCCTCCCGTTGATCCAGACCTCCGCTGATGAAACGACCGATCCGAGGTTCAACTCCACTTTCTGCATCGCTTCCTGCCGGCTCAGGGAGACTGACCGGCGGTATTTTGCTCCACCCGAGTATGCGTAGAGGGCATCGTTGTTCGACCAGTCGCCGGTCTCATACATCCCCACGCCACAGTCAAGCACCACCGGCCCGGGAATTGCCGCTCCACCGTAATACCCCCGTTCCTGCGCAACGCGCACCACCACGTCGGCCGGTCTTGCCATCGTTTCCTCGAGTTCCACGTTGTAGGCTGTTGCCCCATCGCTCCTGAGAGCACCCTTCGTCACGCGGACAGGCTTGCCGCCAACCAGGACTTCAACATCTCCGTGTGCGGCGAAGCGCATCCGTCTCATTCCCGGAGCCGAGGTGAAGGTGTAGCGTCCCTTGGGATCCTCATCGTTGAATCGTGTGTCAAAGCGAAGTATGGTTGTGTCAGCATACCAGCGCATGGCAAGCGGCTTTCCTTCCAAACCCTTCGCCACTCCAACCACTTGAGCCGTTTTCTCGGAGCCAGGCGCCTGCAGCACGAAGTACGTGGTGCAGTGCCTGTCATACCAGAGTAGCAGCATGTTGGTTCCCGCCTTGAGCCGAACCGAGGCCGCGTCGGTTTCAACCGGCACGCCGTTCAACACCACCAATCTGGGCCGCACAGCACCCTGTCGAACAGTGTACATCCCTTCGGCGGGAGAAATGACGCCCGCAAAGAGACAGTAGAAATTCCCTCCTTCTTCAGCCTGTCGTTCGATGTTCGGCGCGCCGGGCCATGGATGCACGGCTTTGCCCAGTCGGATGAATTCGTCATAGACTTCCTCTTTGAGCCCATGATACCCTTGATGCCCCGGATCGTCCTCCACACCCCACCGCCATGAGAACCGATAGGGCTGCCACGCGTAGGACCTTCCATTCAGCACGATTGCCGTGTGCGGATCGATCATCCCTCTCTTCAACATCGCATCGTTCGGGATCATCTCCGGCAGCGGTCCGAGCTTCCAGAATTGCGGCCCGAAAGAACAGGAGACCGTATCACCCGACACCGCTTTAACGGAATCAGTCTCCGTGTAGGCGAACCGGCGAACCTCGGGGCCTATGAGCGCGGAGGTCGGCGGCCAATGATAATCTCCCCACCGGTTGTCAAGTACAGGATGAA
>Ga0316605_10002503_pt1 | contig 10429 bp, 12 predicted proteins | sample OWC_soil_day20_n_FD_207666 | JGI IMG/M metagenome (GOLD analysis project Ga0316605, IMG submission 207666) | Wetland soil microbial communities from Old Woman Creek delta, Ohio, United States - OWC_soil_day20_noCT | ecosystem: Environmental > Terrestrial > Soil > Wetlands | place: USA: Ohio... | reverse complement strand
TTATCCTCTCATTATTGATTACGGGTTGGCAAAAGGGTTAGCGCACGAGGCATTTGGGCATGCCGTAGAATCTGATCATATGAATGAATCTGTACTGGGTGAAGACGGAAAACTGCGACAGGGATTACGTGTCGCTAGACCGGGAGTCAATATTATTGATGGCCCACTCGTTGGGGACTGGGCAAATCAACCTTACTCGGCCAATGGTCTTCCCAGGCAGACAGTGACTATAGTGCGGGATGGGGTGCTGGAAGCTGGGCTAGGGGATATTTTTTCAGCGGAAGAGGCCGGAATGCCAATAACCGGAGCTGGGCGTGCGGAGAGTTATGGGCATATCCCCTTGCCACGAATGAGCAATATCCGCTTGCTTGTTGATCGCATGCTTCCATTAAATCCTGCAGAGCATTTAATGGACGAAGTGAAAGCTGTTAGACAAACCCTCAAGGAATATGGTGAGCTACGTGAGGGAGAGAAGAATTTGCTTCTTTTAGGGTATCGTGGTGGCCAAGTCAACCCTAAAACAGGGGATTTTGTCTTTCAATGTGATGGGATTATTGATGTTGCGGACTCAGAGCTGCCAATTTACCGGCCTTCGATCTTTAGTGGAAAGATTTTGTCCGCTTTGGAAGCAATTCGCGGAGGGCTGGGTGAGGGGTGTTATGATGCTATTGGGACCTGCGGAAAAGGTGGTCAATCCGTGGCATCGAGCGGTGGAAGCCATCGATATCTGCTCATGGATGTGGATCAACAAGTTAGTTTAGGGGGTGAACAAGGGTGAAACTTATTGCTCAATTAGAGGATCTTCTCTATCAGTCTCAGCAGGCACCCAAAAGGGATGAGCTCAAGCTCTCAGATTGGCGAATCGTGGTTCATGAATCAGAAGTGGTGGCCTTAGGAATAAAAGATAATTCACCAGGCAGTGTTTATACTCCGTCAAGTTATCGTCAAGGGGAAAGTGGAGATGTTTTTTTAGTCTGGGCGGATGGGAAATGCAGTCAAGCCATGGTTCAACTTCCATTTTCAAGTGACCCTGAGTATTGGCATAAGGCCTTAGAACAATGGAGGCAGGCCTCTTATGAAGATCCAGATGCGGTGCATATACCCTCTCCGGAATCCTTACCTCTTGTTGCGGTGGAGGACCGAGCTATTAAAAGGATCATTTCTGGAGATGACAAGATTTTATTTGAACAGGTCAATCAATGGTTAAGTGATAAACCATTGGAGGCCAAAATGCAGGGAAGTATTCAAGCTGCTTGGGGTTATCGGCATGTTCGCACCTCAACTGGACTTGCTGTTACCTATCAGCAATCTCAATTTGTGTCGTGGTTTTCCTTTGACAGTTTAATTTCGGGTGGGTTTGCAAAGCGTCGACTCATTAGACCAGAGGAACAGGAGGGGTTATGGTCTCAGACGGTGAATCACTATGAGTGGATGAAGAAGGATGCTCCGGTTGTTGGACCTAAGACTCAAGTAATTCTTGCTCCCTCAATGACCGAAGACATGCTGAGACAGTTTATAGTTCCGAATTTTTCAGGGGACCGGGTGATTGAAGGACAAGGGGCTTTTTCCAAGGAAAGTTTTCAAGATCAAACGCGAGTCTTTCACGAACAAATTTCCTTAGTGATTGACCCACTCCGTCCGTTAGAATTGGGATCTTATCTGGTTACGCCTGAGGGGGTTCCCGCAAATCAAACTGTTTTGGTACAGGATGGTCAACTAAAAACTCCCTTTCTGAAAGTTAAAGATGCGGTACGATGGGGCGCCAAACCGACGGCTGTTCCGCAAGGAACGGCGGGACTGTACCTTAGGCATCAGGAGGAGGTTCCTTGGTTTAAGGCTTTGCAGGGAGTGGAAGATGGAGTCCTCATCCTATCAGTACTTGGGCTACATACACAGGATTCAGTGTCCGGGACGTATTCTCTTAGTGCGCCGCATAGCTTGAGAATATTGAAGGGTCAAATCGTCGGAAAAACGGATGTTAAATTAACGGGCAACTTCTTTTCGGATTTGGCAGCGCCAACGACCAAGACGGCTTTGTCAGACCTTGATAATCATCCATATCTAATTATGAACGCCGGAGTACAAACTCTTTAGAGATAAGGGAGGAACCTTAAGAGATGTTGGATTTACATGTTCACCTTCTCGGGCATAACGACCGAGACGCTAACCGGGAAAACATTCGGGCGTTTTTGGATGAAGCCTCCAGGAGGGGATTAAAAGAAGTTGGGTTTGCGGATCATGATTATTACTGGGATCAAATGAACTTTCCCTTAATTCGTGAAGTAGCAAATGATTATCCCAATTTGAAAGTGCGCATCGGGCTAGAAGCAGAATATCGACCGCATGAAGAAGGAAGAATCAAGAATTTACTAGCTCAGTTTCCCTTCGATTTTGTTATAGGATCAGTGCATGAGTTTGATGGCTGGGCTTTTGATTACCCGGAAGAAGAAGTCATGCATTGGAAGAAAGATGCAGATGAGTTATATAGCAGGTACTTTGAAGTAGTAACGCTTGCCGCTAAGAGTGGCCTATTTACAACGATCGGCCATTTTGACCTTATTAAAGTTTTCGGCGTTCGGCCTATGAAGGATATCCTAACTCTCGCTGATGAGGCGTTAACGACGGTTGCTGAGCATAGTTTGGTGCTGGAAGTCAATACAAATGGTCGGTATAAACTAGTTCAAGAATTCTACCCGGAGAGACGTTTAATAGAGGAAATTCAGCGGCGTGGAATTGAGTTCACCCTAGGATCAGATGCTCATTGTGCGGAAAATGTTGGACGGGATTTGGAGGAAGCAAGTCAGCTGTTACGTCAGATCGGCGTTCAATCGGTTGTCGGGTTTTCAAGACTTAATAAAGTAAACTATTCCTTAAATTAGGGGGGACACAGTTTTGGTAGATTTTCTTGATGAGAAATGGCTAATTGAAGAAAGTGCGGCCTTGGCTTTGGTGGAGATATTGAATCTTCAACAGGGGAAGAACTACAAAATTCTCATGCATGAGGATCGACCCGACATTGTGATCGACAATCAAACGGATGGCACACGTCTAGGAGTGGAGGTTACCCACCTTTTTTACGATTCAGAGGAAGCACGGCATGTTTTTGGACGGTCTCGTGAACTGGACCATCCCCCAGCTCCCGACTACATTAACAGGTATGTCCAAAGGCTCAACGCTTTGTTACAACAAAAGACTGAGAAGGCTAAAGGATACAATCATGAGTACCCTTTAGCCCTCTTAATAAGGGTAGTTTCTCCTATATTTCACATGTGCAATTTCAAGTATTACGCCTCTAGTATTGTCGTACCCCCTTCAGATTTTGAGATTATTTGGTTGCTGTTCTATGACTTCGTCGAGCGGCGTTGGGCGCTTTTAAAACGATTGCGCTAAACTGGGGATAGACTTTACACTCCTGTGAAACACTAAATATATGTGTTAGAGCCGGTTTGTGAAGGAGACGAGAATATGCCTTGGATTGAAATTGCACTTACCCCTCGTTCGGAATGGAATGAGGACGGTCTTGAAGATTGGGCTCTTGCCCTAGGGGCTTTTCTAACCGAAAGAGGAACTGGTTTGAATCCGCAAATTCAAATGTTGCCAGGATACAATGTGGTTCAATTGGGGGAAGCGGGGATTGGCGACCTTACTTTAAGCAGCGCAGAACGGCTTGTTATTTTAAATGGCTTGTCCTTAAAGGGGAATGTAGAATGTGACTTTGCCCGTTTTGTGGTTCGTTTTGCCTTGCAAATGGGAGCTGTGGGAGTATGTGTTTCTGATGCTAGTCCCACAGAAAAAAGCTTCTGGCGGCAATTAGGTGGAGTTATCCAACCAGATCCTGTACCTTTGGAAGGTTCCATTTGTCGTGAAAAAGTAGCTATAAGACAGCTCGCAAAATTCAGTTTGCAAGTGACATATGAAAATGAGCCTGTGTTATGCTTAGAACCGATGACATGTAATACCCATTCGCCTGGCTTGATAAGCCTTGCCCAGCGTCGGTTGGAAAAGATGCTTGGTGGAAGCCCAATAGGGTTTGCTAGTCGAGTTGCTGTTCATTGCCCATGGCATATTTCTCGAGTACAATGGGCGGACTTGCTATCGTTTAGCCGTTTGCAGGCTTTCGATATGTTGGAGGATATTGTGAATAAAAGTCAGAAAGTATGACGAACATCCCTGTTCGAGTCGTGGCTTTAAATTTGTGTGATGCTATAAAATTTAATATAATGAGATAATGGTTAGATTTACTAGATAGATAGGTAGAGATAGAGGAGAGGAACAGGATATGGCTACTACTGATTTGGCTCACGAGCTCGCGCGTACGCTTAAGGAATCTCATCAATTCAAGCAGTTTCTTAAGTCAAAGGAAAAGGTTATGAGTGATGCGAATAACCACAAGATGGTTCGCGAATTTCAATTGAAGCAATGGGAGATCCGCGAGGCTCAAATGTTAGAGCAAGAGATCAGTGAGGAGAAGCAGCAAGAATTAGAACGACTATATAGTTTGGTAAGCATAAATCCAACTGCAAGGGAATATCTCGAAGCTGAATTTGAAGTGTCTTGCATGGTAAATGATATTCAGAAGATTATTGGAGAAGCTATACAAGACGCAATGCCCATAGGCTTTGAGGAGATGAGTCCCTGAACGTTAGCATTTGGTACGATTCCAGCACCTTGGGCCGAAGGTTTTAGCAAACGGAAGCTTTGGGCATCAATGACCTTTGGAACGTGTTAAATTAAAAGAGGTGCGAATAAGTGAAGATCGGAATGGTTTGTTACCCGAGCTATGGTGGAAGCGGCGTTGTCGCAACAGAACTAGGGTATGCACTGGGTGAACGGGGGCATGAAGTTCATTTTATTTCCTCGGCTCGACCCTTTCGCTTACGTCGCTTTCATGAGCAACTGTTTTATCATGAGGTTTCGGATGTGAGCTATCCAGTATTCAAATATCCTCCTTATACATTGTTACTTGCAAATAAAATTGTGGAAGTTGCTAACTATGTGGGACTGGATGTAATCCATGCCCATTATGCTATTCCACACAGTATTAGTGCATATTTGGCCAAGCAAATGATGACTAAGCAGATTCCGTTAGTGACGACACTGCATGGTACAGATGTAACCTTAGTCGGTGCTTTTGAAGAGTTTAATCTGTTAACTTGTTTGGCACTGCGGGTTAGTGACCGTATTACAGCTGTTTCTAATGCTCTAGCAAGGGAAACGATAGAGACCTTTGGTTCATTGGATCAAGGCATTGAGGTTATTCCAAATTTCATTGATCCTAAGATGTACTTACCGAAGGAAGGATTGACGACAAAATGCAGAGAACATTTTGCTCCTTGTGGAGAAAAGATCTTAACTCATATCTCGAATTTTCGGGAAGTGAAAAGGGTTGTAGATGTTGTTAAAATATTTGCTTTAGTAGAGAAAGTAGTTCCTAGTCGACTCTTACTCGTTGGAGATGGACCAGAGATGGCTAGGGTTGAACGGGAGGTCGTAAAACTAGGGCTTGAGAAGAAGGTTTTGTTTCTTGGTAAACAAGAAAACGTTCAGGATATTTTGCAGATGGCTGATATCTTTCTACTCCCTTCAGCACAGGAAAGTTTTGGTCTCGTGGCCTTGGAGGCAATGGCCTGTGGAGTTCCAGTGGTTGCCAGTCGAGTTGGCGGGTTACCTGAAGTTGTAAAGCATGGGGAAACAGGCTATTTGGCTGACGTTGGGGATATCCACGGTATGAGTGAGGGGGTACTAAAGCTGCTAACCGATCCTAATCGGTATAAGGCTTTTTCTGAACAAGCTGTGAACTGGGCCAGAGAATCATTTCCAGTTGATCGGGCCGTGAGAAGTTATGAATCTCTCTACGAAAGCGTGATTAGAGGTTCTTAGACCGAAGTCTGAACTCCGAAGTCCGAGGTCCGAAATCCGTTCATCAGAAATGGTGACAGGACCGCGTTGGACCCTCCAGTTAGTGTGCCTTATCTCACATACGGATGGTATTCTTAGTCACTGTCTTTTTCTGAATTTATTGTAAAATATAATCAAATCTCCAGAATCTATGGACCGATGGTGGTTCGAAGTACAGTAGTTATTAATGTCGTGTTAAATAATCATTTTATATCTAGTATAAATGTGGTTCGGATTCAAGTATTCGAACCACGAATATCGAACTACGAATATCGAGTCAGGGGGTGGTTAGATGACAAACCGAAGGAATCTGGATCAGTTTGAGAACGAGTTAGAAGCCATCGGCTATATTACTGAACGGGATGATCGAATTGCACTTACAGCCTTTTTAGCCACTGAGTTAGGTAAACCACTTTTAGTCTCTGGACCAGCTGGCGTGGGAAAGACAGAAATAGCCAAAGTGTTAAGCAAAGTTTTAGATGCTCCCTTGATTCGCTTGCAATGTTATGAAGGATTGGATGAGACAAAAGCACTCTATGAATGGAATTATCAGCGTCAGCTCTTAAAGATTCAGATGGGCCGAGAGCATCTTCAAGAGGAAGATCTTTTCTCTACAAACTATCTACTGCCACGCCCCTTACTACAAGCACTTTTGAGTGAGAAACGGACTGTACTTCTGATTGACGAAATTGATAAGACAGATTCCGAGTTTGAGGCATTTCTGTTTGAACTTTTAGGGGAGTTTCAAGTGACGATTCCAGAGATGGGAACAATTAAGGCCAAAGAACAACCGATGGTGGTCTTAACCTCAAATGGAGAACGAGAGCTTTCGGATGGATTGAAGCGGCGCTGTATCTTCCTTCATGTGGAGCCGCCTTCGGTCAATAAGGAAGTTCGGATTCTTAGGGCTAAAGTTCCAGATTTACCAGAACGATTAGCTTTAGAAGTAGCAAGAGCCGTTAATGTGCTTCGGGAGCGACTCGCTCTGAACAAGATCCCTTCCGTATCTGAAACCATGGATTGGGCCAAAGCGTTGCTTGTAATGGGTAAGACGGGTCTCGATCCGGCTTGGGTCGATGCAACATTAACCTTGTTGCTTAAGAGCCAGGATGATGTCGAGCTGTTCTATCGGGAGATGGGAGCAGAGCGCCTCCTTTTTGAGGCTAGTAAAATGGCACAGGTTGAAAGGCATGTCCATGGACAACAACTATGACAATAATCTAGTTAGTGAATTGGATCGTCATATTGTAGAATTTGCCCAGTTGTTAAGAACCGTGGGACTTAAGATTAGTCCTTCCGAAATTTCTGACGCAACTGAAGGTTTAACGTTGATTGGCTTAGTGGATCGAGAAAAAGTAGAAGCTGTTCTGCAAGCAACACTTGTTAAGAATGTCCAGCATATTTCTGCTTTTAAAGAAGCATTTCGAGCTTACTTTGCGTCTTTGGAACAAAAAGAGGCGTGGCAGAAGGAAGTAGCCCAGAAAACAAGCCAATGGAATGAAAAAATCGAGAATACTTACCAAGATCTGCGCTTTCAGGATAATGAACTGGATATTAGTGAAGAACAGCGGGCTGTTTATGCTAGTCTGCCGGAGAAGGATAAACAACGTTTGCGCGACTTTCTAGAGAAGTCTTCGAATGGTACACGTAGCGGTGTTCCGGTGGATCATTCGTATCAGCCCATGGTTGAACGGGTTCTTCGTGGGTCTTTAGAGTATTGGCGCAAGAAATTAAATGAAGATGACCCGATTCTATCCCCAGGGTCTACGGATGGGGTTCTTTCTGAGGTAGAGCGCGCGCTGCGTGACCGAGAAGTAGAGGTCATAAGTCGGGATTTGAAGAAGATTTCTCCTGAAGAGTGGCCTGAGGTTATCCGCTTAATTCGTCGCCTTAGTCAACGCCTTGCAAGTCAGGTGACTCGTCGCTACAGGGCCGCCCGAAGGCGAGGTGGCCTGGATATGCGCTCTACCTTACGAAAAAACTTACGTTATGGTGGAGTGCTTGTAGACCGGAGCTATCGCAGTCGGCGTAAAGGCAGGCCGAGGATTGTATTACTTTGTGACATATCAGGTTCTATGCTAAAATACACAGAGTTTGTCTGGCAATTCGTATATGGTTTAGCGAGTGTTGTCAGTGGGATTAAAACATTTGCTTTCGGCGAAGCCCTTATTCCTTTGACCGGAAAATTTCGCAAAGGGCAAACGTTTGAAGTTATGGTTAAAGAAGCCCTTTCTGTTTCCGGTAAAGAATGGGGGGGAGGGACAAATCTTGCTAATGCTTTAGAAACTCTGCAAAAGAAGTATCCAGATACGTTTACCAAACAAACCCTCTTACTTATTGTCAGTGATGCACAAACTCTTGAGGGGGATAAAGCTGCAGCTTTATTAGGTGAGGTTCAACGACATGTTCGTCAAGTGCTCTGGCTAAATACTTTGCCAGAACGTCGCTGGCAAGAGACTCCTTATGTTAAAGCGTTTCTTCCGTTTTGCCAGATGTATGAATGCTATACGCTCGCTCATTTATCACAGATTTTAAACAAGCAATTTTAGCAAATTGCTTGTTTATTTTTAGGTCAAAATGAGCATACTATAACTAAAGTATTTGTACAGAAACACACAAAGTAGAGGGGGTAAAACTTAATGTTGGAAAAATGCCGTGCTTGTGGTTTTGAACATGAAGATCTAGGACACATTCTATTTCGCAGGAATCATGTAAGTAATCGTGTATTGCCTTATTGTTCACATTGTATGCGCAGACTTTATCAAGTCCCGTATAGACCAGGACGGGATCTCTAACAGTATAATTCCCTATTAATAGGGAATGCTAAGATTTTTTAGCTTGCCTTTTTTCCGTTGCTTTGGTATATTGATTTTGAAGTTCGGAGAAGAGGGGATGTTTGGTCATGGCATACGTTATTAACTCGGAATGCATTAGTTGCGGTGCTTGTGAAGGAGAATGCACAGTTTCTGCAATTAGCGAAGGTGACGGTCAATTCGTCATTAATGCAGAACTCTGTATCGATTGTGGTTCATGCGCTACTGTCTGCCCAGTTGAAGCACCAAACCCAGCGTAAATACTAAGTAAATTATTGGTTAATAGGAAAGGAGAGTTGATTAACTCTCCTTTTTCTATTCTAGTGCGCCACGCATGCCATAACGTGAAACTACTGACACAACAATTTCGTTAGGTTAACAAATACCTATGATCACAACTCTAATGAAGGAATAATTACGGTTGTTGACAAATTTATTAGATTGACATAGAATCTAATTAAAAGTTATTTCAAATACTAGAGAAAGAGGATACGTATATGAATGCAATTGGAATTCTTAAGCAATTAAAAGATAAAGGTGTCCGTTTTACACCGCAAAGACAAGCGATTTTAGAATTCCTCCTCGAAACTCGCTCCCATCCCACGGCTGATGAAATTTATCATCATGTAAAGGCCAAATTTCCAGGGGTTAGTCTGGGGACCATTTATAATACATTAAACATGCTTAAAGAACATGGACATCTTCTGGAATTGTCTTATGGAGATATGGCTAGTCGTTTTGACGGTAATCCAAACAACCATTATCATATTGTATGTTCAAAATGTGGTAGTGTAGTAGATTTCCTCGGACCACTCATTGATATGGAACAAGAAGTTATGGAAAAGTCAGGTTTCCTTATTTTGGGACATCGCATGGAGTTTTATGGTATATGTCCGGAATGCCGTAAAGATAACCAACTCAATTAAATTATAAATATCAATCATAGTCCAAACTCATTTGGGTAAACTTCCTTCTCTAATGGGAGCTGAAGTTTACTAAATGAGTTTTTTTTCTTTTTAGCAAGGGTTTTAATAGATCTTTCACGAATATCTCAATTATCATAGTGAATTCGATAGCTATATTGCTAATGTAAGTAACGTAAGAGGGGCTATTTTATGTTCAATCGTCGCTTCATGATGTTTATTGCTTTATGGGCTTTAATATTAGGAACCCTTTGGTGGAACTGGAAAAGTATTGAGGGAGAGTCTCTTTATGCAGTGCAAAATGGTATAAGCTCGACACGATATACACAGAATTTAAACGGGAACTGGAATCGGTTTTCCTCATTGCGCCAGGCTTGGACAACGGAATCTGAACGTTCCCAAGGGAAAAATAATCAATCCTTTCTAACAAAGGGAAGCACTTTAAACCTTCCTTCAAGTACAAGATTTACGGTTGTAACTAAACGCCTTCAAATCCCTGGAGAGTGGAGTTCACGAACCATGCTGCTTACATTTAACGGAGTACAGGGGCATGCGAATGTTTACTTAAATGGAATCTCTGGTAGTCAGAAGATTGGCGAATTTGAAGGAAGTGGCGGCGCGGATGAGCTAGAAATTTTGCCAAAGGCATTTCGCTATGGAGAAGATAACATTCTTTTGGTTGAGCTCACAGGAAGTGCAGGCCAGCGGGCTCAGTTTTTAGGTTCGGCTTGGCCGAAATCTGGCTATATCAAGGGTGATATTCGGTTAGAGGCGGTAGCGGAAACGACAATTATG
>Ga0316605_10002501_pt1 | contig 10432 bp, 7 predicted proteins | sample OWC_soil_day20_n_FD_207666 | JGI IMG/M metagenome (GOLD analysis project Ga0316605, IMG submission 207666) | Wetland soil microbial communities from Old Woman Creek delta, Ohio, United States - OWC_soil_day20_noCT | ecosystem: Environmental > Terrestrial > Soil > Wetlands | place: USA: Ohio... | reverse complement strand
CCAGTTGTGCGACCAGGCCCGTGTATAGAGGTTGTGGATGACCTTGATTTCATGGTCAAAGTCTTTCATGTTGAGCGAACGCACGACCAGCTCTTCGCGCTTTTTGACAATCTCCGTCACGCGCGTCAATTTTCCCGCAAAGACCTTTTTTGAGTCCAGGCCAAAAGCGAACAGGTCCTTCTCTTTCTTCAAGCCATATTCCTCGATGAGTTTTGCGTAGTACGAAGGATTGTACGGCATCAGGATAAACGGACTCTGGTCGAACCCGTCTACAAGGAGACCGTACTCGTCGTTCACCGACGGACTGGCGGGGCCGCGCATGGCTTCCATTCCCCTGGATTTCAGCCAACTGCGGGCCGCATCGAAGAGCAAATTCGCCACGGTCTGATCATTGATGCACTCGAAGAACCCGAAGAACCCGACCTTTTCGTTATGCTCCTTTATGTGGTTGTCGTTCACAATCGCCGCGATCCGACCAACCGGCGCTCCGTCCCGCTCAGCCAGGAACATTTCCATTTCCGCGTGCTTGTAGAAAGGATTGCCCTTCCGGTCAATCAACTTCCTTCTGTCCATCAGCAGCGGAGGCACCCAATGAGGGTTTCCTTCGTTGATGGTCCACTGGAATTTGATGAAGCGGGTCTCGTCTTTTTTAGTGCGCACAGGGCGGAGGGTAACGCTGGCCATGCCAAACCTCGGATAGAGTGTCTGGATCACTCACCGGCCGCAGGGGGACCGGACAGTGGAGATGGATGCTCTCTGTTGTTGTGCAAGAAAAGATGTGAAGATCGGTGGATCGACAGCGACTCAGATGACTCCCAGTTTCTTTCCAATGGTGCAGAAAGTTTCCAGGATCTTGTCCAGGTGGTGATTCTCGTGCGTCGCCATGTAGCTGGTCCGAAGCATCGCCATGCCGGGCGGGACGCCCGGGCTGACAAAGGCATTGACGAAAACGCCCGCTTCGAACAACTCACGCCAGAAGACGAAGGTTTTGGTGTCCTCGCCGATAATGACGGGCACGATCGCTGTCTGACCGTCGATCACCGTGAAACCCATCTGCTTGAAGCCTTTGCGCATCTTGTCGGCATTGGCGATCAGCCGGTCCATGCGTTCAGGCTCCTTTTCGAGAATCGCCAATGCTGCAAGCGCAGCGGCCACGGCAGCAGGAGTGGGACTGGCGCTGAAGATCAGTGCAAGAGCATGATGCTTAAGGTAGTTGATAACCGAGGCGTCGCCGACGACAAAACCGCCGAGAGAGGAAAAGGTCTTGCTGAACGTGCCCATGGTGAGATCAACTTCTCGATCCAACCCGAAATGGCTGGCCGTCCCCCTCCCACCCTTGCCGACCACCCCGGTGGCATGAGCATCGTCAATAAGAATACGAGCATTGTGCCTCTTTGCTGCATCCACCAGATGAGGAAGGTTCACAATCGTCCCGGTGGTGCTGAAGACTCCGTCTGAGACGATGAGCTTGGCCTTGGACTGGGGCAGCCTCTTAAGCACTCGCTCCAGATCTTCCATGTCGTTATGCTTGAATCGGACAAAGTCCGCGAAAGCCCCCTTTGCCATCAAATTCCCGGCGACGATACAGGCGTGGTTGTCCTTGTCGGATATCACGTATTCGCCCTTCTGCACGAGCGTCGGGATGATTCCCTGTGCGGTCTGGTAGCCGGTGCTAAAGAGCAGACAGGACTCCTTGCCCATGAAGGCGGCAAGCTTTTCTTCAAGTTCGTTGTGAATATCAAGAGTCCCGGTGAGATACCTGGATCCCGAGCACCCCGTCCCATACTTCTCCAATGCCCTTTTCGCTGCCTCCTTCACGCGAGGATCCGCCGTGAGGCCATGGTAGTTGTTGGAGCCGGCCATAATGCACACCCGCCCCTCGATCCTCACAACCGGGCCTTCATTCTCCTCAATGGGACGGAAGTAAGGGTAGAACCCGCTTGCCTTGATCTCATCGGCACGGGTAAATGACCAGCACTTCTGGAACAAATCAACAGGCTTAACCTCTGTGTGCTTCGCGGTATGACTCACTGTGCGGGTCCTTTAACACAATTTGAAAGATGGTGGAAGAATCGCTGCGAAACGCTATGGCGAGATCGCCGGAGCATGAACAATGCAGGATTGCATATGAAATGGTGATTCAATATACTTGAACGAGCACAAAAAGTCAATCCATAGCCCCCGAGCCCATCATGAAGATCCTTGTCACCGGAGCAACCGGCTTCATCGGCAGCCATCTGGCCGAGCTCCTGCTGAGTAAGAAACATGCCGTTCGTTGCCTGTTGCGCAAGACAAGCAGTACAGTCTGGCTCAAAGACCTTCCCGTGGAACTGGTGTATGGCGATCTATTCGACAAGGAGGCACTCCGTCGAGCTGTTGAAGGTGTTGATTATATCTATCATTCTGCAGGTTTGACAAAGGCAAGGACTGAGGAGGAATACTTCCAGGGCAATGCAGTCGGCACCAGGAACCTTCTCGATGCCACTCGTGAACGCAACCCGGGTCTCTGCAGGTTCATCCTGTTGAGCAGCCAGGCCGCCGCCGGGCCTAGTCCCTCCAAGGCCCCGATCAACGAGGAGGTCATTCCCCATCCCATCACCACCTACGGACGCAGCAAGCTCGCAGCCGAACAGGAATGCCACACGGCCGCTGGTACCATGAAATGCACGATCGTGCGCCCTCCCGTTGTCTATGGGCCGCGAGACAAGGACGTCTTCGAATTCTTCCATACGGTAAGCCGGGGCCTCCAGCCAATGGCCGGACTCCAGGAGAAATTCGTGAGCATGATTCATGTCTCGGACCTTGTCCGGGGCACAGTTATGGCAGCCGAGAGCGAAATGGCGATCGGACAGACCTATTTCATTTCCAGCAAACGCGTGTATGGATGGCGGGAACTCGGGGAGATAACGCGCCGTGCGCTGGGCAAGCGGGTCCTCCGCATCCGCGTCCCCGAGCCGGGGATATATGCCATCGCAGCGGTGGCCGAACTGATGGCAAAGTTCAGCTCGAAACCCGCACTGATCAATTTTGAGAAGGCACGTGACATGGTGCAGGACTACTGGACCTGCGACGCCTCCAAGGCAAAGCGGGAATTGGGTTTTGAAGAGGAGATCCAGTTAGAGGAGGGGATACAATCAACGATGGCATGGTACAAGAACGTCGGCTGGCTCTGACAACACTCTGCGCCGCCGTATCTTTTTTCCAGTTCTCCTTCCTTCCAACAAACCCGGACGACTCCCATGAAAGCCACCTCCACACTGCTCTTGCTCCTGGTTTCACTGGCACATGCAGGCTTTGCACAGCAGGCGGTCAGGTTCGAGGATTTCTTCATTGATTCCACCCTCCGGATCGACTATTATCACACCGGAGATGCACGGGAGGAGGTACTTGTTGTGGATCGGATGCTCAGGCAGGGACCGTGGGCCGGGAACCCGCGGAATCCCCTGGACAGCTTCGGCTACGGACACTACTATGTGAAAGTATACGATCTCTCTTCGGAGGCGCTTCTCTATTCACGCGGCTACGACGCTTACTTTGATGAATACCGGACAACAGAGCCTGCAAGACGAGGAGTGAAAAAGACATTTCACGAGTCGGTGCTCGTCCCCTGCCCGAAGAAGCCGGTCCGTGTCGTGATTGAAGCCAGGGATGCGAAGAACCAATTCCATACCATCTTCACTCATCAGATTGACCCTTCAGATTATCACGTCATGGCGGCCCCGCCGGACCCGCGTGACAGGATCTTTGTAGTCCTGGACAGCGGGGTCCCTCACGACAAATTGGATCTCGTGTTTGTCGCTGAAGGGTACACTGCGGAAGAAGCGGACACGTTCAAAGCTGATCTGGAGAAGTACAGGGAAATCCTCCTCACGCTCGAGCCGTACAAGAGCAGGGAAAGGCAGATCAACATCTCGGGCATTTTCCGGCCGTCGGCCCAAAGCGGGGTTACCCAGCCGCGCGAAGGCATCTCCATGAATACGGTCCTCAGTTCGTCCTTCAATGCCCTGGACACCGACCGCTACTTGCTGACCGAGGACAACAGAAGCCTGCGCGATATTGCCTCGGCGGTCCCGTACGACGTGCTCTGCATCATCGTCAATAGCACACGCTATGGCGGCGGGGGACTGTACAACGATTACACCATTTTCACGGCACACAATGCGTTCAGCCAGACTGTCTTCCTTCATGAATTCGGCCACGGGTTCGCGGGACTGGGTGACGAGTACTACACCGGCGACGTCAGCTACGTGGATTTCTATCCCCGCAACGTCGAGCCGCTTGAACCAAACCTCACTGCGCTGCTCGATCCCTCCCGACTGAAATGGAAAGATCTCATCACCCCGGGCACTCCCATTCCCACCGAATGGGGAAAGGCAGAGTATGACAGCCTGCAAAAAGCAATGGGAGCCCTCGGCCGGAAACGGCATGAGCTGGTGGCTTCGCTTGAGAAACAAGGCACTTCCCGCGACTCGGTGGCAGCCGTGAAGAAGGAAATGGACGGTCAGCTCAAAGTCATGCGCCAGAGGGTCTCCGACATTCTCACCGATGGTCCTCAGAAAGGCAGCGTGGGCGTCTTTGAAGGGGCGGGATACACCATGCAGGGCCTTTACCGGCCGGCAGTGAATTGCCTGATGTTTTCCAATGAACAGAAAGCATTCTGCAAGGTGTGTGAGCGCGCAGTGGCAAGGATGATCGGGCACTTTGCCGGGGAGAGCCAGTAACAGGTAAGGTGTGTGTCGTCCCGAAAATCTCTTTTCCGGGACACTCGGTCTTGTATAGGTCCTGACTAAGAGCATGTCAGGACGACAAACCCAATCGGACAAGATCTGCTCCCACCCCTCGACATCGGTGTCGTTTTTTCGGTGGAGCGGGCCGGGAATATTTGTTACCCTGTGTCTGTTGGATAAATGTCATTCTTACAGCAGGGGACGTTATCATGAACAGACTTCCTTCGAGACCCGAAATGGAGCAGGCCTATCTGCAAAGCGATACTTCGTACGACGGCGTGTTCTTCCTCGGTGTGAACACCACAGGCATTTTCTGCAGGCCTTCCTGCCAGGCCCGCAAACCGCATCCGGAAAATGTGGAGTTTTTCGCCTCAGCCCACGACGCTGTCTTCGCCGGCTTCCGTCCCTGCAAACGCTGCCGTCCGCTCGAGCCCCATGGCCAGCCTCCGCAATGGATCCGGGGAGTGCTCGAACGCATCGACCGGAATCCTGCCGACCGGATCACGGACGTAACACTGAGCGAGATGGGTATCGATCCGGCACGTGTGCGGCGGTATTTCCAGAAACACTTCGGCATGACATTCCAGGCCTACTGCCGCGGCAGAAGACTGGGAAAGTCACTCGAGCAAATCCGGCGCGGGGGCAACCTGGACGATGTAGCGCTGGGATACGGGTATGAATCGCACAGCGGCTTCCGCGAGGCTTTTTCCCGTACGTTCGGCAAGGCACCGGGGCAAAGCCGGGACGCCGATTGTGTCCTCGTCGCGTGGATGGAAAGTCCGGTCGGGCCGCTGATCGCCGCAGCCAACTCCGAGGGGGTTTGCCTGCTGGAATTCACAGACCGCCGAATGCTCGATGCCCAGTTTCAGAAGGTGCGTCGTTTCTTCCGGTGCCCGATAGTCCCGGGGGACAATGAGCACCTTCAACTTCTCAGGAACGAACTGAAGGCGTACTTCGCGGGAGAACTCAAGAGGTTCACCGTGAAATTGGTCTCTCCCGGAAGCTCTTTCCAGGAGCGGGTGTGGGGCGAATTGAAGAAAATTCCATATGGCTCAACGGTATCATACGAGGATATCGCTTGCAGAATCGGCATGCCGACCGCAGTGCGCGCCGTGGGTCATGCGAACGGTCTGAACCGCATCGCGATCGTCATCCCCTGCCACCGCGTGGTGAACAAGAGTGGAAAGCTCGGCGGGTACGGGGGAGGACTGTGGAGGAAAAAACTCCTGCTGGATCTGGAGCGGGGAGAGAGGCAGTTTGAGCTGGCGTCAGGAACCGAAGAGAGACGCCAGTAAGAACTCTCGGATATCGTTGTACCAGGGCCCTCCGGGGGCCCGCTTTTTCTTGTTGTTGAATCTTCAAACAACTCCCCCCCCCGTCTCTCCTCCGCCCTGTTTCATCTGCATCGTCTGGCCCGGCCAAATCCCAGTCTGACTCCTGCGCGGGCTCTGGAACCATATTCAACCCTCAGCAGTTCTAAAGATGTTCTCCGCCCTTCGGGATGCTTCCAGCCTGTGCGGAATCCCACCAAAACCACCAACTAGTTGAAAGGGCCGACCTATGTACATGTCGCGCGAAGTGATGCATTGCAAGCCGGGCAAAGCCAAGGACCTGGTGGCAAAATTCAAGAAAATGGGAGAGGCCATGAAATCGCGGGGTTATCCCGACGTTCGCATCTACACCGATGTGAGCGCGGAACACTACTGGACCGTCGTCATGGAGCAAGACGTGGAGAAGATCGAGGACTTTGGGGAGATGTCGCGCAAGCTCATGGAGGATAAGGAGCTCATGAAGATCATCGACGGATACCATGAGCTCCTCCTGGACGGCAGGCGCGAACTGTACAAAAAAGAGTGACAGAGAACCAGGACGGGTGACGGGTCCTTCAGCGCTCATTGCTTCGGGCCGACGCTCTCTGTTGACCCGAAGCAACAGTCAGTTCTTGGGAAGATTGCTTCGCACACAACGCCTGCGTTCCCGCAGGCTCGCAGTGACTAAGCCAACGCATGACTGAGTCGTTTCCTCACAGGCTCGCTTCCTGAGGGTTTCGCTAGAACCCTTGCTGCACGCTTCTCGCCAACAGGACGTGATACATCCGCACTGCAAGGTCATCGCTGGTAGCAGCTTGCTTTCCCGCTTCCCTCTGGATGCCGAGCTTCCACTGATACAGAGCGGAAAAGGTGTGCTTGAGTTTTTCGGTGAGCCGGTCAAAGGTGCCGCTCTCCTCGTACGTGCCGGCATCCTGGGGATTGTCCCACAGGGTCAGCGAGAGGTGCTCACTCCGCTCCTGCGTATTGGATACCAGGAGATTGAAGCGGCATCCCGGCAGCCCGAGGAGCGTCGAGGTAATGTCCCGTTCGAAGATCCGAGTGAATTCCTCTGCCATCTCCTGCCTGATACGAACAGACACAATGCGGAGGAAGGTCATCGGTGCGCTGCTCCGGAGCAGCCGGGAGACATCCGTGTGCAGTTCAACGTCGTACGACCTGTAGACGGGCGGGCGTGGCTCGGGAGAATACTCCAGTTGCATCTCGGGATTTAGCCGAATCTTATAGTCCGAAGACTCAGCCATGTAACTCTGCGATTGCTCTACCAACTTCGGAAAGGCGCTCTGTGTTTCGTGCAGAACTGCGCTTTTCACATTATCCCAGAGAGTCAGCGAGAGAACGTCTTCCTCGCGCTCGTCACCGCGAACCAGGACCAGGTAGAGACAGCCTGCCGCTCGCTGGAGCTCTGGCACGATGGACTCCTCGTAGAGCTTCCTAAACGCCCAGAGATGGTCCGGACTGATCTGGAATTGTACTGACCGCAGGAACATAGAAATCGATCCTCCCTGGCATTGAATCAAACACACTTCCCCGACGCAGGAATCATTTCCGTTTGACGATCAGGAGTGTCATGTCGTCTGCTTGCGCCATTCCTCCCGCGAAGGTCTTCACTTCCTTGACGATGCACTCCAAGAGCCCGGAAGCGGATTCGTGCCGGTGCTCCTGGATCACCTTCGCAAGCCGTTCCTCGCCGAACTGGACCTCTGACGTATTCACGGCCTCGGTGATCCCGTCGGAATACACCACGAGGACGTCGCCCGGACCCATGCTGACCAACGCCTCCTCGTACGGAAAGTCTTCGAGAATGCTCAACACCATCCCTCCCGTGCCGAGCCGCTCGGTGTGGCCGTCAGCGGTGAGCAGGAAGGGGTTGTCATGGCCGGCGTTCGAGAATGCCAGCTGATGGAGTTTGGGATCGAGGATGGCATAAAAGAGGGTGACGAATTTCTCGGGACTCGTGCTCAGATAGAGGAGCTTGTTGGCGCGCTGGACGCACACCTTGGGAGAGACGCCAAGGAAGGTCTGACCCCGCAGGGTCGCCTGGACATTCGCCATGAGGAGCGACGCAGGAAGCCCTTTGCCGGAGACGTCTGCAAGACAAACTGCGATGCGGTTGTCATCGGTCGGGATAAAATCGAAGTAATCTCCTCCCACCACTTGCGCGGGCACGCTCGTTCCGGCAATGTCGTACCCCTCTATGGCGGGAGCACTGCTCGGCAAGAGGTCGCTTTGAATCCTGGCTGCAAGCCGTACCTCCTCCTTCATGCGCATCAGAGTCTGTTCCGATTCGTACAACCGGGCGTTCTCAACAACCTGCGCCGATTGAGCAGCGATGATCGCCAGCAACCGCTGGTCTTCGTCGGTGAATTGCTTTCCCTCTTTTTTGTTATAGACCGTCAGCACACCCTTCAATTCCGACTTGATCATCATCGGCACGCACAGCAAGGACCGGATCGAGGCATCCCATTGTACTCCGCGGAACCGCGGATCATTCGGCGGATCGTTCAGCGTGAGGGGGCGTTTGTTCAGGTGCATCCAGCCCAGGAGGCTCTGATTGAAATGATAGCGCGGGTTCTGAGCGGAGCTCGCCATCGTGCGCACGAGCGTCTTCATGGGAGAATTCGCCTCCGGATCGACGAGCGTGATCACTCCCTGCTCGGCATTGATCGCGCGGAGAGACCGGTGAATGATGGTGTGCATGATGTCTTGCGAATTGACGGAAGCCCCGATCGCCCGGGCGAGATCATTCAGGATGGAGAGCTCTTCGACGGCACGTTTCAGCCGCTGGTTTTCCTCGATGAGAGGTTGAGATGCGTGAATCTCCTGTACGGCCATGGCTTCTCTCGGCAATATGCAAGAACAGGGTAGGTGCTTGCATAGTAAGCAAAAGAAGGTGAAAAGAAAAGTCCCAAAATGACGCAGTCCCGGGTTCTCCAGCGAGCCGCGTCACTTAGGCCGGCTCCTTGACATTCTTCTTTGTAAGCAGTGCGACCGAGCGTCCTCCTAGAACGAATCCTTCCGCGACCTTTTGCTTCACCTTTCTTTCCTTGCCGTGCATACCCGCGGTGGCTACGAGAAGGTCCCAGGGTCCAGGCGGGAGGCAGTACTCGATATTCTCATGGTACGCGTTCAGCAGGATGAGGAATGTATCGTCCAGGATCTTGCCTCCTCGCTCATCGGGTTCGTCGATCGCCGTGCCATCGAGCAGCATCCCGATCGAGCGTACATGCGAGACATTCCGGTCTTCGTCGGTCATTTCCTTCCCGTCCGGGCGAAGCCACATAATCCCTTTGACCCCCGCTCCCCCCTTGAAGTACGTTCTTCTCCTGAGGACCGGGTGCTTCTTTCTGATGCGGATCATCAGCTTCGTGAATTCCAGCAGGTCCTTCCTCTCCTCATCCAAATTCCAGTCGAGCCACGTGATTTCGTTGTCCTGGCAGTAGGCGTTGTTATTGCCCTTCTGCGAATGGCCGAGCTCGTCCCCTCCACATATCATCGGAACGCCTTGTGAGAGGAAGAGCGTCGCAAGGAAATTCTCTCTCTGGCGCCGGCGGAGCTCGTTGACCCCGGGATCATCGGTGGGGCCCTCCGCGCCGCAGTTCCAGCTGGCATTGTCGTCCGCCCCGTCCCGGTTGTTTTCCTTGTTCGCTTCGTTATGCTTGTCGTTGTAGCTCACCAGGTCATTTAACGTGAACCCGTCATGGCAGGTGATGAAGTTGATGCTGGCCATCGGATTTCGCTCGTTGTTCTGGTAGAGGTCCGCCGAGCCGCTGAGGCGATACGCAAGCTCGGCAACCTGGCTCTCATCCCCTTTCCAGAATCGCCGGATGGTGTCACGGTACTTTCCGTTCCATTCCGTCCAGCCGGGGGGAAAACCTCCCACCTGATATCCCCCCTGTCCCAGGTCCCATGGCTCGGCGATGAGCTTGACCTGAGAAATGATCGGGTCCTGCTGAATGATATCAAAGAAGGTCGAAAGCTTGTCCACTTCAAAAAACTCGCGGGCGAGCGTCGAGGCAAGGTCGAAGCGAAACCCGTCCACGTGCATCTCCAGCACCCAGTACCGCAAGCTGTCCATGATGAGCCGTGTCACGTGGGGGTTGGACATCTTCAGCATATTCCCGCAGCCGCTGAAATCCATATAGTACCGGGGATTCTCCGGGCTCAAATAATAGTACGACGAATTGTCGATGCCGCGGAAGGAGAGTGTCGGGCCCATGTGATTCCCTTCGGCAGTATGATTGAAGACCACGTCGAGGATCACTTCAATTCCCGACTTATGAAGCGAGTAGACCATCTCCTTGAACTCCCGCACCTGCTCTCCCCTGGTCCCGGAGCTCGAGTAACGGCAATCGGGGGCAAAGAATCCGATGGTGT
>Ga0316605_10002497_pt1 | contig 10436 bp, 10 predicted proteins | sample OWC_soil_day20_n_FD_207666 | JGI IMG/M metagenome (GOLD analysis project Ga0316605, IMG submission 207666) | Wetland soil microbial communities from Old Woman Creek delta, Ohio, United States - OWC_soil_day20_noCT | ecosystem: Environmental > Terrestrial > Soil > Wetlands | place: USA: Ohio... | reverse complement strand
GCTGAGGGCCTGCGCCGCGTGAGTCAGCGGCCGGCGCTGCCTCCGAGCGGGCCGAACGCGCGTTCGAGGTAGGCGGCGACGGCGCCGATCTCATTGCGATTCAGCACGTTGCGCCATGTTGGCATCGCTGTACCCGGCAGTCCGTCCTCGATTCGCTGTATTAGCCGGTCCCTCGACATCGACGCCCTGAACGCAGCGTCGGTGAGGTCTCTGGGGCGCGGCTCCAGGAAGCGTCCGATCCAGTGCTTCGCCGTGCCGTCGGCTGCATGGCAGAACGCGCAGTTCTTCATATACAGCGTCTCGCCGCGGCGCTGCTGCGGACTGGCATCGGCCAGGTCGACGGGCACATCGTGCCGGGCATACGGTGAGACGCTTGCAGATTCCGCGTTGCGCACGGCCGGCGGCAGGCCTGCCGCGGCGTGGTACGAGGCCGGCGGCGGCAGGCGCTCCAGTCCGCGCTCCGGATAGCGCACGCGGTCGTGGCAACTGACGCAGTCGTGCCCGTCGGCCGGATAAGACACCGGCCGCGCCTCCCAGGCTGCCGCATCGTGGCGGGTCGGTGCGTCGTGGCAACTGATGCAGGCGGTCAGGTAAAGCTGCCGGCCACGCGCTTCGGCGGGTTCCAACTGCTCGACCGGCAGCGACAGGGCCGCCGGGTCGCGCACGAAGCGGAAGGCCGCGCCGAACCGCTCGTGGTCAGGCCAGCCGTTCTCGGGCGTGTGGTAGCGCGTATTACGGCGTCGGCCGATGACGAACTCCTCGAACACGAAGGCCGCGACCGCCTGCATCTGCTGTGGCGCAAGGATGCCGTTGAACGAGGCCATCGCGGTACCCGGACGTCCGTGCTGCAGAGCGCTGACGATGCGGTCGCGCGTCAATTGATCCGGCCCAAGGGCCGAAAACGCCGCTGGCCGATCCGCCAGCATCCCGGCAGCGACGGTCTGCGCGTCGCCCGAGTAACCGTGACAGAAATAGCAGCGGAAGTTGTAGATTGCGCGCCCCTGCTCGTGCAGCGCCGCGGCGTCGGGCGCGGAAGGCGTACGCGGGACGGCCGCCAGCGTGACCGCGGCGACCCCCGCCACGAGCAGCAGGCGCATCACTTCGGAGCCGCCTTCGCCTGGATGAATGCCTGGAACACGTACTCCGCCACGTCGGCGATCTGCTGGTCGTCCAGCACCTTGTTCCAAGCCGGCATCTCGCTGCCATTGCGGCCGTTGGCCACGGCGGCGAACAGCATCGGGCGGTTGGCGCCGGAACGGAATGCGGCATCCCGGAAGTCGCGCGGCTTCGGGTTGATGAAGTAGGCTCGCGGCCCCTTGCCGTCGCCTTGTTGCCCGTGGCACGTCGCGCAATTGCGGTTGTAGAACTCGCGGCCGCTGACGCGGTTGCCCTTGAGGGCCTTGGGGAAAGCCAGCGACATGTCGGAAGCGGCGCGCGGCGCCGGCTTCTCCTCGCGCCCGCCGTGGGCGCGCGTGCCCGAGATCTGACCGGCCGCGGCCGCCGCCGGGACACCCTGCACGAACGACGTGAAGACGTAGTCCGCCAGGGCGGCAATCTCGCGCTCGTTCAGCTGGGTCTTCCAGGCGACCATCGCCGTTCCCGGCTTGCCGTGGGTGATGAAGGAAGCGATGCGCTCGCGGCTCTGCTCGCCGCGCGCCCTGGCGCTGGTGAAGTCGTAGGGCGGCGGGGACAGGGCGTTGGAGGCGCGGCTGCGTCCGTCACCCTTGTCGCCGTGGCAGACCGAGCAGTAGTTGTGGTAAAGAACCGCCGGCTGGATGCTCGTGCCGCCCCCCTCGGCACCGGGCGCGGCATGGCTCGCTCCGGCCGACAGCCCCAGCAATAGGACCAGCCCTGCCGCCGCGGCGGCGCACGGCCTAACACTCGAAATCGGTCGCATCTTGGTTCCTCCCCTTCGCAGTCCGTTGCAAGTTCTTTGCCGACTTGGCATAAGGCTTGCGTCAACATGTCTCGGGGGAGGAGATTCGATGCGGGTCTGGATGATCGGGCTGGTGACTGCCTGCGCGGCGACTTCGGCCGCGGGCAAGGGCGGGCAGGAGGTGTACGAGTCCACCTGTGCAGCATGCCATGCGACGGGCGTGGCGGCGGCGCCGAAGTTCGGCGACAAGGCCCAGTGGGCAACACGGGCGGCCGCCGGGCGCGATGCGCTCGCCGCGAGTGTCATCAAGGGCAAGGGCGCGATGCCGCCGCGTGGCGGCGATCCGAAGCTGAGCGACTCGGACATCCGCAACGCGGTGGACTACCTGCTGAAGGCAGCGCGCTAGGGCGCCGATGGACGACGGGGCGCTGTCCTTGCGCCGGCTCATGGAGCCACGGGTCATGCTGCGGCATCTCGCCGCGCTGCTGGTCGCGTGCCTCGTCGCCTCGTGTGCGCAGGTTCCGGTGCCGAAGTCGCAGGCGCCGTTCGTTCCTCCGGTCTTCCCGCAGCCGCCCGACGAGCCGCGTTTCGTCTACGAGCGCACGATCTACGGGGCCGGGGACATCGCGGTCAGCGATGCGACCACCGAACTGCGGCGCGCCGTGACCGGCGAGGTCCGCAGCGGCGATACGCTCGGCAAACCCTACGGCGTCGCGGTCTTCCAGGGCCGCATCTACGTGACCGACACCGTGCAGCGGTTCGTGCTGGTGCTCGACGTGCCGAACGGCCGCTCGTATCGGATCGGTGATGGCGAGGGTCCGACCGCGCTGGTCAAGCCCCTTGGGCTCGATGTCGACGCGCAGGGGCGCATCTACGTGGCCGACATCAGCCAGCGACAGGTCGTCGTCTACGACCCCTTCGGCGGGCTGATCAAGAAGATCGGCGGCGAAAAGGTCTTCGAGCGACTGACCAGCGTGACCGTCAATCCGGAAGGCACCCTGATCTACGCGGTCGACATCGGCGGGGTCGACAGCGACAAGCACGTGGTCAAGGTGTTCGACGTGGCGACCGGCGCCCACAAGATGGACATCGGCAAGCGCGGTGTCGGGCCGGGCGAATTCAACCTGCCGCGCGACCTGGCGATAGGCAAGGACGGACGCCTGTACGTGGTCGACGGCGGCAACTTCCGCGTCGTCGTGTTCGATCGCGACGGCAGGTACCTGCAGTCCTTCGGCAGCGTCGGCCGGCAACTCGGGCAGTTCTCGCGACCCAAGGAGATCGCCGCCGATCCGCAGGGCAACATCTACGTGGTCGACACGGCGTTCGGCAACTTCCAGATCTTCAATGCCGATGGCGAATTGCTGATGTTCGTCGGCACGCGCGACGAGCGCGATGCGCCGACCCGCTACATGCTGCCGTCGGGCATCGCTGTCGACGAGGACGGCCGCGTCTACGTGGTCGATCAGTGGTTCCGCAAGATCGACGTCTACCGACCGGCAGGGCTCAAGCCCAGCGACGGATTTCTCGGGCGACGCCCGGCCCCGACGCGCAAGTAGACGTTCCCAAGTTCAGGACTGATCGTTCCTGTTTGCGAGAACAGGACATTCCCGCTCGCAGGAAGCCTGTTCCCGTGCTTGGGAAATTCCGATGCAAAGGCTCATTCGCAAGGGCCAGATTCCCACTATTGGAAATGGCACGCCTTTCGCTTTGGTCCTGCGCAACGCACACGATCGTGCGTTCACGAGGGAAGGGGGAAGGGCCGTGAGAACCATCAAAAACCGGGTCGCGGGAACGTTAGCGTCGCTAGCTGCTGTGCTCTTCATGCTGCCGGCACAGGCGCAGACGGGCATTTCGATCACCAAGCACAACCTCGGCTCCAGTGGGCTGGCCGGGCAGAACAAGGTGTCGGATACGGCCGAGATCTGCGTGTTCTGCCACACGCCGCACGGTGCCGATACGACCGCCTCCGCCCCTTTGTGGAACAAGCGGTTGCCGACCGGCACGGGCTACGCGGTCTACAGCACCGCGAACTCGACCACGATCGACGGCCAGGTGCTGACTACGGTGGGCTCAGTGTCGATCACCTGTCTGTCCTGCCATGACGGGACGCAGGCAATGGACAACATCATCAACGCCCCCGGCTCAGGCGGCTACGACGCCACCGGCGGCGGGGCCGGCGGACGCGCCTACAACTGGGGCGCGAGCCCGCGCGTCGACGCGAACGGCGTCATGACAGGCGTGGCGATGCTGGGCATTGACCTGCGCGACGACCATCCGATCGGCATCGAGTACTGCGGTGGTGGCCTGTCCGGCACGACCGCAAACACCGCGCCAGGCCTGGCCGGTGGTCCTCCGTGCAAAGACTCGGACTTCAAGCGGCCGTTCTCGGCGACGATCAATACGCAGCCGGTGTGGTGGGTTGAAACGGGCACATCCGACAGCCTGCGTACGCGCTCCGACATGATCCTCTACAACCGTGGCTTCGCCGGCGGCACTGGCCCGGCGGTCGAGTGCGCGAGCTGCCACGATCCGCACGTCTCGGCCGGGCAAGCCGGGCCGAACTCGACGGTGGCGGGCGGAACCTTCCTGCGCATCTCGAACGACGGCAGCGCCGTCTGCCTGGCCTGCCACATCAAATAGCGACAACCGCCGGCGGCGCACGTCGCCGCCGGCGTAACGCACGGGCCGGCCCTTGGGCTGGCCCGTTTCTTTCTTGCCTCCGACCAGGAGGTCCGCGCCGCGGATCGAACGGGGGAAATCCAGTGCCACATCTTGGTCTCAGATACGCGCCCGTCGCGCTGTGTTCACTGCTGGCGCTTGTGGCCGGCCCCGTCGGTGCCGCCGACCCGCTGCCGTCCGACACCTTCGCTGTCATCGGTCCGGTGACCCTGAGCGCGGTCGACTTTCGTGCCGCCTACAACACGGCCTCGCGCAGCAAGTTCTATCACTCCAAGCCGCCGGAGTCGGAGATCGCGCTGTTCCAGCGCGAGGTTGGCGCGGAACTGGTCAATCGCGTCCTCGTCGTCGAGGAGGCCAGGCGCCGCGGGATCACGCCCGACGCCACGCGGGTCAAGGCGCAGCTTGCCCGCTATGAAGAACGCGCCCGGCACGCACCCAACTGGGAGACCGAGCGCGACCGCATGCGGGCGGCGATGACGCTCCAGTTCGAGAACCAGGATCGCTACGACCGGCTGGCTTCGATGGTGCGCGCCGTGTCCGAGCCCACCGACCAGCAGCTGCGCGACTACTACGCCAATCACAAGGAATTGTTCGTCGAGCCGGAGAAGGTGCGCGTGTCGGTGATCCTGCTGAAAGTGGATCCGAGTGCGCCGAAGGCAAGCTGGGACAGCGCGCGCGGCGAGGCCACGAAGCTGCGGGCGCAACTGGCGGCGGGAGCGGACTTCGCCAAGCTGGCGCGGCTTCATTCCGGCGACGGCAGCGCCGACAAGGGCGGCGACATGGGATACCTGCATCGCGGCATGCTCCCCGACGGAGTCGACGCCGTCGTCGAGAAGCTGAAGCCCGCTGAGATCAGCCAGCCCGTGACCCTGCTGGAAGGCGTCGCTCTGCTTCGACTCGAGGCGCGCCAGCCGGCGCAGCAGCGCAGCTTCAACGACGTGCGTGCCCGTACCGCCGAACTGTGGAAGCGCGACGAATCAGAGCGCCGCTGGAACAAGTTTGTCGCCGATCTGCGCAAGGCTACCCCGGTCCGCGTCAACGAGTCGCTCTACCTGCCGTTGCCGAAGGCGACCACGAAGGCCAGCTAGATCGGTGATGAGCAGACATGGCGGGGGGGCAGCAGCGCAGCCGGCATTCAGAAGCAGTTCCGGGGCGACTGAGGACCGTCGCCATCGCGCTGTCTCTGGCACTGAACGCCGGCAGCGGGCACGGCGCGTCGTTCGCACCCGGTCTGGCGTCGGCCACCGACGTGGCCGCCGAGACGCCGCCGCCGGCTCCGGCGTCCACCGACGACTACGTTCTCGCGTTGTCGCCGATCCGATGGTGGGGCATCGCCGCGGTTGACCTGCGCTATCGCGACCTGGCCGAGTCCGGCCAGGGACGCACCGAGGTCCTCAGCGGCACGCTCAACGGCGCCACCTACATCTGGCAGCCGTGGTTTCTGCAAGTGACCGGCGGCATCGGCCTGGTCGCGGCGATGGACCAGGGCGATACGGCCGGCAGCGCACGCAGCCTGAACGGCATCGGCAACCTCGACCTGACCCTGTTTCCGGTGAGCCGATTTCCATTCAACCTGTTTGCCGATGTCAGCGACACACGGGCGAGCGGCGAGATCACGGACATCGACTATCGCTCGTACCGATTCAGGGTCAGCCAGAGCTATGCGCCTGAATTCGGCAACGAGCGCTATTTCGGCGGCTTCGAGCACAGTACGCTGCGAACGATCAACAGCGACTCTGAGGGCGCGCCGGGCGCAGGCCCTGCTGCCGAAGACACGCTGCAGGTTCTCCGCCTTGGCGCGGCGAAGTCGTGGCAGACACAGTCGCTCGAGGCCGATGTCAGCGTCAGCCGCAATCGGCGTGAGGAGGCCAGCTTTACCCAGCAGACCAAGCTCGACATCGCCACGATTCGCCACTCGCTGCTGCCCGGTCCGCAGTTCTCGATGACCAGCGGCGTGAGCTACACGCGCACCGCGATCGAGGCACCGCAGTCGCAGACCTTGCCCGGCTTCAGCATTCCCGGCAGCAGCAGCGAAACCGACTTCACGCAGTTCACGAGCTTTGCGACCTACCGCCCGACGTCCGGCAGCGGGCTCTTGCCGAATCCGAACGCGCTGCTGGCGACCGCGACGCTGCGCGCCTTCAACTTCGGCAACGACGCGGATGGCGCCTCGACCCGCTCGCGCGGCGCCACCGCCAGCGTCGGGCTGAGCTACTCGCTGTCGCCGCAGACCCAGCTGTATGCGACGACGCAGGCGGGCTACGTGTCGGACGGCACCGAAGACGTCACCGCGGCGTCGCAGTCGCTCGGCATCAACTACTCGGCCGACCCGATTCCGCTGGGACCGTACCGGTACTACTGGACGCTCGGGTCCAACGTGCTTGCCGGCTTCGTTTCCGGCGGCCGGCTCGACGGAAGCGACGTCCTGCTGCAGGCCAACGGCTCACAGGCGCTGAGCCGCGTGTGGGAAGTCAGCAGGTCCAGTTCGCTGACGGCATCGCTCAGCCAGAGCATCGGATACAGCTATGGCAATCGCACCGATGGCGAAGGCGTGCTGAGCACCACGGTCACGGGGTTCTGGAACGGGCAGGGCGGGGAGAACTCCCAGGCCTTCGCCGGCCTGACGTTCTCCGACTCGCGCCGCTTCGGGACCTTCAGCGGGTACTTCCAGCTCGCCAACGCGCAGGCAAACCTGCAGATGGCGCTGTCGCGATGGTCGACGCTGGCGGCGGGACTCACGCTACAGGCCACGCGCGCCGAGACCGACCAGGAGTTCGTGCGGTTCGTCGATCCCCTGGTGCTGCCGGAGTACGGGAAATGGAACTCGACCTTCGGAGCCAACGTGTCCTACACCCACTCGCGCGCCTTTGGCGTGCCGCGGCTCATCTATGCGCTGCTGTTCCAGGCCAGCAGCTTCGATGTGGAGAGCCGCGCGCTGGGCGACGTCGACGCGCCCTTGGTCCAGGTCGACTGGCTGGTCGACAACCGCCTGCAGTACCCGATCGGCCGGATGCTGCTGCAGGCCGGGGTGCGCTGGGCGGAGCTGCAGAACCGCGGCACGAGCTTCCAGGCGTTCATCCGGGTGCAGCGCAACTTTGGAGCGCTCTAGCTGGCGCGGGATGTGCTTAACGATTCTGCAGGACGGAGGGGAATACCGATGAAGCTGGCGACAAGAGCCAGGGTGCTCGCACTGGGCGTGCTGCTGATGGTCATGATCGTCTTCGACAGCCGCCCGGCCCGCGCCGAGTACGGCGACGTGGTGATCAACAACTACTCGGAGGCGGCCGGCATGCGCCCGGTGGTGTTCCCCCACTGGTTCCACCGGGTGCGCTTTCGCTGCAAGGTCTGCCATGCCGACCTCGGCTTCCAGTTCAAGGCCGGGGGCAACCAGATCAACATGGTGAAGATCATCGACGGCCAGTTCTGCGGCGCCTGTCACAACGGCGATCTCGCGTGGTCGGTCGAGAACTGCAACCTGTGCCATTCGGCCAAGCCCGGCACCCCGACCCACGTGCACGAAAGCACGGTCAACAAGCTCGCGGCGCCGGCACCCGCGCCCAAGCGCTAGGAGGCGTCGATGAAGCGAGTCTCGCACTTCGCGGCCCTGGCGCTGCTGTTCGCCGCTGCAGCCGCTCACGCCCAGACCGGCAAGGCGCTTTACGACAAGGTGTGCGCCGGCTGCCATGCCACCGGCATCATCGGTGCGCCGAAGCCCGGCGACGCTGAGGCGTGGAAGCCGCGCCTGGCGAAGGGCATGGATGCGGTGCTGCGCAATGCCGTCAACGGAACGCCGCGCGGCATGCCACCCAAAGGCGGTCGCGCCGATCTGAGCGAAGCGCAGATCCGCTCGGCCATCGACTTCATGATCGCGGGCGTTGCCGGCGCCCCGGCCGCCGCCAGGGTCGACTCTGCCAAGGCGGCGCCGACTCCCGCGGCCAAGGTCGACACCAGGCCCGCGCCGACTCCGGTCGCCCGGGCCGAGCCAAAGCCTGCAGCACCAGCGGACGCTGCAGGCGCAACAGCGGCCGCCGCGGCGCCGAGCGCAACAGGCGTGGCCGCGGTCCCGCGCAGCACGGTGGGCTCGGAATCCGATGCGGCCGATGTCAATGCATTCAACCGGCTGCTCAAGCCGGGCGGGGGCTTCAACCGGCCGGCGATGGAATCCGGAATCCACGATCCGACCAACGACGCCACGCCAACGTTGCAGCCGCCGGCGCGCGCCTTTGCGGCCCTGCCGAAGAGTCCCGCCGGCAATCATGTCGACTGGGTCAAGGCGCTGGAGTCCAAGCGCATCGACCCGCGCTGGGACCGCAACGACGCGAAGGCCCAGGCCGTCGTGATGGACCTGAACATCGTCAGGGAGGTGAAGGGTTCGATGCCGGATGTGGTGTACCCGCACAAGCAGCACACCGAATGGCTGGACTGCTCCAATTGCCATCCAGCGCTATTCGTGCCGCAGAAGGGAGCCAACCAGATCTCGATGGCAGCCATCCTGCTCGGCCAGAAATGCGGTGTCTGCCACGGGCGCGTCGCTTTTCCTGTATCCGAGTGCCGGCTCTGCCACTCGAAGAAGAAGGACGCTGCGACCGTCGCGGCGGGCAAGTAACCGATGAAGCTCCTGCTGGGCGCCACGCTCGGGGCAGTCGTGGCGCTCGTGCTCGTGCCGGCGGGCGCTCAGGTCGATCCGCGCCGCGCGCTGGAGCAGAAGATCGAGTTCGTCGGCACGCTGGTGCAACATTCTCCGCTGGCGACGCGCATCAACTCGAGCTCGAGCGACGAAGCGCGCGAGCTGCTGCGCCAGGCCATAGACCATCACCGGGCAGCGGTCGCCGCCCTGACGGCCGGCGACCTTGAGGCGGCGGAGCGCGATGCCAACCAGGCCATCCTGTCGGTCGGCAAGGCGCGGCAACTGGTTCCCGACGACATGCGCCGGGCGATCGAGCAGCGCGTCCGCTACCAGGAGCTGCGTGCGGCGACCGAAACGCTGGTCGCCTCGTACGAGCGGCATCGAAAGGCGGCGGCGCAGCCGATCGATGCCGAGTGGACCGAAACCCTGCGCATGCTGGATCGTGCCCAGAGCCTGCATGCGTCAGAGCGCCTGGGCGAAGCCGCGGGCGTGCTGGTCGATGCGCAGCAGCGACTGCTGCGCCAGATGTCTGCGCTGCTCGGCAATCAGACGATCGACTACACGGTGCGCTTCGAGTCGTCGCGCCAGGAATTTGACTACGAGCTGGCGCGTTATCGAAGCATGGAGGGGCTGGTGCCGGTGGCGCTGAAGGAGCTCAACCCGCGGCCCGAGGCACGCGCGTCGGTCGACGGCCACGTCGAACGCAGTCGGCGGCTGGTCAGTACCGCGCAGCGGCAGGTGGCCGACCGTCCCGAGACCGCCGTCGCGACGCTGAGGGAAGCGGTGATCGAAGTGCAGCGCGCTCTGAGCGCTGCGGGACTGGAAGTACCCCAGTAGGAGATAAACATGCAGTCGCGCATCGGATTCGTCGCGGGATGTCTTCTGGTGCTGGCCCTCGCCAGCGGCCACGCGCGATCACAGGATCGTGCAGCTGTCGAGCAGCGAATGACCTCGGTGGCCACGCTGATCGAGCGCTCGTCGGCGGCACGGCAGATCGAAGCCAGCCGCGACCCGAAGGCGCTCGAGATGCGCAACCAGGCGCGCGCGCTTCACCGGCAGGCGGGCGAGGCCCTGCAGACCGGTGACACTGCGCGGGCGGCAAAACTGCTCGACGAGTCGACGCGCGAACTGCTCGCGGCGGCGCGCGCGGCGGCGCCGGAGGAGGTCACGGCGGAAAAACGCAGGACCGACTTCAACAACCGTTACGAGAGCACCAAGACCCTGCTCGCCGCACAGCAGCGGATTGCCAAGGAA
>Ga0316605_10002496_pt1 | contig 10436 bp, 8 predicted proteins | sample OWC_soil_day20_n_FD_207666 | JGI IMG/M metagenome (GOLD analysis project Ga0316605, IMG submission 207666) | Wetland soil microbial communities from Old Woman Creek delta, Ohio, United States - OWC_soil_day20_noCT | ecosystem: Environmental > Terrestrial > Soil > Wetlands | place: USA: Ohio... | reverse complement strand
AGCGTTGCAGATGCCGCAGGCGCCCAAGCGCATGCTCATCGTCGGCGGCGGCATCATCGGCCTGGAGATGGGCACCGTCTATTCGACGCTCGGCGCGCGGCTCGACGTGGTGGAGATGCTCGACGGCCTGATGCCCGGCGCCGACCGCGACCTCGTGAAGGTGTGGCAGAAGATGAATGCCAGGCGCTTCGACCACGTCATGCTGAAGACGAAGACGGTGGGTGCAGAGGCCACCGCCGACGGCATCCTGGTGCGCTTCGAAGGCGAGGGCGCGCCGAAGGAGCCGCAGCTCTACGACCTCGTGCTGCAGGCGGTGGGCCGCAGCCCCAACGGCAGGAAGATCGGCGCCGAGAAGGCCGGCGTGGTGGTCGGCGACCGCGGCTTCATCCCGGTGGACGTGCAGATGCGAACCAACGTGCCGCATATCTTCGCCATCGGCGACATCGTCGGCCAGCCGATGCTGGCGCACAAGGCGGTGCACGAGGCGCACGTGGCGGCCGAGGTGGCCGCCGGCGACGCCCACGCGCGCTTCGACGCCCGCGTCATTCCCAGCGTGGCCTACACCGATCCCGAGATCGCCTGGGTCGGCCTCACCGAGGACGACGCCAGGGCCAGGGGCATCAAGCTGAAGAAGGGCCTGTTTCCCTGGACGGCGTCGGGCCGCGCCATCGCCAACGGCCGCGACGAAGGCTTCACCAAGCTGCTCTTCGATGCCGATACGCACCGCATCCTGGGTGGCGGCATCGTCGGCACCCATGCCGGCGACATGATCGGCGAGGTGGCGCTGGCCATCGAGATGGGCGCCGACGAGGTGGACATCGGCAAGACCATCCACCCGCACCCGACGCTGGGCGAAAGCATCGGCATGGCGGCCGAGGTGGCCCATGGCAGCTGCACGGATTTGCCGCCGGCCAAGCGCTGAGCCTGGCCGGGGCGGCTAGACTCTCTTCCCCCAACGAGAGACATCCCCCGGCCCATGCCCACTGCCGTCACCGAAGCCCAGTTGCTGGAAAAGCTGAAGACCGTCACCGACCCGAATACAGGCAAGGACTTCGTCAGCACCCGGCAGCTCAAGAACCTGCGCATCGAAGGCGGCGACGTCGCCTTCGACGTCGAACTCGGCTATCCCGGCAAGAGCCAGGTGCCGGCGTTGCGCAAGGCGCTGATCGCCGCCGCACGCACGGTGGCGGGCGTGGCCAACGTCAGCGCCAATATCGAGGTCAGGATCGTCTCGCACGCCGTGCAGCGCGGCGTGCAACTGCTGCCCAGGGTCAAGAACATCATCGCCGTCGCCTCGGGCAAGGGCGGCGTGGGCAAGAGCACCACCGCCGTCAACCTGGCGCTGGCGCTGGCCGCCGAGGGTGCCTCGGTGGGCATCCTCGATGCCGACATCTACGGCCCCAGCCAGCCGATGATGATGGGCATCGAAGGCCGCCCCGAGAGCATCGACGGCCAGACCATGGAGCCGCTGGAGAACTACGGCGTGCAGGTCATCAGCATCGGCTTCCTCGTCGACGCCGAGCAGGCCATGATCTGGCGCGGCCCGATGGCCACGCAGGCGCTGGAACAGCTGCTGCGCCAGACGCGCTGGCGCGACCTCGACTACCTGCTGATCGACATGCCGCCGGGCACCGGCGACATCGCGCTCACGCTGAGCCAGCGCGTGCCGCTGACCGGCGCCGTCATCGTGACGACGCCGCAGGACATCGCGCTGCTCGACGTCAAGCGCGGCGTCGAGATGTTCAAGAAGGTCGGCGTGCCGATCCTCGGCATCGTCGAGAACATGGCCGTCTACCACTGCCCGAAGTGCGGCCACGAGGAGCACATCTTCGGTGCCGACGGCGGCCGCCGCATGGCGACGCAGTACGGCGTGGACTACCTCGGCGGCCTGCCGCTGACGATGAGCATTCGCGAACAGGCCGACAGCGGACGACCCACCGTGGTCGCCGACCCGGAGAGCGACATCGCCGCCACCTATCGCCAGATTGCGCGCACGGTGGCGGTGAAGATCGCCCAGCAGGCGAAGGACTTCTCGGCCAAGTTCCCGACCATCAGCGTGTCCAAGGGCACCTGAGCGCCGCGCCGGCCGGCAGCCGGGCCGCCCGTCAGCCCCAGCGCGTGTCGTCGTCGACGAGCAGGGGCTCGTCGTCGATCGCCGGGGCCGGCTGCTCGACGAGCACGTCCTCGAGGTGACGGCTCCACGCGCCGCCAGGGTCGGCCTGCGCCAGTTCGGCCTCGCGCCGGGCGACCAGGGCGTCGAAGTCGGCGCCCCGGGTCGCCTCGGCGCGGTCCAGCGACCTGCGCTCGGGCTGGGCCAGGTGCTGCTCGATGCGGTCGCGGACCGACTTGAACATCTGCGAGACGCGCGACGGGCTGACCTGGAGTTCCCTGGCGAGCCTGACCGGCGTCAGGCCGATGCCCAGGTAGGCATCGATCACCTTGCGGTCATTCTCGGGCAAGGTGGCGAAATAGCGCTCGAGCCTGCGCATCAGCAGGCCGGTGTCGACACGCGCCTCGACCTCGTCCTGGGCGGTCGCCGGCTCGTGCCGGTGGGGCGCCTCGTCGGCCGCGTCGGCATCCTGGCCGGCACTGTGGTCATGGCCGACCTGGGCGTCGTTCTCGGCCTGGAAGATGTCCTCGACACTCAGTCCGCACAGGCGGCTGAGGTCGGCAGCCGTCGGTTTCGCATCGGAGCTGGCGCGCCAGCGCTCGCGGGCCAGCTGCACGACCTTGACCTTGCGCCGCTGCGGTCGCGTCAGGTGGTCCATCTGCCTCAGTTCGTCGATCATGGCACCGCTGACACGCAGCTTGGCGTAGCGCACGAAGGCCTCGCGGGCTTCCTCGCTGTCGCGGTCGCCTTCCCACTCGAAGCCGAGCGCCGCCTGCGCCACGGCGATCAGGCCGACCTGGATGAGGTCGGCGCGCTCCACGTTCGAGGGCAGGCGCCGCGCCAGTGCGCTGGCCTGCTGGCGGACCCAGGATTCGTTCCTGAGGATGAGCGACGAAGGCACGCCCTGCATCGAGATCATGAACGTCTTCCAACCGGTTCCGGCCTGCTCCGCACGGCCGTCTGCAAAAGGAAGGGCCGACCGTCCGGGCGACGAAGCTCGCATCGGCAGGATGTCCCACGCGGGTGCAGTATGCGGGCGTACCGGCGCCCGTGGGGCCACCGGGACGGCCCGGGGCGTGACATCCACCCGCGATCGCGTGGATCGTCGGCGCTCAGCCCGGACGCGCGCCGGCCTGCAGCTGCCGCAGTTCGGCCGGCGTATTGGCGTTGTGGAAGGCCGCCGCATCGTCGAAGGGCACCTCGACGCAGCGGTGGCGCCCTGTCCAGCGGTCGATCTTGCGTTCGCCGCTGTTCAGGAAGGCGACCAGGCTCTCGAGCAGGTCGATGCGCACGAGGCTGAAGACGGGCTGCTTGCGCAGGCGTCCGTCCTCCAGCGTCGCCGCCATCGCGATCTCGGCATCCGCGGCCTGCAGCGCCGCCGCCAGGCGCGGCACCAGGTCGGCCGGAAAGTTCGGCGTGTCGCAGGGGACGGTCACCAGGTAGGGCGTGGTGCAGTGCTCCAGGCCGGCCAGCAGGCCGCCGAGCGGGCCGGGATAGTCGGGCAGGGGATCGGGCCACACCGGGACGCCCATCGATTCGTAGGCCGACAGGTTGCGGTTGGCATTGATGATCAGTTCGCCGACCTGCGGCTGCAGGCGCAGCAGCGCGTGCAGCGCCATTGGCATGCCGAGGTGGTTCTGCAGCCCCTTGTCGACACCGCCCATGCGGCTGCCGCGGCCGCCGGCCAGGATCAGTCCGGTGATCTGCTCGCGCGGGATGGTCATGACGACAGCCCCTGCGCTCACGCTTCCAGCATGTCGAAAGCCTGCGCCTCGACCTGCACGAAGCTGCGCGTGAAGTCCGCGACCGCGCGCCAGGTGAGGGCGCGCGGGTGCGCCGCGGTCGTATTGCACAGGTCCTCGACCCAGGGCTGGACATGGGTGCGGAAGAAGCGGCGCTGCTGCTCGAGGTTGCAGACCTCGGCGTCGTCGCCGGCGATGAGGTAGCGCATGACCTCGAAGACGTAGGAGACGTGGTCCTCGGTCTCGACGCGTGCCGGGTCGCGCGTCAGGCCGAGGGCCTGCAGGTCGGTGCGCAGCGCCGCGAGCGGCTTCTCATTCAGGAAGCCGGTCAGGTAGTACGAGCCGTAGGCAAAGACCTCCGGCTTGCCGACACCGTGGAACAGCGCGTCGTGCTCCTCGGCGGCGGCGTCGACGGTGGTGTCACGCAGCGCCGCCACGAGCTGCATCCACGGCTCTTCGAGGTGCGCGCCGGCCTCGGGGGCCTGCGTCACGGCCACCGCGAACTGCCGCAGCAGTTCGGCGTCGGGCGGCGCCAGCCAGAGCCGCGCCAGCAGGCCGTAGAGTTCGGCGCGGGCGAGCTCCTCGGTGTCGTCGGCAGTGGCGAAGTGGATCGGTGCGGTGGCGGTCATCGGCAGGTGCAGGTTCAGAGGTCGGTGATGCGGACCTCGTTGGGGTGGCTGTAGATGTCGATGACGCGGCAGTCGGTGCACATCTTCAGGCGTTCCGCGGCGGCGCCCTGGAATGCGGCGTGGCCGGCGAGCTTGACCATCATCGACTCGATGGCGCGCAGCGTGCCGAAGGGCTTGCCGCAGCGCACGCAGCGGTAGGGCTCGACCTCGTGCAGCACGCGCGCGGCCTTGCGCGCCTTGCCGCCGTCGGCCAGCCACAGCCGTGGCTGCAGCGTGATCGCGCCTTCGGGGCAGGTGCCGGCGCACAAGCCGCACTGCACGCAATTCCTCTCGACGAAGCGCAGCTGCGGTCGCTCGGGGTTGTCGGCCAGCGCGCTGGAAGGGCAGGCACCGACACAGCTCAGGCACATCGTGCACTTGGCAGTGTCGACGACGAGGCTGCCGTAAGGGGCCCCGGGGGCGGGCAGCGCGATCTCCTCGGCCGCGGCAGGAGCATGGGCCAGCAGATGTTCCAGCGCCAGCTCGAGCGTCGCGCGCTTGTCGGCCTGGACGGCGAACGCGGCGGGCCGCGTCACCGCCTGCGCCGCTGGGGCGCGCAAGGCGCTGTCGAGCGCCGTCAGGTCGCGCGCGTCGCGGGCCTCGAACAAGCGGAAGTGTTCGCCGCCGTAGCCCAGGCCGGTGAGCACCGCCTGCGCCACCGCCATCTGCTCGGCCAGCGCCTGCCGGTATTCGGGCGCCTCCTCGTCGCTGAGCAGCACCCAGACCTGGCTCGCACCCTGCGCGATCGCCGCCAGCCAGAGGTCCATGCCGACGCTGGCCGTGTGCCACAGCGCCACCGGCAGCACGCGCGCGGGCACGCCGTGGATCTGGCGGTCGGTGCGCGCGGCGCGGCCGAGGTCGTTCAGCAGCCGCAGGCCGGCGCCCTGGCTGTGCAGCAGCAGCGCCGCATCGCGGCCGCCGGCATGGGCATAGGCCGTGAGCATGGTGCGCAGGCGCCGGCCCTGGTCGACCGCACCGGGGTAGGCAAAGCTCATCGCGCCGCTGGGACACACCGTGCTGCAGGCGCCGCAGCCCACGCACAGGTGCGGCTCGACGATCACGCCGCCGGTGACCGGGCCCGCGGCATGGCCCTTGCCCCGGGCCTTGCCCTTGAGCGAGGCATCGCTGCGGATGGCGCGCGCGGAGCAGACATCGATGCAGGCCGTGCAGCCGATCTGCTCGTTGCGCGTGTGCGCGCACAGTCGCTGCTGGTAGTTGAAGAACCTGGGTTTCTCGAATTCGCCGCTCAGGTCGCGCAGCGCGAGCACGGCCCGCAGCAGGGTGCGCTCGTCGCCGCCGGCGTGGAAGTAGCCCTGGGGCGGCTGGTGCATCGTGAATGCGGGCTGCGAGCGCAGGTCGAGCACGAGGTCGTAGGTCTCGCCGGCAGCCTGTGGCTGGCGCTGGAAATCGATCGCGCCGGCGGCGTCGCAGACGCGCACGCAGTCGCGGTGGCTTCTGCACAGATCCAGGTTCACCTGGTAGCTGAAGTCGATCGCTCCCTCGGGGCAGACGTCGATGCAGGCGTTGCAGCGCGTGCACAGGTCGAGGTCGATCGGGTTGCTGCTCTCCCAGTGCGCCTCGAAAGCGCCGAGCCAGCCGCTCAGTCGCTGCAGGCGGCCGCTGTGCACCGCGTGCGTGCGGGTCTGGGTGAAGGCACCGCCCGGGCGGTCCAGCAGCACGCTGATCTCGAGCCCGTCGCCCAGCAGCGCTGCCGCGCGCTCGACGGCATCGGCCGCACCGAGCACGAGCACACGCCCGAGCGAGCGGTAGCCGACGGTGGCCACCGGGGCGGCCGCCGGCAGCTGTGCGGCGGCGATCAGTGCCGCCATCTTCGGCGTCGCCTGGCGACCGTCGCGCGACCAGCCTCCGGTCTCGCGGATATTGACGAAGTGGATCGGCCGCTCGGCGACGCTCGCCGCGCCTTCGGTCTGCTCGTTGAGTTCGAGGAACAGTCGTTGCTCCTGCGTGCAGGCGACCAGCAGTTCGTCGCCGCTGTTGCCGGTGTCCCTCGCCGCACGCTGGAAGGCCGGTGCCTCGCGCCGGCACAGCAGGCTGTGGACCTGCGTCAGGCCTTCAGCGCTCGCCCCCGGGGTCTTCGCCAGCGCCCGGCTCAGCGCCGGAGCGTCCAGCGTCATGGTCCGGTTGCAATCGCAGATCAGTGTCTTCATCGGTCGGGACGTCGGGTTGGGTCGCAGCGGTGTCGTCGGGCAGGGGCGGCAACGCCGACGGGGGAGTGTCGGCGCCTGGGCTTCCCGGGGCGGCAGCTTCGGTCTGTTCGCCGGCAAACAGTCCGAGCATGGCCGACTGCACCATCTTGCGCAGCATGCCGGGGGGCAGGGGGTCGGGCTTGCCGTAATCGTCGATATAGGTGTCCAGGCCGTCCATGACGTTGAAGTGGGGATCGCTGAACAGCGTCTTCATCGCCGCGTTCGAAATCTGCGGGTCGATATCGCGGCCGACGAAGCGGGTGAAGTCGGCATCGCGCGTCAGGCTCTGCGCCTCGGCCAGGGTCGGCGGGGGCGGCGGCGTCGTTGCCAGCGCCTCCGGTTCGGGCGTCGGCGGCGCCGTGGCCGGCCGCGGTGGGTCGCCAGGCCATTGGTCGTCGATCTTCGGCACGGCAGCTGCCGGCGTCTCGGCCGGTGACGCATCGGTGCTCGCGGGTTCGGTGACCGTTCCGCGCTGCGCCTGCACCTTGCGGCGCGACCATCGCGTCAGGAACCCGTCGTCGGTGGCCATCAGCGCCGATCGGGAGATTGAAAGGAGACCGGCCGGCGGCGCTGCTTGGGCTCGGGGCGGTAGTGCTCGTCGGCGTAGTCCTGCAGCCAGGAGCGCAGTTCGGCAGGCAGCGGCACGTTGTCGACCCGCTCCTGGGCATCGAGCAGCCGGCCGGCTTCGTTGTAGGACAGCGTCACGAACTCGGGCCAGGCGCGGGACGGGTCGTCGTCGGCAATGCGCCACATCACGAACCACACCGGCGATCCGCTGCTGAGGTTGAGGTGATAGCCCTCGCCTTCGTCGCGGTGCAGGCTGACCGTCAGGCCGGGGTGCAGGAAGATGGCCGTCCGGCCATCGTCACGCAGCGTGCGCGGTGCGGTGCCGAAGCTGCCGTCGTCGACGAGCACCTCGGTGATGCGGAAGCGCCACTCCTCCCACGCATTGGGTCGATGCTGGCGCTCGATGAGTACCGCCACCCGAAGCGTGGTCATCGGCGAAGCCGGGGGCTGCGCGCTGGGGGACTGCGGGATCATCGCCTATTCTAGGATCGTGTGGAATGTGCACGAGGAAGCAGGGGTCGGCCGCCGCCACCGGCGATGCCCTGGGGCGTGCACCTATTGAATGGTCGACGCGGGCGGTGGGTAATCGCAGTGGCCTATGTCCGCGCGGACATGGGTCCAGGATTGACCTGAAGCAAACCGGTTCGGCGGGCGGGGCCCTACCCTCGGCCTTCTGCACGTCGCCGGGAATCCCGTCGGCCGGCTGGTTGTGGCAGTGCAAGTTCCTTGCTGGAGATCCTCATGGACAAATCCCCGTCGCCCGCGCTTTCGCGGCGTGGCATGTTGATCAGCGCCGGTGTCGCCAGTGCGGCGGCGGCCGCCGTCACGGCCCTGCCGCAGGCGCCGAAGACCGCTGTCGTGGCGGCCGCACCCGATGCCGCGCCTGAACAAGGTGGCGGCTACAGGCTCAGCCCGCACGTGATGCGCTACTACCAGACCGCCAAGGTCTGACGCCCGCACCCTGCCGCCGGGTCCGCGCAGAAGCGGCCCGGCCCCGCATCTCAGCGCCCGGAGAGCAAACCCATGCTGCTTACACGCAAGAACGATTCAGCCGGCTCCCGTGCCGGCAACCGGCACGCCGGACCCGCCAGCTCCAGCCTGGTCTCGAGCCTGGCTCGCGGCGTGTCGCGCGCCATACCGACCATGGACCGCCGCGCCTTCCTGCGCCGCTCGGGGCTGGGCGTGGGCGCCGGCATCGCGGTGTCGCAACTGACCCTGGTCCGGAAGGCCGAGGCGGCAGCCGACCGCGGTGCGCGCGCCGGCACCGGCAGCGGCAAGGTCGAGGTCAAGCGCACCGTCTGCGGCCACTGCTCGGTGGGCTGCGCCATCGACGCCGTGGTGGAGAACGGTGTCTGGGTGCGCCAGGAGCCGGTCTTCGACAGCCCGCTCAACCTGGGCGCGCACTGTGCCAAGGGGGCGGCGGTGCGCGAGCACGGCCACGGCGAATTCCGCCTCAAATACCCGATGAAGCTGGTCAACGGCAAATACCAGCGCATCAGCTGGGACGTGGCGCTGGACGAGATCAGCAAAAAGATGCTCGAGCTGCGCAAGGACAGCGGGCCGGATTCGATCTTCGTCGTCGGCTCGTCCAAGTGCAACAACGAGCAGGCCTACCTGCTGCGCAAGTGGATGAGCTTCTGGGGCAGCAACAACACTGACCACCAGGCGCGCATCTGCCATTCCACCACCGTGGCCGGCGTGGCCAACACGTGGGGGTATGGCGCGATGACCAACTCCTACAACGACATGCAGAACGCGAAGGCGGCGCTGTACATCGGCAGCAATGCCGCCGAGGCGCACCCGGTGTCGATGCTGCACATGCTGCATGCCAAGGAGAACGGCTGCAAGATGATCGTCGTCGACCCGCGCTTCACGCGCACGGCGGCGAAGGCGGACCGCTACATCCGCATCCGCTCGGGCACCGACATCCCCTTCCTCTTCGGTGTCCTCTACCACGTCTTCAAGAACGGCTGGGAAGACAAGAAGTACATCGAGGACCGCGTCTACGGCATGGACAAGGTGCGCGAGGACGTGCTGGCCAAGTGGACCCCGGACAAGGTGCTCGAGGCCTGCGGCGTCGACGAGGCCACGTGCTTCGAGGCCGCCAGGACGATGGCCGAGAACCGGCCCAGCACCATCGTCTGGTGCATGGGCCAGACGCAGCACTCGATCGGCAACGCGATGGTGCGCGCCTCCTGCATCCTTCAGCTGGCGCTGGGCAATATCGGCAAGAGCGGAGGCGGCGCCAATATCTTCCGCGGCCACGACAATGTGCAGGGCGTCACCGACGTCGGCCCCAACCCCGATTCGCTGCCGGGCTACTACGGCCTGGCCGAGGGTTCGTTCAAGCACTTCGCCAACGTCTGGGGCATCGACTTCGAGTGGATGAAGAAGCAGTACGCGCCCGGCATGATGACCAAGCCCGGCATGACGGTCTCGCGCTGGATCGACGGCGTGCTCGAGAAGAACGAACTGATCGACCAGGACAGCAACCTGCGCGGCCTGTTCTTCTGGGGCCATGCACCGAACTCGCAGACGCGCGGCCTCGAGATGAAGAAGGCGATGGACAAGCTCGACCTGCTGGTCGTCGTCGATCCCTTCCCGTCGGCCACCGCGGCGATGGCGGCGATGCCCGGCAAGGCCGAGGAGCAGAATCCGAAGCGTGCCGTCTACCTGCTGCCGGCCACGACCCAGTTCGAGACCAGCGGTTCCTGCACGGCGTCGAACCGCTCGATCCAGTGGCGCGAGAAGGTCATCGAGCCGCTGTGGGAAAGCCGCAGCGACCACATGATCATGTACCAGCTGGCCGAAAAGCTGGGTTTCGGCAAGGAGCTGGTCAAGAACTACAAGATGCAGCAGGTCAAGGGCATGGACGAGCCCGTGCCCGAGGACATCCTGCGCGAGATCAACAAGGGCGTGTGGACGATCGGCTACACGGGCCAGAGCCCCGAGCGGCTGAAGGCGCACATGCGCAACATGAACGTCTTCGACATCAAGACGCTGCGCGCCAAGGGTGGCATCGACAAGGAGACCGGCTACAAGCTCGACGGCGACTATTTCGGCCTGCCCTGGCCCTGCTACGGCACGCCCGAGCTCAAGCATCCGGGTTCGCCCAACCTCTACGACACCTCGGTGCACGTGA
>Ga0316605_10002495_pt1 | contig 10437 bp, 11 predicted proteins | sample OWC_soil_day20_n_FD_207666 | JGI IMG/M metagenome (GOLD analysis project Ga0316605, IMG submission 207666) | Wetland soil microbial communities from Old Woman Creek delta, Ohio, United States - OWC_soil_day20_noCT | ecosystem: Environmental > Terrestrial > Soil > Wetlands | place: USA: Ohio... | reverse complement strand
TCGGTGCTGGCGGTGCCGGAGAAGATCCTGAAGGGCCTCCTCGCTCGCGCACCGGCCGGCCCGGCGGCCGGGAAGAGCAACGGAGTGCAGCCGTGACCACCACCAGGTGGACGGGGCCGTCGCCAGGATGAACGGCCTCATCGCGAAGGAGATTGCCGCGATCAACGAGGCGATGAAGGCTTCGCGGAGAATCGCGGTGGAGCCCGTGAAGCAGGGTCAGGCCGACAGGGTGTGGACCCGAAGTCCGGGAACGGAGCGGAAGTGCCGTTCAGCAGCCGGCCCTACGCACACGCCGTAGTCCAGGTGCAGGGCCGTGGCTGCAACCGCCAGGTCGTTGGCCGGGATCATCGCTCCCGCCCGCGAGAGCGTCGCGAACACGTCGGCCCAGACGGCGGCGACCTGGCGATCGAACTCCACGATCGGCACCAGGTCGGCCAGCGCATCGAGCCGGGCCCGCCGGCGGGCGGCGCGCTCTGCCGAATCGGCGAGGAGTACTCCGACCAGGATTTCGGCGTACACGATTGCCGGCATGGCGAGCGTTTCGGCGGCACAAGCCGACACCAGCTGTTCCCAACGGCTGCCAGCCCGCTCGAGCGTGACGAGCGCGCTGGTGTCGATTACGAGTCCCACGGGTTCTTCCCAGGCATGTCGACGCGGCCGATGCGCTCGAGGTCGTCGGCGAACCCCGGGTCTGGAGCGGCCGCCTCGACCCACGCGGCGAAGGCCTCCCTGGCCGAGGGACCGTCCTGATCGGTAGCCGGCTCGATGCGGGCAATCACCTTGCCGTTCTTGCGGACAAGAAAGGTCTGGCCGCGGTACCGGACTTTGGCCAGGACATCTCCCAGGTTTCTCGCGAGATCGGTGGCGGTCACGTTCGCCGTCATATACGCATAATACATAAATGCGTATTATACGTCAATCGCCGTCGGCTCAGGGCCAGGACGGACTCGGTCAGCGTCAGCAGGCCGTCCACTGCAACGAGCAGACTGGGCGCGTAGCTGCTGCGACGAAAAAGGGCCGGCGGGTTTCAGCTCCGCCGGCCCCGATTCGGCACGACAGGGTTGTCTGCAGGCGCGCTGGCTTCTGCCAGTCGAGGCTGGAAGCCTCGACCTCCACCTCGCGCCGCTGCCTCCGTGCTTCCTACTTCTTGCTTCTTGCTTCTTGCTTCTTCTTCAAGAAGGGCTTCAGGACATCCATCAGGTCCGGCTTGCCGATCTCCTGCAGTTCGTAGCTCACCCGGACCGTCGGCTTCCTGATCTTGATGAGGCGGTTCAGGTCGATCGGCGTGCCGATGATGACCGTGTCGCAGGGCGTCCGGTTGATGGTCGTCTCGAGGTCCTTCACCTGCTTGTCGCCGTAGCCCATGGCCGGCAGCAGCACGCCGATGTCGGGGTACTTCCTGAACGTCTCGGTGATGGTCCCGACGGTGTAGGGTCGCGGGTCCACGAGTTCCGCCGCGCTGAACTTGCCGGCGGCGACAACGCCCGCGCCGAACTTCATCTCGCCGTGCGTGAGCGTCGGGCCGTCCTCGACGACGAGCACCCGCTTGCCGGTGATGCGCCCGGGGTCGGTCACGGTGATCGGCGACGCGGCCTCGATGATGACGGCCCTGCCGTTGACCCGCCGGATGTTGGCGCGCAGCGCGTTGGTGGCGTGGATGTCGGCGGTGTCCACCTTGTTGATGATGACCACGTCCGCGAGGCGCAGGTTCGTCTCGCTGGGGTGGTACAGCAGTTCATTGCCGACGCGCAGGGGATCGGCGACGACGATGTGGAGGTCGGGCTGGTAGAAGGGCGTGTCGTTGTTGCCGCCGTCCCACAAGACGACGTCGGCCTCAGCCTGGGCCTGGGCCAGGATGTCGCCGTAATCGACGCCGGCGTAGATGATCGTGCCGCTGACGATGTGCGGCTCGTACTCTTCGATCTCCTCGATGGTGCAGTCGTGCTTCTTGAGGTCGGCAATCGAACCGAACCGCTGGACGCGCTGCTTCTCGAGGTTGCCGTAGGGCATCGGATGGCGCACGGCGGCCACCTTCAGGCCAGCCTCGCGGAGGATCCCCGCGATCCGGCGCGTCGTCTGGCTCTTGCCCGAGCCCGTTCGGACCGCACAGATGGACACGACCGGCTTCGTGCTCTTCAGCATCGTCGTCGCCGCCCCGAGGATCCTGAAATCGGCCCCGGCGGCATTGACGACGGACCCGCGGTCCATCACGTAGTTGTAGGTCACGTCGCTGTAGGCGAACACCACCTCGGCAACCTTGTGCTCGCGGATGATCTGCTCGAGATCCTCTTCGGCCAGGATCGGGATGCCCTTCGGGTAGAGCTTTCCGGCGAGCGACGCGGGGTACTTGCGGTCGTCGATGTTCGGGATCTGGGTCGCCGTGAAGGCGACGACGTCGTACCGGGGATTGTCGCGGTACACGGTGTTGAAGTTGTGGAAGTCGCGCCCGGCGGCTCCCATGATGACGGTACGGATGGGCTTCATAGAACCTCGGGATTCGGGATTCGGGACTCGGGACCCGCCCTTCGACTCGCGGCTGACGCCGCTCGCTCAGGGAGCGCCGTTCCGGCGCGGGCCCTCACAGGCCGCTAGGCGGCCAGCACCTTCTTCAGCCTCTCGACAGCCCAGTCGATCTCCTCGCGCGTGATGACGAGCGGCGGCGCCAGGCGGATGACGTGGTCGTGGGTTTCCTTGCAGAGCATGCCCTCCTGCATCAGGCGCTCGCAGTACGGCCGGGCGGCAACGGTCAACTCGACGCCGATCCACAGGCCGCGGCCGCGGATCTCCTTCACAATCGGGCTCTCGATGGTCCTGAGCTGGCCCAGGAGGTACTCGCCGAGCTCGGCGGACCGCTCGACGAGCTTCTCGTCGAGGAGCACCTGCAGGGCGGCACGGGCCACGGCGCAGGCGAGGGGATTGCCGCCGAACGTGCTGCCGTGATCACCGGGCTTGAAGACGCCCAGGACGGCCTTGTCGGCGAGCACCGCCGAGATGGGGTAGTAGCCGCCGGAGAGCGCCTTCGCGATGATGACCATGTCGGGGCGCACGTTCTCCCACTGGTGCGCGAAGAGCTTCCCGGTGCGCCCGAGGCCGGCCTGGATTTCGTCGCAGATGAAGAGGACGTTGTTCGCCTTGCACAGTGCGGCCGCCTTCGTGAGGAAGCCCTCGGGCGGGATGATGATGCCGGCCTCGCCCTGGATCGGCTCGACGAGGAACGCCGCCGTATGGGGCGTGATGGCGGCCTCGAGGGCGGCGGCGTCTCCGAAGGGGATGACGACGAACCCGGGCGTCAGCGGGCCGAACCCGTCCCGGTACTGCTCGTCGGTGGAGAAGCTGACGATCGTCGTCGTGCGGCCGTGGAAGTTGTTGGCGCAGACGATGATCTCGGCCCTGTCCTTCGGGATGCCCTTCACCGTGTAGGCCCACTTGCGGGCCGCCTTGACGGCGGTCTCGACGGCCTCGGCCCCCGAGTTCATCGGCAGGGACATGTCGTAGCCCGTGAGGTCGTGGAGGAGCTTGTAGAGCAGCGGCAGCTGGTCGTTGCGGAAGGCGCGAGAGGTCAGCGTGACCCGCTTCACCTGCTCGACCACCGCCTCCATGATCCTCGGATGGCAGTGGCCCTGGTTCACCGCCGAGTAGGCGGCGAGGCAGTCCAGGTACTTCCTGCCTTCCACGTCGTACACCCAGACGCCCTCGCCGCGCTCGATCACGACGTCGAGCGGGTGGTAGTTGTGGGCGCCGTACTGCTCCTCCATACGGATGAAGGCCTGTGATGGCATCGCGGTCGTACTCATGAGGTCACCTGTGCATGAAAGTAGAGGGGCTCCCTAGTCCTGGTCCCACAGCAGCGCGAGCAGGGCCATCCGGATGAACAGGCCGTTGGCGGCCTGCTTGAAGTACAGGGCCCGCGGGTCGTCGTCCACCGCCTTGTCGATCTCGACCGTGCGCGGGAGCGGGTGCAGGATCATCGCGCCGGCCTTCATGCGGCGCAGCAGGCGCTCGTCGATCGTGTAGCGCTCGAGGGCGGCCCGGTCCTCCACGCGATCCGGCCGGATGCGGGTCTGGTAGATGACGTCGACGTCACCCGCCACCGGCGACACGTCCGACGCCAGGTCGTACCAGACGTCGTGCTCGTCGAGGTGGTCGAGGATGTCCTGCCGCATCTGCACCTCGGCCGGGCCGACGAAGTAGATCTTCACCCGCTCGAACTTGCTCAGCAGGTAGGCCAGCGAGCGCGCCGTTCGCCCGCGGTCGAGCTCGCCGACGATCGCGATCGTCAGGCCGTCCAGGCTGCGGCGCTCGCGGTAGATGGTGTAGAGGTCCAGGAGCGCCTGGGTCGGGTGCTGGCCGCCGCCGCCGTCGCCCGCGTTGATCACGGGCACCCGGGACACCCGCGCCGCCCGCCGCGCCCCGCCCTGCTCCGTGTGCCGCAGGACGATGACGTCCGAGTAGCTCGAGATGATGCGGATCGTGTCCTCGAGCTGCTCGCCTTCGATCTCCGACGAGAAGACGCGCGCGTGCTCCGTGGACATCACGCGCCCGCCGAGGCGGTACATGGCGGCCTCGAACGAGAAGCGCGTGCGGGTGGACGGCTCGTAGAAGAGCGAGGCCATCACCTTGCCCGAGTAGTCTCGCGTGCCGCCCCGCGCCACGACCTTTTCCATCTCGCGCGTCCGGGCGAAGAGCTCCATCAGGAGCGGCACCGTGAACTGCTGGGATTCGATGACGTGGGCTAGTTTCATGGACATCAGCCTCTCGTCAGCAGCCAGAAGTCAGTAGCCAGTAGACGGGACGGCGTTCAGCGTGACGGTCCTGTTGCTGAATACTGGCTACTGGCTGCTGAATACCGACCAGTATCTAACCCACAATGTGCGTTCCCGCCTCCCCGCGGACGGCGTCGAGCAGCCGCTCGCTGGAGGTGATGATCACTTCGTGCCCGCCGCCGCGGATGAACCGCAGCGCCGACTCGATCTTCGGTCCCATGCTGCCGGGCGGGAAGTGCCCGTCCCGGAAGTGCGCGTCCATTTCGGCCGCCGTCACGCGGCCCAGGGGCCGCTGGTCCGCCTTCTTGTAGTTCACGTACACCCGATCGGCGTCGGTGGAAATGATGAAGCAGTCGGTGCCGAGGCGCGCTGCCAGCAGGGCGGACGCACGGTCCTTGTCGATGACCGCCTCCACGCCGCGCAGGGACCGGCCCCGCCGCACGACCGGGATGCCGCCGCCGCCGGCGGCGATGACCAGCACACCGGTGTCGACCAGCCGGCGGATGACGCCCTCTTCCACGATCTCGAGCGGTTCGGGCGACGGCACGACGCGCCGGTAGCCGCGCGCGGCGTCCTCCACGACGGACCAGCCGAGCTGCGCCTGCCTCGCCCGCGCCTCCCGCTCGGAGTAGAAGGGCCCGATGGGCTTGGTCGGATGGGTCATCGCCGGGTCGTCGGGCGACACCACGACCTGCGTCACCACCGTCGCCACGGGCGTGGTCAGCCCGGCCTCCGCGAGCGCCGCCTGCAGCGACTGCTGGAGCAGGTAACCGATCTCGCCCTGCGTCGTCGCGTCGCACACGTCGAGCGGATGCGTGTACACCTGGTCCGCCGCCCGCTCCGACCGCAACAGGGCGGCCCCGACCTGCGGGCCGTTCCCGTGCGTCACCACGACGCGGTAGCCGGCGCGGATGATCTGCACGATCCCCTCGGCCGTCCGCCGCGTGTTGGCGAGCTGCTCGGCGATCGTGCCCTTCTCGCCGGCACGGATGAGCGAGTTGCCGCCGATGGCGATGAGCGCTGTCCTGGCCACGCGCCGCCTACCGCATCATTTCCAGCATGACCGCCTTCTGGGCGTGCAGGCGGTTCTCGGCCTCGTCGAAGACGACCGAGTTCGGCGAGTCGATCACCTCGTCGGTCACTTCCTCGCCGCGGTGCGCCGGCAGGCAGTGCATGAAGAGTGCGTCGGGCCTGGCCTTCGCGAACAGCGCCGCGTTCACCTGGTACGGCCGGAACACCAGTTTGCGCGCGTGCGCCTCGGCCTCCTGGCCCATGCTCGCCCACGTGTCGGTGTAGACCACGTCCGCGCCCGCGATCGCCTCGGCCGGGTCGGCGGTGACGAGCAGCGTCGATCCGGTCTTCGCGCCCTCGGTCCGCGTCCATGCCGCCACGTCGGCCCTGGGCTGATAACCCTCCGGCGATCCGATGGCGATGTGGGCCCCGAAGCGCGCGGCGGCGAACATCAGCGAGTTCGACACGTTGTTGCTGTCGCCGATGTAGGCCACCTTCAGGCCCTCGAGCCGGCCCTTGTGCTCCAGGATGGTGAGGAAGTCGGCCATCGCCTGGCACGGGTGGCTGAAGTCGGTCAGGCCGTTGATCACGGGGATGCGCGCCCACTCGGCCATGCGCTCGACGATGTCATGGGCGAAGGTGCGGATCATGATGCCCTGCACCATGCGCTCGAGGTTCTTCGCGACGTCGTAGACCGACTCGCGCTTGCCGAGGTTGATCTCGGCCGGCGACAGGTAGACCGAGAACCCGCCGAGCTGCTGGATGCCGACGTCGAACGACACCCGGGTGCGCAGCGACGGCTTCTCGAAGATCATCGCGAGCGTCTTGCCCTTCAGCGCGTCGCTGAACCGGCCCGGGTCGGCCTTGATCTCCCGCGCGAGCGCGAGCAGGTGGCGGAGTTCGTCGGCGGTGAAATCGCGGATGGTCAGGAAATCAGGTACACGCATGGCACGTCTCCCACGGGTCGCCATCACGAACGGCGCCGGAACCTGTCCTCGCGGCCCCGGGGACCGTCCGACGCAGGTTCTGCAACCGTCACGGGTTGTAGCCGGTAGCCAGCATGTCGGGCCGACAAGCCGTCTCGTCTCTGGAACGGCGCCGGGGGCGGGCGAGGCGAGAAGACGATTCTACTCCGGCGCCTTGCGGGAAGGAAAGCCGGGGCGCCGGCGTCCCCGGCGGCGCCGGCGGCGCGGGCGCGGCTCGCCGGACCCGGGCAGGGCCGCGGCCCCGTGCTCGCGCCAGGCGGCCAGCTTCTCGGGCGCGTCACCGTGGAGTTCGAGCCACGTCAGCGCGTCGGGAAACGCCGAGCGCTGCACCAGCACGCGTCGGGCATGAGGCGACCGGCTCGGTTCGCGCAGCCGGCGCTGGAGCATCAGCACCTGGTGGATCCGCTCGACGTCCCGGCGCGCGAGGGGCAGCACGCCCAGGTTGAGGCCGGGCCGGCCTTCGTGCTCCATCCACGCGGGCCAGCCGGCCTGCGAAAAGCCCAGCGGCACGATCAGGCTCCCGAGCAGCACCGCGTTCGTGAGGGCGGCGGGCGGTGCCTCCGAGGCCAGGCGGCAGGCGTCGAGCCTGGCCAGCGACGCCCACAGGGCCGGACCCGCGTGCGCGTGGAGCACGTCGCTCAGGGGCTCGAGCAGGCCCAGGCGGTGCAGGTCGCGGAACGTGCGCTCGGCGGCGCCCGACCGGAGGATCTTGTAGTACTCCTCCGCGAGGCGCGCGGGCGCGGCGAGGGCGATCCGGTGCCGTTCGCCCGCAATCGCCTCGAGAACGGGCGGGTCGATCGTGAAGCCGAGGCGCGCCGCGAACGAGACGGCGCGCTGCATCCTCACCGGGTCCTCCCGGAAGCGGACGACCGGGTCGCCGATGCACCGGATGACGCGCGCGCGCAGGTCCTCGAGGCCGCCGACGTAGTCGATGATGGAGAAGGTGGCGATGTCGTAGAAGAGGGCGTTCAGCGTGAAATCCCGCCTGAACGCGTCCTCCTCGGCCGTGCCGAACGTGTTGTCGCGGTGGAGGAGGTGATCGCGATCGGCGCGGTGCGGCGCGCCCGTCCCCGGCGCGGCGGCCCCGGCATGCGCGTGCGGCGGTGCCGCCGCATGCGCCGCGGCCTGGGCGTCGGCTTCCGCCTGCTCCTCCTCGGTGACCTGCCGCCTGAACGTGGCGACTTCGACCACCTTCGTCCCGAACCGGACGTGCGCCAGGCGGAACCGGCGTCCGATGATGAAGCAGTTCCGGAAGAGTTTCTTGATCTGGTAGGGATGCGCGTCGGTGCCGATGTCGAAGTCCTTGGGCCGCCTTCCGAGCAGCAGGTCCCGGACGCCGCCGCCGACGATGTACGCCTTGAAGCCCGCGTCCTTCAGCCGGTAGAGGACTTTCAGCGCATCGGGATCGACATCCCGCCGCGAGAGGTTGTGCGCCTCGCGCGGGACGATGAGCGGCACCATCCGGGGCATCTTACTAGGGGCCAGGGACTGGGCGCTAGTCAGACTGTGACGCGGGGCTGGGGACGTCGAGATCTCGGTTACGCGAGTTCGCCTCGCGGTGCGCGAGGTTTCCGCGGTCCGGGACGTGAGTCGCTCGCGGGCGGGGCGTGATCGGGACCGAGAAGCTCAAGAAAGCCGAGACGTCCGGCAGCGGCGGCTCCATCGCCCCGGCCCCTCAGGGTGTGGCCAGATGGAATGGGGATGCCACTATGCTCGCAGGATCAAGCGGGATCGAATCTGGAGAACCGCCGCCCGAGTGAGCGCCCGCCGCGCGGCTCGAACTCGAAAGGCGGATCGTCCGCCGCGGGCGGCACCGGCACGCGCCCGGCGACCTCGACCGCGCCCTTGCAGACCTCCAGGCCCGCAATCTCCCGCGTCCCCGCCGACCGCTTCACCGAGCACGCACGCCTCCGCGCCGCCGCGATGGAGATACGCGACACCCGGGCCGAGCAGGGCGGCGTCACCGGGGAGGACTGGCAGAGGACCGACGAGCTGTTGCACGGCTCCCAGTGCGCGCTTCACGCGGCGGTCAGGCCTCAAGCGTAGAACAGATCAGAACCACTTCACTCCTTCCGCCAGACGCCGATGACCGTCTTCCCCAGTCTGTAGCCGAATAACGGATCGACCAGGCGGGAGAGCGGCACCATCAACCTGTCCCAGAACAGAATCTGCTGCCGGGTCGGCGTGCTGCTCTTCAGGATCAGGCGGTTGAAGACCGAGGCCAGCGCGCCCACCGCGTCCACGTAGGACAGTTCGCAGCGCCGGAGACTCACGGGGATGGCGGCCGAAAGCGTCTCCTTGGTGTAGCGGCGGTAGTGGCCGACGATCTCATCGAACGGGGTGTAGAGTCCCTGATGGGCGGGGGCGAGCACGATCAGGTGGCCGCCGCTCCTGAGCCGGGCGGCGGCGCGCTCCGCCTCCTCCCGGTCTCCTTCGATGTGTTCCAGCACGTCGATGTAGAGCACGGTGTCGAACGTCTCCTGCGGGGGCACGTCCGCCAGCGTCCCGGCCCTCACCTCGCAGGATTTCGGGAGTTGCCCGCCCCCGACCAGCGCGCCGATCTGCTCGGCCTGCGCCGGGTTGGGCTCCAGGCAGACCCAGCGTGCGTGTTCGCCGCGGCAGAGCACCCTCGTCGTCTCGCCGATGCCGGCGCCCACCTCCAGAACCTCCCCGCCGACGTACTCCCCGATCAGGCTCCGGAAGTAGCCCTTCCAGTTCGAGGCCAGGGCGAAGACGTCGAGCTGGGAATCGATATGAACCTGATCCGTCATACCCGGGGGTAGATGGCGCGGAGGCGGAACACGAAGGGCGTGTAGTCGCGCACGGGCAGGAAGCTGGTGCTGCTGCGCGAGTTCAGGATGATGAAGATGAAGAAGACCGACAGCACGAGCGCCTGGAGGGCGATGACGAGCAGGCTGGCCGTGACGTACGTGGCCCAGCCCGGGATGGCCAGCGTCGTCGTCAGCCGGACGAAGACCGCCACGCTGATACCGAGGACGGAAGCGGCCATCAGCAGGAGCGTCGAGATCAGCAGCCTGACGCCGACGATGTCGCCGTACATGGAGATAGCCGTCAGCCCGTGGACGACGAGCGAGACGAAGTCCATCCGCGACTCGCCGGCGAGCCGCTTCGCGCGGTCGGCGGGGATTTCAACGACCGGGATGCGTGTCTTCATCACCCCGACGGGGTAGTGGCTCCAAATCTCCGGCACGCAGACCAGGCGGTGCAGCAGCGTTCCGGGGATGATGCTGAAGTTCCCGACCCGCAGCGTGTGGCCGGTGAGCGCCTTGTAGAGCCACTTGTAGAACGCGTAGAAGAGCTTGAAGACGAAGCCGTCGTTACGCTTCACGCGCCGGGCGAAGACGATCTTCTTGCACCCCGTTTCGGCGTACTTCTCGATGAGGCGCGGCACGTCCCGGGGGTCGTCCTCGCCATCGGCGTCCATGACGACGACCGCGCGGGCGGAGATCTTGGCCTGAACGTAGGCCAGCCCGACGGCGAGGGCGCGCTGGTTGCCGAGGTTCCGCGTCAGCTCCAGGACGCTGACCTTGTCGATGGCCTCGAAGGGGCTGAGGTCGAAGTCCACGTCGTCGAACGAGAGGCTGGAACCGTCGTCGACGACCACCACCTCGGCGGAGACCCGCCTCTCGTGCAGGACTCCGTCGAGGTCTCTGAGC
>Ga0316605_10002493_pt1 | contig 10438 bp, 12 predicted proteins | sample OWC_soil_day20_n_FD_207666 | JGI IMG/M metagenome (GOLD analysis project Ga0316605, IMG submission 207666) | Wetland soil microbial communities from Old Woman Creek delta, Ohio, United States - OWC_soil_day20_noCT | ecosystem: Environmental > Terrestrial > Soil > Wetlands | place: USA: Ohio... | reverse complement strand
GGCCGCCTCATGCAGGGTGATGGCCAGCAACACCGGGATCGCGTAGACGGTGATCGCCTGAATGATGCCGTCCATGGAATCGAGTCTAGCAGCCGAAGAATCGGGACCGCGCGGCAGACCGTAATCCATGCCGGACCGGCGCCACGCGGTGCGGCTGACAGCTTGTTTCGCGCACGGACGACTTCCGCCCGTGGACTCGTCCTCGTGCCGGACGCCCGGCTGCTCCGCAGGGAGGCCCGCCAATCCAACGCACGCGGTGCACGTGCGACCGCGCAGCGGGTCGCGTACAGCAAATGCGCCTAGAACCCGAGCGCGGCCAGATCGCCCTTGCCGACGCGCACGAGCACCGCCTGCGGCCCGGTGAGATCGACGACCGTGGTGGGCTCCACGCCGCACGGCCCGGCATCGAGCACGAAATCGATCGCGTGATCCAGCCGCTCGCGGATGTCGTCAACGTCGTTGAGTGGCAACTCGTCACCGGGCAACTGCAACGTCGTGCTGATCAGCGGCTGGCCAAGCACGTCGAGCAGTCCGAGCGCGACCGGATGATCGGGAATGCGCAGGCCGATCGTGCGACGCGATGGATGCGACAGCCTTCGCGGCACCTCGCGCGTCGCATCAAGGATCAGTGTGTACGGGCCGGGGGTCACATCGCGCAGCAGGCGGTAAGTCGAGTTGTCGACCTTGGCATAGGAACCGAGGTCCGACAGGTCGCGGCAGATCATCGTCAGAAGGTGCCGCTCGTCAATGCGTCTGATCGCGCGGATCCGGTCCACCGCGGCCTTGTCATCGAGATGGCACACCAGCGCGTAGCAGGAGTCGGTGGGGATCGCACCGACGCCCCCATGATCGAGGATCTGCGCTGCCTGCCGAAGCAGTCGTACTTGCGGATCGACCGGATGAACAACGAAGCGCTGAGCCATGACTATGCCCCGCGAATCGGGGTCCGAACGCGGAATGGAAGCGGCCGCCGCCTCACGTGAAGCGGTGCCAGACGGGAATCAGTCCGTGCGGCAACATCGGCACGACGCCGAGTTCGACATTCTCGGCTTCGCCCGGTCCGTGGAAATCGCTGCCGCGCGAGGCTTCGAGCTCCATGTCCTCGGCCATGCGCGCGAAGCGGCGCATCTGGTCCGGTGTGTGGTTGCTGGTGACGACCTCGAGTGCCATGCCGCCAACTTCCTTGAACTCGCGCACCAGTTCGTGCAATTTCAGTTCGCCGACCCGGTAGCGGCCCGGATGCGCGAGGACGGCTACACCTCCCGCGGCGCCGATCCATTCAACCGCCTCGCCCAGCTGAGCCCACTGATGCGGAACGTACCCGGGCTTGCCCGCGACCAGATAGCGACGGAACACATCGCGCACGTCGCGACAGATACCGGTTTCAACGAGGTGACGCGCGAAGTGCGTGCGCGAGATCAGCTCGGGATTGCGCACGAAACGCAGCGCCCCGTCGTAGGCATCCTCGATGCCCGCAGAAGCGAGTCCTTCCGCCATCTGTTGCGCCCGCGCGGTACGGCCGCTGCGGACGCGCGCCAGGGCCTGCTTGAGCGGCCGGTGATCGGGATCGATCCCCAGGCCGACCACATGCACGGTGGTTCCCGCCCAGGTGACCGAAACCTCTACCCCGTGAACAAACGGCAGCCGCAACGCGCGCGCGGTCGAGTCCGCCTCTGCAAGCCCGGACACCTCGTCGTGATCGGTCAGCGCGAACAGTTCCACGCCGCGGTCAGCCGCACGCTCCACCACTTCGCGGGGTGTCAGCAGGCCGTCGGAAACAGTGGAATGCGAGTGCAGGTCGGCAGCGACCGCACTGGCGGGATGCTCTTGGGCGCTCATGGGCACATCTTACCGGCCGAGTTGCTGTACCCGGCGCGCGATGAAGTCGGCGATGGCCCGGGCCACCTGTTCCGGCTGGTCGTGATGCACCATGTGACCGGCGTCATCGACGACCAGGCTCTCGACGTCCTGAATGTGACCGCACCGGCGTTCGACCTCGGCGATGGCCGCGGCGGGCGTTTCGGCGACGTAGCGCAGCACATCCGTCTGGGCTGCGCGTATCCACAGCACCGGACAGGCGATGCGTTGCCAGCACGCAAGCACCTCATCGAGGCGGTACAGCGTCGGGTTCACGATCCGGTGCGCTGGATCCCCGGCGACGGCCCAGCGACCGTCGGGGCCGGGCTGCGCCCAGTGGCGCGCAAGGAAAGCCGCCCGCTCAGCGGTCAATCGAGCGTTGTTGCGCATCAGCCGTGCGGCCACTTCGGCTGCATCGGCATAGTTACGCATCGTCGCGCCCGCCTTCAGTTCGTCGAGCCATTGCGCGTAACGGCCGGGCGCCTGACTCGCGTGGGTCTCGCGCAGCCCGAATCCTTCGAGATTGATGACCGCCCGCACGCGGTCTGGACGAATGCCCGCATAGAGCAAGGCGACATTGCCGCCCATGCTGTGCCCGACCAGAACCACGGGCTCCGCGGTGATCGTGTCGAGCACGCACTCGAGATCGGCGAGGTAGTCAGGAAACCAGTAGCAGTCCGCCTGTGCGCGATCACTCAGCCCATAGCCGCGCCAGTCCGGCGCGACGATGCGCCAGCCGTCGCCGAGCGCATCGACGACGAACTGGAACGAGGCTGATACATCCATCCAGCCGTGCAGCATGACCAGCGTGCGGCCGGCCTCGGCGCTGTCGCCCCAGCAGCGCAGGTGGTAGCGCAGCCCACGGACATCGATGAAGCTGGATTGCGGAGCGCGCAGCATGGTGGTCTGGGGTCGAGTGGGGCGCCGGGACATTGCAGCAGCGGATGGGTTCGGCGATTATAGGAACCGGAGTGTCCGTCGCAGAGAGGAACACCATGCGCGACCAGTATCGCGCGCTGTACGACTCGTTCCGCTGGAATGTCCCGGTGGAGTTCAACATCGCGACTGTTTGCAGCCGCCGCTGGGCCAACGAGTCGTCGCGCATCGCACTGCATTGCGAGGACGAGCTGGGTCGGCGTTCTTCCTACACTTACGCCGCATTGCAGGCGGATGCCAATCGGCTGTCAAACGTGCTGCGGGGCCTCGGCGTCGCCCGCGGAGAACGCGTCGCGATCGTTCTGCCGCAGCGGCCCGAGACGGCGATCGCCCACATCGCGATCTATCAGCTCGGCGCCGTGGCGATGCCGCTGTCGCTGCTGTTCGGCCCGGACGCCCTGGAATACCGGCTGCAGGACAGCGCCGCCGTCGTCGCCATCATCGACGCGGCGGCACTGCCCGCGATCCAGTCCGTCCGCGACCATTGTCCGGACCTGCGGCATCTCATCGTCGTCGGCGACGGCGCCGACGGAGCCCATGAGTGGAGCGCGACCCTGTCGGCCGCTGCGGATGCGTTCGAGTGCGTGAAGACGCTCTCGCACGACCCGGCGGTGCTGATCTACACCAGCGGCACCACCGGGCCACCGAAGGGCGCGCTGATGCCGCATTCGGCGCTGATTGGCAACCTCCCCGGCTTCGTCGCCTCGCAAAACTGGTTTCCGCAGCCGGGTGATGTGTTCTGGTCGCCGGCCGACTGGGCCTGGACCGGTGGGCTGATGGACGCGCTGCTGCCAACGCTCTATTTCGGCTTCCCGATCGTCGGCACGCGTGGGCGCTTCGCGCCGGACCGCGCGTTCGAACTGATGCAGCGCTATGGCGTCACCAGCACGTTCCTGTTTCCGACCGCGCTCAAGATGATGATGAAGTCCGTCGACGCGCCGCGCGATCACTACCGGCTCCGCTTGCGTTCGATCATGAGTGCCGGCGAAGCGGTCGGTGAGACGGTGTTCGGCTGGTGCCGCGAGGCGCTCGGCGTCACGGTGAACGAGATGTTCGGCCAGACCGAGATGAACTACATCGTCGGCAACTCGCACGAGAAGTGGCCGGCCGTGCCGGGCAGCATGGGCCGCCCCTATCCCGGCCATCGCGTTGCGGTCATCGACGACGACGGCAATGTCCTGCCCCCGGGCGCGACGGGCGAAGTCGCGGTGCATCGGCGCGACATCCACGGCCATCCGGACCCGGTGTTCTTCCTCGAGTACTGGCGCAACCCCAAGGCCACCGCGCGCAAGTTCACCGGCGACTGGTGCCGGACTGGAGACCTCGCCAGCATCGACGCCAAGGGTTACCTCTGGTACCAGGGCCGCGCTGACGATGTGTTCAAGGCCGCCGGCTACCGGATCGGCCCGAGCGAAATTGAAAATTGCCTGATCAAGCACCCGGCTGTGGCCAATGTCGCGGTGGTGCCGAAGCCCGATGCCGAACGCGGTGCGGTCGTCAAGGCCTTCGTCGTGCTCGCTGCGGGCCATCCTGGCACGCCCCAACTCGTGGCCGAATTGCAGCAGCACGTGCGCGGCAAGCTCGCACCGTACGAGTACCCGAAGGAAATCGAGTTCATCGACGCACTGCCGATGACGACTACCGGCAAGGTGCAGCGGCGTGTGTTGCGCGATCTGGAGGCGTCGCGCGCGGCCGCGCCCTGAGCGGGCCGCGAGTCGCGCCATTCAGCTCGTACTGGCGGAATCTGAAACCAGCATCTTGCCGGTCGCGGTCGCAACCGGGACGTCGTCCTGATTCAGCGCGACGCACTCGGCGACGACAATGCCGCCATCGTGTCGCGGCTTGGCGATGAGTTCCATCACGGTCCATGTCACGGTCAGCGTATCGCCAGGCCGCACCGGTGCCAGGAATCGGGCGCTGTGTTCGAGGTAACCGAGTGCCGTACCGGAAACGAGGTTGCCGAACGGTGCGCTCATCAGCGCCGACGTCAGCACCCCATGCAGTATCCGGCCGCCGAACTTGGAGGCCCGCGCAAAGACAGGGTCGACGTGCAGGGGGTTGAAGTCGCTGATCAGTTCGGCGCCGCGGTCGAGGTGCGCTTCAGTGATCGTGAAGCTGGCGCCGAAGGTGTCGCCCACCCGGAACTCGGAGTAGCGCCGGCCGGCGCCAGTGAAGATCGGCGCCACCGGCATCAGCGCCTAGCGGCCGCGGGTATTCGCCCAGGTGCCGCGTCGGTCGAAAACCGGTCGCCAGACCGCGTTCGCGATCGCCGCTTCCAGCACACGCGAGCGTTGCTCGGAGGAGCAGTCGATCAGCTGGGTCACGTAGGTGGCCGGAAGATCCCGGTAGCGCCGGCGGTCCGGACGGAAGGTGATCTCGCGCCAGCCTTCCTGGACCAGCCAGCGCCAGAGCCCATCGGACATGCCAGCCTGGACGCTCATGCGCAGGTCACCGTGGAATATCCGGGAGCCGATGGCGGGCTTGGAGCCGACGGCCGGCGTGTGACGCTCGACGCGGATCTTCAGCAGCGTCCGGACCCGATCCCGGACTGGTCCAACAAGACTCACTTCTGCAATTTCCTCCAGCGCCGAATGTATCGGTGCGGCGTTGCGCGCGTATCCCCAGAAGGGGTTAATTCGTCGGACTGCGGTCGGCGCTGGCGCACTCGCGTGACGGCCGGGTCGCTTCGCGAATCGCCAGAAGGAGGATCTTCTGGCGGTCGTCCGGAGCCACGTCGTACAGGCGATTCACCAGAGAACTCGACAGCGCGCGGTAGTGCAGTCGGTTCTCGCCTCCGCGCAGCTCCCGCCACCCCAGCGAAGCAAGCCATCGCCACATTTCATCGGTCAGCCCGGCCTGGACCGTCATGCGCAATCCGGCACAGCACAGCGTCGCACCCATGCGGGGCTTGGGTCCCACCGCTGCGCGAGGCGGTTCGGGCTGCCGGCGCGCGAGCAGCTTCGTGAGCGGCGTATTCAAAATTGCAGCGAAATTCATGCGGCCTCCGGGTTCGCTCTGCACTGTATCGGCAGGAGACGGAGACTCCGATCCCACGTGGGAGTGATCGCGGCTGCAGGCTAATCCGGAGGAGGTATCGCCTGGGCGGTGGAGGCCGGCCGCTGCAGCCGGCCGAGCTCTTCCTCGGAGAACCCGGCGGAACGCCGGGCTTCGACGTTAAATGGCCCACGCGGCTCCGGAATGCCATGCCGCACTGCAATGTCACGGTCGGCTGTGCCCGGCTCCAGGCCACGCTGCCGGCACAGCCAGTGGAACCAGTGGTTGCCGAATGCGACATGCCCGATTTCGTCACTCAGGATCAGGTCGAGGATGCGCGCTCCTGCCGCATCGCCCGCCGCCTGCAATTTCGACCGGACCACGGGCGAGGCGTCGAGGCCCCGTGCTTCGAGCCGGCGGGGGACCAGCGCCATGCGTTCGAGCACGTCATCCTGGGTCCGTGCCGCCATCTCCCACAAGCCATCATGGGCGTCAAAATCGCCGTAGGCGTACCCCAGCGTCGCAAGGTGGTCGGCAAGCAGCGTGTAGTGCAGCGTCTCCTCGTGCGCCACCCGCAGCCAGTCGAGGTAGAACTGAGCTGGCATGCCGGCGAACCGCCACATGGCATCGAGCGCCAGCCCGATCGCATTGAACTCGATGTGGGCCACCGCATGCAGCAACGCGGCGCGGCCTGCGGTGGACTGCACGGCGCGCTGCGGCACCTGGCTGGGAGCCACAAGTCGCGGCCGTGCCGGTCTTCCGGGCACTGTACTCAACGGCACCAGGCTCACCAGCACGTCCAGCGCCCACGATGGCGAGAGCGCCCGTACCGCGTAGCAGCGGGACTGCGGGTCGCCGATCGCAAGCGCCTCAAGCGCCGCGGCGCGCAGTTCACTCATGCACACTCCGTTTCGACCGCCGGGACGATTACGGCGATCGCCGTACACTCGCGTCCAGCAGCCGTCCGCCGCGCTCGCCGGACGATCGAATCAACCTTTCGCAGCTCTCCCACGACCATGAGCATCTACCAGTTGGGCGACCGGGTCCCAGTCATCGACCCGTCCGCCTTCATCCACGAGCACGCCACCGTGATCGGCCACGTCGTGCTCCACGCAGGTGTCAACGTGTGGCCCTACGCGACGATACGCGGTGACAACGAGCCGATCATCATCGGCGAGAACAGCAACGTGCAGGAATGCTGCGTGCTGCACACCGATCCGGGTTTCCCCTTGACGATCGCGGCCAACGTGACGATCGGCCATCAGGCCGCCGTTCATGGCTGCACCATCGGCGAAGGCAGCCTGATCGGCATCCAGGCGATCGTGCTGAACGGCGCGCGAATCGGCCGCAACTGCCTGATCGGGGCGGGCGCGCTGGTCACTGAAGGCCGGGAGATCCCGGACAACTCGCTGGTCCTCGGCGCGCCGGGCAAGGTGGCGCGGACGCTGGACGAGGCCGCCATCGCCGGTATGCACCGGAACACCTCGGGTTACTTCCAGCGCGGCCAGTTCTACAAAGGCGCGATGAAGCGCATCGGCTAGCTTTTCTCAGATGGAGGATCGCCTGCTGAGGTTCCTGTTCCACGGCGCACCGGTCCGCGGTGAACTGGTCCGGATGTCGCAGTCCTGGCGGCAGATGACTGCGCACCACGAGTATCCGGCCCCCGTGAAGCAGCTGCTGGGGGAGATGGTCGCGGCGGCCGCGCTGCTCGCCAGCAACATCAAGTTCAACGGTGCGCTGGTGATGCAGGTGCACGGCGACGGCCCGGTCAAGCTGCTGGTCGTCGAGGTGCAACCCGACCTGGCGCTGCGCGCCACGGCCAAGGTCGGCGACGAGCCCATCACCGACACCGCCACGATGCGCGAACTCATCAATCGCGCCGGGCGGGGTCGCTTCGCGATCACGCTTGACCCGCGCGATCCGAAGCCGGGGCAGCAGCCCTATCAAGGCATCGTTCCGCTCGACGGTGAGACCATGGCCGACGTACTCGAGACCTACATGCGACAGTCCGAGCAACTCGACACCAAGCTCGTGCTGGCGGCGGATAACGACGTCAGTGCCGGACTGCTGCTGCAGCGGCTGCCTGACCACGGCGGCGCACAGGTAATCACGGACGAGGATGCCTGGGATCGGGCCACGATGCTGGGCGGCACGCTCAACCGGGATGAACTGCTGCGCCTTGCACCGGAAGTTCTGGTGCGGCGGCTCTACGGACAGGAGCAGCTCGACCCGCAGGCGACGCTGGCGCCGCGCTTTGCCTGCCGCTGCTCGCGCGAGCGCATCGGACGCATGCTGATCTCGCTCGGCCGTCCCGAGGTCGATTCGATCATCGAGGAAATGCAGACGGTGACAGTCACCTGCGACTTCTGCAATCGCAAGTATTCCTTCGACGCCGTCGATGTGACGCAGCTCTTCACCCGCGGCGACACCGAACCGGCATCACAGACAACCCGGCACTAGGACTCTCCACCATGGCACACCCAGGTCTCCCGCTCCGCGCCGCGCTGGTCGCGGTCTTCCTGCTGGCCAGCGCCGGCGCATCGAACCGCATCCTTGCGGCCGATGCCCCGCCCAAGAAGGCTGCAGCCAAGCCCGCCAAGGGCAAGGCCAACGTGATGACACGCGACGAATTGCGTGCCTGCATGGACGAGCGCGACCGGTTGCAGGAAGTACGGAACCAGGTGCAGCGCGAGAACACGGCACTCAACACGCAGCAGGCCGACATCAAGAAGCTCGACGCCGAGATCGACCAGAAGCGCGTCGGGCTCGACCCCGCCGATGCGGCGGGTCAGCAGGTGCTGGTGGCAGACGTCGCGCGGCGTGACGAGCAGGTCACTGCGTTCAATGCTCAGCTACGGTCGCTGAACGAGCAGAACCGTTCGCTGGAAGAGCGCCGGACGGCCTGGCTCGCCAAGTGCGACGGTCGCAATTTCGACGAGTTGGACGAGGCCGCGATCATCCGCGAACGCAAGCGCGCCGCGGGCTCGGCAAAGTAAACCGCGCTACCGCAACGTCACTCGCGGGCCGCTTCCATTTCGCGCCGGAAGGCGACAGCAGGCAGCGACTCGTCGATTTCGACATCGCCCCATCGCACGACCTGCCCCGCCGCCACGGACTGCTGCAGGCGGACATGGTGCGCCAGGCCGAGCGGCAGGCCCTGCAGCCGCAGCGACTCTTCCGCCGGCATCACGCGACCGTAGACCGTGGCCCCACCTTCGCCGTCGAGCGTCTCGCCGGCCGCAAGGTCGCGCTTGGCGGTCGCAACGACGTCGGCGTTGAACCCAATCGGCACGCCAGTCGGCTCGCCGCGCAGACCGATGCTTGCAACGCTGATGCCGAGTTCGAGGCCGATCAGGTGAAACGGCTTATAAAGCGCCGAATACTGTCCGCTCGGGTCGGTGACGAGGCCGTACTCCTTGAAGCAGCGCTCGACGTACTCGCTGCCGCCGGCGAAGACGACGTAGACGCCCCAGCGCAGGTCCCGCACCACCGGGCTGCCATCGCGCTTCAGGCTCGATATCACTTCGACCTGGCCGCGCTGATGCAGCACGCCGCCCTCGCTCGCCGGCCGCAGCACCGTCGGCAGCTCGTCGACGCTGCAAGGCGGGAAGGCAAGCCCGTCCGGTGCATGCAGGCCGGTGGCATTCGCCACGGCGCACATCTCGATCGCACTCTTGGTGCCATCGAGGAACGAGTTGAACATCTGCGCGTTCAGCCCGCCGCGGCGCGCATCGTCCTCGTTGAGTCCGTAGTACCTCCAGACCGTCGCCGGGGTCGAGGCGTGGTACTCGGGCAGGTACTTCGTTCCCTTGCCGGCGGCGACGACCTCGAAGCCGCAGGCGCGCGCCCAGTCGACCATCTCGCAGATCAGCGCGGGCTGATCGCCGTAGGCCAGCGAATACACGATGCCGGCGTCGCGCGCGCGGGCGGCGAGCAGCGGGCCGGCCAGCGCGTCGGCTTCGACGTTCACCATGATGATGTGCTTGCGATGCTCGCAGCAGGCGAGCACATGCCCGATGCCCGCCGCTGGCGAGCCGGTGGCATCGATGACGATGTCAACGTCGGGCTCCTCGATGAGCCGGCGCGCGTCATCGAAGTAACGCAACGTGGCGATCGATGAGTCGCTCCAGCCGATGATCTTGAGCGCATCGCGCGCTCGCTGCGGATCGAGATCCGCGATCGCAGTGATGCGGACACCCGGCGTGTGCCGGACCTGCGACAGGTACATCGAGCCGAACTTGCCGGCGCCGATCAGGCCAACACGCAACGGCGCGCCGCGCTCTTCGCGCTGCTTCAACAGACGATGAAGATTCAACGTGGCCTCCTGGTCGTGTTCCGTGCGGCCGGCCTGAAAATGTCGCTCAGCGCGGCGGATCGCCTGTTGCTGCGGCAGGCCGTCCGATGAACTGGAACAGAACCTCGCCCTCGCGCACCATGTTCAGCTGATGACGAGCACGCTCAGCGATTGCTTCGTTGCCCTCGCGCAGGCTCGCGACCTCGGCCCCGGATTCGGCATTGCGGGCTGCAAGCCCGGCATTGGTGACACGCTGCACCGCCAGCTGGCGTTCGAGTTCCCAGGCACGCAACCAGCCGCCCTTGCCGAACCACAACGGATACTGGATCGCGACCAGCAGGACGGCCAGCACGATGC
>Ga0316605_10002489_pt1 | contig 10451 bp, 4 predicted proteins | sample OWC_soil_day20_n_FD_207666 | JGI IMG/M metagenome (GOLD analysis project Ga0316605, IMG submission 207666) | Wetland soil microbial communities from Old Woman Creek delta, Ohio, United States - OWC_soil_day20_noCT | ecosystem: Environmental > Terrestrial > Soil > Wetlands | place: USA: Ohio... | reverse complement strand
ACCGTGATATTTTAAGTTCTTATCTACATACAAAGTATTCAGAGCTTTACTGTCAAAACCCGTCAGGAACATATTTACCACAAGTAAAATATCAATCCGGCGTTCTTTAATTTTCTTGGAAATATCATTATAGTAGTTATAGAAAGATACGCTGTCTCTGGTAGAAAAGTTTGTACCATACATACCATTGTAATCCGCAATAAACTCATCCAGTTTCTCACGTGAATGAACATTTAATCCATAAAGTGCTTTCGGTTCTTCAACTACCGAAAGCTCTTCGGGAAGAAATCCGGTGGCGTCTTTGTCGTCTTCATTGGCAGCATAACTAAAAATGGTCGCTACACGTAAATTGTGACCTTCCGATGTTTTCTTTTGTTTGAATAATTCATAATACTTTATCAAAACTTCAACACTTGATACGCAAAAGATAGCAGTAAATTCACGGTTGTAGGTTTTACGGTTGTGGTTGTTTATAATAAAGTCCGTAATCTTACCAAGTCGTTTTGGTGAATCCATCAATTCTTTCGTATCAATATCCTCTACTTCTATATCAATTTCTGTCGCTGTATCTTTTTTCCTGTATTTGCCAACGTATTCTACCGAAAATTTCAGCACGTTTTCATCTTTGATGGCGTCTGTAATGACATATTTGTGCAGGCATTCACCAAAAAGTTCTTTTGTCGTCCGTTTCCCCAATTCGTTTTTTACTGCATTTTCGGCAAAAATAGGTGTTCCAGTGAACCCGAACAGTTGAATATTGTTGAAATAGGATTTAATCCTCGAATGGGTTTCGCCAAACTGTGATCTGTGGCATTCGTCAAAGATAAAAACGATTTTTTCATCCTTGAGCTTGTCCATTTTTGCCTTGTGTTGCTTCTTGCTGATGGCAGTGTTCAGTTTCTGAATGGTGGTAACAATAAGCCTGGTATCATCCGAAAATTGTTTTACCAACGCAGTAGTGTTATCTGTGCCGTCAATGCTTCCCTTACTGAATGAGTTAAACTCTTTGGTAGTCTGATAATCGAGGTCTTTTCTGTCAACAACAAAAACCACCTTTTTCACCTGTGGCATATTCATCAGTATCTGAGCCGCTTTGAAAGAAGTCAGTGTTTTACCGCTTCCCGTTGTATGCCAGATGAAGCCATTTTTTGTGCTGTTTTTTACCCGTTCAATCAACGCTTCGACGGCATAATACTGATAGGGCCGGAGTACCATCAAAATCTTTTGGGCTTCACTCAACACAATGTATTTGCATATCATTTGGGACAAATGACAGGTATCTAAAAAACTGAATGCAAACTTATCCAGCTGGTTGATGGTCTTGTTCTGCTCATCGCTCCAGAAGAAAGTCTGTTTGAAAGACTGGTATTTGTTATTCGCGTAGTATTTGGTATTGACACCATTACTGATGATAAAAATCTGTACATACTGAAACAGTCCGATAGACGACCCGAATGAATGACGCTGATAACGGTTTATTTGATTGAAGGCTTCTTTGAGTTCAATTCCACGTCTTTTCAATTCAATTTGTACCAACGGCAATCCGTTTATCAGCAGGGTTACATCGTATCGGTTTTTATACTTACCTTCAATGCTTACCTGGTTTGTGACCTGAAATAAATTCTGGCACCAGTTATCGGTACTGATAAACTCGAAATACAGACTTTCCCCGTTATCCCGTACAATATGCTGTTTCTCCCGTAATGTTTTGGCTTTATCGAACACCGAACCTTTGCTGAGGATATTCAGCACCCTGTCAAATTCTTTGGCTGTAAATTCAATTCCATTGTGTTTCTCCAACTGATTTTTCAGGTTTTCGAGCAAATCTTTTTCGTCTGCAATGGTAACATACGTATAACCCAGCAATTGAAGCTGGGCTACCAGATTGTTTTCCAGAAGTTGTTCGGGTTGTGTAGTCATAGTAGGTATTTTATTGAAATTGCGAGAAAATAGAAGAATCTCGCAATTTCTACAATTTATTTTTTTTCAAAATTTCATCAAACCGGTCTGACTTTATAAAACTTTGCTTTATTTTATTCACCTGTATAATCGTCAGAAAACCTAATTCTTCCAGGCCTTTTAAATCGCTACGTGCTGTGAAATTGGAAACCTGAAACCTATTTTCCATCTCTTTTATATTCAATACCCTGTCCGATTCTTCGTGTAATAGCTTAATGATTTGCGCCTGTCTTTCATTAACGTTTGGTATTTTTAAGAATTGAGCCGCATGTTTTGCCTCTTTTTGTTTCCTTCTGATATACTCCTTTAGTGCATCAAAAGCCTTTTCCATCGTTTTAAGATGATAAGTAACAAAGTATGTCAGGTCATTTTCATCATTCTCAGTATAAAGATAAGCCTTTTCATATTGATTTTTCGTGTCTTTTATAATCCTCGAAATGGAGAGATACTCAGTAAGCCAATAACCTTTTTTGAGCATATACCAGTAAAACAGTGTACGGGCTGTTCGCCCATTGCCATCTGTAAAAGGGTGTATCCAGGCAATCATAAAATGGACAATAATCCCCTTGATAATGGGATGAATAAACTCACCGGTATCTTTATTAAAAAAATCGCATAATGCAGTGAGCAGTTCATTTACTTCGACATAGTGAGGCGGTTGATGCACCACTTCACTGGTAGTGTGATTTACAACATAAATATCGTCGTTGGAGCGAAATACACCTTCTTCTTGTGGCTTATCCAACGTGTTTTTGGTTATTAAACTATGAATATAAAGCAGATTTTCAAGTGATAGATTATCGTTTCTGTGCTGCGTGATATATTGAATGGTTTCGTAATTATTCAATATCATTTGTTCTGACCTGTTTTTGGGCTTCAGTTCTTTCTGAAGCATCTCCTTCGCCTTTTTCCGGGTAGTGGCGGCTCCTTCCATCTGGCTGCTGGATATAGCTTCTTCCATAATAGAGCTGATAAGATACTTAGATTTATCTGTTTCTACAATACCTACATTACTTCCTAAATTTCCACCAATATTCAAATCGAAGTGGTGAAGTGACTTTTGAAGATAACCGGTGGTAGTAAAAGAAAACTGATATTTACCAAAAGTAATTAATTGACTTTTCAGTAACCTACTAAACTTCACGGCATACCACAATTCTTCAGGGGAATGAATAGTTTTTTTGTACTTTACTTTGTCCCAATACAGATAGTCATTGTTTATTTGTTTCAATAAATCATCTGATTGAAGTTTTACATAAAGACTTACTCCCTTGCTGTACAATTCGTTTTTTTCAATTTTTGGAGCGGACTCTATCATTGCTTTTATCTTTTAGTGACCACAAAAATAAATAAAAATTGCGAGATTCTTCTAAAATCTCGCAATATCTCGCAATTTGTTTTATTTTTCACACAAACATCTGTTGCAACAGCCCTTTTTTCCACCGTTCCATGCCTTCGATTTGTTTTCCGCAATGACTGATTTTATCATCAATGGCAGAAAGGAAGTTGGCAATTTTGGTTTGTTCGGGAAGAGAGGGCAATAATAAACGAGTGTTGAAAAAATCTTTTACATCTATATTAAGTAAACCATGATTTCGTGCGCCTTCTTGTGCAATTTTTTCAATTTCGGAGTTGTGTAGACCAGAATCGAAATAATGTTCCATAAATCCTAAATCAACTAATTCATTAAATCGAAAACATATGTATAAAGTTGAAACAACTCCCTTAGGATATTTATTGAGCCGTTTTACAGCTCCTACAGGATAACCTTTTGAATAACTCTTATTGTACGCAAAATCATTTCTATGTAATAAATAATAACCTGTCACATCTTTAGCAGAAACAGACTTACTGAAAAATTCTATTTGGCTTATAAGTCCAATCTGAGCAGAAATTGTCAGTACATTCTGATTATTCTCTTTGTTTTTGGTTGTAATCCTTTCGGCAATCTCGATAAGAGTTGCTTCTTCCCATTCCGCAAAATCTTCCCCATTTTCATCCTTAAACCTTAGTTCCTGACTGAAAATCTTCTGCATCACCCCTTTTTTGTACTGCTCCAGCAGTTCCTTTTTCTTTTTCAACTGACTGATTTTATCACCCACAGCCGTCAGGAAATTGGCAATTTTGGTTTGCTCGGGAAGAGAAGGAATTGAAATTTCACCACTTAATAAAAAATCAGAATCAGCTGTTATGTATCTATCTCCAACCAATACGTACTTTCTAAGGAAGTTATTTGCTCTATTTAAATGACTAAAATAACGATCAAGATAATCAGGTAAAGCATTATTTTGAACTTTAAATGTAAAATAAAGAGTTGATAATAAACCATCTCTACATTTATTTGCTTTAAATAGTCCAAATGGATAATTTGAACTAATACTTTTCCCATAAACAAAATCATTATACCTTGTTTTTATGTAAGCTAAATGATTTACTTTTTCATAGGTATCTTCAAGTAGTTCTTTCCTATTAACAATACCATACGTCGAAGATAATGACAAAATATCGTCAATCTTAAATTCCTCATCTTTATTGTTTTCAGAATGTCTAATCAATATCTCTGACAGCCTTAATTTCGTATAACTATCTTTAAAATCAGGAAACCGCAATATTGGTACGTTCTTTTCCATAGCCTAAAACGGGGTTTTGATTTTCAGTTCGGCACAAAATCCAGCAATCAGTTTATCTGTTTCCGCTATCGATTTATCGAGTACAGCTATTTCATTAGCCACCGCATCAATATCAATGCTGTCTTCCGCCTCAAAAGTATCCACATATCGGGGAATATTCAGGTTGTAGTCGTTATCGGCTATCTCCTTCAGTGTAGCCCGTTTACTGAATTTTTCCGTTTCGGTACGGTTACGGTAGGTGGTTACAATTCGGTCGATATCTTCATCCCGTAATGTGTTCTGGGTTTTCACCTTTTCGTAATACTGACTGGCATCAATAAACAGGACATCTTCAGGCGTTTCACGGCATTTCTTGAAAATCAGAATGCAGGTCGGGATACTGGTTCCGTAGAATATATTGGCAGGCAATCCAATCACGGCATCCAGATAGTTCCGGTCTTCAATCAGGTATTGCCGGATTTGAAGTTCAGCTCCACCCCGGAACAATGCGCCGTGAGGAAGAACCACAGCCATTGTACCATTGTCAGCCAGCTGGTAAATCATGTGCTGTACAAAGGCAAAGTCGGCTTTACTGCTTGGTGCAAGTTTCCCGTATTGGCTAAAACGGTCGTCTGTCATAAACAACGGGCTGGCGCTCCAATTGGCTGAAAACGGCGGATTTGCCACCACAGCTTCAAATCGTTTATCCAGATGCTGAGGGCGTTCGAGTGTATCTTCCTGTCGGATATTGAAATTACGGTAATGAACTCCGTGCAAAATCATGTTCATGCGGGCGAGGTTGTAGGTGGTACGGTTCATTTCCTGTCCGTAGAACGTACTTACTTCTGTTTCTTTAGCCAAACGGAGCAATAAGGATGCAGATCCGCAGGTCGGATCATAAACGGATTTGAGTTTGGTTTTACCTGTTGTTACTATTTTAGCCAGGATTTTACTTACCTGCTGTGGCGTATAGAATTCACCTGCCTTTTTCCCTGCTCCACTGGCAAACATTCCAATCAGATATTCGTAGGCATCACCCAGCACATCCGAATCGGTCTCGTGCAGTTTAAAATCTATCTGGTCAAGGTGATACAGTACTTTGGAAATCAATTCATTCTTGGCAGGTTCCGTCCGTCCGAGTTTGGTACTGGTCAGGTCAAGGTCTTCAAAGAGATTGTCAAAATCATCCTCACTGGCAGTTCCCATCGTTGACTGTTGGATGTTATTCAATATCCGTTGTAAATCTTCCAGAATAAAATGTCCGTTACCGTCATTTCCTGTTGAAGAACCACGTTTGGCAACTTCGCTGAAAAGTTCCGAAGGTTTCAGGAAGTATCCCAGTTTTTCGAGTGCTTCCTCTTTTATTGCATCCAGATATTCTTTACCTGTTTCAGTGTTCTCGTCAATTTCTAAATATTTGATTCGATCCTGTTCCAGGATAGTATCTGCATACAAGTGCATTTTTTCAGACAGGTATTTATAAAAAATAAATCCCAGGATATAATCCCGAAATTCATCCGCATGCATTTTTCCCCTGAGAGTATTGGCTATATTCCAAAGTTGTTGTTCTAGTTGTTTTTTCTGGTCTTCAGACATGAGCGATATATATAAATTTGTTCGTACAAATATACAATTTATTAAATTAGGTTGTTAATAAAAAAATATTATTCAGTCTGTGAATGCTCTGATAAACAAATTGGGACTAATTAACCGGCCATTAACCATTTCCCCTCCGGATACCCAAAAACCTCTGTAACGATTTAACCGGTCGTTACAGAGGTTTTTCCTTTTTTTAGCAGCACGCAGACTCAAGCTTAAAACCACACAGGTAATTTATCACCCCTGAACGGGTCCCTCACTGGCGCAATTTCAAACGACTGACTTACTTTGTAATAGAAAATTAATCTTTTTACCTGATATCAAACTGTTGCAAACAAGCGTGAACGTGAATTTTTACAGAAAAACTATTGTTCAACATCCGCTTCGACATTGAGGGAAATTCCAACAGGTGTAGTTTTCCATTCACCCTGACTTGTCTTTCGGGCATACGATTTATTAAAAAGTGAGATAGGAAAATACAGGCCACCTTTTCCCAGGTCTTTAACATGTTCCAATGTTACCAGAAAATTTCCCCTTACAACCAAATTTAATTTTTGTACGTCAATGGATATTTTGTCCTTTATCTGCGATTTTGGAATTTTGAAATAAAATGGTTCACGCATAATATTTTCGAAGCCCTGTTTCTGGGTTCCCTCATAGATATTTAAGCGATAGAAAACAGTATCGTACTGACAGGATGCAATATTCAAATTGATTTTTCGTATATATGCAGATTTCTTCACACTCATCGCCACACCCACTTCGTAACCTAATCTGTTTTCGGTAAAACCTCCAAGCATCTTTTTATTTTTTGCAGTAATTCCGAGAATTCTTGTTTTATACTTCTTTGGTTTTACCATTATTTCCTGCAAATCAATTGCTTTTTCGGTCAATAAAATATTCTTATGATCAGCATTAATCAACTTACTTATATCTACTTTCGCGATATTAAAACCAATACAGGACACCGTCAATGTGTCATTCAGGTTTTTGTCTGCAACCAGAAGCTGAAAATTTCCCTGATTATCGCTCACAGTACCTGTTTCTTTACCCTGTATCCCGATATTTACATATTCAACCGGCTCATTAGTCTCCCGATTAATTATTTTGCCGGTAACAATTTTTTGACCACAGATATTCAGGGAAGTAAAAATTGATATCAGACCCAACAAGACAAATTTTAGTTTCATTTTCATATGTATAAATAAATGATGATTAGTTGATAGTTAAAGCATTAAAGTCTTTTCTGCCTTCGCGATTCGGGGTTTGTTTCATGATTTACATTCCTTGATATAAATTTATATCCGCACCCTCTTTTTATCAACAAATTTAAGCAAATAATTTAACAAATACAATACAGGTAAATCCATACAAAAAACACCTTGCAGGGCAATTTTGTATCAATAAATCTAACAACGCTTCTCTGCTACCAGGTTCGAAATTCCCTGTCAGCAGAAAACAGACAGGCTTTAATGTCTTCATTATACTCAACATGAACCACTCATATTTTCTTTCGCTCCTGATTATCAATTAATAAAATATTGAAAGAAAAACTACAATAATCCGATAACAAAAAACAAAACTGCAAAAACTTTTCGATAATATAATATGTTCTAAGTATAAACAAAATTTTATCATTAAAGCATTGTTTGTTAAGATTTAATATTCACACACATTAATTTGTTATAAACTATAAATATACTTGCGGTTTCGACAGTATATATTTCAAAAAATCATTTTAGATATGATAGTATTTACAGAAACAGGTTAATTAATATCAAAATTCTTTGGTTATGAAAAAAATTCTATCCTTGTTTACAATATTTTTCACATTCAACAGCCTGGTTTACACGCAGGATCAGGGTACATTGGTTGATTTCAGCACCATTCCTTCAGCCGGAACAATCATGATTTTTGGACATCAGGATGATGATGCTATATTTATGTTACCTTGGTGGGACAAAACTCAGAAGTTTATATGTGGAGCAATGCCATCAACGCCTACCTATAAAGCTACCATCGATGAACTTCAGGACTCACTCAATATCAATGCCTACGGAATAAATTATAAGGGAAACTGGTTTCATCCCTGGGCAGATATTACTCAGCAAGAGTATGTGAATTATTACTGGTTGCGCGATACAGTAAATTATGGATATCTGGCAAATGACCATCTCGTCCATGAGGTCTATTCATATACAAGACCTGAAATTAATAAAATTAAAGCTAAGATTGAGAAATATATTGCCGATAGTACCACAAAAAGAATTATTTCAAACAACAACTGGGGTGAATACGGGCATACCCAGCACAAAGCTGTTAATCAGGCAGTAAGGGAACTGGCAGTAAAATATGGTAAAGACACATGGGTACTTGGAGTCAACGGTAACCTGGATGATTTATTTATTCCGTTAGATGTTACCTATACGATAGCAAACAATGACACTAACCTATATAAAACAATCAGAAACACTTATATTAATCACGGTGTATGGACTTACAGTAACACAAGTTTACCTGACAGACCATATAAATATATCAAAGTTGTAGATGCGGGAGTTGATAAATCGAATATTGCAATATCTGACACATTTAGCATTACAACAACAGGACCTCCACAAGACAAGCCAGGCTCATACATCTTTAATGGTACATCTGATTTTTTAACTTTGCCCGGTAATAACTACGCCTCTTTTACCATTGCCATGTGGGTAAGACCGGATGAAATCCGGGCTATGGATATTTCGAAGATGTCTGAGTACCCTTCATATTCAACTTGTAATCGCAGTTTCTATATGCAGGCCGATGGTAAAATTTGTGCCCGGGTTTCAGATGGCATTGCAACTTCCAGAACTACATTATCCGCAGGTGAATGGTCACACATACTTATGAAATATGAGGGTAATAATCTTACTCTTTATATTAACGGAGCGCCCGAAGATACCATTGCGACAAGTGCATTAACACAATATTCATCCCCTGAATTTATACTCGGACAAGCTCAGGAAACTGCCTCATTTTTCAAAGGACAAATTCTGGATGTACGATTGTATGATTTTGCTTTGTCTGTTAATGAAATTCAACTTGTAAGCAGTTCCAATTCCCCTGCAACTTACGTAATATCATCTACCACTAGTACAGGAGGTACTATTAATCCGCTGGGTGACGTGATTCATAATGAAGGAGGATCGCGTACATATACCATAACCCCTAACACAAATTTCCAAATTTCCGATGTAAAAGTGGATGGGGAATCGATAGGCGCGGTTAATAATCATACGTTTTCGAATATCCAGGCAAATCACACAATTTCATCGTCATTCAGTCAAAATCTTTTAACCGGTATTGCCCTGAACAAACCAGCTACCGCAGAGTCATACACTGGCTATAATAAACCGGGTAATGCGAATGACGATGTTGGCTCAAGTGCCAACTTCTGGGAGGCAGGTCCATACCCGAAGTGGTGGCAGGTCGACCTGGGGAACTTCTACGATATCAGCTCGGTGTATATCAGAAACTACTACGATGGGGACGGAAGATATTATCAGTACGAAATCTGGGGAAGCATGGATAATGTAACCTTTACAAAAATAGCGGAAAAAACATCTACTGCTCCGGCAACCGATACGGGAGATACCTATAACCTGACCACAACGGCAAGATACCTGAAAGTAATCATGACCTATAATTCGGCAAATACATCGGTACACATCTGCGACTTCAGAGTAAATGGTACGCTGAATACAACCAATCACATCATTGAAGCAACGGCAGCTCCCGGAGGTACCATCAGTCCGGCGGGAGCAGTAATCTTTGCCGACGGAACCAGTAAAACCTACACCATTACTCCGGCGCCAAATTATCAGGTCGACTCGGTAAAGGTGGACAACGTCTATGTGGGAGCACTAACAAGCTATACATTTGCAAATATCACCGAAAACCATACCATTACGGCTACATTCATTCGTGCGCAGGGTATAGCACTCAACAAACCGGCAACGGCACAATCGTCCGTGGGTACCAATACTCCCGATAAGGCAAATGACACGGACGCAACAAACAGCAGTCTGTGGACAGCTTCATACTATCCGCAGTGGTGGCAGGTTGACCTGCAGGGAATGTATGATATTACAGGTGTCTATATCAGAAACTACTTCGACGGGGATGCCAGATATTACAAGTACGAAATACTGGCAAGTACTGACAACGTAAACTTTACAAAAATAGCGGAAAAAACATCTGAAACTCCGGCAACAAATGAGGGGGAACAGTATGAAGTGACCA
>Ga0316605_10002488_pt1 | contig 10453 bp, 6 predicted proteins | sample OWC_soil_day20_n_FD_207666 | JGI IMG/M metagenome (GOLD analysis project Ga0316605, IMG submission 207666) | Wetland soil microbial communities from Old Woman Creek delta, Ohio, United States - OWC_soil_day20_noCT | ecosystem: Environmental > Terrestrial > Soil > Wetlands | place: USA: Ohio... | reverse complement strand
GATGAATTCTCGTCAAGCTGTGGAGAAGAGAACCTTCTTTGTCTGTCACGTGATAAATATACAGGCGAAAATATTCTTATTCACGAATTTGCTCATCTCATTGATTTTGTAGGTCTTCGGGGTACTGATCCGGAATTTTTTAATAAGCTGAATCAGGCTTACAATCATGCAAAAGAAAAAGGACTTTGGAAGAATACTTATGCCATATCAAATGTGGCAGAATATTGGGCTGAGTGCGTTCAGAGCTTTTTTAACTGTAATCGCTGGAGCGAAGAAGCCGACGGAATTCATGGGAATGTTAACCACCGTACAAAATTGAAGGATTATGATCCCGAAATGTACAATCTGATCAAACAGTATTTCTACGAAATCAATATACCGATTAATAATAAAATACATCGATAATGAGAATAAAGCACCTTCTTTTACTGACTCTTTTGGTTTGTCTGAACATTCAGGCCAAGACGAAAAATCAGCAAACAGCCTGGAATTCTCCACAAGCCGGGAATCCTATTATACCAGGATACTTTGCAGACCCAACCGTCAGAAAGTTTGGCGATACTTATTATATTTATGCCACAACAGACGGAAATGGTGGTGGCCTTGGCCCTTCTCATGTATGGGTTTCAAAAGATTTTGTAAACTGGACCATTATGCCGATGAACTGGCCAACAACCTATCATATCTGGGCTCCGGATGTAATGAAAGGTAAGGATGGTAGGTATTATATGTATTATTGCGAACCGTGCAAGGTTTATACCGGTGTATCTGAAACACCCCGCGGACCGTGGAAGAACTATCTTGGCAATGATACTACCGTTCTTGTGCCTGACAGGTTTGTAAAAAACGTAATCACTCTCGACGGGCAATCTTTTGTTGACGATGATGGCTCTACTTACCTTTATTGGGGAACATGGGGTATCTACAAAGATTTTGGATGTGGGGTTGGCAAACTGACTCCCGATTTGAAAGGCTTCTCCGACAAAAGGATTATTCTTAATACTCAGGCTACGGACTTTTTTGAAGCTCCGTTTATGATTAAAAAGGATGGAATCTATTATTTTACATATTCATCAGGGCATTGCGAAGATCATACTTACAGAGTGCAGTACGCAACAAGTAAAACCGGACCGATGGGGCCTTTTGTCTATGCTAAGAACAATCCTATTTTGGCAACAAATGCAGATAGTACCATTCATGGACCGGGACATCACAGTATTCTTCAGGAAGGAGATAATTATTATATTGTCTATCATCGTCACAATATTCCTTGTTCAACAAGAGGTATGCACAGACAGATTGCTGTCGATAAACTGATCTTTACGAAAGACGGGCAGATAGAAAAAGTAGCAGCCGGGCATAGTGGCATTGGTTATCTGCAACCTTCAACCAATCCTTTTCCAAATGTAGCTTTAGGCAAAAAGGTTAAAGCATCTTCATATTATGGAGAATCGTTCAAACCTGAATATGCTGTGGATGATAATAATGCAACTCTTTGGCGTCCACGCACCAGTGGCAAGGAATGGATTGAAATTGATCTGGAAAGTGAATATGATATCCGTAGGATATGGACGCAGTTTGAGTATCCTACTTCCTATTATCAATACATGATTGAAACTTCTGTTGATGGGAAGCAATGGAGTGTGTTTTCTGATAAACGCAACAATAAATTAGCCGGTAGCCCGATGACTGATTTCGGTAAGGCTCGTGCTCGTTATGTCAGATTAACTGTTACCGGAAGTGAAAAGACCGGAATGATAGGAGCCATTTGGAATATTAAGATATTTGAAGGAAGCAAGATCGATCCTCCTCAGAAGTTGGTACAAGTTACGCCATCATCTTTTGTAAAGAAGGTTTGCGACAAAACGAATAAAGAATATAACTGTTGGGAAAATAACAACGGAATGTTAGCTGGAAGCTTTATCCCAAACGGAAATATTTCACTGATAGAGAAAGAAGGCAGGGGGGCTATTCATATTCCTGCCAATGCGCGGTTGGAGTCTACGTTTATAATGCCTCAAAGCTTCTATACGTCACAACCATATACCATTTCTTATCGTGTTTACGGAACTATGAAAGAGGCAATGCAGCAGATTGTGCGATGGGGTTCTAATCAATCAAAGTGTCTGGCATCCATCAAGAATAATGAAACAAAAGCCTCAGCATGGCATTATGTATCTCTTACTTCAGACGGGAAAAAGGGATCTGTTTATATGGATAGTGTACTTGTCTCTTCAGTTAAAGCAGCGAAGATTAGTAAGAAAAGCCAGAAGCTAGTGATTGAAGGAGGAGAAAACGGAGTTATTATCTCCGACCTCAGAATTTATAACTGGCAGCTGGCTGTACCGGAGATTATGTTTGATGCTTCATTGCTGGATGAGGCTCCGGTTAAACCAGTTTCAATGAATAAAGAAGTGCTTGTCGATATAAATGCTGATAATTATATGTCTGGAGTTTCACTTCGACAGATAGAAAACGGACAAGGAATCAAGGGAGGATTCAGATCTCTTGCTTCTCCAATTTCCGTTGAACGGAAAAATAACCGTCTGGCTTTTGTTTTTAATGGAACACAAGAATTCCAGTCAAGCTTTCAGTTACCTGAATCATTCTCGGACAATACACCTTATTCTATCACATCATGGGTGCTTAATCCAGAAGTGGAAGTCAATGAATGTATTATCGATCTGATTCCTGCACAAGGCGAATTGGAAAAAATTGCTTTTGGATGGGGAACAGAACCTCGTAACGGAGTAATCTGTCACAATGGATGGTTCGAAGATTCAGGTATTCCGGATTTGAAAGGCACGGGAGAATGGAAACATATTGCTATTACTTATGATGGTTATATGGAGAAGATTTTTATTGATGGCAAACTCGTAAAACAGAAAGATATTGTGCTGCGATTGCCACGAAGCCCGTATGTTACTCTTGGACGAACTGCAGAACATGAATGGCCGTTTGCCGGATGGCTTCATTCGCTCAAGGTATATAATTATCCATTGAGTGAAACAGATATTACAACCGAATTTGCTTCTGATAAGCTTTAAGTGGATTAAAATGAACTATAATTAGAATAATATTATTCTGATACGCGGAAATATTTGATTACTTTTATGCCTTGTTAAAAGCAGAGATTATAATGATATAGAGTGTTCTCTTTGAATGAAAATAATTAGATTAAGATGATGATAGTGAACAAAAAGTATGTTGCTTTGAGCTCTTGTTTAAATGGAGCTCAAAGCTAGCTTACCCCATAACCGGGATTAAGTAAAAAGAACTTTTTAGTTAAATTCTCTATTGAGGTTGTTTTTTGTAAAAGGTGTACACCTATTCATATTATACTCTACTCTAAACAACTATAAGGTGTACACCTTTATGAAAAAATAACACCAATAAATGACTTAACAAACAAGATAAAACACATTAGATAACGATTGATAATAAACAAATACTGAAGAACCATGAAAAAACAATTAGCCGTAGTACTATTAAGCCTGAGCATAGCAATGCAAGCGCAGGTTAAACAAAGTGGCGGATATCCAATTACTCCAGTACCTTTTACGTCGGTTAAGGTAACGGATTCCTTCTGGGGGCAGCGTCTTAAGGCGAGCCGTGAAGTGACTATTCCTTTGGCTTTCAAAAAATGTGAAGAGACAGGGCGGTATGAGAACTTCGTAAAAGCTGCTCATCCTAGTGAATCTTATAAAGTAGAAGGTTTCTCATTCGATGATACCGACGTTTATAAAACGATAGAAGGAGCAAGTTACTCCATGCAGACTTTCCCGAATAAAAAGCTGGCTAAATATATTGATAGTGTACTGGTTATTGTTGCAGCAGCTCAGGAACCGGATGGTTATCTTTACACCTCGCGTACCATGAACCCTAAGCATCCTCATGAATGGGCTGGTAGCAAACGCTGGGAAAAGGAAGAAGATCTTAGTCATGAGTTGTACAATCTTGGACACATGATTGAGGGTGCCATTGCGCATTATCAGGCTACAGGAAAAAGAAACTTCCTTGATATTGCCATAAAATACGCTGATTGTGCGGAAAGATCGATTGGCGACAAACCAGGACAGGTTACTGTTGTGCCAGGACATCAGATTGCAGAAATGGCTCTTGCTAAACTTTATGTGGTAACCGGACAAAAGAAATATATTAATCTGGCTAAGTTCTTACTAGATAAACGCGGGTATACTGAAAAGAAAGAAGAATATAGTCAGGCTCATAAACCGGTACTACAACAGGATGAAGCTGTAGGTCATGCCGTTCGTGCGGCTTACATGTACTCCGGTATGGCTGATGTTGCAGCTCTTACAGGAGATAAAGGTTACATTGATGCCATCGATAAAATCTGGGATAACATTGTAAACAAGAAACTATACATAACAGGTGGAATTGGAGCAACCAGTAATGGTGAAGCTTTCGGCGAGAATTATGAATTGCCTAATATGTCTGCCTATTGCGAAACCTGTGCAGCTATCGGAAACGTTTATTTAAACTATCGTTTGTTCCTGTTACATGGTGAAGCCAAATACTATGATGTACTTGAACGTACTCTTTATAATGGCTTAATCTCCGGCGTATCTTTAGATGGTGGTGGTTTCTTCTACCCAAACCCATTAGAATCTATTGGTCAACACCAACGTCAGCCTTGGTTTGGTTGCGCTTGCTGTCCGTCAAATATCTGCCGTTTCATTCCTTCCATTCCCGGATATATCTATGCGGTTCATAACAACGATGTTTATGTAAACCTTTTTATGGCCAATAGTTCTGATTTGAAAGTGAATGGTAAAAACGTAACTTTGAAACAAAGCACCAGTTATCCTTGGAATGGTGACATCAAACTGGAAGTTTCTCCGAAAGGAAAACAAAATTTTGCAATGAAGATTCGTGTTCCGGGATGGGTTCAAGGTTCTGTTGTTCCGGGAAATCTTTATAGTTATACAGATAAAAAGACACTTGGCTATACAGTAAAAGTAAATGGTAAAGTTGTTGATAGCAATATAGAAAAAGGATACTTCACTATTCCTCGCACATGGAAAAAGGGAGACGTAGTAGAGGTTCATTTCGATATGGAAGTACGTACAGTAAAAGCTAATCAGCTGGTGGAAGCCGACAGAGGAAAGATTTCTGTAGAACGTGGACCACTGGTTTATTGTGCCGAATGGCCTGATAATGATTTTAGTATTCAAAGCGTTATCATGAATAAGAAACCTGTATTCAAAGTTGAGAAGAAATCCGATTTGCTTTATGGCATCGATATGATTCAGACAGATGCTCAGACATTAAATTATGATGATAAAGGAAAACTTATTGCTAAAGATGTAAAACTTAACCTGATTCCTTATTATGCATGGGCACACCGTGGAAGTGGGGATATGGCTGTTTGGTTGCCAATCGACCTGAACGCTACTCGTCCTGCTATGCCTCCAACCATTGCTTCAGAAAGCAAAGTTTCTGCATCGCATAATGTAAAATCGATCTCAGCAATCAACGACAGACTTCTTCCGAAAGATGGAAACGATAAATCTGTTCCTTATTATCATTGGTGGCCGAAACAAGGATCTACTGAATGGATAGATTACGATTTCGGAGGAGAAAAAACTGTATCCAGATCTTCTGTATTCTGGTATGATGATGCTCCTTGGGGAGGATGTCGTGTTCCAAAATCATGGAAACTGTATTATAAGAATTCTGCTGGTGAATGGAGTCCTGTAGAAAACACTTCGACTTATGGTGTTGAGAAAGGAATTAGTAATGAAGTTATATTTAAACCGGTATCGACTAAAGAACTAAAACTCGAAATTAATCTTCCGGAAAAGAACTCCGCCGGTATTTTTGAATGGGAAGTAGAATAATATGATGAAAAGAATTTATTTATTAGCAATAGGCGCATTACTTTCGGGTAATGCGCTTTATGCACAAGGCACGCTGAATGATTATCAACGTGCTTTTTCTCTGAGTAGTAATTTCAAGGACAAGGTATTTTACTCGGATGTAAATCCTCAATGGATTGGAAATACAAATCAGTTTTGGTATGTGCGTAACACTCCTCAGGGGAGAATATACGTAGTAACAGACGCAGTAAAGAAAATACGAAAAGAACTGTTCGACCATCAGAAGTTAGCTAAGTTACTAGCCTCATCTGCAGGTCAGACTATTGATGCCACAAAACTTCCTCTTCAGGAACTACAAGTTAACCCTTCGCTGGATACGCTCCGTTTTATGTATAATAATTATAAATGGATGTATTTGAGTAAAAAGAGTAACCTTGTAAATGAAGGGAGAGTGGTTAAGCCGGAATACAAGTATTGGAACGAATGGGACGATGAACGCGTTGGAGATCCCGTGGTTTCTCCGGATGGAAAGCTTACTGCCTTTATTAAAAATCAGAATGTATATGTAAAAGATAACCTGTTTGGTAAAGAAAAAGCGTTGAGTTTCGATGGATCACCGGGTGAATATTACTCGGCTTACATACATTGGTCGCCCGATTCAAAGAAAGTGGCTGTGATGAAATTCCGTCCGGCTGAAAAAAGATATATCTATTTTGTAGAATCATCGCCGGCCGATCAGTTACAACCCAAGCTTCATAAACGGGAATACGCCAAACCGGGAGATGCGCTTCCTTTCAGATGTCCGTGCATCTTTGATGTAAAAACGGGAGAAGCCCAAATACCTTCAACAGAACTATTCAACAGTCAGTTTGAACTTAGAGGGCCGGAGTGGAGTTCTGATAGTAAGAGTGTTTTGTTTGAGTATAACCAAAGAGGACATCAGGCGTTTCGTGTATTGGAATTATCGGCCGAAACAGGAAAGGTTAGAACTGTAATTAATGAAACCAGCAAGACTTTTGTGAACTACAATCGTTATTTCCGCAGAGACTTAGCTAATGGTAACGAAATAATATGGATGAGCGAGCGCGATAACTGGAATCACCTTTATCTGTTTGATCGTAAAACTGGAGAGGTGAAGAATCAAATAACAAAAGGAGAGTGGTATGTGCGCGATGTTGTTCAGGTGGATGAGGCTAACCGGGTAATTTATTTCTCTGCTAATGGAATGGTGGCTAACGAAGATCCCTATCTGATTCGTTATTACCGTATCAACTTTGATGGTTCCGGACTTACTTGCCTTACTCCCGAAGAAGGAATGCATCAGGCTTGGTTCTCAAAGGATATGAAATATATGGTCGATGTTTACTCTATGGTAAATAAAGCACCAATTGCATTACTCCGAAACACGACCAACGGAAAAGAAATTATGCCACTTGAAAAAGCAGATATCACAGAATTGGTAAAAGCCGGATGGATCGCTCCTGAGCCTTTCTGTGCTAAAGGACGTGATGGGAAAACTGACATCTGGGGTGTAATTATCCGACCAACAAACTTTGATCCGAATAAGAAATATCCTGTTTTGGAATATATTTATGCCGGACCAGGCAGTCAGTATACTCCCAAATCATTTTTTCCGTTCCTCAGATATCATTCAACCATTGCGGAGTTAGGTTTTATCGTGATTCAGATGGATGCTATGGGAACATCTTTCCGCTCGAAAGCATTTGAAGAGATAATCTATAAAAATCTGAAAGATGCTGGATTCCCAGACCGTATTGCCTGGACCAAAACAGCTACGAAAAAATATCCATATATGGATATAGACAGACTTGGAATTTTTGGTGGTTCAGCCGGTGGACAGGAAGCAATGATGGCTACGCTTTTTTATCCGGAACACTACAAAGCTGCTTATGCAGGTTGCGGATGCCATGATAACCGAATGGATAAAATATGGTGGAATGAACAATGGATGGGTTATCCTATTGGAAAGGAATACGCAGAATGTTCTAATGTGGAGAACGCACATTTGCTAAAAACTCCTCTTATGTTGGTTGTTGGCGAAATGGACGATAATGTAGATCCAGCTTCTACCATGCAAGTAGTAAATGCGCTTGAAAAAGCAAATAAAGAATTTGAATTGGTAGTTATTCCTGGTAGCAATCATACATTAGGTGGTGATTATGGTGATCATAAAAGATATGATTTCTTCGTTAAGCATCTTATGGGAGTTAATCCTCCAGCTTGGGATGCTATAAAGTATAAATAAGTTCAATAGGTTAGGTTTTACAGCTTATTTTGCAAGGGGCGGTTTCATATTGAAATCGCCTCTTTAGTTTTTTGATCTTTTGATGAAAATCAATTCTTTTCTTGGATTTATAAGTATAGAATAAAACTAAAACTTAGACTTTATCATAAAAGAGAGTATCTTTTTTTTATTTAGATGGAAATTATACCTTTGTAGCTTAAATAGTTAAAATTATGAATTTTGTAATAGAATCTGGCATTACTGCTGATATTGATGAATTAGAAAAACTATACGATGATCTGAATGATTACTTGTCTGCTAATACCAATTATCCCGGATGGATAAAAGGTATATATCCCATTCGTGAAAATGCGGTTACTGGTATCCAGAATAATAATCTTTTTGTTGTTAGGCATGAAGGCAAGATTGTTGGCTCTATTATTTTAGATCATCAGCCAGAAGAAGCCTATCATGGCGTTAAATGGAAATTGGTTGCAGATTACAGTTCTATTTTTGTGGTACGTACTTTTGTAGTGCATCCTTTATTCCTGAAAATAGGGGTTGGTCGTGCTTTGATGGATTTCTCATTAAAACAGGCTCAAGAATCAGGTATGAAATCTATTCGTTTGGATGTTTACGAAAAGAATATTCCAGCTATTTTATTGTATGAGAAATACGATTTTGAATATATTGATACCGTAGACTTGGGTCTGGGAAACTACGGACTGGATTGGTTCAAACTATACGAGAAAGTTATTTGAGGTAGAATCAGACTATAAATTATTTGCAGCTATAAGCAGTATTAAGTTTCCTAGCTGATTCTCCTCTTCCGATCTTAAAAAGGATTACAGATTATGTCACACTGCCTTATTCGCTAAGACTTTTACAAGAATGTCGAAGGCAAAGATTATTTTCCTTCCAAACCGTATCAACGGAATGGAGGGAACAGAAGTCATTGACCAGCAGAGAGCTATCCACAATACTTATTTTGATATTAAAACTTATTTGTGATTTGATGGAAAATGTCATTTTAAGAAAAATTAAGATGGTTTTGTGGCTTGTGTAACTTGGTGTAAAGAAAATGTAACATATCGTAGGGTGCAGTAAAAGTAAAATTTATAGCTTTGATCTCCGGATTCTATTAAGCTATTAGTCTAAATAAATGAGACAATTAAAATTCAAATGTGTAATCTCAACAAAAGTCATCGTGTGCCTTGTTTGCATTATATGCAACATTAATGTTTATGCTCAGGATAATAAGACTCTGAAAAGTAAACTGGATAAAGCATTGTCGTATGCAGGTGAAAATAAGCAAGAGCTACTAAAAGTCTTACAATCGTTTATAATAATTCAAATATTCGTACTCTTTATATAGTGAAAAAAATAATATATGAATAAGAAAAAAATAATATCGTCAATTATAAAAGTTCTTATTATAATTGTTCTTATTGTAATTGTTGTGATTGGTGGAATCATAGGATTCTGGTATCATAAGCATTTTTGGACATACTATCACAATTTTAGGATAGAAAGTGTAGATATGCGAGAAGTTGTGCTTGATGATTCTGCTTGTGGCAGCAAGACCTATCTTTTAACCCTTAAATGTAAGGAATGCAATCCAGAACGAAGGTGGATGGGTAGAATTCCACCTTTTGCACATGGCATTGCAGAAAAAGTGGAATCTATCGAGGTTCTGGATTTTGAGAATAAGAATATATCCTCAGTATTCCAGGGTGTTGATAGGTATAAAAACGTTCCGTTGGGTTTTTTGTGCGTTGAAAATGGTACTCGCACTGTTCGCTCTGTTAGAGATCTAGATAGCTTAGGTAATTATATGAATCATTTAAAAGAAGAGTTGCGTTATAATTATTATAACAAAATAGATAGCTCATATTATGTTGGGCTGTTATATATATTAAAATACAATCGTGAAGTTCCTAAGAAAGTAGTCGTTAAATTGAAGGGAAAGACTTTAAAGGCAGAAGTTGATACGATACCTCTATATTTCAGTGTTTCATGTATAATACCTCAAGGTCAGGAACATGGCAGTGAGGCAGATGTAATTAGAAGTAGTTGGTATTACGATTTCGATTATAAAAAATAACTCTCTTAATAAATTCAAGAGCCCTAAGCCTAATAGCTTGGGGCTCACAAAGAATGTATGAATAACAGGAATTAACAGGGTATTTTCGCAAATAGAATTTGTTTCTTTAGAAATATCTCTATGGAGATTAAGCTTTGCTTTCAAATCTGAGTTCAAGGCTTCCAAAGCATTATTTCTAGTTTCCAGAAAAAAAATAAATCCCCGATAATTAATAATTATCAGGGATTTTCTTGAATTGTTTTGTCGCTTAAGTGATCCGCTTGG
>Ga0316605_10002486_pt1 | contig 10468 bp, 6 predicted proteins | sample OWC_soil_day20_n_FD_207666 | JGI IMG/M metagenome (GOLD analysis project Ga0316605, IMG submission 207666) | Wetland soil microbial communities from Old Woman Creek delta, Ohio, United States - OWC_soil_day20_noCT | ecosystem: Environmental > Terrestrial > Soil > Wetlands | place: USA: Ohio... | reverse complement strand
AAGGCGCTCCTCGCCGAGCGCGGCTACGACCCCGTCTTCGGCGCCCGGCCCCTCAAGCGGACGATCCAGCGCATGATCGAGAACCCTCTCGCGGTCGACGTGCTGGCCGGCCGCTTCACGGAGGGCGACACGGTCGTCGTCGAGCCCGACGGCGAGACGCTGCGGTTCGAGAAGCAGGTCCCGGCCACCGCGGCGAGCTGAGGGTCGGGCCGAAAGTGTCACGGCCCTCGCACCCCCGGCTCGCGTGGATGAAGGGGGCCTCGCCCGTGGTCCAGCCGGGCACGCCGGTCGACCGTGACGACGTTTGACCTATCTCGCGGGGCCTTTCTCTCGTAGAGTCGGCTGCATGAAGCGACACCTGCCCGCCCTGCTCATCCCTGTACTCGCCGTCCTCGCATCGACCGCGGGGGCAGGCGAGCTCCGCGCGAGCCTCGAAGCCGGGGCTGCATGGCAGACGCGCAACGACTTCCGGATCCCCGGCGACGGCGGGACGCTCGTCGAGCTGGCCGACTACGACCAGGGCCCGGTGCCTGCCTTCCGCGCCACGCTGACCTGGGACCTCACGTCGCGCCAGTCGTTGCGGCTTCTCGCCGCCCCACTGCGCCTCGAGACCACGTTCACGCCGGAGTCGCCCGTCGTCTTCCAGGACCTTGTCTTCCCCGCTGGCCGGCCCACGGACGCGACCTACGTCTTCAACTCCTACCGTCTCTCCTGGTACTGGCGCTTCCCGCCCGGCGAGAAGTGGTCCTTCCGCCTCGGGGCGACGCTCAAGGTGCGGGACGCGGAGATCGGGCTCGCCGGCCTTCCCGGCCGCTCGGTGAAGGACGACCTCGGGGTCGTGCCCCTCGTCTACCTGTACGCCCGCTACCAGGCGACGGACCGCTTCGCCCTCGAGCTGGAGGCCGACGCGCTCGCCGCCCCGCAGGGGCGAGCGGAGGACGTGTCGCTGAAGGGCGTCTTCCGCGTGTCCGACCGCGTCGAGCTGGACCTCGGCTACCGCCTTCTCGAAGGCGGAGCGGACAACGACGAGGTCTACACCTTCGCCTTCTTCCACTACGCCGTCGCGGGGGTGCGCGTCCGGTTCTGAGGGCCCGCCCGCTGTCGCCGACGCGGGTCACCGCAGGAGCGCGGAGGCGGTCCAGAGGATCGGCGCCTGGCCGTGCAGGTCGCCCACGTTGCGCGGGCGGGCGAGGTAGTACTCGACCGAGGAGCCCTTGTTGGTCCCGGCGCACACCTCTGTGACGTTACCCTTGTCGTCGATGTGCTTCACCAGCCCCAGCCAGGCCTTGCGCGCCGCCTGCCCGTAGGTCTTGCCGTCCAGCCACCCGTTCTTCACTCCAGTGACCATCGCGAACGTGAACATCCCGGTGCCCGAGGTCTCCGGCCAGGCCTCCGGGTTGTCCACGAGCTGGCGCCACAGGCCGTCGTCGCCCTGGTACCGGAGGAGCGATGCCATCATCCGTCGGTAGCCCTCGAGGATCCGGGCGCGCCGGGGGTGGTTCTTCGGCAGCGCCCGCAGCAGCTCGGCCGTGCCCGCCGCCATCCAGCCGTTGCCGCGGCTCCAGTAGTAGGGCGAGTCGGGGGCGTGGAAGAAGAGGCCGTTCGGCTGCTGGAGCTTGTCCAGGTAGGCGACCATCGCCAGGGCGGCGCGATCGAGGTACCTGGCGTCACCGGTGGCGCGGTAGGCCTGCACCTGCACCGCCGTGATCATGTACATGTCGTCGATCCAGTAGCGGGCCTCGGTGGTGATGCCGTCCGAGGTGGTGCTCTCCCACTGCTTGTCCGCGAAGCTCTTGCCCAGCTCGAGGAACTTCGGGGCCTTCGTCTGCAGGTAGATCTCCAGGGGCACCGCCCCGAACACGCGGTAGTCGACGTGGGCGTCCGGGGAGATGTTCTTCGAGCCCTCGGGGGTCAGGAGCGGGTCGAACTTCCGGACCAGCCGGTCCCGGAGATCGGTGTCGCCGGTGAGCTGCGCGACCGTCAGCGAGCCGTACCAGGCGCAGACCTCGGGGTAGATGACGTAGCGGGTGGGCCGCTCGAACGGCCGCACCACGAAGTTCTCGGCAACACGCTTGCCGATCTCGCGCGGCGACGTCCCCCCCGGCCAGTCCCGGAACTCCTTGCGCTCGGCGGCGCCAACGGCGCCGTCCGCGAGCACGGCAGCCGCGGCGACGAGCACCACGAGCGCCGTCCGTGTGGCGGGCATCCTCGGTCCTCCTTCCGCACCGGACCGCGAGCGGCCGGCCACAGCGTGGCGGCCCGGCGCGGGGATTGTACTCGCTTGACGCTGCCGCGGGGCCCTTGGCCGCAAGGAGCGTGGGGGCTGAGGCAGCAGACATCGAGCGCCGGCTCGGGCCGCCGCAGTGGGCCGGCGCGGTGACTTCTCAGCGACCCTCGCCGCCAGGGGGGCCGAAGGGGATGGCGTGGCGCCGGATGTACTCCTCCATCTCCTCGGGTGAGGTGCCGACGGAGAGGGCGCCCGGCCCGACGTAGTGGAAGGCCTCCGCGTACTCGAGCCCGTGCCGCAGGCCGAGCTCCCGGTTTGCCCGGAGGACGAACTCCTTCACGTAGGCGCGGTTCGCGGTGGCGTCGTCGTCCCCGAGAACGGGGAGCTTGACCCCTCGCGCGGCGAGGCTCGCCCGCAGGCGCTCACCGGCCCGTCCCGCGGGACCCTGGGCGATGTTCGCGAGGTTCGCCTCCACCTTCCGGTCGACGGTCGGGCCGATGTCCACCACGCGGTTGGCGAGGTGGGGGCCGCGCGCGAAGTAGTACTTCTCGCGGACGGCGTGGGGCGGGAGGCCGGCCGCGAAGTGCTCGGGGTAGTCCTTGCCTCCGCCCGCCATCCAGCAGGCGGCCTCCAGGCATTGCGCCGTGACGGCGTGGTCGGGGTTCTCCTCGTCGTGGCCCCAGGGGTCGTAGCCGACGACCGTGTCGACCTTGAGGAGCCGGATGAGGAAGATGAAGCGCAGCCGCAGCTCGGCCCTCGAGACGCTGTCCATCCAGTGGTTGTTGTAGTTGAGGTTGAAGACCTCCTTCAGGCCCAGGACCCGCGCCACCTCGGCATTGTCCCGCTCGTTGGCGAGGACCGTCTCGCCGATGGTGCCCGGTCCCGCCATGTCGTCGTTGGTCACCCGGACGAGGTGCCCCGTGCAGCCCTCGTCGAGGAGCTTGGCCACCGTTCCCGCCGCAAAGAGCGGGATGTCGTCCGCGTGCGGCTGCACGGCGAGCAGCACCTTGCCCGTGTGCGGTCGCCCGGGGCGCGCCCGCTCGACGACGACGGCGTCTGCGGCCTCGCCTTCCGGGCGCCCCGGAAGCGGCCCGGGGGGCGCGGTCAGCGAGGCTCCCGCCGAAGCCGTCTCGAGGAAGTCGCGTCGTTTCATCGGGGCCTCCCTCGGCCGGATGGCCGTGTCAGTCGGTGGCCGCGTCGATCTCGTCGACCTCCTCGCGGGCGTCCACCTCGTGGCGGATGTACTGGAGACGCGAGGACAGCTCCGGGACGTCGAGGGAGGAGGCGGCCCCGCGGGAGAGATCGAGGCGGAGCTGCTTCAGCTGGTGCTCGGCCATCTCGCGCCTCACGCGCAGGCGCTGCAGGACGCGCGTCGCCTTGGCGATCGCCTCGTCGCGCTTCCGCAGGACATCGAGCTGGCGCTCGAAGAGGCGGCGGTCCTGGGCCTGGCTCGCCCGCTCGAGCGAGGCGCGGGCCTCCGAGGCCGCCCGGGCCACCGCGGCGCGCTCGGCGTCGGAGGTCTGCTCCTCGAGATCCGCCTGCCGCGCGGCGAGCTCGGTGGCCCGCTTCACGATCCCCTCCACCTCGGCCAGCAGGCGAGGGACGTCGCTTCCCCCCCGCTGCTCGAGAAGAGCGCGCACACGCGCCGCCTCCTGCGCGATCGGCGACGCCGCGGCACCCGCCTCCTGCGGCGGGGGGAGCTGCCGGAGGACGCCGGCGGGCAGGGCCGGCTCCCTTTCGAGCCCCTGTTTTCGCAACAGGGTGATCACCGTGGGCGCGGCCTTCAGGGCATGCACGGCCAGGATCGCGCCCCAGATCCCCAGCCAGAAGGGAAAGTGCCCCTGGGTCGCGTACATGATGCCCGCGACGAGGAAGAACGAGCTGAAGTGCCCGCCCACCTGGCGCAGGACGCGCCAGCGCGCCGCCTCCCGGGGGTCGCCGACGCTCGGGACCTCGCGGCGGAAGACGTGGCTCTCGTAGAGCGGCTGCCAGCGCTCCTCGTCGTCCCGCCGGACGAGCTCCACGCCGGTCAGCTTGCCGTCGCGGATCAGGTTGACGAGCTGCCGCTCGTCGCAGCGGCGGACCTTCCCCGTCCCGCCGCCCGAGAGATCGAGGGCCGTCTGGACGTGGTACAGGGCGGGCGGGGGCGAGGTCGAGGGTACGGGCACGATCTCGGCCGAGACCACGGAAGGAGGGGCCGAGGGCACGATTGGAACCCCTCCCAGCGACCGCGCGCGGGAGCGGCCGGCGAGCGCGGCGAGCTCGGAGGCGAGCTCGTCCGTGGTCACGTAGCGGCGCGCCGGATCCTTCTGCAGGCACCGCGCGACCACCGCCTCGAGGGCCTCCGGGACGTCCGGGCGCAGCCGGCGGAGCGGGTCCGGGTCGCGCTCGATGACCGCGGCCAGGACCTGGGCCGGGGTCGGGCGGCCGAAGAGGGGGCGCCCGGTCGCCATCTCGCCGAGGATCGTCCCGACCGCGAACTGGTCCGTCCGGGCGTCCACCGGCCGCCCGCTCGCCTGCTCGGGCGACATGTACTCGAGGGTGCCGACGAGCATGCCGGCCTGGGTCCCGTGACGCGTCAGCGTCTCCCGCGCGTCGACGTCCCCGAGAGGGGCCGCCACGACCTTGGCGAGGCCGAAGTCGAGGATCTTCAGCAGGCCCTCGGGGGTGACTACGAGGTTCTCCGGCTTGAGGTCGCGGTGGAGAATGCCGGCGCGGTGCGCCCTCGCCAGCCCGTCGGCGAGCTGCGCGCCGAGGTCGAGCACCTCCTGAACGGGCAGGGGGCCGCGCGCGAGGCGACGCCTCAGGGTCTCGCCCTCCACGTACTCCATCACCACGTAGTGCTCGCCGGCCTCGCCGGCCGCCACGCCGACGTCGTAGATCTGGACGATGTTCGGGTGGTTGAGGGCGGAGGCGGCCCGGGCCTCGCGGTCGAGGCGGTGCAGCAGCTCGGGGTCGGAGCCCGGGCGCAGCACCTTGAGGGCCACCGTCCGGCCGAGCCGGGTGTCGCGGGCGCGGTAGACGACGCCCATGCCGCCCGTTCCGAGGCGGTCGATCACCTCGTAGCTGCCGATACGTGCGCCGGCGGCGAGGGCTTCGGTCACCTCGCCGGGAGCCTACCACGACGGAAGGATCTCAGCCGGGGGCGGCGAAGGCGAAGGCCGGCGCGGTGCGAACCGAGACGTCGGAGGGCCGGAGCGCGAGGGCCCGGGCGAGCTGGGGAATGGAGAGGCCGTCCTGGTCGAGCGGCGGCACGGGAAGCCGGTCGAAGCCGAAGAGCCCGTCGGGGGTCAGCTCTTGGAGGGACCGGTCCCCGCGAGTACCTCGCGGACGGGGGCCTGGTCGAGGAAGCCCTGGCGGAGGCCGTCGTCCCGCACCCCGGCGGCGATCGTCCACACGGCGCGCGCGGCCACGCCGAAGGCCTGCCGGGCGCCCTCTCCGTCGCCGAGGCCACGCTTCAGGAGGCCGAGCTGACGGGCGGATTTCCAGGCCTCGAGGGGGGCCGGAAAGGCGCGGAGCTCCGCGAGGGCGGCCCCGAGCCGGGCGGCCGCCTCCTCGAGGCCGCCGCCGCGAGCGAGAGCGGCCCCACCCCGGAGACGCTCCGCCGCGCACGCGTAGTCGCGCGATCCGAGGCGCTGGGCGATCTCCGCGAGCCGCGAGGCCTCCTCGTCCGCCCGAGCGGGATCCCCTCGCGCCGCCCAGTGCTCGGCCGTGGCCGCGGCGAGGCGGAGCTCGCTCAGCCAGCGCAGCCAGGGGTTCTCGGCCGCGCGGGCGTGAAGCTCGGCCAGGAGCGCCGAGGCCTCCTCGGCCCGCCCCTCCCGGACGTCGTCGACGCACAGGTTGAGGAGGACCTCCGGCTCGGGACCCCAGACGGGCCGCTCCCGGGCGAGACGCACGGCCTCGGCGTCGAGCTCGCGGGCGCGAGCGAGGGCCCCCAGCTCGCGGTGGGCCCAGCCGAGGTGGCTCGTGAGACGGGGCAGCCAGTACCGGTCGTCGTTGCGCCGGGCGAGCGAGATGGCGTCCGTGAAGTCGTCGAGGGCCTCGGAGATCCGGCCGAGGTGGACCCGCGAGAGACCCAGGAACATTCGGGCGACGAGGGCGTAGAAGCCACCGCCGAGCTCGGTGGCGAGCTCGAGGGTCTCCACGCAATCGACCTCCACGGCCGCGTAGCGAGTCTGCCAGTAGTGGGCGAAGCCCCGCCAGCTGAGGCCGATCCCGAGGGGGACTCGCAGGCCGCGGCGCCGCGCCGAATCGACGACCTCCCCCAGGAGCGGCGTGGCCTCGTCGAGCCGTCCCTCGACCGCGAGCACCTGGCCGATCCGTGCCTCGGCCTCCAGACGGTCGGCGACCCCGCCCTTCCGAGCCGCCTCGCGGAGCTCCCGGGCCCGCGCCGCCATGTCCTCGACCCGCTGGGCGAAGAAGAGCGTGTCGCAGAGACCGGCGAGCGCCGCCCGCTCCTCGGCCGGCGCCGCCGCCTCGCGCGCGATCGCGAGCATCGACTCGAAGTCGGCCGTCGCGTCGCCGAAGCGGGCCTGGGCGAGGCGCACCGCCGCCCTCCTCCGGTGGAGGCTGATCGCGGCCCGCGGGCGGCCCGCGGCGGGCAGGCTCTCCACCCACCGGAAGGCCCAGTCGTAGTGAGTCTCTGCCTCCGCGAAGGCGAAGAGCCGGGCCGCGTTGTCGCCGGCGTGCTCCCGGAAGGCGATCGCCCCTTCGTGGTCCCGTCCCTCCTCGCAGTGCCGGGCGATCTCGCCGGCGAGGCGGGGCGCCTCCCGGCCCCAGTGGTGGCGCAAGCGTGCCGCCACTCGGCGGTGGAGCTCCAGCCGGCGCGAGGCGACCAGGTCCTCGCGCAGCGCCGACTGGTAGAGTCCGTGCGCGAAGCGGTAGCGCGTCGCGAGCGTCCCGTCGGGAAGGGCTTCCTCGCCGCCCTCGACGAGGAGCCGCCGCACACGGCAGAGGCGCCGCAGGTCCTCCTCGACCTGCCGGTCGTCCCGGCCGACGAGGTGGGCGACCACGGGGCTCAGGAACTCCCGGCCGGCGACGCTCGCCGCCTCGAGGATCGCGCGCTCCGTCCCCGCGAGCCCTTCCAGCTGCTGCCGCACGAGGTCCTGGAGGCCCGTGGCCGCCGCCAGGTCCAGGGCCTCGGCCGGACGGGCGAGCGTCCATCCCTCCCCGTCCGGCACGACGTCGCCGCGTTCTACGAGCACGTCGACGAGGCTCCGCACGAAGAGGGCGAGCCCCTCCGTTCGGGCGTGCAGGGCCGGGGCGAGGCCGGGGGGAAAGCGGTGGCCGGGGAATCGCGCCGCGAGGTAGGCCTCCACGTCGGCCGCGCTCAAGGCGCCGACGGCCAGCTCCCGGGCCGCGCCCGCGGCCAGGAGGTCCACCGCGCACCGTCGCATGTGCGGGTTGGCCGCGTCGACGTCGGCCTGGCGGAACGTGGCGAGGACGAGGGTCCTCTGCCGGGCGAGGCGGCGGCCCACGTGGTTCAGCAGGTCCACGCTGGCGGGGTCCGCCCACTGCAGGTCCTCGAGGAACATGACGATGGGGAAGCTGCGGCCCGCCGCCTTCATGAAGTCGCCGGCCTCGCGGAGAACCCGGTCCTTCGTCGCCCCCGCCGCCTGGCGGTGGAGCAAGCCGTCGGGGTCGGGCACGAGCCCGGCGGGCATCTGCTGGGCGATGGTGGGCCCGTAGGTCCGGAGGAGCCCGGAGGCGTAGTCCCGGGCGTGGGTCGTGAGCAGGCGGCCGAGTGCGTCGAGGAACGGCTGGAAGGCGGCGCCGGGGCCGTTCGCCTCGGCGCAGCGTCCGGCCACGAACGTGATCGGGGTCTCTCGCCTCCGCAGGCGGCGGACGAACTCCCCCACGAGGGCGGTCTTCCCCACTCCGCGCTCACCGGTGATGAAGGCGACGTTTCCAGCTCCCCCGGCGGCCGCCGCAAAGCGCTCGTCCAGCCAGGCGAGCTCCGCCTCCCGGCCTACGAACGCCTCGCGCGGGGAGGTGGGCCCGGACTCGTCCACCGTCCTCGCCGCCTGCCGCAGGGCGTCGGCCATCGCCCGGGCCGAGGCGTGCCGCTCGGCCGCCTTCTTGGCCAGGGCCCGGCGGATCGGGGCATCGAGCGCGGCGAGCACGGGAGAGCCGGTGAGGGGAGGCGGCTCGTCGTAGAGCGCGGCGTGAAGCGCCTCGCCGGCGTCCTTGCCCCGGAAGGGGTGGCACCCGGCAAGGGCCTCGTAGAGGACCGCCCCCGCGGCGAAGAGATCGGCCCGGGCGTCCGCCGCCCTCCCGAGGACCTGCTCGGGGGCCATGTAGCCCGGCGTGCCGACGATCAGCCCCGGCAAGGTGAAGTCCGTGGAGGTCGGGAGGGAGACGTCGCCGGGCAGCTCTCGAGCGATGCCGAAGTCGAGGAGCTTGGCGCCGTGGGGGGTCAGGAAGATGTTCGAGGGCTTGAGGTCGCGGTGAACCACCCCGGCGTCGTGGAGGGCGGCGAGCGCCGCCAGCACGTCCTCGGCGACGTCCAGGGTCTCGGCGGGCGTGAGCGGCCCCCGCCGAAGCCGGGACGCGAGGGTCTCTCCCGCCAGCAGCTCCATCGCCAGGTACGGCCGCCCGCCCTCCTGGCCCACCTCGAAGATGGGGCAGACGTTGGGGTGGCTGATGCGGGCCGCCGCCCGCGCCTCGCGGAGGAACCGGTTGCGGGACGACCGGTCCTTCCGCTTCAGCGTCTTGAGCGCCACCCTCCGGCGCAGCGCGTCGTCCTCGGCGAGGAGCACGAGGCCCATGCCGCCCTCGCCGATCCGGTCGAGGACGCGGTACCGCCCGATCCGGCGCGGGAGCGCCAGCGCCTCCAGCGGGCGCCCTCCGAAGAGCCGCCCGACGAGATTGCTCCAGATAGCGGTCGGCGACACCTGGGTTCCCGGGATACGGGGGGAATAGTGACACAGGCCAGCCGCAAGTCGACGAGGGGCGGTTAGAATCACCCCACGAGGGACGCATGTCCCGATTCGCCACCACCAACTGGAGCCTGATCCTTCGAGCCGCCGACGACGACACGGCGGCCGGCCTCGCCATGGCCCTGCTGTGCGAAGCGTACTGGTACCCCGTCTACGCGTTCGTCCGGCGCCAGGGCTACTCGGCGACCGACGCGGAGGACCTCACCCAGGGCTACTTCGCCCGCTTCCTCGAGAAGGGGTTCATCCGGGAGGTGCGGCCCGAGCACGGGCGCTTCCGTGCCTTCCTCCTCGTCTCGGTGCGGAACTTCCTCCACAACGCGAGGGACCACGAGCGCGCCCTGAAGCGCGGCGGCGGACGGCGCCTCGTGTCGCTCGACGCGGAGGAGGCCGAGCGCACGTACGGAGAGCGGATCGCGGACCAGACGACGCCGGAGGATCTCTACGAGGCGGCGTGGGCGCGGACGGTCTTCGACAACGTCCTCGGGCAGCTGGAGGAGAGGGCCGCCCGGCAGGGCAAGGCGGAGCGCGTGGCCCGCCTGCGGCCCTTCCTGACCGACACGGAGCGGGAGGCGGGCTACGCCGAGGTGGCGGCGGAGTGGGGCGTGGGCGAGTCGGCCGTTCGCGCCGCGGTGCACCGCCTGCGCAAGGACTTCGCCGAGCTCCTCCGCCGGGAGGTCGGGCGGACGGTCACCGACGAGAAGGACGTGGACGACGAGATCCGCCACCTCCTGTCCGTGCTCGCCCGGCCCCCGATCTCGCCCTGAGCCCTCACCAGCTCGAGGGCCGGTAGTCCTTGAAGAACCGGCCGTGGGCGTGCTCGCCGGTGGTGAGGCCGGAGAGGAAGGGGTCGAGCACCCGCGCCGCGCCGTCCACCACGTCGAGGGGGGGCTCGAAGCCGAGCTCGTCGCGCTTGCGGCTCGCGTGGACGAAGGGGTCCTCGTCGGTGATCCAGCCGGTGTCGACGGCGTTCATGTGGATGCCGTCCCGCACGTAGTCGCGGGCCGAGGTGAGGGTGAGCATGTTGAGGGCCGCCTTCGCCATGTTCGTGTGCGGGTGGCGGTCGGTCTTCGTCCCCCGGGAGAAGGCGCCCTCCATCGCCGAGACGTTGACGATGTGCTTGTCGCGGCCCGGAGCGCGGAGCATGAGCGGCTTGAGGCGCGCGCAGAGGACGAAGGGGGCCACCGCATTCACGAGCTGGACCTCGATCATCTCCGGCGTGCCCACCTCGGCGAGGGTGAGGCGCCAGGAGTTCACGTCCCGGAGGTCCACCTGCTGGAGGTCGGCGTCTCTCGCCCCGTCCGGG
>Ga0316605_10002484_pt1 | contig 10474 bp, 7 predicted proteins | sample OWC_soil_day20_n_FD_207666 | JGI IMG/M metagenome (GOLD analysis project Ga0316605, IMG submission 207666) | Wetland soil microbial communities from Old Woman Creek delta, Ohio, United States - OWC_soil_day20_noCT | ecosystem: Environmental > Terrestrial > Soil > Wetlands | place: USA: Ohio... | reverse complement strand
TGCTAGATCAACGCTAGATCAAATTAATTTGATCTAGCACCTATACAACACTTATATACAATAACTTAAGGTCTACTGCTAGATCGCTAGATCAATTTCTAAAAATTAAAATTTATGTAGTGTTTTTGCAGGTTATCAAATGTCACTTCGGCTCTTCGGAAAGATGCGGCGTGAGGTTGCTCAATCTCCCGAGTGACTTTTTATATCTCAGGCGAGAAGTTGATGTATTCTTGTACAAAATATTGTTTTCTTCTGTACAAAAGAATTAATTGTTCTGTACAGAAGAATATATTCTTTTGTACAGATATTTACAAATATCCGGAATAACTTTTGAAAAAGCAAACCAGAGTTTTGTTGTATTCCGGCGGGCTATGTTTTAAAAGCTTTCGGTTAATAGTATGAGCTAGATTCTGCTTATGGAAGAATTTGAAGTAACAAAAAGTTTAATAAGAACATTTGATTCAGAAGTAACAAAAAAGGAGAAGATCAACTCTTCCCCTTTTATATTGTTGGCATTTTTGCCAGATAACTCAATGCTGAGCTTATAAAGCAAAAAACTATTCCTTAATCGTCATTTCTTTGATTAAGTGTGAAGCTCCGGCAAACTTATCGATGATGAAAAGAGTATAGCGGATATCAACAACTGCTGCACGTTGAGATGAAGGGCGGAAAGCAATGTCGCCTGTCAGTCCTTCATAGTTGCGGTCGAATGCTGTACCAATGAGTTCGCCTTTACCATTAAACACCGGGCTGCCGGAATTTCCTCCGGTATTGTCTGTATTTACAATAAAGCAGACTGGCATTTCACCATTCTTCATGGCATAACGTCCGAAATCTTTGTTGTTATATAACTCTTTCAGTTTAGCTGGAACAACAAACTCGAAGTTATTAGGATCTTCTTTCTGCATAACACCTTTCAGGGTTGTATAGTAATTGTATACAGCACCATCTGCAGGTTCGTAAGGGAGCACTTGTCCATAAGTAAGGCGCAAAGTTGAATTGGCATCCGGATAAATAGCTTGTCCTTCAGATTTCTTCATATCCATCATTCCTTTTACCCATGTTTTGTGAGCTGCATCATAAGCTTTATTTATTTCCTTCATTTCCGATGCTGTCTGTTCCAGACCATTTACAACGGAGATGCCATAAAGTACCATCCAGTCTTTCTCTATTTTGTATATACTTGGCTTTTCGATGAACTTGTTGAAGTTCTCTTTTGATCCAAAGATAGAATTGTCGAAACAAGCATCTACAAATGCAGAAGAGTTTCCTTTAAAGCGATCTTTTATAATGCTGAAGATAGAGATTCTTTTTCCTTCAGGAACTAAGGCAGCATATACCTTAAGCATCTCTTTTGAGACTTTTCTGTCTACTGCCGGATTATAATCCTTATCGAAATATTTATCAGCAGCTTTTATCAAAGCTTCTTTTTCTGCATTGATCTTCTCTTTATCCTTGCTCTTTAGTGCACTAAGAAGTGCCGAAGTAGAAGGAACTTTTGCAAATTCAGTACCTCGGGACAATGCTTCGGTGATAATTTGTTGGTGATACATGGCATTTCTGCGTTGAGCTACAATTTCACGAATCTGGTTGAACGCTTTCTGGTAAGAATCATCATTGTGAGCCTTACCGTATGCAAGAAGTTTTTCTTGCTGTTCTTTCTTTGTATCGAGAACCTTTAAGCGAACAAGTCCTTCGTTCATACCAATAGCATTTTTCCAGTAGTTGGCAGAAGAAGCATATTTACTGGCATACTGAATGCGTACAGCCGGATCTTTTTGCATCTCTTCCATCATGGCAGTCTGACGAACACCACGTATGGTATCTCGTGCAAAGTTTGTTGTCTGCATACGTTCTTCCACTTCATCAGAAATCATGTAGCGCCAGTTACTTCCCGGAAATCCCATAGTCATAACATAATCTTTCTCTTTCACACCGCTGATGTTAAGCGTAAAGTATTTCTTAACTTTCAATGGAACGTTATCTTTAGAGTATGCGGCAGATTTTCCATTCTTGTCGGCATAAATACGGAACATAGAGAAGTCTCCGGTTTGACGAGGCCACATCCAGTTATCTGTATCGGCTCCAAATTTACCAATGGATGAAGGAGGTGCACCAACCATACGGATGTCTTTATAAACAGTCTTTATAAAGAGGTAATACTTGTTTCCACCGTAAAATGCTTTTAGTTCAAGAACGGTAGTAGGGGTAAGCTCAACTTTGTTTTCTTTAGCGAACTTATCGGCTACGGTTTTCAGGTATTTAGGTGAAAGATAATTCAGCCCTTCAGGATCTTCATCTTTCTTTAAACGATCCTGTACGTAAGATGTTACATCCAGAATCTGATCAATAAATGTTACTGTCAGGTCTTTGCATGGAAGCTCCTGTTCACGACTCATAGCCCAGAATCCATCAGTCAGATAATCATGTTTCACAGAGCTGTGTTGCTGTATGTAACTATATCCGCAGTGATGGTTGGTTAAGATAAGACCTTCGGGTGAAATGATTTCACCTGTACATCCTCCACCAAAGTGGACTACTGCATCTTTTATACTTATGCCGTTGGGGCTGTAAATGGAATCGATAGGAACCTGTAGTCCCAGTTCATACATTGCTACAGCATTTTGTTCTTTCAAATCGGGAAGCATCCACATGCCTTCATGAGCATAACTGCCCATGAAGTATGTAAATGCTGTAATAGCTAATAAATATTTCTTCATATATCTTTATTATTCAACAATAGTCATTTCGTCAATCAAATGTTTGCTGTTACCTAGTTTATCTACAATAAACAGAATGTAACGGATGTCTACGCAGATACATCTTTGAAGATCGTTGTCGAAGTTGATATCTCCGCTTAATGATTCCCAGTTGCCATCAAATGCTGCACCAATTAACTGACCTTTGCCATTGATAACCGGACTTCCGGAATTACCTCCGGTGATGTCGTTTGTAGAAAGGAAGCAAACTGGCATTTCGCCATTCTTCAATGCATAGCGTCCGAAATCCTTATTGTTATACAATTCTTTAAGTTTTGCTGGAACAACAAACTCAGGATTGTTTGGATCTTCTTTCTCCATGATACCTTTCATAGTAGTGAAGTAGTTATAGTGTACTCCATCTTTCGGATTGTATGATTTTACATTTCCATAAGTGAGACGAATGGTAAAGTTTGCATCAGGGTAGGATGGGGTAGGTTCTTTCATTTCACCCAATCCACGTACATAAGTCTTGTGAAGTAAGGTAAGTGGTTCAGTTACCGTATTGCGTTCGTCATTTAATTTTTTATTCATTTCATATTTAGAACGCACGAACTTTATCATTAAGTCCTTATCCATAGCTTTAACAGAAGGGTTCTTAATAAAATTGTCGAAGTTTGTCTGGTTGGCAAAAATAGAATTGTCGTAGCAAGCATCAACAAATTTATTATAGTCGCCTTTGAACTCTTTCTCAATTACAGAATAGATTGACGGACGTTGTTCGGCAGAAACCATTTCTGCATATAATGGAAGAAGCGCTTTTGCCACTTTTCTGTCAACTTCGTGGTCATAATCTTTGTTGTGGATTTCAGCGAATACTTTCTTCATATCTGTAATAACAGAATCAGCTTTTGCTTTATCCTTATCTTTTAATGCATCTTTTAGTTTGTCGCATAATAAATATGGAGTTCCGAATTCAATTCCTCCAATGAATACTTCTCTGAAGCAAGTCCATTGATAATTAATTGCTGATGTTTTAGTAACTGCATCATCAATCTCTTTAACTACATTCATATAATCCTGATTGCCTTTTGATTTGGCAAATTCCTGGAATCTTTTTTCCTGAGCTAATTTTGTTTCAATAACTTTATTGTCAACAATAGCTTTGTTCATTCCAATAGAGTTTTTCCAGTAGTTACTTGAACTGGCAAATTTGCTTGCATATTGGATACGAACTTTGTCGCTTTTAGCCATTTCTGCTCTTAAAACATTCTGGCGAGCTTCGCGTACACGTATTCTTGGTGCATTCATAGCTTCCATACGTTCTTTTACCTCAGATGCAGTAAGGTAACGTGAAGTACTTCCCGGGAAACCCATAACCATTGCATAGTCTCCCTCTTCAATTCCTTTTAAAGAAATGCTTAAGTGTTTTTTGCATTTTAAAGGAATATTCTTTTCGCTGTATTCAGCCGGTTCGCCGTTGGCATCAGCATAAATACGGAACATGGAAAAGTCTCCGGTATGGCGAGGCCACATCCAGTTGTCTGTCTCTCCACCAAATTTACCAATAGATGAAGGGGGTGCAGCAACCATACGCACATCGCTATATCTTTTCTTATATAATAGGTAGAACTTATTTCCTGCATAAAAAGGAAGAGCCTGAGCACTTATACCTGGTTTGCCTTTCAGGTCGCTTTTTGCTAGAAGTTCATCTGCTAATTTTGTCAGATAAGGAGTTGTATACGAATATATTTCTGAAACTTTTCCTTCCTTAACCTGAGCATTAACTATATCTGTAATGTCTTCAATTCTTTCTATGAATGTGAAAGCTAATCCTGGAGTTGGAATTTCTTCTTTGCGATTTTTAGCCCAGAAACCGTTAGTCAGATAGTCGTGCTCAACAGAACTGTGTTGTTGGATAGCGCCATAACCACAATGGTGATTGGTAAGAATCAATCCTTCAGAGGAAATAATCTCTCCGGTACATCCACCGCCAAAAATACCTACAGCATCTTTAAGCGAAATGCCATTTGGATTGTACACCTCGTCGGCTTCAAGTAATAAGCCTTGTTTTTTCATCATTTCAATAGAATGCTGTTCCTTCATTAACTGAAGTAACCACATGCCTTCGTCGGCTTTTGCAGATACAAATGTAAGTACTAATAGTACGAACAATGAACTTTTTAGTTTATTCATGCAATTTATATTTAGTATTTATTTTGAAATACAAAGATATAATTAAATGTTTATTCATTCTTTAAACATTTTTATAACATCATTGATATAATGAATATTTTATAATTCTTTATGCTTTTTCGGATTACGGTTATATATTGCTTGCTTAATGGGGCTGCAGATTTAATTTCATAATAATGAAACAAAATTATTTCAATTATATAATATTATGAAATAGGGTTTAGCTTATTCATTTTGTTCGAAAACTTCGTCTAAATGGAGTAAACGAATCCATTTTTCAGTTAATATTTGGTTTGATTTCCGGAAATTTGTCCGTAAAAGTTTTAAATATTAATAAAATGTTTCTCTGACTAAATTATTGGTGTTACATTTGCCTTGAATTATTAATAACGAATTATACATTCAGACAAAATATGATCAAATTTTACTCTTCCTTAATCCTAATTTTGTTCGCGTTGACTTCTTGCAGCAAAAGCTATAAAATTAAAGGTGTATCTTCTGTATCCAGCTTAGATGGGAAAATGTTATTTCTTAAAGTCGCTAAAGATGGAAAATGGGTAAATGTTGATTCTGCTGAGGTTGTACATGGAGAGTTCACAATGAAAGGAAATGTAGACTCTGTTCAGATGGTATCTCTTTTTATGGATGATGAAAATATCATGCCTATGGTATTGGAAGGTGGAAGTATAGATATTAATATATCCAATACAAAGTTGACGGTAAAAGGTACTCCTTTAAATGATAAATTATATGCATTTGTAGAAAAGAAAGCATCTATGGATGCGCGCAGTGAAGAACTGGGACACAAGGAGGCAAAAATGATTATTGATGGAGTTGATCCTGCAGAGATTAATGTGATTCTTACAAAAGAAAGTGATCAGCTATCTAATGAAATGAATAGCTATGTAAAATCATTTATTGCAGAAAATTATGAGAATGTTTTGGGTCCTGGAGTCTTTTTGATGATGTGTAGCAATTTCCCTTATCCATTGATGACTCCTGCTATGGAAGATATAGTGAAGAATGCTCCTGATTCTTTTAAAAATAACCCATTGATTAAAGAGTATGTGAGTAAGGCGCATGATAATATGCAGTCAATACAAGAAAATCAAATGATGCAACAAAAAGAACAGCAAGCTGCAATGATTTCTCAAAGACAGCCTGCTGCAAGTTTAAGTCATTAATTTTGATCTGGATTGTAGATCATTCCTTTAAGTTCTTCGGGAAGTGCACTTTCTACAATTTTATAAGATTCATCTAACGTTTCCTGAATATTCTTTAATCCTTTTCCCTTTGGAGGAATTGGCTCGTGGATTGTTAACGTCATATTGTGGCGGTGAATCCACTTTCTGGTACGAGGTAAAATATCGAATGATCCTTCAATTGTTAATGGTACTACTGCTAGTTGTAAATCGTCAGCCAGCTGAAAGGCTCCTTTCTTAAAATATCCCATATGTCCAGTGAAGCTTCTAGCTCCTTCGGGGAATACAACTACAGATGTCCCTTCTGTGAGACTGGTCTTTGCTTTTCTGATTGTTTCTAAAACCTTCTTCGGACCACTTCGGTCAACGAATATATGACCGGCTTCTTCGCAAGCTCTTCCGACAAAAGGAATTTTTCGTATTCCTCTTTTCATCATCCACTTAAAGTTTCGTCCCAGATAGCCATATATAAGGAAAATATCAAATGATCCCTGATGGTTTGCTACAAATACATAAGATGTTTTTCCTTTAAGATTTTCACGTCCTTTGACTTTTACGCGTATTAATAAAAAGAAGCATATCAGTCTGGACCATATTTTACCCGGATGATATCCCCAAAAATGTGCACTTCCTAACATACACCCCACAGTTGTGACTAATGCGGTAAGTATGGTTAATACTAGTAGTAAAGGAAGTGCAATACAAATTTGGTAGATATAATATAATATCTTCATGAGAATTATTTCAATACACCTAATTCTTTTCCAACTTTAACAAATGCGTTGATACATCTGTCCAGATGAGCTCTTTCGTGTCCGGATGAGATCTGGACGCGGATACGTGCCTGATCTTTTGGTACTACAGGATAATAGAAACCTGTTACATAAATACCTTCTTCCAATAACTTGGCTGCATATTCCTGTGATAGTTTTGCATCGTAAAGCATTACTGCGCAAATAGCACTTTGAGTAGGTTTAATATCAAATCCGGCTTCAATCATTTTTGTACGGAAGTAAGCTACATTGTCTGCTAATTTATCGTGCAACTCATTACTCTCTTTCAACATTTTGAAGACTTCCAGACTAGCACCGATTACTGCAGGAGGTATTGAGTTGGAGAATAAATATGGGCGAGAACGTTGACGAAGCAATTCGATAATTTCTTTACGACCGGTTGTAAATCCACCGATTGCACCTCCAAATGCTTTTCCTAGTGTTCCGGTCATAATATCGATTTTACCGTATGTGTCGAACTGTTCATTTACACCGTGTCCGGTTTTACCAACAACACCAGCAGAGTGGCATTCATCAACCATAACAAGTGCATCATATTTTTCAGCCAGAACACAGATTTTATCCATAGGGGCTACATTACCATCCATTGAGAAAACACCGTCGGTGACAATAACACGGAATCTTTGTTCTTGAGCTTCAATTAAGCATCTTTCCAGATCTTCCATATCTGCATTGTCATAGCGATAACGTTTTGCCTTACACAGTCTAACTCCATCAATGATAGAAGCATGATTTAATGAATCCGAAATAATAGCATCCTCTTGTCCAAAAAGAGGTTCAAATACACCACCATTAGCATCAAAACATGCAGCATAAAGAATGGTGTCTTCTGTTTTGAAATAATCGGAGATTGCAGCTTCCAATTCTTTATGAATATCTTGTGTACCACAAATAAAACGAACTGAAGACATTCCATAACCACGCTTGTCCATCATTTCTTTTCCGGCAGCTATTAAACGAGGATTGTTTGATAATCCAAGATAATTATTAGCGCAGAAATTTAGTACTTCTTTTCCTTTTACGGAGATAGCAGCTTGTTGTGCACTTTCAATTAATCGTTCTTCTTTGTAAAGACCTGCTTCTTTAATTTCAGCAATTGTATTACTGAGGTATTCTTTCATTTTGCTGTACATAATTCGTTTATTATTAGTTAGTTTTATATATTAGTGTTGAATGTCTCTTGTTTCTATACTTGTTTGCTTTACAAAAGTCATTATTATTTTTTGAATAAACAACGTCTTATAAGTATTTATTAAAAAAAAATGTGCTTACTTTGCAGCTCAATTCTAACATATTTAAATAATTAATACAATGAAAAATATTTTGGTAGTTGGAGCTACCGGGCAGATTGGTTCGGAATTAACTATGGAATTGCGAAAACGTTATGGCAACGATCATGTGGTTGCCGGATATATTCCAACTGCAGCACCTCAAGGAGAATTACGTGATTCGGGACCATCTGAGGTGGCTGATGTTACAGATCCGAATATGATTTTGGAGATTGTGAAAAAATATAAGATTGACACTATTTACAACCTGGCAGCACTTCTTTCTGTTGTCGCAGAAAGTAAGCCAATGTTGGCGTGGAATGTTGGTATTAATGGATTATTGAACATTCTTGAAGTGGCTCGTCAATATAACTGCTCTGTTTTTACTCCTAGTTCAATCGGTTCTTTTGGTCCAACAACTCCACATATTAAAACTCCTCAGGATACTATTCAACGTCCGTGTACCATGTACGGCGTAACAAAGGTAACCACAGAACTACTTAGTGATTACTATTTTAATAAATATGGAGTTGATACCCGTGCTGTTCGTTTTCCTGGAATAATATCGAATGTAACTCCTCCTGGAGGCGGAACAACTGATTATGCAGTTGATATTTATTATTCTGCAGTAAAAGGTGAGAAATTTGTTTGCCCTATAAAGGAAGGTACTTTTATGGATATGATGTATATGCCTGATGCTTTGAATGCTGCAATTTCGCTATTGGAAGCAGATCCTTCAAGATTGGTTCATAGGAATGCGTTCAATATTGCCTCAATGAGTTTTGCACCTGAAAATATATATGCTGAAATTAAGAAAAATATATCAACTTTCGAAATGGTTTATGATGTTGATCCATTGAAGCAAGCTATTGCTGATAGTTGGCCTGATAGTTTGGATGATACTTGTGCCCGTCAGGAATGGGATTGGAAACCTTTGTTTAATTTACAAAGTATGACAGTAGATATGATAGAGAAACTGAGAGCTAGAAATATCTGAATGTCTTTATTATAGAATCAGGATATTTATCATTTATACATCATTTTGGATATTCCTGATAAAAGATATTATTTTACTATTTACATAAAAAGCTTCTGATTTTCTGCATTATTGCAAAATATCAGAAGCTTTTCTATTTTAGTTCTTATTATTACTCCGTTGGTGCACCTCCTTGTGGTCCTCTACCTTCAGGTCTTGTTCCTTCTGGTCTGTTTTTAGCATTATTTTTTTCAAACTCAACATAAGCTTTGTATTGATCGGCAGTAAGATTCTTCTTCATCATTTCATCACGAGCAGCTCTCATTTTATCCATCATTGCTTTCATATCTTCTCTCGAGTACTCTTTATTCTCTCGGGAAGCTCTCATTTGAGCTCTAAGTTCAGCATTTTCTTTTTTAATGTTTGCAACTTGCTCGTTGGTAAGTTTCAACTCTTTAATCATTTGCTCACTTGGAAATTCAGGACCTCTTCTTCCTTGTCCTGGTTGAGCTTGCAAAGAGCACATACCCATTAAAACCAAGACTAATGTCATAAAAAATTTTGTTTTCATATTACATACATTTTATAAATAAAACAATTACGTAAGTTTTATAATTCCGGTCGAATTTTACAGTTTGACTGAAATGGACAAATAAGGTTTAATTTATGAGAGATGTTTTTTAAGTAACATGCTGCATAGCATTAATCTTTTTATTCTATTACGCTATTTAATGATGTAAGGATGAAGAATACTTCTATAGACTAGAAATGAAACTGTAGAAAATTAAATTTAGATCTCTTAAATTGAATATATTAAAATCAGTCCCAGAGAGAACTAAAAAAAGGGAATGCTCAAAATAGAACAATCCCTTTTTCTGAGAAATAAATACTTTATTTATTATCAGACTCCGGTGCGTTATCAAAATTAGGAGCACCTTGTGGAGCTTGGTTTCTGTGCATAAACCTATGTTTTGATCCTCGTGGCCCTTTAAATCCAAATTGCTTTTGATTCTTCTTCATATTCATTTTCTGAAGTCTATCAATCTGCATTTCAAGATAAGAAATATACTGTTCAGTAGTCATGCTCTTTTTTATCATATCTTTACGAGCATCCTTTAATTTCTTCATTGAATCTTTTAACTCGATTTTGGATTGCTTTTCTTTATCTCGAAGTGCTTTCATTTGAGATTTGAGATCTGCTTCTCCCTCTTTAAGCTTGGCAACCTGTTTGTCTGTCAGGTTTAACTCTTTAATCATCTTTTCATTAGGAAATACACGTTCTTTTTTTACTTCTTGAGCTTGTAGTGAAGAACAGACACTCATTAACACTATAGCTAGT
>Ga0316605_10002482_pt1 | contig 10476 bp, 13 predicted proteins | sample OWC_soil_day20_n_FD_207666 | JGI IMG/M metagenome (GOLD analysis project Ga0316605, IMG submission 207666) | Wetland soil microbial communities from Old Woman Creek delta, Ohio, United States - OWC_soil_day20_noCT | ecosystem: Environmental > Terrestrial > Soil > Wetlands | place: USA: Ohio... | reverse complement strand
ATTCAAGTGGCCGAGGGTAGCAATTATGCTGCCTTGCGCGGCCGTTTCGAATGGTCGTCGGACGACAAAAGCGGCGTGTTGCAGCCGGAAAAACGCCGCTATCGCGCCTCGCCTATGCTGATGACCGAAGCCGCCATCGACAGCAGCCTGTGGCGCGACCTGTATGTCTCGCTCGGCGAACCGGTCGACTGTGATCAACCGTTCGGCGCCTGGACAGTGCGCCTGCAGATCAAGCCCATGATGAACTGGCTCTGGGCGGGGGCACTGCTGATGGCTTTGGGGGGCTTCGCGACGCTCCTGAACAGGCAGAAAGAGGAATCCTCATGAACCGCTTTCTCTGGCCCTTGGCAATCTTCGTTCTTTTGCTGGTCTTGCTGGCGGCTGGGCTCAAACTCGTCGATCAGCGCGAATTGCCGTCGCCGCTGGTGGGCAAGCCCGCACCGGCTTTCCGTCTGGCAAGGCTCGAAGATCCCGAAAAAAGTTTCAGTCCGCAGGAGATGCAAGGCCAGGTCTGGCTGCTCAATGTCTGGGCCAGTTGGTGTGTATCCTGCAACCGTGAGCATGCCAAGTTGCTGCTTTTTGTTGGCAAGGTGCCAGTGGTTGGCCTCAATTACAAGGAAGTGCGGGGTGATGCCGGAATTGAAGTCAGTCGCCTGAGTTCGGAAGCTGAGCGCCAATTGGCCAGCGAGCGCGCAGTGAAATGGCTGAGAGAAAACGGCAATCCCTATGTGGCCAGCGTTCTCGATCTTGATGGCCGGGTTGGCATCGACTACGGCGTTTACGGCGTGCCGGAGACTTTCATCATCGACCGCCAGGGTATTATTCGCTTCAAGCAGGTCGGCCCGCTGACGCCGGAAACGATCGAGCAAAAAATCCTGCCCTTGTTATCGGAATTACAGGGTAGTCAAAAATGAGCCTGCGAAACTGTGCTTTCGGCCTCATGCTTATCCTGCAACTGGCTGGAGCGCTAGCCGCGCCACCAACCGCCGAAGTCGACCAGCGCTTGCAGTCCCTCTCTGGCGAGCTACGTTGCCTGGTCTGCCAGAACCAGAGCTTGGCCGATTCCGATGCCGAGTTGGCTGTCGATCTGCGCCGCGAAATCCGCCGCATGATCGAAGCCGGCAAATCGGATGCGGAAATCCGTGATTTTCTGGTGGCGCGTTACGGCGACTTCATTCTCTATGAACCGCCGTTCAAGCCTCTGACCCTGGCTCTTTGGCTGGGACCACTGCTTTTCCTGGTGCTTGGCTTGGGACTGTTGATCCGCAGCTTGCGGCGACGAGGGCAGGAAAATTCAGAATCCTAGGTTGGCAAACGCTGCTGCCAACCTCTGTTCAAGCGTTCCGCTCAATTCAATCGGCACAATGCCGCGCTTTGCCAGTTCAGTGAGATACCAGTCATGCTGGTGCTGGCGGAAAGCTTCGTCACGGCGGGTGCCATCCTGCACAAAATCGAAATCCGGGGCACAGAGGAAAATCTGGTCATAGGGTCGTTCGGCCAAGGCGGCAAGTTCTGGCGCCACCTTGCCGAACATGGCCTGGCTATAGAGCAGGGTCGTCAGCGGCGATGTGTCGCAAATCAGAAAGCGCCTGGCTTTTGCGGCCAGTTGCTCCTCGCGCTGGACTTGCGTCTGGCCGATGTGCAGCATGTCGTCGAATTGCAGTTGGCCGTTTTTGGTATCCCACAATTCACGGCCGTATTCGGCGGCCCAGACGGTGTCCAACCTTGCGGCCAGCGCTTGCGCCAGCGTGGTTTTTCCTGTGGATTCGCCACCCAGCAGGCAGATGCGCTGCACGAAGCTGGCGTAGACCTCGGGAGCCAGGTAGTGGCTAAAGGCGTGTGGGTCTGAACGGATTTGCGTGCCCGAAACCGGAATGGCAGTCCGCGCCTGATCGACACAGACATGCTCTACCGGCTTGCCGAAGTGGGTGCTCAGGACTTCGGCAAAGCCCTCACCATAGGCTTCGCTGGTAAAAACGGCATCGGGGTGCTTGCACAGTATTTCGCGGCAGAGCCAGGCGACAAAATGGCGATGTTCGTCGTCCGGTGCTTCATCGGGCGGAATGGTCGGGGCGTTTTCAGGCAAGGATTCGTCGTCAATCACCAAACAGGTGGCTGCCGGGAAGCGTGCCTTCAGCCAGCTTTCGCGCACTTCGCGCCCGTAGCCGGCAAAGCCCGGTCTGGCCCAACTGATGATCAGCACTTCGTCGCAAGCGGTTAGCGCCCTTTCGATGACCCTTTCGTGCCCCAGATGCAGCGGACAAAATTTGCCGACGACCAAGCCGCACTTGAATCCGGGCTTGCTCATGCGGCAGCAGGGGCAGTCACTTGCGAAGCCGCCAATCGCCGCCACCAGAACCACGATACGATGGCATTGACCCAGTAAGCCGCATAGAGAACGGGGGTCAGGTGCAGACCCCGGCTGGCGTAGAGCGGCACCGCGATGCTGTTGACCAGCAGCCAGAACAGCCAGTTTTCAATACGCCGCTGCATCAGGAAAATCTGGGCGATGATGCTGAAGACCAGCACCGCCGAATCGACAAAGGGCGCGTAGGCATTGGTGTAATGGAAGAGCAGGGCGCCGTAACCCAGCGTAGCGACGACGCCGATAGGAATGGCCAGTGCCAGCAAGGGCCAGCCGGCGTGACGAACCGGCAACTCGCCACCCCGATTGCCGTGCCGCCATTGCCACCAGCCAAGCGCACTGGTGACGAGAAAGAAGAATTGCAGGACGACGTCGGCGTAGAGCTGCGTGCTGTAAAAAAGCGCCGCAAAGAGCAGGCTGCCGATGATGCCGGTCCACCAAGTGTGTACGCTGTTGCGGCCGGCCAGCAAGATCGAAACGGTAGTGATGCCGTTGGCGGCGATTTCGAGGGGGGTGATCACGGTCGTTTTTCACCGCAACAGCGCTGGATTCGATTATTCTCTACCAAAAAATCGCCACAGTAATTTTCGATATTGGCGCTAGCGATAATCATTAAATGTCTCATTCACTTTTGTTTTACTACCTTCAGTGTCAGTTTCTTTTGTTTTACCACCTTCAGTGCCAGGCACGAAAGGCGATGAAATTTTTTTCCATATTGCAAATGAGAAGAAACAAACAAAAAACAATACGCTTACCACACCAACTGATAGCAATGCTAATTTATCAATAATTTTTTCACTAAATTGAAAAACAATAATTGTGTAGATGATAGACATTCCTGATGAAATGGCTGCTTTAGCATGGAGCTCATTGTTAACATTTCCCATTATTACCGCTGAAAAAAACCACTTAATTATTGGAATATAAGCAACAAATATAAATAGTACAATAAGGCCATATATAACTACAACTACCATTATAAACAACAGGGATATAGGAAATAAATCATCCCATTTCGCAAATTCTGGTATGGTTATTTTAGTAATATAAAATATGGCCATTAGCATTGGCAACAAATCTATTGTCAAGATGATTATGGAAATACGCTCTGGGATAGATGGGCATTTATTCTGCCCTGGACTATATTCATCTTGCATTGTGCGCTCGCTCAAGATATTTCGATTAAGGACAGTATTGATTCTACTCTTTGGTCAAGCACTTCTCTCAGTTAAGGACAAAAGGAACCGGTGCCAAATTTCAGCAAGACGCGATAACGATTTCTTCCGCTTTGCGCTATGGCACTCCATACCCTCTACTGTCTCTGCATCGAAAAGACGTCGTTGATTTCGCGCCATGCTCCAGATCGGAGGTGTATTGCAGAATTTTGTCTTCGCCTGTGATGGCTTCAACCTGCAGCTGCAGATCGCCAAACAAAGGCTTCAGCAGCCCATGTGCCGCTTCAGCCTGTGCAAGCGAATTATGGCCCAAGCGCAGAACCAAGCTGCTATCGGCGTTCTGGTGCAGGCCGTATTGCGCCAGCGGCAGGGGTTTCAGGGCATGGGTGACGTCGATGTTGTTGATCCAGTCGCCGTTGGTGGTGCGAAAACGCACTGGCTGCCTGCCCGCCAGACCAATCAACACCGGCGCATCGGAGCCAAAGGCCAGCGCAGCGTAATCGCCAGTGCGGTAGCGCAGCAGCGGCAGGCAGAAATTGAAGCCGCCGGTCAGCGTGATTTCGCCGCGTTCGCCGGTTGCGACGGGCTGACCTTCCGGGTCCAGGATTTCGATGAAGAGCCGGTTCTGCAGCAGGACATGGCCGCCTGCTGCCACGTCAAACACACCAACCGGCCCGACTTCGTTGAGCGAATAAAGATCGAGCACCGGGCAGGCAAAGCGCTCTTCCAATTTGGCGCGCAAGCCAGCCGACAACATCATGCCGACCGACAACAGGGCGCGCGATTGCAACTTGACCGGCAGATTCAGGATTTCGGCGAAGGAAATCGGGTCGCCGGCGATGACTTCCGGCGCCAGCGCTTCCAGGTAAGTGACGCGATCGTCCGGCTGCCGCCAGTCGTCTGGGTGCAGGTTGATTTTGGCCAGCCCCGATTCGTCCATCAGCGGCGTCACCGAGACATAGGTGAAGCACTTTTTCTGTACGCCGAGCAGGACAACGCCGACCTGACCGCGCCCGTGTTTGAGTTCGATGCCGAAACGGGCCAGCGCCCGTTTGTGGAAAGCCAGGTAGCGCCCGGCCACCAGCGGGTGCGAGGCGATCAGCAGCGGATTACCGGAAGTGCCGGTGGTGCGGAAATTGATCAGGCGGTCAATGGCCACTGAATCCGGCACGAAGCGGGCGATGTCGGCAGCCAGATCGGCGCGGCGGACGGTCGGGATATCGGCAAAGCGGCGCGGTTGCGAACCCAGCGCCCGGTAATACGGCACTTCTTGCCAGGTGGTGGCGACAAAATCTTCCAGCCAGTCGGGCAGGCCATTGCACGGCCAACCCACTTTTGCGGCACGCACTTCGCGCTCGAAATGGCGCAGGCTTTCGACTTCTTCGGCCAGAAGGCGGTTGCCGCTCTGGTTGCGGTAGATCGGGGCGGCCGGATGCTCGCGCAGGAATTCGAGCATCTTGCGCCCGTCTTCGCTCAGGGTGGGGAAGTATTCCAGGTTTTGCGGAGCGTCCATTATTCGCGTGCCCCTTATTCCCGCGTCCACTTGTCGGCGGATTCTTCCGCCTGCTTTTTGATCAGCGCTTCGCGGATGGCGCGGGCACGGGCTTCGGCAGCGCGGCTGGCTTCCAGCAGGCGGCGACGTTCGGTGCCGCTGAGGGCGGAAAGCCGGTCGGTGGCTTGCGCCTCGGTTTCGCCAGCCGGTCGCAAACCGAGGCGGGAAAGCGCGACACGCGCCAGTTCCTCGCGCCGATCCGGGTCTTCGACAAACTTGCGGGCTGGCGTGGCGGCGGCCAGTTCGCTTGCCGTCTCATCCAGAACCCGCAACACGTCGGCCTGAGCGAATGGTTCGCCGGCGAACCATTCGTCGGCCAGCAGCCAGACAGCGATCATGGACAGAGACAAGCGGTTGCGGTCAGCCTTGGCCTCGCGACCGCGAAACCGTTCCAGCACATCGGCCGGAGCGCGGCCACCCAAGCGATAGAGCAGATCATTGACCAGCGCCGGCACGAAGACGGTGCCGGTATTGCCAATCTTCGGCTCATCGAGAAAATCCGGCGGCGTTTCGGCCAGACGGTGGGTGAGGTGTTCGAGTTGAGGGCCGGGGCGTTCCATAGGTCAATTCAAGAACTTGGCAAAAACCTGGGTGGACGGGCAATCGGCGCATGCTGCCGCCAGACTCTGCTCGCGCATGGCGGCAAAGCGTTGGGGCAGGGCCAGCAAATCGGCAGCACTGGCAATGTCATCAATGGGGATGCCGAATTCTGCGCCGGTAAAACTGCAAGGTGCCATACGGCCACATTCATCAATGAAGAGATAGCGCTGGCCGGGAGCGCAATCGGCGATGGGCAACGGCTGGTTGTGGCTGCTGGCGCTGATTCTTGTCAGATAGTCATCACTTCCGCACAGACGAACGCCACGGGCGGCCAGCTTTGCCCGCAGCGCTGGCAGCATGGTAGCCAGTTGTTTGGCGTCTTCCGGCCGCAGACGATGGTCGGGAAAGAATTCCGGCCGCTCGCGTCCGCCCAGTTGATTGAAGGTGATTTCGTCGATGCCCCACATGGCCAGCGTCTCGCACAGTTCGGCAAACAGAGGCAAATTGTCGCGCATGAGGACGATATTGGCACGCAGTTTCGGTAAGCGTTTTTCCGTGCGGCGATCCGCCAGCGCTATCACCGCTTCCCTGATCTGCTGCCAGCCACCCGGCCAGCCGCGTAGTTGGTCATGCAGAGGAGCAAAGCCGTCAATGCTCACGGTGATCTCGGAAAAACTGGCGAGGAGTTCTTCCTGCGCTTCCGGCAGGTTTAGCGTCGTACCGTTGGTGGTCAGGCTCAACTCAAGGCCGAAGTCGTCGTGCAATCGGCGCGAAACTGCAAACAGCGGTGGCCACAGCAAGGGTTCGCCGCCCAGCCAGCTCAGCAGCACGCGCCGGCCGGTACGCTGGCGGAATTCGCCAAGGATGCAGCCAAAACGTTCTACCTGCTCAACCACGACCTCACGCCGCAGGCCGCCAAGCGAAGCGTCGTTGGCGCAGAACGGACAGGTTAGCGTGCAACGCTCCGTAATACGCCAAACGACAATCAATTTGGGTTCAATTTCAGGCATGTTGGAATCGAAACAACGTTTTTTTGTTGGCCTTCATTGTCGCCGCTGTTGCGCTTGACTGCCAGCAGCACTGGCCTTTAGCATCGAAGCATGCACTACATTCATCCTGATCCGATCCACTACGAAGCAGCCTCTGCCTGCCCGGCCGTTGATGCCTCGCGTTCTTTCGGGCTGAAATCCAAAAAACGACTCCTCCGCTGACGGGAGTCGCATCCTGTCGGGCGGAACGCCGGACAGGATGACGCAAAACCACCACCCTTGCCTCAAACCTTGTTCCGGCAACCTGCCGGCGGAATGCTCTGTTCAGTTCATTCTATTACGAGGTTTATCATGCAAACACCATTTGAAGGCATCTGGGTTCCCATCATCACCCCTTTTCGCGGCGATACCATCGACCATCCGGCACTGGCTCGACTGGCGCAGTATCTGGCAAGCAACGGTATTGCCGGGTTGGTGGCAGGCGCCACCACCGGCGAAGGCGCGTTGCTGCACCCCGGCGAGCAGGAGGCGATATTTGCCACGTTGCGCGCAGCAGTGCCGGGGTTACCGATTGCACTTGGTCTGTCGCATTCCTCTACACAGCTTGCCGCCGAAATGGCAAAGCGCATGGCGACCTGGCAGCCCGATGGTCTGCTGGTGACGGCGCCGCCCTATGTACGACCCAGCCAGCAAGGCATCCGCCGCCATTTTGAAGCCATTGCCGATCATGATTTACAACATTCCTTACCGCACCAGCGTCAACATTGAACTGGAAACCTTGCAGCAATTGGCCACCGATCCACGCATGGTCAGCATCAAGGAATGCGGCGGCACGCTGGAACGGATGTCGCGCCTAGTTCAGGAAACGCCCTTGCGCGTCCTGGCTGGCGAGGACAGCCAGAATTTCTCGGCGCTGTGTCTGGGCGCGCACGGCACGGTGGCAGCCTCAGCGCACATCATGCCGCATTGGCATGTCCGCATCCACCAACTGCTCCAGCGTGGCGAACTGGAACAGGCGCGCCGCCTTTCAGTCGCCTTGCAACCAATCATCCGCAATCTGTTTGCCGAACCCAATCCAGCGCCACTGAAGCTCCTGCTGGCGCAACAGGGTTGGTGTGAAAACACGCTGCGCTTGCCTTTCTTGCCGGCCAGCCGCGAACTTTGCGAACGCTTATGGGCTAATTGGCAAGCCCTGCAGGAAGTTGATCAGTGAAGTTCTCTGGTAGGCCCGGCATGTTTGCCGAGCCTGCCAAATTCACGCATTAGCGAACAAAAACGTAGCTGCCATGCCACCTACCATAGCCAGACGTCGACACGCCATTTCTCGCGCTGCCTTGGTAACTGGCGGCGCCGGGACGCATTTCGATAGTGACTCTGCCACCGCTCTGCCGGCTGATTATCCCGGCATGAACGGCTGCCAGCCCAATCGAGCTGTCATCGGTATACAGCCCAGTTCCCCAGACACGGCCATAGCCAGACCCACCCGGCGGCAAAGTAAAGGTATAACGCCGCCCAATCTGGCCGCGATAAGAAACCGCATGGCTAGACCAACTGATGGTATTGCCCCCGCTGGTTTTGCCAACACAGCGGTTATTCAGGCAATTCTGCTCCGCAGTGCAATAACCGGCGCCGCAAAGCTTAGAACCCTTGGGCAGGCAACGATTGGCCAGACAGTCCTGTGTAGCGGTGCAGACCGAATTACCGCACATTCTGGTGCCTTTGTTCACGCAGCGATTGCTCAGGCAATCCTGGCTGGCGCTGCAAACACTGGACCCACAAATTTTCGAACCCCTGGGTAGGCAGCGGTTGCCGCCCAGACATTCCTGGCCGGGATTGCAAACGCTGGCACCGCAGATTGCCGAACCCTTGGGCAAGCAACGATTGCCGAGGCAGTCCTGCGAAGAATTGCAGACCGAAGCGCCACACAATTTGGTGCCCCTTGGGTAGCAGTGACCCCCCAAGCATTGCTGCGAGGGGTTGCAGGAACTGGCGCCACAGATGGACGATCCCCTTGGCAAGCAGCGATTGCCACCCAGGCATTCATAGCCGGGATTGCAAACGCTGGCACCGCAGATCGCCGAACCTCTGGGCAAACAACGGTTGCCCAGGCATTCTTGCGAAGAATTGCACACCGAGGCACCGCAAAGCTTGGCACCCCTGGCATAGCAGGAATTGTTCAGGCATTGCTGCGAGGGGTTGCAAACGCTAGCACCGCAAATTGCCGAACCCTTGGGCAAGCAGCGATTGCCACCCAGGCATTCTTGCGAAGAATTGCACACCGACGCACCACAAAGTTTGGTGCCCCTTGGATAGCAGAAATTGTTCAGGCATTGCTGCGACGGATTGCAGGCGCTGGCCCCGCAAATCGACGAGCCTTTGGGCAGGCAACGGTTGCCACCCAGGCATTCTTCATTGGCGCCGCAGGCAGAAGCGCCGCAAAGCTTGCTTCCCCTCGGGTAACAATGTCCACGCAAGCATTCCTGGGAAGGGCCGCAGGTGCTGGCGCCGCAAATCGACGAGCCTTTGGGTAGGCATTTGTTGCCGCCGAGGCATTCCTGTCCCGGATTGCAGACCCAGGCACCGCAGAGGCTGGAGCCGCGTGGCAGGCATTTGTTGCCTCCCAGACACTCCTGGCCAGCGCTGCAGGTCCAAGCGCCGCAACGCGCCTGAGCCAGGGCTGGCTCGCCAAATAACATGACCGTGAGAAACAACAGGCAAAGCAATGAAAATCTTTTCATGGCAACCCCCCTTTGTTTTTCTGCCGATTGAAAAATCGAATAGCGCTTGCCGCCGCCAGTTTGCGAGAGCATAACCCCCGCTTCCTGGCTTGCCAAGATGGCCTTTATCCAATGCTTTTCGGGTCGTCGGGGTGATGCGAACCTGTGTGCCCGGTGACAAGACCTTCGGTTTGCCACCGGGCGCTGACTGCTGGTCAGACTTCCCTACTATCTGCCATCTTCGGCGCGCAACTGTGGTCTTTCGGCTTCAGGGATCTTGAGCCAATCCGGATAATAATCCGCACGCTTGGATTCAATACTGGGCATATTGTCCCGTGCCCAGACACTGGATTCAGGGATTGTTTCCACCCATCGGCAATCGTCATAATCAGACTTGAACTCCGCCTTGTCCAGATCTGCTTTTAGCTTGGGTTCAAGCGCAAAACGTGCCTTCCACATCCCCATCCTGGGGCTAACGTAGACGTAGTAAGTCTTGTTGGGCTGGATGTCGGCTGCCATGAAATCGGCGTTTTCGCCGATCGACATAAACAAGCGTTTGCCAGGATTGACCCGATAGGCGAGTTTGGTCTTGGCGGCGACAATGCCGACCAACTCGGGCTTGTTGTCCTTGATTTCAAAAACGCTGGATTGAACAGCAAAGCCAAGGCTGGAAGGCCGCATAAAAACAATAACTGATTTCCCGGATTCAGGAACGTAGGATGCCTTATCAGCAGGAACTTCCCGCATGTTTTTGACAGTGCCAACACAACCGGAAACCAGGAAAGCCAGCACGATGGTCAGTATTATTGAAAAAGAACGTAGTTGCCTTTGCATTTGAATCCTCCTTTGTGAGTGAAATTTTTGAGTGGCGTCAAAACCCGTTACATTAGAAATCCATGATGCCGAAAGGATATTCGTCGCCGGATAATACTTCTGTGCCCCGGCAAATTCAACCTGATTAGTTAGCCATTCTGTGAGTAGTACCGCCGGCTGAAGGCGCGGGCAAATTCGATCAATTCTTCTCAAAATAGGGTAACCCATACGGCGATTTCCGCGATTCGTCGCAAAAATGTAGACCATTAAAACGCTCATCCATAACATGCCGGGATGTTCAAAATGCTTTGGAGGTTTGGCGTGC